>Ga0307380_10000670_pt1 | contig 52146 bp, 35 predicted proteins | sample UN3MG_FD_202239 | JGI IMG/M metagenome (GOLD analysis project Ga0307380, IMG submission 202239) | Soil microbial communities from Risofladan, Vaasa, Finland - UN-3 | ecosystem: Environmental > Terrestrial > Soil > Coastal area > Acid sulfate soil | place: Finland: Risofladan, Vaasa | collected... | reverse complement strand
TCTCTGACGGTCGGTTGGTCTGAACATGAGGCAAATATAAGCATTGCTTCAGGAATGTCACCTCTTGGGATTGTTCTGGTGTACTTTCTTCTCAGGAATCAAGTGTCGGGGTCTGACCCCATACACGGGAGTATGTTGTAGAGCGCGTCAAGTAGTTCGGACGGTCTGAAAGGCTTGGCCAGAAAGACGCTGCGCGTCCCGCCGCCGGCAATATCGGCACCGGCGATATCGGAGTATCCGCTGGTGAGCACGACCGGGAGATCCGGGCGCATCTGCCGCAGCCTGTCGAGTGCCTCGCTGCCCGACAGGCGCGGCATGGTCATGTCAAGGACCGCGGCTGCGAACTCGCCCGGGCGTTGTTCGAACAAGTCGACCGCCTCCTGGCCGTCGCAGGCCTCCAACACATCCGCGTTCGGTCCGGCCAGCGTTTCGCGCACCACTTCGCGCACGTGCTCTTCGTCGTCGGCCAGCAGCAGCAAGCCCTCGGGACGCCAGTTCGCGGGCCGCAGCTTCGCCGGCCGTGCCGTGACTGCCCCGGCCACAGTCGCATCGGCCAGCGGAAAAAGCAGCTCGAATTTGGTTCCCGCACCTGTTTCGCTATCCACCCGCAGCGCGCCTCCGTGCCCGTGTACAATGCCCAGCACGGCGGCCAGGCCCAGGCCGCGGCCCGACCCCTTGGTGGAAAAAAACGGATCGAACATCCTCTCCCGTGTGTCCGGGTCCATCCCGCAGCCGTTGTCCGCGACTACCAGGCTGACGCACGGCCCTTCCTCGATATCGCTTTGCATGAAGGTCGCGGACAGTAAATCGCTGCCGGCGTCCAGGGCGCGTGTGCGAACATCGATCGTCCCGGCCTTGTCGCCGATGGCCTCTGCGGCGTTGAGGAACAGGTTCATGATCACCTGGCGTATCTGGGTGGCGTCCGCCGAGACGGGAGGAAGCTGCGGATCGATCTCGAAGCGGAACTCAATCTTGCTGGATATCGACGCCCGCAAGAGTCCGACCATCTCGCGGCACAAGTCAGCTAAGTCTACCGCTTGTAGCACGAACCTTCCCCCGCCCGAGTACGCCAGGAGCTTACGGGTAAGCTCGGCGGCGCGCAAGGAGGTCTTCTCGATCGCGCAAAGCCTGTCGTACCAGGGCGAGTCGGCATCCATCTCGCTCAGCACAATGCTGGCGTTTCCCAGAACGCCCATCAGCAAATTGTTGAAATCATGCGCCACCCCGCCGGCCAATATCGCCAGGCTCTCCTGTTTCTGTGCTTTTCTGATCCTCTCCTGCAACATACGTAATTCTTCTTCTGCTTCCCGCCGCTCGCTGATGTCGCGCACGGTCGTCAGAATGACAGGTTGCCCACCGAACATCCCACGCTGGGCAATCGCCTCGCCGTAAAAAACCTTGCCGTCCCGGCCGATGAACTTCTCCCCGATCGGCGGCAGGATCTCGGGAGCATCACCCACCAGGGCCATGCGCCGGCGAACAAGTTCGCGCGAGTCGGGATGCACCAGGTCGAGAACCGAGCGGCCGATCATCTCGTCTGGATCTTCCACACCCGCGGCCCGGGCAGTCGCCCGATTGGCGAACAAGATCTTGCCGGCTCTATGCATGACGATGAAATCCGAGCTCTGGTCGACGACACTGCTGCAACGATCCTCGCTCTCTTTAAGACTGTGCTCGAACCGCTTGCGGCAGGTGATGTCCTGGATGATCCCCAGGCAAGCCACCACCTTTCCATCCTCGTCTCTCAGGGGAGATATGGTCGCATCGTGCCAAAAGCGGCCACCCGGAAAATCCACCGGGTATTCTTCCCTGAAGCAGCGGCCCTTATCGAAGACTTCATGGGTCTGCTCGATGCGTCGGGCGGCATCCTCTTGTGGAAACACGTCGTAGAGTGTCTTGCCGGACAAAGTGGAGAGTTCGAGATGGTAGCGATCAAGAAGCACTGGATCCGCCCAGATAAAAAGATATTCACCCGAGCGGCTGATACCGGTGATGATCGTTTCATGCAGGGCCGATACCACGCCCCTGAGCAAGTCGCACTCGTCTCCCAGTTTGCCGGCCTCGGAGAAAACTCTGAGCGCCGGTCTTTTATCGGATCTTGATCCCAGTGTCTGTGAGTCTTGCCCAGAATCCTTCTTCTCGCCGCCGTCCATGCCGCTGCCTCGCTGCGCCCCTGTGTAAAACGCCAACCTACGTGATCGCCCGTGATCTGTCAATCGCGCGGAATGCTCATACCCGGATTATGGCTTTCACTTGTAGTAGGGCGGCAACGGGCAGGAGTTGGTCTCCATGCAGCGATCGTCGCTGATCTCGCGTCCCTGGCTTGCAAAGAAATGGGCCACCTGGCTGACCATGAAGGTAAACATGTCGAAGCCGCTTTCCAGGCCGGTCGGGAAGATGCCGTGCTGGCCGGTGGGAGTCATGTGGGCGAAGCGAATACCCGACACCCCTGTGTCGGTCTCGATCTTGATGCGCAGGCGCTGGGCAGCGTCGGGCGCCGGCTCGCCGAAACCGTCGGCACCCTCGTCCAGATCGTCGGGATCGAACAGCAGGTCGCTGCCGGGAAAACGGCCGCGCTGGGCCAGGCCCTCGTAGACGTGCTTCGAAATCAACCAGTCGTTGGGCGTCATGCCGTAGAGCCCAAAGCGTTCCTCGTCCTGGTCGGGCAGGTAGGGAATCAGGCCCGCCGCTCGCCCCAGGGCAGCCTGCGTATTAATCGGCACGTCCTGGTCGCCGAGGCTGGTTAGCTCGAGAATGTTCGTCGTCGTTGGTCCCTCGGGGCGAATGTCCAGCGGGCGCAGGAAGTAGTTAGGTGCTAAGGCGCCTGGGTCTGCCGGATCCAGAATCATCTGGAACAACCCCAGCATGCGCCGCAATCCAGGCGTGCAGCGGGCCAGGCCGAAACCCTCGGCCGGCGTGCGCAGATCTTCGCCGGCAAAGTAAGTGGGCAACTTGGTCGTTATCTCGGTATCGTAGAACCAGGCGTCCTCGGGCCAGCGCTCGAGACGGCCGATCTCCCCTCCGGCAGAGTTGGAAAAGATGACTCGGAAGCGATCCTCGCGGTCGGCCTCCATCGATATCCTGAAGTTGAGACCGGCATGAAAAGTGGCCCGGTATTCCTCGCCCCGATCGAGGTTCTCGACCAGCACCCGGTCTCCAGCCTCGACACCCTCCACCCGGCCGACATACAGCCTGCGCTCGTCGGTGGCGAGTGGAACGATAAGCGTCACCCTGACGGCATGATCACCGTCGGATTCGCCGATTACCAGCGGGCCCATCGAGCGCAGCATCGACGCCCGGCGCACTCCGCCCAGCATGGTTCGCACTCCGACGTCGGCCAATCCGCCGCCGCCGACGGTCGGCGCGGCCGCGATGATTGCCGGTTCGAGCGGTGACAGCAGGCCCGAGTGAATGCCGCCGCCGGACTGTCCCCAGGCGAAGTAGTGCACGTCGGGCCCGCCGAAATCGACCACGCCGTCGGAGTTGAAATCGCCGGCCAGATCGTCAAGTCCGTCGTCGTCCTGGTCGAGATCCCAGGTGCGTTGGCCGTCCAGAGAGCGCAGCACACGCACGAGCTGGAAGTGATCGGCCACGGTCTGGCGAACCACGTCGCGGATGTGGAAGCCGTAAGCCGTCCAGTAGTCGCCGCCCGAGTCGAGCGCCCCGTTGCCGGTCAAATCGCGGGCTCGACCCTCGAGCAGAACCTCCGCGAACGGCTCGAAGCCCCATCCCTCGGCCGCCGACATGATGATATCCACTATAGTCTGGTCTACCGGGATACCATGCCCCCAGGCGTCGATGCCAATCGTGGCAATCCCGTGGCGGGCCATGAAGCCGGCGAAGCCCAGGGCTTCACCGCGCATTGAGCTGTAGCTATGACAGTAGATCACCACCGGAAAAGGAGGCTTATGGTGGGCCGTCGTCTTCGGCACCGCCGCTGTGAAATAGGCGCGCCGCCGCAAGTACTTGGCGCGGCCCGTACGTATGTCGATATCGAAGTTCTCGTTTTCCATGTTCTTGGGATCGAGGCCGTCGGGTCCCGTGCGCACGAAGTCGGGACTCATGAAAGAACCGTCGACGAAATAGTCGACCGCATCGAACGAGTCGATTATCGGCTCGGCCATCTTCATGGAATCGCCAAGCAACTCCGGGCCGATCGCCTTGAGAACATCGAGCAGCGTCTGGGCCGGCAGAATATAGTAGGGCGGCAAGTTGCCCTCGTACTTGGGATTGAGCGCCTGGTCGGGCTCTATATCCACCGGAATCTCTTCGGCCAACCAGCCCAGGTTGCCGATGCCGTAGAGTCCCTCGCGGATGGCCACCAGTTCGGCCGACAGCGACTGGGTGGTGAAGGTCCAGGCGAAGGCGACGTTCTTCTCGTCGAGCTGCCAATCCTGGTGGTTTGCAAAAATCCGCCCCAGCCGCTCGAGCGCCTCGCGCTGGCTCAGGTGGTGCACGTACCTGAAAGGCGAGCGCACCGGCTCTCCCGCCAGGCGACCGATCAGTCGATCTGTCAGCACCACCGCGTAGGTCGTGCGTTCTCTGAGCGGCACCACCGGACGCAGGATCAAGGTGTTCGTCTCGGACTCGTAGAAGGTCATCAGGCCGTCGAGGGGATCGCTTCCGGGCGGCCAGACGTTGGGGTGATCGAGCACCCCGTCGTCGTCGCTGTCCTCGCCGGGATCAAGCACCCCGTTGTCGTTGAGATCCTCCTCGGTCGTCTCGAAGAGGGCGTTGCCTGCCGCCGCCCGCGGATCGGCGCGAAAGTAGGAGTCGCTGTCCTGCATCTCGAGCGGGAAGTTGCCCCGGCCCATATCGAGAAGCACGGCTTCGCCGAAGGCAGGACTATGGGGATCGATGTCAACCAGGTAAAGCGCGTCGTCGGCGAAGTCGATGTTGTCCCGCTGACGGGTGAGCAAGTTGTCGATATCCAGCGGGGCGTCGAAAGATACCGAGATTGGCTGCATGACCCCGAAGCCGTCCAGGTGATCCATCTTGGCGCGCACCCGGCTTTCGAGTTGCGTCGGCGCCATCATGCTGGCGTTGATCCTCAGGCCGGTGGTCGCCGTGGGATCGGCGCGCGTGGCCACGTCGTTGGGAAAAGGTATCTCCGGCAATGGTTTGTGGTTGAGATCGAAGTTCACACACGGCCCGCCGCCCGGGGGAGTCGCAAAGATACCTTCCGGCCCCGCCTGGCAGGCCGGAAGAACGAGAGGCAGCAACAGCAGCAAGCCTGGAATCAGTCTTCTGTGTTTTTTCATGAGAAAGATTATAGTTGGAAGCCGGCTTAAATACCAGCCTGTGGTTGACTGGCTCCGGCATCTCGCGGTACCCTGCAAAGCCATGAAACTATACTTGATGCCAGTCCTGGCTGTGAGCGTAGTCTTGCTTTCCTCGCCCCGCACCCGGGCCGATGACTATGACTATGATTTTTTCGGGCAGTGGCGGCTCGTTTACTCGCATGCCCAGGATTTCCCGCTCGATGCCGCCTCGGATACGAGCGGCCTGCGCTGGTACCTCGATCATCGCCTGGACATCGGCACCCGGCAGAGCCTGGGCGACTTCCTTTCCGTAACCGCCGAGTTGCAGATCTTCTACGGCCAGACGGCGGGCGATTTCGATCATATTGCTTCGGAGTTTCGCAACGACACCCGCGAGACCCTGCGCGGCTGGGATCTCGATCGCTTCGACGTGCGGCAACTCTGGTTGAAATGGAACTCGCCCTGGTTCCAGCTCAGGATCGGTCAGATGTACAGCGACTGGGGTCTGGGCATGCTGGCCAACGACGGGCGTCCCGATCCGGATCGCTTCGGCTTCCGTGACCAGGGAGACATCTCCGAGAGGCTGATTCTGGCGACCCGGCCGCTGGCCATGCTGAGCGGTTGGCCGTCGAAAATCATTTTAGCGCTGGGAGGCGGGCTGGTCTACCGGGACGAGAACTGCAATCTGCGCGACGGCGACCTGGGCGCCGAGGTGATCGGATCGCTCTTCTACCGCGACGAAGGGATCGACGTCGGCATGTACGTGGCCGGACGCCTTCAGGAAGACGACGCCGGGACGAACCTTACCGCGACGGCGATCGATCTTTTCGCGCGTATCGACGCCGGCCCGGGGTACCAGGGATTACTGCTGGCCGCCGAGCTGGCCATTTTAACCGGCAGCACCGATCGTGTAATCCAGGCCGAGCGCCCGGGAGGAGTCGACATCAGCGCCTTCGGGGCGGTGCTGCGCGCCGGCTGGCACTTCGGCATCTTGGATCTTCTGCCGGTTTTGGAAATCGGTTACGCCTCCGGCGACCCCGATCCCCACGACGGCACCGTGACCGCTTTTTCGTTCGATCCCGACTACAAAGTCGGCCTGGTTCTGTTCGATACGGTCATGCGCGGCATCACTGCAATGAGCGCCGCGGAGTCCGCCGACCCCGAGCGTGTCGGCCTGCCATTGCCGGGGACCGACATGCTGGCAAGCCGGGGGCGTATTAGCGGCGCCATCTATATCAACCCGACCGTGCGCATCAGGCCGCTTTCGCAGATGACGCTCATGGCCGGCTTCCTGTACGCCTGGAGCTCGGCGCCATTCGCCCAGTCCTACCAGACCTTTAAAAACGGCGGCGTGGCCACCAATCCTTACGGGCTCGTAAATCCGGGGCGCGACCTGGGCTGCGAGCTGGATCTGGGGGTCGACTGGAAGCAGCCGATCTTCGGCCACGTCGACCTGCTGGGCGGTTTCCAGGTAGGCTGGTTCTTCCCCGGCAGCGCCTTCGACTATCCCGACGGCTCGCGACCGGGGATCATTTCGCGCTTCATCGGCCGCCTGGCGCTCGAATGGTGAGCACCGCGCCCTATGCGGACTCGCCCTGGTGAGTCAGGTGAAACTTCCCGGATGCATCTTTGTGGTGACCTGCCTTGTGTTACAGGCTGTCCCCTCACGGGCCGGGGGGTACTTCCTGCCAGGCCGGGGGGTAAGGGCTTTTTCCCGCGGCGGGGCATTCGTTGTGGGCGCCGACGACGCAACGGCGGCCTGGTACAACCCGGCCCAGTTGGCCGGCCAGAAGGGCACCCGGCTGCAGCTCGACGCGGCCATGATCCTCTCACGGATGAGTTTTGCGCGCTATCCGGTTGAAGAGGTCGCAGAGGATTTTGCACCGGTCAGCAACGATGCGCCGCCGGCACCGGGCCTTTCGGCCGGCATCTCGTCGGACTTCGGGCTGCCCGGTCTCGTCTTCGGCCTGTCGTTCTACACGCCTTACGGCACCTGGGGCCACTATCCAGAGGACGGCGCCCAGCGTTACTCGATCATTCGCTCCGATAACCTGGCCTACCAGTTGCAGCTATCCGCGGCCTGGGAGCCTTTTGGCGGCCTGAGGATCGGGGCCGGCATCTCGTTCTTCACGATCGACATCAGCGACACCCACGCGGTCTCGGGATTTCCGGGCCTGTTCGGCATGCCGGAAGATCGCGACCTGGACGGCACGATCCAGCTGATCGCCCGGGATGCCATGATTCCCGGGGGCCAGGTAGGCCTCTGGGCCCACCTGGGCGCCTGGATTCCTTTTCTGGAGGGCGTCGAGTTGGGCCTGTCATTCGAGCCGCCCATGTCGGTGAACGCCGAGGGCCACATGCGGGCGCGCCTGCCCAGCCACATCTACTACGACGGCGTGACGCTCGACCCTGCCGAGCCGCCGATCGCGATATCGTTCGACCTGCCCTGGATCGTGCGCTCCGGAGTGCGCTACCGCTACCGAGATGTGTTCGACATCGAGTTGGACCTGATCTGGGAGGGCTGGTCGTGCCTCGATGTCATTCACGTGCGGGCCCGTCAGCCGACCTACTACCGTGACATCCCTACAATCGGCGATTACCTTTTGACCTTCTCCGACTTGCCCCGACATTACCGCGACACCTACTCGGTGCGCCTCGGCGGCAGCGGCAAGCCGCTCGATTGGCTGGTGCTCAGAGCAGGCTTCCTGTGGGAGGCGGGCGCGCCGCCCGACGAGTACTTCACCCTCAACACGCCCGATTCCGGGAAGTTCGCCTTCGCTTTCGGCGCCGGCGCGCAGCTTGGCGCCTTCGAGATCGACCTGGGCTACATGCACGTGTTCTTCGACGAGCGCGACATCTCCAACGCCGTAAGCCTGGCACGCCAGACCAACCCCAGCAACCCCGAGGGCACAACGATAGTGGGCGGGGGCCGTTACACGGCAGCGGCCGACATAGTCGGCCTGTCCGTCCTGGTGGCGGTCGACAAGTTCTGGAGCGCCCCCTGACTATAGGTTACAACGAAGCGGCTGCCTCGCTCGCGATCTCGCTAAGTGCTGCGACCTGCGACTGAAAGAAATCCCTGCCCCAGACTTCGAGCCCGCGTAGTTCGGTCTCGTCCAGAAAGCGTTCCACGTCCCTGCGTGCCTGCCCGAAGTCGACCGACTCCGTCTTGTTCTCAAGCTCTGCTGTCAGCCAGGCGATGTCCACTTTCAGCTTCTTCCCGGCCCAGGGACCCTGCTGATCGATCGCGTTTTCCAACAGTTCCAGCCGCGGGCGGATGCGGCGGCGCACGTACCAGATCAGATCGAACCAATCACGCCCCTTCACGTAGTCCCGACACATCAGGGCGTGCAGCTTGCTCGCGAATCCACTCTCGAGGTCCTGCGCCAGCAAAGAAAAAGGGACGGGAAATGTAATGTAGCCCGTCTCGAATGTCGAACCCGCAGGAGGATTGCAATCCACTTCGAGCTTGACGGCGATTTTCTGACCCGATCGCAGAGGGTGGGCAAGTTCGAGGATCCTGCCCAGGGATGTGTCCTTGAGCCAGAGCGCATGGATGGCTGTTTTCGAGGAGCGCTCACTGATTTCCAGTTCGATTCCATACAACCTGAACTCGTCGACCAAGACCTTCTCGTAACGACTCCAGTCGAAGTCCGGGGCGGGTTCCTTGAGGACGAAGTCGAGATCTTCCGAGAAACGCCTGAGACCGTGAAGAATCCGCAGGCATGTGCCGCCATGGAAAACGCCCTGCTTGAAAAATCCAGCCCTGGCCAGCGCCGCGAGCGCGATTTCCTGCAGGATCTCCCGTAACACATGCCGCTCGAGTTGCGCCGTCTTCGGCGCTTGAGTCCTGAAACGTTCGAGGATGATTTCAACGCTCATCTTCCCAACTCCTCCCGCAAGGTCAAAAGGAATCTTCGCGCGGCTCCGCGGTCGACTTCGGAGAGCAACAAGTCGAAAGATTCGGTGTCGAGTCGCTCCAAAAGTTGCGGCTCAATCCGCAGGCTGTTAATCAGGTAGCGGCTGCCCATTTCCGGCATGCGGCGATCATGCGCCAAATCGGCCAAGGCCCTCAGCGGAGATGCCAGTAGAAATGCTTCTTCATCTGCCGCCGCGACCCGTTCAACACCTACCAGGGATCGAAACGGGGTTTTCGAATACTCGAAGCGACCAAGGGGAGTGGCAAAGGAAGCGGAGCGCTTGAATACGCCGCTGGTTACGGCCACGACACGTTCCGGGATCCAGCCGTGTACAGACAGAGCCGACTCGAGGCTGAGGTACGCGGGACCATAGATCCGAGCAGCCAGGCAGAAAAGATCGATCTTGCCTCTCCTGAACGGCTCGGCCAACACATACAATCCGCGCCTGATGCGAACGATCTCCGAAGCAGCCAGGGCCCGCTTTACAAGAGCATATCTCTTTGAATTCGATGCGCTTCTGAGTAGGTTGTCGACATCGACAGCGGTGAAAACACTCCTTAGGTTGCTCTGCATGAGCTTTTCAGTAAGTTTTTGCATGTTGCATAATACTGTCATATTGTGACAGTATTATGCAACAATAGCATTCACAAGCCGGCAGGTGTAACTCCCTGCTTTGATCGCTCTTATGGGAAGAGACCGGCGGTTTTCCCCCTATCTCCGCAAAAGTGATATACTGCTTGATACTGAATCGAAAAGAAGGGCGGCATGAAAAGAGTAGCCATTATGGCAATCGTCCTGCTGTGCTCTTGCGGTCGTTCGGCAGTCGATGTCTGTGAGCCGGGCAGACAGGTGGAGTGTGCCTGCACGTCGGGAGACACAGGCTTCCAGATCTGCCTGGCAGATCGAAGCGGATGGGGCTCCTGCGATTGCAGATGTATAAAGGACTGCACCGGGCGGGATTGCGGACCGGATCCCGAATGCGGAGAATCCTGCGGTGCGTGCCGGGAAAACGAGTTATGCAACGATACAGGCAGGTGCGAGTGCGCCCACCAGAACTGTAGCGACGCCTGCTGCGCCGAGGGCCAGTTCTGCCACTCGGGCTCCTGTTGCACTCCGGACTGCACCGGCCGGGAGTGCGGCCTCGACCCGGTGTGCGAGTCGAAATGCGGCGAGTGCTTCAACTCGTGCACACAGGCCGGGGATCCCACCCTGTGCATCGACGGCCTGTGTCTCAATCCTTGTTGTCCAACTACTTGCGAACTTCTCGGCGTGAGATGCGGGTTCTGGGACGACGGGTGCGGCGGGGTGCTCGGGTGCGGGACCTGCGGCCCGAACTCACTATGCAATCGAAAAGGCGAGTGTGAATGCTTCTATGAGGCTTGCGAGGGAATCTGCTGCGATCGCTGGGAGGTCTGCTATCTCGGCGAGTGCTGCCAACCTCAATGTACCGACAAGGAATGCGGAAGTGACAGATGTGGGGGAGTCTGCTGGCAATGTGGCGGCTGCGAAGTCTGCAACCCGGACGAGCAGTGCGTGAGCGGCAGTCAAAGCGATGGACAGAAGACGCTGTACATAATCGGGCGTCCGGTCGTTTCGATGCGTTACGGTGACCGCGCGCAGTTGTGGGTCCAACTTTCCGACGTTGGTATCGGTGAGACCATCCACTTCGAGATGGTCGGCTATGCCTTCGGCAGTGCGCTGCTTGCGGACACGGCGACAACCGACGAGAACGGATTAGCCACGGTGACAATGACCGCCGGACAGCCGGGACAGGAGGCGGGCTATTTCCATGTTCTGGCCTATCACGCGGATATTCCCAAAGGAGTATATTTTCTAATCAACCTCAAGCCGACGTTCCCCGGGCACGATCTCATCGTATTGGGGAGCCAGGCCCGCGAATGTTATATCAACGACACGGTGGAACTGAGGGTGAAGCTGATCGACAAGAACAGAAACACACCAGTCCGCGGTGACAGCGTCTCGTTCTATATCGTCAATCCGGCCTCGGGCGGCGACGCATCCATCGAGAACGAGATCGTGGACACCGATCTCAGCGGCCAGGCTTCGGCGGTATTCGAGTCGGGGAGGCTGGAGCTGCAGTACCAGGTGATTGCACTACCCCATTCGGTCAGCGGGAAAACGGCAGCTTTCCAGATCACCACCAGGGCACGCAGCGGTTGCCTGGCCGATTCAGACTGTATCGGGGACGATGCGTGCACCCGCGGCGAATGCGGACCACCGGGAATCCTTCCAGAATTATGTAACGTCAGCGAACACTGCCCGCCGGGGTATCTATGCGAAAATCACCAGTGCCTTTCCTGCCCGGAAGACTCCCCGGACCCGCATTGCCCCGCCGATGGCAAAACCTGCGTCACCGACAGCGATTGCACACCCGGCCTGCTGTGCCGCAACGGTTATTGCTACCCGGACAACCAACCGGGTGTGGTTATTCCTGAGTTCGGCGGAACCTGGATCACGCAGTACCACTTTGACGTTTCCGAGTCCATCGACGGGATGTCAACCGCAGGTATAATCAATTCACTCAACAGTGTCGCCAGTTACTGTGAAATCACAGGATTCGGCTTTATAGACGATCTGCTCTGCAATCTCACACCCGCATATACTGCCGATTGGATCGACATACTGAACGACATCTTTTCAAACTTACCGCTGATGTTGAGCGAGCTTTGGGTAAAAGGAAAAACCACTCCGTACCATATCAACCCCAGGGAGCTTCTCTCCTTCCATGAAGACTGGAAAAGCATCCAGGTCGTGTACCCCAACGCCTGCTGCTTCATAGATGGCAATTTTGTAGAGAACTGCAACCCATACGATCAGCCGGATTTCCCTGACTGTGCCGTCATCGAGATTGCCAGGGAAGACCTGGAGGCCAAGCAAGACATATTGGATGTGGAGACGTTCACTGGAAAGGTGTCAGTCGACAACAACGGAGGAACAAACACGTATACCCTGTCCGTTGACCCGAGAACGGTCAAGATCAAATTCTCTTTGTTCATCTCCTTCCTGGTGGATCGATTGGTACAGGTTTTCATCGGGTACAACGATCTCGACGAAGCCCTCGAGAATGTTAAAGATTGCGATTCCATCCAGGTTGTCGTCGACTGCTGCCTCGGTGGTTGGGCGCCGGATATCCACCAGACATGCGAAGACATGAAACCCAGTGGCTATTCACTGATGCGAGGGTTGCTGGATCAAATCGGTCCCGGCTGGAAGTACTTGAAGTTCAACGGTTGGGCAAGCATCGCCACCCAGGGCGATCCTCCCGAAGGCACCCACCTCGGTCTGGCCGATTTCGAGCAAAGCGGCGACGGCCACTTGGAGGGCGAATCAACTTTGTTTGTTCAGGGAAATGTGGAAGGTGCCTGGTTCGGCGAACGGAAATAGTCCTAATTTGGGAAGGGTGCCTGCTGAATACGATGGCACGTTTGCCATTTTTTACTTCGGGCTACAGTAGTTTCTGCGAGCGGTACCACTCGGCAGTCTCGGTAAGGCCCGCCTCCAGATCGACCTTCGGCTCGTATCCCAGCAGACGGCCGGCCTTGGAGCCGTCTATTGTCCAGTTGGCGGCCAGGATGCGGCGGGTGTTGTCCCAGGTAAAAATGCGCGCCTTGCGGGTGATCATTCCCAGCGCCGATGACATCGCCCCGGCGATCCTTAGAACCGGCCCGGGTATGACCAGCGGGATCAAGCGGCGTTTGCCGAGCACCTTGGCTAAAACGCTCCCCAATTCTACCTGGGAAATGTTGGCACCGCTTACCAGGAACGTCTGCGAGGCGGCCTCCGGCAGGATGCCGGCCAGCAGCGCGGCCCGGGCCACGTCCGTTGCATGGCTCAAGTTGATACGACCCGGAAACAGGCCCAGGCGGGTCGCGAAGCCGCGCTCGACCGATTTGAATACCGGCAAGAACTCTTTGTCCCGCGGGCCGTAGATTCCGCCCGGCCTGAGGATCGAGATCGATAGGCGATCCATGTATTCTCGTGCCACTTGCTCGGCGGCCAGCTTCGAACGCCCGTAGGCGGTAATCGGCCGGGGGTTCATGTTCTCGCTCAGGGCTTCTTTGCCGGGAGACGGACCCATGGCGCCGGCGGATGACAACAATACCAACCGGGAGGGCCGTCGATTCTGTCGCAGGCAGGCCTTGAGCAGGTTCTCGGTCCCCCCCCGGTTGACCAGATCGAAAGACTTCCTGGCAAGCGCCTTGGTCAATCCCGCCAGGTGGAAGACCAGATCGACACCGTCGAGGGCCGCATCCAGATCGCCGGGATCGCGGGTCACGTCCCCGTAGACCAACTCGACTGGTTTTCCCGAAAGGAAGCGCAGGTCGGATGTCTTGCGGACCAAGGCCCGGATCTCGAATTCGCCGCTGAGCGTAAGCAGGTCGACCAGGTGGGAGCCTAAAAAACCGTTCGCACCCGTCACCAGCGCGCGCATTGAATCGTTTTTCCCTTTTTCGTCGGAGTGACTCAGAAGCCGTTCCTTCTTTCTACTTGCTGGTAGAGTTTCTCCAGTCCACGAACGTCGTCCGTCAGGTAGTCGGACAGCTCTTGCAAAATGCCGGCTATGTCGTCTATCGACTTCTCTCCGGTCTGCTCGGGATCCTGGCGGTGCACGGCGCCGATGACTTTTCCGAAATCGTGCAACGGGTAACCGTCGGGAGACGCGAATAACTCGCCGGCGTTCGCAAGCAGCTCTGCGAAGACGTCGCGCTCGGGCACCCGGGTCTCGCGCAGGCGCAAAAGCAATTTCATCAGCCGGCTCACCAGCACATTGGGCGGATCGCTCGCCGCGCAGCCCGCGCCCGGGATAAACTCCCAGCCGTAGCCGTCCGGGTCGATCTGCCGCCCGAGGGAGTTAGACATGGGCACCGTCACCCTGTCGACCAGTAAATCCTGCAATAGCCAGGCGACTCCCTTGCGCAGCGTGCGCACCCACCCGGGATCGGAGTCGTCCAGCAGGTCGAGCACGATCGAGTCCAGTTCGCCCGGCAACTCGCTATCGTCTGCGACGAGCTGAAAAGCAGTCACCAGCCGCGGCGTGACCCGGCCGCCGACCGCGTCTCGCAGATCGTCTTCCAGTTCGGCGAGTTTATCGCTCAGGTCGCCCGCGGCACGGTGCTTTTCCGCGCGTTGCTTGACGAAGGAGACGGCATTCAGAACAAGAAACCAGGCGCGCCGGTTGGAGAAACGCCACAGGCCGTCGATCTCTTCCACCTCGAGAAAACGGTCGCATAGCAGATCGGCCGTCCTGTCGAGGGCCGCGTCCGCCTCCGCGTCCGCGTCCAGCGCATCGTCGACAACGCGCAGGGCGTCGAGCAACAGGTAGAGCGGGCTGATGGGAGAGACGTGTGTCGTGTCGTCAGCGGCGAACACCCAGTCGCCGCCGTCGTGGCGTAGAATGGTCGGATCGGGCTCGAGCAGGTGCCGAGTAAAGAGCGCCAGTTCGTCGACGACGTCCAGGCCGGAGGCCGTCTTGAGACCATCCAGCGAGCCCAGAAAATCGCCGGCCACCCGCAACAGGTCGGTGTTATCCATTATGTCGAGCAGCATCGGCTCGAGCACCCGCATGTTGGCGCAGGCCGGAGAGGCATTGGGTACGTTGACCGAATAGTGCGGATGCAGGGCGGATAGCAGATCGGCGAAGACCTTGGTGCCGCCGCGATTCTCCGGATTATTCGGGTCGCGATCGCGGACGGCCATCGCCGTCGATCCAGGTCTGAGCGCCTCGAGCATCCCGGACACTTCCAGCGCCAGAAGCGACTCGGCGTTGTAGTTGAGAAGCTCGTGCCCCTCGCGCCCTTTGGGGTTACCCAGGAACGTGTGATCGTGGTTCATGAAGCGGTCGACTTCCTCGACCGGTGGATGCTCGTTGGTGAACTCGCTCACCGCCGCCACCACGTACCAGGGCACGTAAGCCAGTCCCTCGTCGGAGTTGCCGGTGTCGGCCGTCGAGTCGATCCAGAAGGCCAGCATGTCAGTGATGGTGAAGACGTCGAAGCCGGCCACCGAGGTGCCGTGTTCGGCGCCGTTGGTGTCCCAGGTCAGGTGCAGCATCTTCTGCAGGTTGGAGCGGTTGGCATACTGGCTGTCAGAGAGGTCGAAGTCGGTCGGTAAGTGAAACTCCATTCCGCCCGGCGCCTGGTCGTCGAGTACGTCGCGGTAGCGAATCATGTCGGCCAGGCCCGCCTGCAATCCCATCGCGCGCGGATCAGAATACGAGCGCAGAAAATCCGCAAGGTACTCCCGTTGCTCCATCTCCAGCAGGCGGGGGATCAGATCGTCGAGCAAGCGGTTGTGATCGTTGAGCGAGAACTGTTCGTAGTTGTCGGTGATTTCCCGAACCCGGTGGAACTCGTTGCGCAACTTGGCAAGCTGCGGTTCCCGGATCTCGGCCACGGTCAGCAGTGCATCGAGTAGCTCGGGCAACCTGTCGTAGTCGAGAAACACGAGAATCGCGTGGGCCAGCGCCACGGCCGGTGAGTCGTCCGGCTGGTAGCCTGGAAAAACGCCCTGGTCGTCGGCCCGGGCGACTGTCTCACCCAGCAGAGCACGCAAGCTGGGAGGAAGCTCCCAGATAAAACCGTCGGCAACCAGCGCTTCGAGCTGGTCTGTCAGCGCTCCCAACATCGACTGGCGCAAGTCCGAGTACTCGTAGAGCAGCGAGCCGCCATCCAGCCAGCGGCTGCCGTCCGGCTGGAATGGCGGCGGAACGTCGAGGGGCGCGCCGTCTGCGTCGACGAAATCGCCGTTTGACGGATCGACGTCGGCCAGGCCGTCAAGATCGGCATCAACGAAAGGCGCAAGCAGCTCGCCGGTATTGGGATCCCGGGCGGGCCGTGCCCTGCCCCTGACGCCAGTTCTCACAATCCAGTGTTCCTCGCCCTGGCCGGCCATCAGCCGTCCGTCCGCAGATAGCAGGAAGTCCAGAAAAACACTCGCGCCGCAATCCGGATCTTCGTCGATCTCGGCGGCTGTCATCTTGCGGGCAAGCTCTTTCTGCAGGGCGGTGAACGTGTCGTCTTCGCCGTCGTCCGGGGCCAGCTGCGAGTCGAGTCCGTCGTGTGTGAGCCACAGCACGGCCAGGTGATCGAGCAGGTCGGGTGTGGCCGGGTTGGCAAGCAACTTTCTGAGCAGCGGGCCGCTTTCGTCCTTGCCATAGCCTGATGGATGATCCGCGTACCAGGTTGCTTGCAGAAACTGGGCATCGTCTGCGAACTGGGCCAGGATGCAGGCGCTTGGCCGGATGACTGCCTGCAGGACACCTTCGTCGTAGAGCGGCAGGATTGCCACCAGGTAGTCCTGCAAATCGGAAAGCATCGCATCAGGCATCAGGCCGTCGAGGGCCCGCACCAGGCGCTCCTGCTCCCGCGCCAGGGCCAACCCCTTCTTGGGATGCATGCGTTGCAGATCATCCTCGATGATACGGTAGATCTCCAGGCCCAGGCTGCCCCGCTCGGACGCCTCACGCGTCGTGTCCAGGCGATAGCCGCAGGCGGCAAGCTGCATGGCGCACAACAAACCCATCGACAAGATCTTCAATCTCACTTTCACCTCGACACCACATGATAACGCATCGTACAGCGAAGCGCGACAATCTTGTGCGCCGGCGGGAAAACTGGTATCGTACCGTTCCTGTTTGCGAAACGAGGGCTTGCGTTGGAAGCGGGAGACAGGTTCGGTGACTACGTAATTCTCAAGCGCCTGGCGGCGGGCGGCATGGCCGAGGTGTACCTGGCGCGCAAGGGCGGCTTGGGCGGATTCACCAGGCCGGTGGCCGTGAAAGTCATCCTGCCGCATCTCTCGTCCAACGAGCGTTTCGTCAGGATGTTCCTCGACGAGGCCCGTCTGGCCGTTTTCCTCGATCATGCCCACATCGCCCAAACAATTGACCTGGGCGAAGTCGACGGGCAGTACTTCATCGCCATGGAGTTCGCCCACGGTGAGGATTTACAAAGCATCTCGGTCACAACGCGCAAGAGCGGCCGCCTGCTTCCCTTGCCTTACGCCGCCAAGATCCTGAGCCAAATAGCCGAAGGCCTCTACTATGCCCACACCAAGACCGACAAGAGCGGCCGGCCGCTGGGCATCGTGCACCGTGACATCAGTCCGCACAACATCATCCTCACCTTCGACGGGCTGGCCAAACTGATCGACTTCGGGGTGGCCAAGGCACGTGTGACATTTCAGGAAGAAGAAGACGGGGTCCTCAAGGGCAAGTTCTCCTATATGTCCCCCGAGCAGATCAGGGGCATGCCGATCGATCCGCGTTCGGACATCTTCGCTCTGGGGATCGTGCTCTGGGAGGTCTGCACCGGCGCGCACCTCTACCGCGAGAGCAGCGAGCTTCTGACCATGGAAGCCATTCTCAGGAAGCCGGTGCCCATGCCCCGCGAATTACGGGGAGACATGCCGCCCGACCTGGAAGCCATCATCCTCAAGGCGCTGGCCAAGCGCTCGGTCGACCGCTTCCAGACCGCCTTCGAGATGCACCAGGCGCTGGAGGGCTACCTGAACCGTTCGGGCTGGTCGGTCGGCACCCCGCACCTGAGCGAGTTCATGAAGAAGCTGTTCCCTGAAGAGTACGCCGAAATACGCAACCTGCTGGCCTCCGAACGCCAAAGCCAGGAACAGGAAGCAAAGCGCAGGAAGGAAGAGTTCATCCCCTGGGAACCTTACAAGAATACGGGAGAGAGCAAGGCGCAGGCCGCGAGCGCCGAGGCGAACGCGGCTCCCGCGCCGCAACCGGTCACGCAACCCATTACGATCCCGCCCCGTCCCAGCGACCGGCCGACTCCCGCCGGCAGGGAGAACAGGCATTCGCAGGGACTCTCGCGGCCGATGATTGTAATCATTGTGTTACTTCTGCTCATGTGTGCCGCCGGCGCCTACATCCTGGTCGATCTGGGCGGTAAGAAAAACCAGGTGCCCTCGGTTCAGGCTGCCACAAGCGGCACCTTGAAAGTGAGCTCCGACCCGCCGGGGGCCGAGGTAACCCTGAGAGGCCAGAGCCACGGAATGACCCCGGCCATAATCGAGTCGGTTCCCTTAGACGAGGATCTGACTCTGCGCATAGAGAAGAAAGGCTACGAGGTGTACATAGCCACGATTCGCCTGAGCGCCACCCACGCGACCCAAGAAATAGACGCCACGCTGAAACAAATTTAACATGTTTTATACAGGGTTGGTCGGGCCGTCGTCATAGGCTTCCTCGGCCAGGGCGCCTTCCTCGGTGACGGCCAGCAGAGCCCGCAGGCGGTCGGTCAGTGCCAGGAAAATGCCGTGCAACAGCTCTACCCGGTCGGCCACCAGGTCCATGAAGTCGGCGCGATCGATCACCAGCACGCGGCAATCACTCAGGGCCACGGCGTCGGCGGCGTGCGGCTTCTGGTCGAGCAGCGAGACGCTGCCCAAGCTGGCCTTTTCGCCCACCGTCAAGATCTTCTTGCCTTTCTTGGAGATCTCCGCCTCGCCCCGGGTGATGATGTACAGCGCGTCACCGGGCTCGCCCTCACGCAGGATGTGCTCGCCCTGCTTGAAATCATGTTCCTTGGTGATGGCGGCCAAGGCGCTCAGGTCATCCAGGTTGTTTTGCTTGAAAATATTGACCGACTCCAAGAACAGCACGATCTCCATCAGGTTCATGGTATCCTTCCCTTCTACCAGCAGCGGATAACAATCCTCGAAAGCCTCCCCCATGGCGCAGCGCGTGTGAACGGTGGACGCCCTGAGCAACAGGTCTTTCGAAGTGCACAGCTCGTCGAGCGTTTCGCGAATCTCGTCCAAGGTGCCGTCCCAGGGGGTGGCCGGCGTGATCTCGATTAACGCGCGGTGGTTCTCCAGAATGGGAAGCAGGCGCGCGCGCGTCTCGCGATCGACCACGTTGTCCAGCAATTCGAGGGCATCCGACCAGGCCTCGCCACGGGCCGCGCGCAACCGGTAGTAGATGTTCATCATCGTACGGTGCGGGTAGACCAGCCCCAGCACCCGGAAGGCGACTTCTATGTTCTGTTCGAGCCTCTCCCTGAGCACCTTGATGGCCAGGCTGGCCGGCGGCAGGTAACAGGCCAGCCGGCGATAAATGCGATCGTAGTAGCGGTACGAATCCGTGCGCCGGTCCACGGCCTCGAGCGCCCAGCGGCGGTCGAAGTGAATCTGCGAGTACTGGCGCATGCCGGAAAGAGCCAGCGCGATCCGGTAGCGCAGCAGGGCGTCGTCCTGGATGTTGGAAAACAGCAGCACCTCGCCGGCCCTCTGGGTCGCAATCATGCGGATTACCCGAGGCAGGCGCAGGCGTACACCGAGCGGCCGCTGCCTGTCGTTGAGCCACTCGGCCAGCAGGTCGATGATCTCGTCGCCGTAGGCCGAAAGCGCCTCGCGTGCCTCGGGGCGCGTCCCGCGATCGGACAGCATCTTGAGCAACAAGGGCACGAATTCCAGCCGGTAGACCTGCTTCGCGGCCTGGGCCGCGATGCGCCGCACCGAGACATCGGTGTCGGACAAGTAATGCGCGAGCCGCTCGGCGTAAGGACCGTCGCCCAAGCGCCCCAGCAGGCGGGCGGTTTCGCGACGCACACCGGGAGATGCCTGCAGTTGCCGATCGAGGATGCCCTCCAGTATGGGGATGGCCGGATTGGATTCCTCGTAGCCCTGCAACTGGATCATGGCCTCGATGGCAACCGCCACCAGTCCGGGATCCTCGCTGCGCAGGTAAGGCCCAAGCGCTCCGCCGGCGCGCACGGGATCCAGCGCCACCACCGTCCTGATGGCGGCCACCCTGGCACGCCGCGAGCCTGAATTGATGATACCCAACAGATCGAACAGGAAATCCATGTAGCCTCGCGCGGCAATCGCGTCGATGGCTGCTAAGCGGACCTTTTCCGACTTGCCGGCCAACAGCCTGCGCAGATCGCGTCGGATGTCCACTGCGGGTATGTCTGCCAGAAGGGCCAGCGCCGTGGCCGCCAGATCCTCGTCTTGACTACCGAGCGCCTTTTGAAGAATGCGCTGGGTCGAGGCGTCCTCGAGCCGCAGGTTGACTTGCCGGTGGGCGCCGATGCGGATCTTCTCGTCCAACTGCCGGACGTAAAGCCGGCGCATACGCAAGAGCATGACGCCAAAAACCACCACCATGCAAATGATCACGATTTCATAGACCGGGTGATCGAGCAGCGGCGTGAGTAGCAGCAGCAACCCACCCCCCACGGCGTAGCCCATCTTGCGCATGAAGCCGTCGATCACACCGCGCGTCGGGGCCCGCAGTCCGGTCGGCACCGGGTTGTAGAGAAGCTGCAGGCCGGCCTGGTTGATGGACAGCGAGCCGGAGTTCTCGATTATCTTCAAGACGTAGACGACCAGGAAGATCGGAAAAGCGATCGAGGCGACACTGGCCAGTATCAACCCGGCCGGGATAATCAGCAGGTAGTTGAAGATGCCCATGCGCCGCAGCAGGCGGCCGCTGAGCAGGAACAGGAAGGCCACCGAGATGATGCCGACGTAAACGTTCAGGTCGCCGAACAAAGCGGCCAACTGGTCCTCTCCCAGGAACGAGCGGGCCGAAGTGCGGAAGAAATAGTCGACGAAAGAGGTCAAGACAGCCGCCAGCAACATCAGCAGGCCGAAAGTGCGCGGGTAGTTTTGGCGGGCGACGTAGCGGAACCCCTGGCGCAGGCCGAGCGCCTCGTGCTCGGGCAGGGCGTCGGCGCGGCCAGGGTGCTTGGCCAGTGCCCGGGCCAGGAAAACGCATACCAGCAGAACGGCCGCGCCGGCCAACAGCAGGTTGACCGTGCCAAGAGCCAGTCCGGCCTGGTGCACGAAAACCCCTCCGAAGATCGAGCCGCTCATTCCGCCGCAGGAGAGAATCCCGAAGACCCGCTTGCCTTCCTGGGGATCGAAGATGTCACCGGCCACCGACCAGAACTGGATATTTAAAGCCGTGGCCGACACCTCGCCGAAGAGGTACAGCACCGGGCTGACCGGCAACAGGTCGAAGCGCAAGACCCCCCAGAACAACACAAGGCCTGCGGCCACACCGGTCAGGCTCAATGTGCGCATCAGCCGCTTGCGGGGATCGGCCAGGATCTTGGAGGCCAATACCACCGCCACCGCTACCAGCACGGCCACCATGATATACAGGTATGGCAGATTCTTAGGATCGTGTCGGCTCAGAAACAGCGCGTTGGAGGCCGACTTGACCATGACCACGTGGGCCACGAAGAAGAAGTAGAAGAAGGTGGCCAGCAAGGTCCGCCTGCCTTCTTCCGGCCGAACCCCGGATGCCCGGGCCGCCCATCTTGACAACTTGCCGAGTTCCATGAGAAAAGTTGGAACAGTCTAAAGACAGACATCGCGGATGTCAACGCGAGTTTGCCATTCAAGAGTCAAGGAGCCTGAATGCCCGCCGGGAGAGCCTATTTATTGATCATCTTTCTTCCGGCCTGCCTTCTGTCATTTTCGGCGTTGGGCTCCGATTTGAAGAGCCCGCCGCCGGCCGGACAGCCGGCCGGAATTGAAGAGAAACAACCTGCTGCCGAGTTCTGCCGGGTTCATCTCGATTTCGGCCAGCTGGCTTTCGAAGAGGTCAAGATCGACAAAGACGCGCTCAAGGTCACCGGCCCCGATTTCAACCTGCAGCGAGAGGGCGACGTCGTCTACGGTTTCATGCTCTCCAAGCCTACCCGTTTCCGGGTAAAGGCAGACTCCATTTCCGGCACGGCCGCGGGAATGGATCTCATGCTGCACGTCAAGCGCGAAGCCCTTTCGACCGAGGTTTCCGGCCTGGTGGGCATCCGCAGGGTGGTGGCCAGGGTCAGCGGCAACAAGGTTTCGGTCGCTGCCGCGGGCTCCAGCCAGGTGGCCTCCACGGCCCACCTGTCCCTAACCAGGTCGTCGGGCAACCTGCTCAAGGGCCAGATCGGTCTGGGTGCCGGAATGTCCGCTGCCGGCATGGTGACCTTCGGCTGCGATCTGGATTTCATTCGCGAACGACCGGAACTGATCGTCATCCTCTTCATGTGGTGGCTCGGCGTCTGAGCCCGGGAGCGGGACTTGCCCGACGAGCCCCAGACCATAAGGCGCTTCGGCACCTTCGGCGGCGTCTTCACGCCGAATTTTTTAACCATCATCGGAGTGATCTTCTTCCTGCGCGCCGGCTGGGCGGTGGGCAACACCGGCCTGGTGGGCGGGATCATGCTGGTGGTGCTGGCCAACGCCATCAGCTTCGCAACCTCGATGTCGATCTCCGCCATCGCGACCAACATGAACGTCAAGACCGGCGGGGCCTACTACCTGATCTCGCGCTCGCTGGGGCTGGAGATCGGCGGCAGCATCGGCATCCCGCTCTACTTCTCCCAGGCCCTCTCGGTGGCCCTGTACATCATGGGTTTCACAGAGGCGTTGAGTTCGCTGCTGCCGCTGCCCGAGAAGCTCGTCTCTGCCCTGGTCTGCCTGGCCCTGATGATGCTGGCCTACAAGGGCGCCGACGTCGCCTTGAAGGCTCAGTATATCATCATGGGCATCCTGGCGCTTGCCTTGCTGTAGTTCTTCACCGGCAGCAGCGCCACCCATCCGCAGTTGCTGGCCTTCGGCAGCTACTCGAAGGGCCACAACTTCTGGACCGTCTTCGCCGTCTATTTTCCCGCGGTCACCGGCATCATGGCCGGGCTGAGTATGAGCGGAGATCTCAAGGAACCGCGCAAGAACATTCCCCGCGGGACGCTGATCTCGGTGGGCGTCACATTCGTGATCTACCTGGCCCAGGTCTACTGGTTAACCCGCAACGCCAGCCTGGCCGACCTGCGCGGTGACACGATGATCATGCAGAAGATCGCCAGCGTCGGTTTCCTGATCGTACTGGGCGTCTGGGCCGCCACACTCTCCAGCGCGCTTGGCAGCCTGGTGGCCGCCCCGCGCACCCTGCAGGCCCTGGCTCAGGACGGGGTGTTGCCCAAGATCCTGGCTCGCGGTCACGGCCCGGCCAACGAGCCCCGGCTGGCCATCATCTTGACCTTCGCCATCGCCGAGGTCAGCATCCTGCTTTTGGATCTGAACATGCTGGCGCCGGTGATCACCATGTTCTTCCTGACCACCTATGGCGTGACCAACCTGGTGGCCGGCATGGAGCGCGTGGTGGGCAACCCGTCCTACCGGCCGCGCTTCAAGGTGCACTGGGCAATCTCGCTGCTGGGCGCCGCCGGATGCTTCTGGGTGATGTTCCTGATCAACGCCCAGGCCACCGTGGTGGCGCTGGGCGTGGTGGCCGTCATCTACGCCGTCTTGAAGAAAAAGCACATCAGCGTCACCTTCGGGGATCTCCGCAGTGGGATCTGGTTTTCCGCCCTGCGCTTTTGCCTGCTCAAGCTAAAGCAGTCTTCTTTCCATCCGCGCAACTGGAAGCCTAACATCCTGCTTTTTTTGCGCGGCACGGGCTCGCAGGCCCACCTGCTGGATTTCTCGACCTGGCTGGGACAAGAGAAGGGCATCGTCACCCTGATGACTCTGTTGCCGGGAGACGTGACTGAGAATATTGCAAGCGGCGCGGCCGCGGAAGCGCAAAAGAAACTGGACGTATTCCTGGAGGGCAGCGGTCTGACGGCCTTCGGCAAGGTGGTGGCTGTAAAGGACTTCTTCCAGGACGCGCGGGTGGTGGCCCAGTCCCACGGCATCGCCGGGTTGCGTGCCAACGTGGCCGTCTTCGGCTGGAGCGACAACGACATCAAGGCGGTGGAGTTCGCCTCGCTGGTGCGCGACTTCAACTACCTGGACACCAGCGTGCTGCTGCTCAACTACGACGAGCAGCGCGGCTTCGGCCGCCATCGCCAACTGGATGTCTGGTGGGGCGGCCTCGAGAACAACGGCAGCCTGATGATTCTGATAGCCCACCTGGTAAGCAAGAGCGACACCTGGCGAGGCTGCAAGATCCGATTGCTGCAAGTGGTATCCGACGAGTCCAAGATCCGTCAGACCGTACATGAGCTGACTGAGATGCTGGAAGATGCGCGCATCGGCGCCGAGATAGTCGCCCTGCCGCCCCTGGGCCGGCAGGACACAATTCAGGAAGTAATCCGCAAGCAGAGCGCCGATGCCGATCTGGTGGTCTTAGGCCTTCGCTCGCCCGAGGAAGGCCAGGAATCGACCTTCATGTCGCGGATGACCTCGTTCATGGGCAACCTGCCGACGACCGTACTGGTCAAGAGCGTGGATATCGAGGATATCTTTAGCTGATCTCATCCCTTACTGAAAAGCGCCGTCCAGACGCCGTAGAGTAGGGCGGCGCCGGCCGTTACCCCGGTGCCTATCCACATCTTGGGCAGGTTGGCGAAGTGGGCCAACAGGCCGAAGACGGCGGCCAAAATCAGCATGATGATCGACAGCACGACGACCTTGTCCCACTTGCCCACCGGCGCCTCGCCGGCGATCACCTCGCCGGTGTGCCCGTTGACCAGCATGCGATTGGCCCTACCCTTGTAGTTGTAGATCACCTCCCAGAGCGGAACGTAAACCAGGTCGACTCCCTGGATGTCGACGCTGGTATCGCAGTCGCTGATCTGGGTGGCCTTCTTGCCGGCCATGCGGCGGTGCAGCGTGGTCATGTCGTCGCGCCCCTTCTGCTCGGCGCGCTCCTGCGTTATCTGGCCGTTGATGACCTTGAGATCCTTTATCGACTCCAGATCGAACTTCTGCTTGCCTGCCAGCAAGTCGGCGGCAGCGCTCGACTTCGAGCCCATCCCGAACCCCAGAAAGAACTTGCCCCAGTCGGCCTGGACCGCCTTGCTTCCCGGGTTGAGCGCACCCATGCCCCAGAACTCCTCGGGGTTCTCCCGGGCATAGACCGACCAGTTGTAATCTTCGGCGAAATCTCCGCTGACCGGCTCCCAATAAGTTTCGCTGCGCCGGTTGTCGCCGCTGCCGGTCGTGCGCGTGCGTTTGTTCTTGCCCGACCAGAAGGTCTGCGCCTTGGCCTTAACCACCCAGAAAGGCAAGACGATCCCGTCGAACTTGGAAAACGACGCCTTGTCCGCCAGGTCGGCCGCCTTGAGCCAGCCTTTATTCATCCATTCGACGACGCCGTTTCTGATCTCCTGCTTCGACAACCTGGCCGGCAAAACGTAGTGCGCCTCGACCTTTACTATCTTATCGAAACCGGCCAGCATCGACGAACTGCCGCAGTAGGCGCAGGTCAACACCGACTCTCCCTCGACGTACTCGATGGGCGCCCCGCAGTTTGTACAGCCGATCTCCTTCTTGTGCTCTGTCGACGACGCGTCGGTCATGACACTCTCCCGTTCGGGTAAAATTCAAAACCTCGGCCGGCCGTCCGCGTCCGACATGCCGGCCATCAGAAAATCCTTGAAACGCTGCTGTAGGCGCCGCTCGACCTGCTGGACCCGCTGACGAGTGATGCCGTGCTTCTCACCGAGATCCTGGAAAGTCTCGGGGTGCTCCGGCATGATGCGGGCATCCCAGATGGCCCGCTCGCGCTCGTCGAGAGTTTGCCTGAATTCCAGCATGGCCCCGTGCACCCTGTCGCGCAACTCCTCGGTTGCCACCTGTTGCTCGGGGCTCTCATGCGGCACCACCAGCGTCTCGATGAACGGCCTGCCGGTCGTCGGGTGAGTAGCATCCAGCGACGCCTCGGGACCGGAGAGCCTCTTTTCCATCTCGATCACATCCTTCTCGGAAACATCGATCCTCTCGGCCAAAAGCTTCGCAGTCGGCGTGTACCCTTCCATCAAGAGCTTGCGTTGCTCCTTCCTCAGCCTGTAGAAAAGCTTTCTTTGCGCCTGGGTCGTGCCGATTTTGACCAGGCTGAAGTTCTCGAGAATGAACTTGAGAACATAGGCCCTGATCCACCACTGGGCGTATGACGGCAGGCGAACCCCGCGATAAGGATCGAACTTCTTGACCGCCTGCATCAGGCCGATGTTCCCTTCCTGGATCAAGTCGAGCAGGTTCTGGTAATAATTACGGTGCTCGAGAGCGATCTTGACGACCAGGCGCAGGTTGGCGGTGATCAGGCGATAGGCCAGCTTGGGATCCTGGGTCTTTACAAATTTTACGGCGAGTTCGTGTTCCTCGTCGGGCGTGAGCAGATCGAACTGGCCGATCTCCTGGAGATAGAGCTTGAGCGGATCGTGTTGGACGAGTCCCTTGGACGACTTGCCATTCTTCTTATCTACCGCGCCGCTTTTCGTACCCTGCTTTTTTTCCATCGTACACAAAACCTCAGTTGACAACGAATGGGCCCGATACTATCATCCGGTTGTTCCCGATACAACGATGAATGGAAGGACGACCATGCGTATAAAACCAAGAAGCGTGTTGTTCTGGTTGACTTGCCTGGCGGGCGCCGTTTTTCTTTCGGCCTGCGACAGCGGCAAGTGCCTGCCCTGTGGCGAAGGAGATCCCTGCCCCGATCTCAGCGGCGAATACTACGGCAACATCAAATCCGTCTCGGACAACTGCGACGACTGGGATTTATTAGAGGGAGTCTTCTACCTGCGGGTACTCTCCCAGACGCTGGACGAGAACGGGGATACAGCCCTGGAGATGGAGAGTAAGGATTTACGCGGTCTCTGGGGTACTCTTTCCGGGTACCTTTGCAACAGCGAAGAAAGCAGCTATCCCAAGTACTATCCCTTCATGGTAAACGATATCAGCACCGCCGGCGACGGCTCTTCCGCCAGCTACCACCTGACCGGTTCCCTGTCCGTTGCGACCGAGGGGGACACTTCGAGCTACTCATATACCGCCAGGCTGACTATCAGAATAAGCGACACGGACGGCAACACTTGCAGGCTGGTGGGCTCCGCCAACGGCGACCTCAGGTAAGCACCCGCGCCGGCGTCGCTTCAGGGTGTGTATTTTTTGTTTTCCCGGGCGGCCGAACAGGCCAGGAAAGATCGCCGGGCGGTTGCTTCTATGGCGTCCAAGGCCTTGTCGTTGCGGCTCGGTTCGTGGTGGAACAGCAACAGCTTGCGCACTCCGGCCGCCTTGGCCACCTTGATTCCTTCTCGCCAGGTGGAATGGCCGAAGCCTTTCTTGCCGGCCCGGATCTCGGCATCGGTATAGGCCGCGTCGTAGATCAGGACGTCCGCACCCGCGGCATGCCTTACCAGGCGCTCGTCGATTCGAAAACCATGCTCGGTGTCGGTGGCGTAGACGATTGACTTGCCCCGGTATTCGATGCGGTACGAGAGGCAGCGTCCCGGGTGGTTGAGCGCCTCGGTGCGAATCTTCACCGAACCGATCTGCAGAGTCGTCCGCGGTCCGACGTCCCTGAATTCGAACTGCGCCTGCATCACGTCCAGCGGAACCGGGAAATAGGGCATCGCCATCTGTCCGGAGAGGATGTCCTTGGCGTTGCGAGAGCCTCGCGGCTCTCCGTAGACGACGAAGTGGTTGCCCTTGTCGAAAGCCGGGTTGAAGAAAGGAAACCCATGGATGTGGTCCCAGTGGTAGTGCGAGAAAAGCAGGGTAGCCTGGAGCTTCTGGTCGGCAAACTCCCGGGTCAGGTGTGCCCCCAGCGAGCGAATGCCGGAACCGGCGTCGAAAATAAAGATTTTTCCGCCGGCGCGGACTTCCATGCAGGGCGTGTTGCCGCCGTATTTGTTGGTAGAGGGACGTGGAGCCGGGAGCGATCCCCGAGTGCCCCAGAACTTGAACCAGAATACCTGCCCCTCGCCTGCCACTTGGTTGTAACCCCTTTGTTGCGGGAACAAGACTGGTTTTGATTATCTCATCCATGGGGGCTTTGCAAGGATTTGTTGTTCCATCTGTGATCCTTGGCGTCCTGCCTGTTCTCCTTGACAACTATTCGAGCATCCTGTCTGATTCCGCTGGGAGGTTGCGATGGCCAAGAAAGAATCTGGTTTTCCGGTCGGGGTCGTATCGGCGGTCATCATCCTGGGAAGCGTGGCGGCCGTCTTCCTGATCAACAACTTCGGCCAGATGGGTTTCTCAGACAGCTGGCCCGTTCTACCCATGGCCCTCGGGCTGTGCCTGGCGGCTGCCGGCTACGTCGAGTCGGGGCTGGCCGTGATGGGCTTTTTCCTGCTGATTTTGCTTGCCAACATGGCGGTCATCCCCCCCTTCGGAAAGAGTTGGCCCTTCGCCTTGATCTGGATCGCGGTCCTGGTGGTGGTGGGCTACATGCGATCGCGGGCCGCGGCCGGGAAAACGTCATCCTGACCGGACGCCTGAAAAAGAGGAGACCAGAATGGGATTCTTGGAAAAAGTATTGCCGGGCTATAAAGGCTATCGCCAGCGCGAGGACAGCCGTAACACCGACAAACTCCTGAGGGAGATGCTGTCTGGGAAACTGCGTGAGAGCCGGGCGCACTACGACGATACCAAGGCCGAGATTGCCAACCGCGGGAACCTCGATCTATTAAATCCGGCCGAGAAAGTGACCCAAACGCTGGCGCGGGTTATCGACCGGCTGCGCTATGCGAACTACGGTTTCAGCGGCAAGTGGTTCGGCAAGGACAAGATCGATGTCGAGCGCCTGGAAAAGGTGCACACATTCGACCGCCAACTGGCCGAGGGAGTCGAACAGATCGTCGGCGACATCAAGGCGCTCGAACTGCTGGATGAAGATGGACAGATAAACGCCGCATTGGGGGCCCTGGCTCACAAGATCCGCGACATGGACGAGGCCCTCAACCAACGCGAGCAGATCCTGCGCACGGTGGGCGGCGAATCCGCGATGGGAGAATGACAATGGCTATCGAGGTCGTGCAAAGCCTTGACGAGAGCGGAGAGTTGATTGTCTCCAGATTTCCCACCAGCGGGGAAGCCGATTTGAAGTTGGGCGCGCAGGTCATCGTGCGCGAGAGCCAGAGTGCGGTCTTTTTCAGGGGCGGAAAGGCTCTGGACACCTTCGGACCGGGGCGTCACACCCTGACCACCGGCAACCTGCCCCTCCTGGGAGGCATCGTCAGGCTGCCATTCGGCGGCAAGACGCCCTTCAAGGCCGAGGTCGTCTTCGTCAATCACAAGGTGTTCACCAACATCAAGTGGGGCACGCGGGAGCCGATTCCCTTCCGGGATACCGAACTGATGCTGGTCAGGCTGCGCGCCTTCGGCATCATGGCCTTCAAGGTCGAGGAGGCCCAGCTATTCGTTAACAAGATCGTCGGCACCCAGGGGTATTTCAGCAGCGAACAGATCGCCGATTACCTCAAGGGCATCGTCATCGGACGGCTGACCGACTTTTTAGGCGAGAACATCAAGAGCGTCTTCGATCTGCCTCGCTACTACGACGAGATCGCCGCCGGCACCAAGACCCGTCTCAAGGACGACTTCGCCAAGTACGGCCTGGCGCTCGAGGATTTCATCATCAACGCCATCACCCCTCCCGAAGAAGTGCAGAAGAAAATCGACGAGCGCTCCGGCATGGCGGCCATGGGCAACCTGGACGACTATATGAAATACAAAGCCGCCCAGGCATTGCAGGATGCCGCCAAGTCGGAAGGTGGCGGCGGCATGGCCGGTGCCGGGATGGGAGCCGGGGTGGGCCTGGGCCTGGGCATGATGATGCCTGGAATGGTTGCCGGGGCTATACAGCCGGGAGCCGGTGCGGCAAAGAGCGCGGCGGTACCCGCCCCCGGTGCCCCCCCCGCCGCCCCCGCGGCCGTTATGATCGCCTGCCCGCAGTGCAACACCCAAAACGCCCAGGGCTCGAAGTTCTGCGCGAATTGCGGCGCCAAGATGTCTGTCGCGTCCAAGTGCCCCAAATGCAACGCCGAAGTTTCTCCGGGCTCAAAGTTCTGTCCCGGCTGCGGCGCGCCTCTGGCGGCCGTTCGGGCAAATTGCAGCAAGTGCGGCCAGGAGCTCAAACCCGGCACCAAGTTCTGCGATAATTGCGGTCAAAAAGTCGGCTGACGACACGGAAATTTACGGCTAGGCCGTCTTTCTTCGCGGGTGCAGGATCGCCTGCGATAGTCTGCGGCCCGGAGCCAAGCTCACCTTGGTGGTGGCAGGCCGGGTCGGGCGCGCAATCGGCGGTAACAACGACAGGGGCATGTCGAAAGTCGGCTCGGCTTCGAGTTGCAACGGCAGAGCGGTGACCTCGTCAGTGCTTTCCCAGTCTGGATCGGACGGCATCTGCAACACCTCGAGTTGGCTCGCCGTCCGGCGTGTTTGATAACTATGCAGGTGGAACTTCAACAGGTAGGCACCCAGCGCGAGCGAATCCCAGTTACCCAACGGGGCTCTTCTTACCGCTCGATTGTTTACGCGGATCCCGTTGCGGCTGCTCAGATCTTCGACGATGATGCGCTCGCCGACGATTCTCAGCACCGCGTGCACGCGGGAGATCAGATCGCACTCGATCCTGATATCCGCGTCCGGACCGCGGCCGATCACCAATCGGCGCTGGGTGAAACACTCGGTTCCGTAAAACTCCCCGTCGTAATAAAAAGAGACCTGCAGAACCGATACCCCCCTGGTCTTACGGGAATCGCCTGCCATGTTAAACTCCTCCCGTGCCCATTCCAAGAGCAAAAAGGGAGGAAGGCCCGCCAGATCGATTGGGAACCTGGATTGCAGGAAGCGCTGACCAAAGCTTTCCCGCTCTTGCGAACCTCCTCTCCCTATCCCTTGTTGCCTATTACCAGCAAACTGCGTGCCAACCATGACAGACTGTAACCCCTTGAGAATACGCAATTCACGAACAACAGCTTCATCCGGGCATGAACTATTTTCAGAGAATGGAAGAATCAGGTGTAACCGCTGGGCTTCGGTCTGTCGGATGTCATTCATCCCAGAGGGGTTGTACCTGGTAGTAAAAGTGCCACGGAGCCGACCAGACACCGTTATTACCGTTCGCATCGACGGCCCTTACCCGCCAGAAGTGTCGCCCCCGGGGCGGATCCGGCAATCCCAGCAAGGGAGAGTCCACCTTGCGCCGCTTATTGACTTTTGAAAACTCAGCCGAGTTGGAGATCTCGATCTCGTAAGCGGCGGCGCCGCCGACCGCCTGCCAGAACAATGTAATCGTGCGCGGCCTGACCGATGTGATCCGCGCCGCGTCGCGGGGCGCCTGCAACTTCGGGGCGTCCGGAAATTCTCCCGTCGCCGGCTTATCCGGCTTCGGCGGCGGCTTGTGATTCACGTCGCTATGGGGGGGGACGACCGCGACGGGCACAGGCGAGTCTACCTTGAAGCTCTGAACCCGGCTCCAGCCGGTGTCCGGCCTGGTGCCACACACGCGCCAGTAATACTTGCCCGCCCGCGGGATACCTGCCGAAGTCGATGTCCCGGTCACGATCCGGCTATTGGTCCTGCGCTGAAAACCACGATCGCCGGCAACCTCGAGACGGTAGCCGGCGACCGGCCGCCTGCTCCAGTTGAACGTCACCCGTGTAGGCTCTTTCCCGCTTACAAACTTTTGTCCCTCCCGGGGCGCGATCGGCACAGGGGAACGCAGGACCACTTCGAATGTCCTGATTTTCGAAGGCCGTCCGGGTTTGCCGCCGGCGCCCACGCCGGTCACCCACCACCTGTATCTACCGCAGGCATCAGGCCGGAAAGCGAAGCTCTTCTCACCGCGGATCTCGTAAGTGGCCACAATGTTTCCCGAGGCCAACATACGTACGACCTGCAGAATATACAGCAGCGACGGCTGCGAGTCTTCCCAGCGAAAGGTTATCCGGGGGTGCGACCCGCCGTACCCGAAAGCGGCCCCCGGGCTCGGATCGAGTGGCCTGACGGTCGAAGCCGGGCCGCTGGCCGCGATCAAGAGCCAAAGCCATCCGAGTGTGCCTGCCATGCCCATACCTGTAAATATGCGATATTCGGTACCCGTTTGGCAAGATCTAGCGAGGCATAGGGGGACGTTGGTACATTAAGAACATTAATTCATCCAACCCCGCTCTTCGGTTCAAATTTTCAGCAACTAGTAGTATTAATGTTCTTAATGTACCAACGTCCCCCTCTAACTCCTCTAACTCTCGTGCCGGCGCTGCGGGGTGCTCGTATCCAGCTTCTCCTGGATCTTGACCGTCGCCGTGATGCCGTCACCGACGGCCGTTCCTATCTGTCGGGCCGAGTCGGCCCTGACGTCGCCGGCGGCGAAGATCGCCGGGTGCGAGGTGCACATGTGCACATCAGTCTTGATAAACCCGTGCTGGTCGAGATCGACCACTCCTTTGAGAAACCCCGTGTTGGGCGTCAGCCCGACGAAGATGAACACCGCGGCGACATCGAGCAGGCGCGATTCGCCGGTCTTTGCGTTCTTTATCCTGACGCCTTCCACCTCGCTATCGCCCACGATCTCTTCCACCGTCGAGTCCCAGATCACCTCGCTGTTTTTCGCGGCGAAGAAGCGGTCTTGCAGCACCTTCTCGGCCCTGAGCTTGTCGCGTCTGTGGATCAAGGTTACATGATCCACCACCCTGGTCAGGTAGATCGCCTCCATGACCGCCGAGCTGCCGCCCCCGACCACGGCCACGGACTTGCCGCGGAAAAAGTTTCCGTCGCAGGTGGCGCAGTAGCTGACTCCCTTGCCGGAAAGGCGTCCCTCCCCGGGCGCCTTGAGCATGCGGTGCCCGGCCCCGCTGGCCACCAGGACCGCCTTGGCCGTGTAGCTCGCGCTGCTGCCGGTCACTACCAACCCATCTCCGGATGCATCTATTCCCTGCACCTCATCGAAAGTAATGGCGGCCCCGAAGCTTTCGGCCTGCTTGCTCATGATCTCTGAAAGCGCCATGCCCGTCTCGAGGCCGACAACGCCGGGGTAGTTCTCGACCCGGTCGATGATGTTGACCTGGCCGCCCCCACCCATCATGTCCAGCAGCACTACATCCAGCCCGCCGCGCCCGGCGTAAATGCCGGCAGCCAGCCCCGCCGGTCCGGCCCCGATGACTACAAGATCGTAAACACGCGCACTATCTGTCATCTCTCAAACCTCCATGCCTTTTGGTGAAGCACAAACATGGTAGCAACGATTACCGAGATTGCAAGCGCTACAGGTTTGTGGCTATGCTGAAACGCAGCGGAGGTTGCCATGAAAACGACCACAGGGGTTTTTCTACTGCTTGCCTGGCTATTGGCGACAGCACCGGCGCGGGCCCAGGAGAAGTTTTCGCTGTCCATGTTCCACTTCAACATCCAATACGTTGCCGGCGGGCTTACAGGTTTCCCGTCAGGCACGGACAGCAACCCGACCTTCGACCTGGATGACGACCAGGTCCAGGATCTGATCGTCACCGAGAGCTTCGAACCGGTCCTCGACCTGTTCTTGGCCCACCCCGACTGGAAAGTGACCCTCGAGATGCAGGCCTACATGATCGAGGTAATGCAGCAGCGCCATCCCGCCGTGCTCGCCAAGCTCAAGCAACTCGTCGACGCCGGGCGGGCCGAACTGGTCAGCTTTCATTACTCCGACCAGCTGTTTCTGGCCTACCCTCGCCTGGACATGGAGCGTTCGCACCAGATAATGAACGAAGTGCTCGAAGATGCCGACCTGACCCCTTCCGGAGTAGTCTTCTGCCAGGAGGGTCAATTCGGGGTGGGCATGGGTCCCTTCGCCGCAGGCCATGATCGTGACATCCTGGTGCTGCCCAAGAACCTCTTCAAGTACCAGCACCTCGCGGACTATGACACGGCGGCCCGGCTTTACGATCTGGACGGAGTGGACGTGATCATCGGCGCCCGCTCCTTCTCGACTCCCGAGGTCGAGGTGCAGTGGAACAACTTCGATGACGGGGAGCTAATGGCCACCGGGGGCAGCGCCCCTTATATGGGAACCAATTTCAAGAAAGATCCGCAGGCGGTAGCGAGCTACGAACAGGAACTTTCGGATGCCCAGGCCGCAGGTTTCCGCATCGCGACCATAACCGAATACGTCCAGTGGGCCAAGGCGCACGATATCGAGCAGCCTCCCCTGCCGCCGATGCTCGACGGCACCTGGCAGCCGCCCAGCACCAACTCGATGCGGCGCTGGCTGGGCGGATCGGGCGTCGTCGATGTCGCCTTCGCCTGCGAGCGGGACAACCAGGTGGTAAGCGGCAACGTCCTGGCCCGCCACTGGATCCTGACGGCCGAAACGCTGGTCGCCCATGCCGAGGCGCAAAAGTTAATCGAGCCGGGTTCCCTGGACGAGGCCCTTCGGGGTTGCTGGCGCACGGCGCTTCTGGGACAGGTCAGCGACGCCAGCGGGATAAACCCCTTCATCAACGAGGTGCAATACGGTCTCGAGCATGCGGCTGCAGCCCAGGCCTGCGCCGACGCGATCATCTCCGAACTGGCCCCCAAGGTGGGCGGACCGTACGTCAAGGTGGACAACCAAAGCGGCCAGGTCAGCCGTATGGACGACCGGCCCTCGGAGACGCTTACGGGGTGCGAGCCATATTTCACTCCGGATGACGGCTTGGCTGTCAGCGCTCCCGGGCGGACGGTTACGCTCGACTGGAAAGCCGGCTCCGACCTGACCCGGCTGGAGGTCGCCGTGTCCGCATCTCAGGGAGGCGAGCGCACGCTTGAGGTGGATTTTCCACAGGCACTGGACGGTTTCTATCTGACACCCGGTCTGGTCGAGGGCGACGCCGTCTTTTTACCCTTTTCAGCCTTCGATTTTGAGGAAGGACGTATCTCGCTGCCTATCGCCAACGGACTTGTCGGCATAGGCCAGGACCTATGGCTCGTTGAACAGACCAGCTCTGTTCACGTAGCGGCCACCTTCATCGTCGGCGACGGCAAGCTGCGCTTCATCGACGACACGTTGGATCCCGATCAGGGCGTCTCGTGGGTCTTCTGGATAGCCGAGGGCGGCAAGCAAGACGCGGTCACGTTTGCCGACCGGCTCAACCTGCACCCTGTGGCCTACATCGAAACAGATGTTTCGGGGGGGCGGGGCTGCGGTTGCGGGCAACCCATGGGCGGCTCGCCTGCATTGCTTGTGCTGCCTGCATTGTTTCTAATGATGCTGGCACTGGCGCTAAGACGATCGCGGCCGCGCTCAGCTTCGCCGTCCGAATAGCCCCTTTTTCTTCTTGTTTACTTCGAATTCGGTTATCTCGGCCCAACGGCGCAAGAGCTGTTCTTGCTCGGCGGACAGCTTCTTGGGAATCTTCACGTTCAGGTGCACTACCAGGTCGCCCTTCCCGTGACCGCGCAGGCGCGGCACGCCTTCTCCGCGCAGGACTGTCGTATCGCCGGGCTGGGTGCCGCGACGTATCTTGACCTCGCGCTCTTCATCCAGCAGCGGCACCTCGATGGTCGCGCCCAGGGCGGCCTGGGCGAAATCGATGTCCGCTTCGAGGTGAAGATCGTAGCCGTCCCGCAAAAAGCGCTCATCCGGCTCGACGTGCAGAAAAACGTACAGGTCGCCCTGCGGTCCGCCGTACTCGCCTGCCTCGCCTTCTCCTCCCAGGCGCATGCGCACCCCGTCGTCAACTCCGGCCGGAATGGTCACCGACACCTGGCGCTCCCGTTCGACCAGTCCCGAGCCGCGGCACTCCCGGCACGGAGACTCGACGGTGCTGCCGGCGCCGCTGCACCCGGGACAAGTGCTGGCGATGGTGAAGAAGCCCTGGTTCTGCATGAACTGTCCGCTCCCACCGCAGCGGGAGCAGGTCTTGCGTGAAGTGCCGGGGGCCGCACCGGAGCCGGAGCAAACCTCGCACTTGATTCGATGCGCGAGAGTCAGTTTGTGCTCTCCCCCTTGCACGGACTCGCGAAACGAAATCGACAGATCGTAGCGCAGGTCGGCACCCCTGCGAGGGCCGTTTGGATCCCGTCCCTGGCCCCGGCCCCGCCGCCCCCCGAAACCGAAGCCGAACAGATCGTCGAAAATGCTTCCAAAACTCGAGAAGATGTCCTCGACCGAGGAAAAACCCGGCGCGAAGCCGGCTCCGCGCAGGCCCTCCTTGCCGAAGCGATCGTACATCTGCCTCTTGTGCGGATCTCCGAGGACTCCGTAGGCCTCGGCCAACTCCTTGAACTTCTCCTCGGCCTCCTTGCTGCCCCTGTTGCGATCGGGATGACACTCGATTGCCAGCCTGCGGTAGGCCTTCTTTAACTCCGCCTCGTCGGCATTGCGCGCCACGCCGAGGATCTCGTAGTAGTCGCTACCCACCTTTTATCAGCCTTCCCGCCTGCTTACGCCCACGCGAACACCCGCCGGGCGGACGACCTGGTCGCCCAGTCTGTATCCGGGACGGATCTCCTGTACTACTAGTCCATCCCGGTCCTTGTCCACCTCGCTGGTCATCAATGCCTCCATGCTGCCTGGATCGAAGCGCTGGCCGGAGGTAACAATAGGCTCGATCCCCAATTTGGACAGCCGATCTTCGAGTTGCTTGACGATCAGGCTCATACCTTCGACAAGGTCTTCACCGGCAGCGGCTTGCTGCATGGCCTGATGCAGTCGGACCAGGCCGTCGAGCACGTCGATGAAAGGCTCGACAAATCTTGCTTTCTCGATATCCAGGCGCCTGTCCAGTTCGCGCTCGAGTCGTTGACGGGCTTCATCCATGTCGGTCTTGGATTCCTTGTGGGCCTGGATGTACTCCTGCAGGGTACGGTTCTTCTGCTCGATTTCCTCCTGCAGCTTCTCGACGAAGCTCGGCTGCCTGATCTGCAGTTCATCGGGTGCGGCCGCGGATAGTTTTTCCTCGTCGAGCCACCAGCGCCGATCATTCACCGTGAAACCCTTCTCCGAACCGTCACCATTCTGCCGGCTCATGCTATAACTCCCTCTCGACAAGATACTGTTTCCCTGGATCTTCTATCTCAAGTGTTTGAAAATAATCATAGTCCGGCAAACGTCAAGGCCCAGATGACTATTTCCAACAGACGTGGCAAGCGGGCCCGTACGAGCCCCCTGACAGCTCCGCCCGCCAGCGCGCCCGAAGGCGCGCCCTCGAATGCGCGTTCAAAAGCCTCGATCGCCTCGTGTCTTCGCCCCAGGCGCATGAGGGCCTCGCCTCTGACGAGGTTTGCCCGGGGATTCCGGGCGTCTCGATCGAGAACTGACCGGATTGTCTCTAGTGCCAGCCGCGGGTGGCCCTGCAGCAAATAGGCCGCGCCGAGACGGTCGCGTCCCTCGATGCGGGCGATTCGCTCACGATCGAGGCCCAAGAGCTTGCGCGGGGCCTGATCGCCGGGCGCCAGGCGCACAGCGCCGAGATATAACGCTCGGGCCTTTTGCCATCTGCCTTCGAGATATGCCTTGTGCCCGGCAAGCAGCCAGGGACGCTCCAGGATCCGGGCTCCCAGCAGGTCGAGGTCGCCCGGCGCGAAGCGTGACAAGGCCGGGGCGGCGCAACTACGGTCAACATTCAAGAGAAAGTCATAAGAGCTGGCGTCGTCGCCGGACTCTCCTGGCGCCAGAAACTCGATCACCGGCCGGTCGTCGGTATGCAGGACGGCGCCCCGCGAAAAACTCCTCAAGTCGGCATCGTCGAACTGCCGCAACGAGGCCAGCCTGGCAGCGTCCGCAAGGCCGATCTCATCCAGGTCGGCCCGCACGGCACGGGTCTCGAGCCCCTGGCGGATGCGCCGCATATCCGCACTCAGCGGGCGCGACGTGCCCGTTAGGATGCCGAAATGGGTTGGATAGGCATCCACCACCCACAGGGCGATGTTTGGAAACACGGACCCGAAGGTCGCGATCAGCGAGCGCAGTACGCGATAGGGAGCCTGGCCCCGCAAGGGAACCCAGGCGGCGGCGATCCCGGCCGGGCGCAGGCGGCGTCCGACTTGCTCGAAGAAGTCGCGCGTGTACAGGGATGCGTCGCTGCGGTATGCCAAATCCGTGCAATCATTGACAATCACATCGTAGCGTTCATCGCTTGCTTCCAGCAGGCGCCTTGCGTCCTTTACGATCAGTCGGTAGCGGTCAGGGAGCGGCCCGCTCAGCAATCCATGATTGGCCGCTACGAAGTAAGGCGCGGCCGAAACCACCGTATCGGATATCTCCACGCAGGTGACCCGCAAACCCGGGTGAAGTAACATCGAGTACGAGGTGCCACCCGAACCGAAGCCGACAGTCAGGGCCGTGTGCGGGTCCGGGTGCAAGAGCAGCGGCAGGTGGGCCAGGGTTTTCTGGTCGCTTGACATGATCAGGTCGGTGCCGGCGACGGCGATCCCGTCGACGTACAGCCTGCGGCCGCCCGCCTCATCGATCGCCGCCACGGACACGTCCGGGCCCTCGCGGTAATAGACAGGCGTTCCAAGGTGGCGCACCCAGCGCGGTCCCGCGAAAAACAGGCAGGCTCCCAAGGCCGCTAGCGCCAGCGGCGCAAAAATGGTCATGCGCCGGCCCAGCGAACGCGCCGCCGCCCAACCGGCGAACAGCGCCAATACAGCCAGCAGCACCAGGCTTGCGGACAGGCCCGCGAGAGGGACAAGCACCAGAGGCACGATCAGCGCGCCAGCCATCGCCGCCAACGCGTTTGTCGAAAGCAAGAGCCCCGCCGGACGCGCGGCGCCCTGCCCGGCTGCCGCACGGCCTGCCGCTGCGCGGCAGGCCGCCGAGAAGATCATGCCGGACAAGAAACTTGCCGGCCCGCAGGCCGCCAACGTGGTTGCCAGATCGGACAGGCCGAGCGCGGCAGTGGTCGGTTGCGGGCCGGCGAGCAGCAAGCATGCCAGCGAGAGCAACAGGCCCAGCCCGTAGAGAATCGCGCCCCGGGCTGCCAGAAGCAGCGCTCGTTCCCGGCGGCCGCGGGTCGCGCTCCAGGCCCCAAGCGAGGCCAAGCCCAGAACCACACCCAGCATGGCCGCGAAGGCGTAGGTCGTCGATCCCTTGAAGAGCACAAAGGCCAGCAGCCGGCTCCAGACGGTCTCGGCGCCCAGCCCGCAAAATCCGGCGGCGGCCACCAGCCAGACGGCTGCCCGCGGCGCGCCTCCCGGCGCGGCCTGGGTCACCGGAACGTCTCGCCGGGAGGCCGGCTTGCCGGAGAGTGGCAGGCAAAGCAGCCCAGCCAGGCCCCGGCCGATCGCGGCCAAGACCAGGCAACCCGATATCCCGATGCGCGGAATCAAGACAACGGCCGCGAGCAGGCCGACCAGCGCCCCGGCCGTGTCCATGGCATAAAGCCTCCCGGGCGCGGCCGCCCGCCCGCTGCCGTCGCTCTCCCTTACGCGGCAGGCCACGGGGAAGGCCATGCCAAGGGGCAAGGATGCCAGTGCTACGCCCAAAAGCGCCGCTAAGAAGCCAAGCCCCGGCGGGCTGAGGCGGACAAGCAAGGGCAGGAAGGACATCGCCCCGCCCAAAAACAGGATCACAGCGAAAGCCAGCATCGGGCGCCGCAGCTTGCCGGCCAACCTGCCGCCAAGATATGCGCCTGCAGCCAGTCCGCCCATGAACGCGGCCAGGACCGCACTCACGGCAATCACGGCGCTCCCCAGCAAGGTGGCCATCAACCTGGTCCAGGACACCTCCAAAAGCAACGCCGACAAGGCGCCCGTTATGTAGAGCGCCGCGAACATAGCCCGTCGCCCGCGCATGAATGCAAGGTAACATTCTCCCCGCCAGGATCAAGATCAACCTACGAATTCGACCGCTTGACCGCTACGCCGGCCTATGCTTCAATTGTCGCCGATCGAGTGCGGGAGAGTTTACTCTACACAACCGCCGCGCCAGGAGAAGGTGCAATGAGGGTACGTTGCGAGAAATGCGGGTCCGAGTACAACATTGACGATGCCAGGGTTCCTCCCGAGGGGTTGCAGATCAAGTGTCCCAAGTGCCTGGCCACCTTTCTGGTTACCAAGGGAGGCGAAGCCCCGCAAACCGCCGGCGACATGTTCGAACTCGGCGACATCGATCTTTCCGATGATCCCGACGGCGGCTCTTTAGAACTCGATCTGCCCGAGGAGGGTGCGCCTCACACCGCGCGCCACAAATCATCAATGGGCGGCTCCACCTTGCCGTCCATCGGCGGACCCGGGGGAGCACCCGGTCCGCTGCCGTCGCCGATACCTTCGCTGCCCAACATTCCCGGCCGCGAGGCTCCGGCCTCGCGGTCTGGAACCAACCCCACGCCCGGGGCCGAGGGGAAGATCTTCGATTTCATCGACCACGAGATCGGCTCCGAAGACGAAGCCAAAAGCTCTGGTGCTATCAACTTCAGGATCCGGCGCAAGAGCGGCAAGGTGTTCGGCCCTTTCAACGCGGACACGGTAAACAAGATGCTCGCAGAGCACCAGTTGATGGGCAATGAAGAGGCATCCCGGGACGGATTGACCTTCAAGCCGCTGGGCGCTTTCGATGAATTCGCCCAGACTATCCGGTTGCTCATGGAAGAGCCGGTCGCCGGAGCCCCAGGCTCGCAGGCGTCGCAGTCCTCGGTTACCGGCTTCGACGACGAGATGGCCTCGATCGAGACCGGCATCGCCCCCAAGGGCCTCGAATTCGCGGAGTCGCCGCAAGAAGATGCCCACAAACCTGGCAGCGGCCTGCTGCTCGGCCTGGCGGCGGGTATCCTGATTGTCATCGTCGGCGTGTCTCTCGGCTTCACCCGTTACGGGTTTTTCGCTTACCGCCTGTTGAGCGGCGAATCGACAGGCTCGCAAAACACGGACGGCGGCACGGCGCTGCCCGAACACGGCCCGGACGCCACCAGCCAGGCTCGCGGGCTTTTCTTCGAAGACACCTACTCGGGCTACGACTCGCTGATCAGGGACCTGCTCGACAAGTTCAAAGACGGGGACGAAACGAAAGAGGAACGCTACATGCTGGCCCTTTCCCTGGCCGCCATGCTGCGCAACTACGGCGCCAATGAGGTTTTCCTGGCCCGGGGCCGCAAGGTACTTCAGAAGATGGAAGAAGACGACGCGGACACACCCGAGTGCCGCAAGGCCCGGGCGGCCTATGAAATCCTGGACGATCCCGTCAAGGCTAACCAAGAACTGGCTCCGCTGGTGGATAAAGGCTCGCATGACAAAGAGGCGTTGTACCTGTCCGGCTGGGCCATGGCCTACCAGAAGAAATGGCCGGAGGCGGCGCGCTTTTTCGACCGAGCCACGGTAATCGATCCCGACTTCGCCAAGGCCTATCATGCGCTCGGGGACATCCAGTACCTGCAAGGCGATTTCGACAATGCGATCCTCTTTTACCAGAAGGCCCTCGAGAAAAACCCGCACCACGTAAACTCTGCGGTCGAGCAGGCCAAGATCCTGGTCGAGGTCAAGCACGACGACAAGGCTGGTGAGGAGAGCCTCAAACTCGTCTTCGGCAAGCAGTTTGCCGGTCTGGCGCCGTCGGAGAAATCCAAGGCACACGCCCTGCGTGCCGAGATCAACATACACCGCCACGCAAACGACAAGGTCGTTCAGGATCTCAACGCCGCCATCGGGTTGAATCCGTCCAGGGTAGAGTACAAGGCGGCCCTGGGTAATTTTTTCCTCGACATCGGCGAGTACGCCAAGGCCGAGGAACTCTTTGCCAATGCGCTCGAGCAAGCCCCCAAGAATGTGGACGCCCTGGTCGGCAAGGGCCGCGCCATGTGGCAGAACGGAGACATCGTAAAGGCCAAGATGTTTCTCGAAAAGATCGCCGCCGACGAGCCCAAGGATCCGCGTCCGATCTACCTGCTCGGACGCATCGCGGAAGACCTCGATAAACCAGACCAGGCACTGGAGCTCTTCAGAAAGTCGGCCCAGATATCCCCGAAATACTTGACCGCGCGGGTGGCCATAGCCAGGCTTTACCTGAAACAGGATAAGCTCAAAGACGCCCTGATCGAACTGACGAACGCGGCCAAGTTCAATCCGCGTTCGGCGGTCGTGCACAATGGGCTCGGCGAGGCGTACCTCAAGCAGGGTAACAGCAGCCTGGCCGAGAAGGAGTTCAAAGAGGCCCTGCGCCTGGATCCCGAACTGGCCTCGGCGTACTTCAACCTGGGCAACGTGTTGCGCGGGGCAGGCAAGCTGGATCTGGCCATCGAACGCTACCAGCGCACAGCGCTGCTGGCGCCGCGCTACCCCGACCTTGCCCTGGAGCAAGGCTATACGCTCTACCTCAAGAAGCAGTTCAAGCAGGCGCTGAAGATGTACGAGGAGGCCATCCGCGAGAACCCCAAGGACGATCGCCTCTACGTGCGCGCGGGCATGGCCGCCGAAGCGTCCGGCGACCAGCAGGCGGCAATCCACTACTACCAGTCCGCCAGCGGCCTCAACAACTCGAACTCCAATGCGGTCTTTCATCTGGCGATACTGTTTCTGGGGGACAAGGAGTACGAGAAGGCCCAAGAACTTTTCAAGCAGGTCGAGACGCTCGACCCGAAAAACGCCGACGCCCATTTCCACATGGGCGAGTGTTTCAAGGCCCAGGACATGCTCTCGGACGCCATAGACGAGTTTCAGCTGGCCATCAATATAAACCCGGGGCACATCGATGCCTCGATCGAGTTGGGCAAGGCGCTCGCCGGCCGTCTGCAGTTCGACCAGGCCATCGACTTATACAAGCGAGTGGTTCGCGCGAAGCCCCGGCGCACCGACGTACGCGTGGCCCTGGGGGACGCCTATCTTCAGCAGGGACAGCTCCAGCAGGCGTTGAAGACGCTCGAGCCGGCCTACTCGCGGGACCCCAAGTTCCCCGGGGTGGCCTACAAGCTGGGACGCGTCTACGACAACCTGGAGAAGCGCTCGCAGGCTGTCAAGTTCTACATGCGGGCGGTCAAGAACGATCCAAAGGATCCCATGCCGCACTACTATCTGGGTTACGTCTACAAGTCCACCGGCAACAACAAAAAAGCCAGGGCGGAGTTCAAGATCTACCTGCGCCTGCGACCCGACGCCCCGGACGCGGACGACGTCAAGGACGAAATGGATTATCTCAGATGAACGGCCACAGATCCGGAGACGACGCGGGCCGATGCTGAGGCAGGCTAAATGCTAGATCTCAGACTGGTAACCGACAAACCGGACGAGGTCCGGAGCCGCCTGGCGATCCGCGGCCAGGTGGCCGGGGTCGAAGAGCTTACCCGACTGGGCCTGCGAAGGCGCGAGCTGATTCAGGAAGTCGAGCGTCTCAGACACGACAAGAATCAGGCCGGCGCCGAGATGAAGGATCTGGCAAAGAGCGATCCCGAAGCCGCCGCAGAGTTGAGGGCCAGGCTCAAGGAAACATCGAGCCGTCAGAAGGAACTCGACTCGGAGCTTGGAAAAGTCGAGGACCAGCTACGCGCCCTGTTGCTCGAGATCCCCAACCTGCCCCACCAGACGGTCGTTGCGGGCAAGACGGAAGAAGACAACCCGCAGCTAAAAATCTCCAAGAGTCCTCCGCTGTTCGGATTCACACCCCGGCCTCACTGGGAAATAGGCGAGGATCTGGGCATTCTGGATTTCGCCCGCGGCGCCAAGCTTTCGGGTTCGCGCTTCACGGTGATGGTAGGGCGCGGTGCTCGACTTGAAAGAGCGCTAATCAACTTCATGCTCGACCTGCACACGCAAGAGCACGGCTACACCGAGGTGTTGACCCCGTTTCTGGTGTTGCGCGAGATAATGCAAGGCACCGGGCAGCTTCCCAAGTTCGAAGACGACGCCTTCAAGACAACCGATCCCGAGTTGTTTCTGATACCCACGGCCGAGGTGCCGCTGACCAACCTGCACCGCGACGAGATCCTGGAGGGCGAGAGCCTGCCGTTGAAGTACGCGGCCTACACGCCCTGTTTCAGGCGCGAGGCCGGCGCCCACGGCAAGGACACCCGCGGCCTGACCCGCCAGCACCAGTTCAACAAGGTAGAGCTGGTGCAGTTTACCAAGCCCGAGGACTCGTACCAGGCGCTCGAGTCGCTGACCCGCGAAGCCGAGCAGGTTCTCATTCGACTCGGCCTGCACTACCGGGTGGTCAGCCTGTGCGGAGGCGACCTGGGCTTCTCGGCCGCCAAGACCTACGACCTCGAGGTCTGGATGCCGGGCCAGGACAGGTTCTTGGAGATCTCCTCGTGTTCGAACTTCGAGGATTTCCAGGCCCGCCGGGCCCGGATTCGTTTCAGGCGCGGGAAGGGCAATAAGCCCGAGCTGGTGCACACCATAAACGGCTCGGGCCTGGCGATAGGCCGCACGCTGGCCGCCGTCCTGGAAAACTTCCAGCAAGAAGACGGAAGCGTGATCATACCCGAGGCGCTGAGACCATACACTGGTTTCGAATCGATAGTTCCGAGCGAGTGAATTTCTTCCAGATCGGACCGGTCAAGAACTCAAGGGCCGGCACATATAAGGGGAGATCGATCATGATCAGAACGATCGTAACGGCAGTGACGTTGTCGATGTCGGGATTCATCACAGGATGCAGCGGAGGAGGAGGCGGTCCGGTGCAGTTGGAGAACGTCTGCGAGGAGATGAAGGGTTCGCTTTGCAGCTACATCGAGAAATGCGACCTGGAGTGGTACCTGCAGTTCGCGACGCGGGGAACCTGCGACGAGTTGTTCGACTGCGAAGACATGGAACTCGACGAGATGGCCAAATCGGTGGATGCGGGCAGGATGGCGTACGACGCCGGCCTGGCGGGCGATTGCCTGCATGCCATCCGCTCGGCCGCCTGCGCCGATATCGCAGGAGTCTTCGAGAACATGCCGGACGAGTGCGAAAACGTCTTCAGCGGCCTGGTTGCCAAGGACGGCGACTGCTACCGGGAGGCGGAGTGCGCCGCGGGCCTTTACTGCGACCAGAGCGTATCGGATTGCCCGGGACAGTGCCTGCCGTACAAGTCCCTCGGAGACAGTTGCAGCGGCGGCGACTGCGATCCGGACGTCGCCGACTGCGACTTTCAGCAGGGCGTCTGCGCGGAGCTGGCCGGCTCGGGGGAAATTTGCGACTACGTCGGCTGCCGGGAAAGTCTGGTTTGCGACAGCGACAACGACCCGGCGGTCTGTATCGCTCCGGCCTCGGCGGGATCCGCCTGTTCGTCCACCCGCGGATGCGATGCCGGTCTGCAGTGTGTGGGCGGGAAGTGCGCCGGCCCGGCGGGAGCCGGACAGGCATGCGACATCGGGGCCGATTTCAGCAACATCCTGTTCGCCTGTCGTCCGGGCTACTATTGCGACGCGGACATCGTCCATCAGCAGTCCGCCGGAACTTGCCTGGCAAAGAAGGGCTCCGGCTCGGAATGCATTCTTTTCTACGAGTGCACCGCGAACCTGCTGTGCATCGGCATGCAGCTGAACCAGCAGACCCACGAGGTCACCCCGGGCTCTTGCGGAAAACCTCTCGGAGTGGGAGCGCCCTGCACCGCCGGCTTCGAGTTTCCGGAGTGCGATTGGGATCTGTACTGCGACGATCAAACCGCGGTCTGCACCGCCTACCCGGGCATCGGCGATCCTTGCATCTACGGCCAGGCGCCCGAATGCTTTGGCGCCGATCTCTACTGCGACTCCTCGCAGGCAGTCTGCCAGAACAAGAAGCCGGACGGATCGAGCTGCACTGACTACTATGAATGCCTGAGCGACGACTGCGACGTCGGCGGCACGGACAAATGCCTGCCGAAGCAGAGTTGCAAAGCGCCCTGACGCCGCTCGTCAGAATGGCCCGGATCTTTTCGGCGGAGGTCAGATCAGGCTGGCCAGGAATATATGGGCCGGCAGAATCCCTGACGTAGTTCGGGGATAACACCCCAATCTCTATTGGCACCATCCGTTGACGCAAGTCTGAGTCGGCCCGCAATCTGCGTTCACGGTGCAGCTCTCCGGGACAGGTTCATCCGACTGGCTGTGCGGCATGCACACGGCAGCCATGAAACTATCCGGAACCAGCCCCCACACGTTCGTGATCAGCTGCCTCCTTTCGGCAGCAGCATCGGCGCAGTCTTCCTCCTTGTAGGATCCGACAAGCTCGATAAACTGGTCGAACGCCAACCCGTTCAGCTCCGCCGGCGGTTTGAATCCGCACTCGTCGAAGACCTGCTGGAAAACGATTACCGGCGAGTTCTGCGTGTCATCCAAACCGAACATGGGCTCGCCCATCAAAGACCAAATCTCGTATTTCTCCACCCTGTGAAGCGCCAATCCAACCTTCAAGCCGGGCCCCAAGGGCTTGCCTGTTTTTTTGGACCCATAAACCCAATCGATCCCACCAGATTGGGCAGGAAGCGGTTGAGGGTAAAATAACAGCAATTGTTGATTGCCGATGTGTACGATGATCTTCCCGTCAAGATCGCCGCGTATTGTCTTGTCGATTCTCACATCCAACTCCATGGCCATGTTGGTCGAGCCATCGCAGACATCCACCAGTTCTCTGCTGCTTTGTATGTATGCGGGCGTGTCTGTCAATCTCACGGCAGTGATTGTGCCCCACACGATTGAGTCGTTCGAGAAGGTCCAAACACATCCACTCGGGGGCGGCAGGATAGAATCAGCCGGGCACGACCCAAGGCTTGCCATCAGCGGCAACCCGTATTCCGGCTTGGTGCACGATGAGGCAAGAATTGATGCCATCAAGATTATGACTGGAATGGAAATTCGAATCATTGCCCGCTTCACACCGCCAAGTGTGACTTCCGTTGAACTAGTGACCATTTTCTTTTGCTCCTTCTTTAATCATACTTCCGCCGCTCTTGGACACTCTTTTCAGGCGATATAGGGAGGGACGTTAGACGTATGCGCTTGACTTGCCCTGCCAGCAAGACGCAGAGCATCAACCATAACGCTTGAGCGGACCGGCGATCGGTTTGACAGGAACAACCCTTCTCGGAAGCCGGGATGACAATCGCGAACGGTTCCGAGCGGGTGGAGGTGATCAACGAGTACTCGCTCAATTGGATGATCGCGGAGTCTGTGGGCTGGTCGGGCAGCCGCCAGGGGTAGCGGCCCCAGTGGGGCGAGGTGACGTCCAGTGAGAACTCTACGGTCTCCCAGTTCTCGCCCCCGTTGGCGGAATAGTCTATGCGCACGTCCCGAACCCCGTACGCGGTCCAATTGATTTCCAGGATGCTGCCGGCCGGATAGGATTCGCCGCCCTTGGGTTGCAGCAGTGTAATTTCTGGCGGCGGCAGGACATGGACCGAGACGCGGTCGTATCCGCGCTTGTCGCCGTCGTCGGCAACCAGGCGCAAGAGGTAGTCGCCTGGGCTCTCGAACCGGGCATAGGTGGTCGCCTGCGCGGGATCGGCGAAGACAACCGGGCCCGGGCCCGCGTCTGTTTGCCACTGGAAAGATAGCGCGTCCGGGCGGCCGTCGTCCGTGGCCTCGGCCTCCATTAGCAAGTCGTTGCCGGCGGTGGTCCATGCCTCGGGCCCGGCCTCGACCCGCGGAGCCCGGTTGGCCGGGAGCCCGCCGGCGGAAAACAGCGCGGCCCGGGGAACTATCTGATACTGGATGCCCGGCCCGCTCCAGCGCAGGGTAATGGAAGCGGAACCCTCGGCTTCGAAATACTCCACCCGCAGGTCGCTTTTCTCGCCGGCCGTCAGCGGGGCGTCGGCGCGGTACTCGGTGGGCGGTTGGGCTTTCCAGGCGTCGATCAGCATCTGGCCGCCCAGCCAGATGCGCACCCCGTCGTCGCTCAGGACGTAAAACGAATAGATCCCGGTCTCGGGCGGCAGGATTTGACCCGACCAGCGCGCGCTGAAAAAATCCGCCGCAATGGCCGGATCCGGAGAACCCGATCCCCATATATAATCTATCTCGGGCTCATACCAGATGACCGCGGGGCCGGCCAGGTCCTGCCCGTCGAAGTACTCCGCCCGCAGGCCGTCCCCCAACTCGACGTAAATAAAGTCCACCGAAGTTCCCTCAGCCAAGGGATTGGGCGTGGCCGCCCGGTCGCTAATCTTCTCGACCCGCAACCGATAGGCCACACCCATGGCCAGCGTCCCGGTCGCCAGCAGCGCCTCCGACCCGTCGCCGACGAGCGAGACGGCGTCCACGACCACGGGAGGCTCGATGATATAGTGGGCGGCATCCAGGGCTCCGGCCTCCGCGACCGGTTCGCTGAACAACACGCGCACAACGGTCGGATCGCCCTGGGCCACCACCTTGTCGATGGTGGGCGCAACGCTATCGGCCTGCACGGTCAGCAAGGCCTGCTCGCTCAGGACGGAGCCCCGCGGGTTGGATACCCGGCAACCGAAATGCGCGGCGTCATCCTCGAGACTTGCCCGCAAGGACAGGGTCGGCTCCGACTTCCCGGCCAACTCAACATCGTTCCGCAGCCACTGGTAGAGCACGGCCGGCTCTCCCCGGGCCGTCACGGCGAATGAGACGATTTGCCCTTCGGTTACTGTTTGGTTCTCGGGATGTTCCAGGATCTCGGGCGCCGAAGGGGCCTTGTCCATTACATAGAAATCGCCGGCACAGTCGAATTCGTAGGATCCTTCGGTGTTTTCGGTGACCACGATGCGGCGCTCGTCGACCCAGTTGACGAGCATCTGGTTGGCGCCGGTCGCCCCGCGGATGCCCCAGCCGATGTGTACACAAATCCAGCGGTCGGAGTTGGCCGACCAGGAGTTTCGATCATGGGAGATACCGGTCTCGGTGGTGTCGGGTCCCCAGAGCAGTGCATCCTCCCAGCGGATACTTTTCAGCAGCGCCAGGCTCCCGAAATCGAGGATGTCTATGCCTTGATGATCCTGGTGCCCGTCCATGAAGACCAGGCCGTCAGGATCGATGCCGGCAGAACAGCTCCAACGATCGGTGGAGCGGGCCAGTGGCAGTCGTCCCCCCTCGGCCAGGATGTCAACGGCCGTGACCCGCCCGTAGGGCTCCGGCGGAAAATCATTGGAGCGGACCACCAGGTAGCGCAAGTTTCCGGCGAGCCCGAATCGCCAGGTTCCGCATTCGGTCGCACCGTCATCCTTGCTAAAGGTGAGCACGGCCTCGTCCGCGCCCGTGGTCGCGTCTGCCCGATGGAGCATTTTCGATCCGGACGGCTGACTGAATCCCCCCCGGGTGTAGTAGATCCAGTTCCCCTGCGGCCAGTCCAGGCAGGCCTCGCCGTGGGAAAGGGCCCGAGACAAGACCGTGACCGGGCCGCCGTCGACAGACATCACGCAAACACGACCGTCCCGGCGCAGAAAACCAATCCTCAGGCCGTCCGGACTGAAGACAGGATTGCGGGCCGGCAAGAAAGGATCGTCATACAAGACGACCCGATTCACGACCTGGTCAGCCCGGATGTCGTGACGGATAATCCGACCGTAGCCGCCGAAGATGTTGTCGTTCTTCCCGTCCCAGTGCGTGGTGACAGACGTTCCATCCACTGCCCAGAGCCGGCCGGGCCAGCAAACACCAACACACAACGAAAACAGGAGAACGGGGCCAATTCGATTCATACGCGCCCCAACAAAAACCCCGCCCGCCTTCGCTCTCTGAATGCTTGCGGGACGAGTGCCGACGCAGGCGGAGGAAATCTAACCCCCATGAGGTTGCTCTCGCGGCTACGTTGTTGACTATAACATGACGCCGTCCAGAACGAGTATTTCTTTGGGCGGGGAAAGAGACCGTCCCCGGCCCCTACGGTCCCGCATTACGCATCATTTCTCCGGCGTCTTGCGCTCGATCTTCAGGCTTTCGATCACCGTTTGCAAGGCGGCCAGGTCGGCCGCTTTGACTGCCGTCAGGAAGGCGTGCAGGAACAACCCGCTGGACCCCGGCAAGGGCAGGATTGCCTCGCTGGTGGTCAGCGCCCTGCGGCTCCAGTTGTGCCACTCTATCTCCCGCCCCAGCAGCTTGCCCTTCGACAGGGCGGGCTTGGCCCCGCCTCCGGACTGGTTGTGCTGGTAGCTGGGATGGCCGCCCAGGTATATTCCCACAGACGACCCGGGCTTGCCCATGACGACTACCCGTCTGAGCCGGTAGACGGAGAAGTCGGGCCCCGTTTGCGTGCTGGCGACGAAGCCTGCCGGAACTTCCAGCACCAAGAAGTCTTTGTCCCCGGCCCCCGGAAACCGCCTGGGGCCGGCGGCCAGGTCGAGTTTTTTATCGCCGGCAGTCAGCGTCCCCATAAGTTTCTTCGCCAGCGCCGTGCAGCCGGCCAGATCCTTGGCCCCGGCCGGATTGACGTAGAAGGCCAGCATCTGGACGGTGCCGTCGGCGCTCTCGACGTAGGCGCTCTGCAACAGGACGGCCTCTCGTTTCGAGTCGTGCCCGGCGGGCAAGACCAGTCGAGCGTCGACCAGCGGCTTGGGAACGACCAGCGGCTCCACCCGCGAGCCCTTGGCCTGGTCGCCCCAGCTTGCGATCTCGGCTTGAACGGCCTTGGCCAGGTCGCCGCCGGCCAGCGCGAACATTTCCCAAGCCATCAGCACCAGGCGTTCCTTGCCGGCGTTCAGCACCACCCGGGTTTCCTCGGTCGCCGCTTCCAGCGCCGCCATGATGCTGCGCCCTCGCGCCTCGACCTTGGCATTCTTGGGCATGCGGATCCGCAGCCGGCCCCCGAGCAAATCGGTTGCAACCTTGCCGGGGCTCAGCTTGCCCAACTCCTGTCCCTGTGCGACCCCGGCCAGTAACAAGGTCATCAGCCCGCCCGCGAACGCCATCCGCCAGCTTTCGATCCCGTTCATCATCTAGGCACCCCTATCTTCCGGCAGCTCAAAACCGATATGTATCTTGAGTGCCATCGTTCGTCTCCTCCAATACTGCAGTATAACGTTTCGCGCGTTAAGAAAAAATGGGGGCGCAGGTCTCCCAAAACACGGCGGAACCACTATGGCCGGTGACAAGCATACCCGTCAATCCCAGGCGAGGCTGAAATCGGGCGACAGCGAAAACCGGTAGCCCGTGCCGCCTGTGTATCATGTCGCCCCGGCCAACGTGCCGGGCAGGGTCCCGAGCGGCCTCACCCGGCAGATCCTCGTAAAGTCCTCGTCGTCGTGGAGCAGGACGGCCTCGTTTTCCAGGGCCAGCTGGGCGATAAAACAGTCGACGGCGCTGCGCACCGTCAACCCCTTCCTGCGGCAATCGAAGAAGATACGCGCCGCCTCCACGTGGGTGTGCCAGGGATCCGCGGGCAGCAGCACCTGCTGGCTGGACAGGTACTCGAGCAGCAATTTCCACTCGCGCTCATTCTTGGCTCCCTGCAGCAGTTCCTGGCAGCACAGGGCGGGAATGTGAAAGGGCGTCGACTCCCGTTCCAAGCGGACGAGATGTTCGACCGCCGCCGTATCCTTGCCCCGGAACATGTCGATCAGTACCGAGGTATCCACCACGATCACGAAGCCTCCCGGGTCGCCTTGTAGTCGTAACCTTCGGCAAAGGCGATCTTGCCCCGCAGATCAAGCAGGCTCTTGCGCTTCTTCATCGCCACCAGCAGGCGCAGCGCCTCGTGCACCAACTCCTTCTTGGTATTTATCCCGGTGAGCCGGGCCGCCTCATCGACCAGCTCGGCGTCCAGATCGATATTGGTCCTCATGAGAACCTCCTACACAACATGATACACATGGCAATGTGTACAGTCAAGTGCCCCGTTGTCATGGGTGGGTACATTTTGGCCGGTGATCCTACGGCCGGCCCACTTGCTCAAAATTATAACAGGCAAGACAGCTCGGCCTTCAATTTTCGGTAAATGAAAATATCTGGGGTTATGAGCCTGATACTACCATATCTCGCGATCCACACCGCCATCGATCGCCATTTTATAACAAGTATAACGCTGTTATAAAATGCGCCCCGATGAAGCGGTCATGCGCTCGAACAGCCGACCTCGATCTCTCGGGCTTGTCATTTCGCCCAGTCAGAGCTAGTCTGAAACAAGTATTGCCGTCCTCCGGCGGCAGGCGGCGGGGCTATAAAAAAGGAATGTAGAACCAAAGACGTCCAACTGCAGTCCTTGCGATGAACCGATATCCGCCGTGAGAGTGGATGTGTTCAGTCCCGCGGGCAATGGTTGCGCCACCGGCAGCGGCACAAACGGCTCCATTTGGGCGCTGATAGTTGTTTTTCTAGTAACCGTTCACGTGGTTTGACTTGTTGACGGCAGCAAAGATGGTGCGGGGTGGCCATGAAGTTGAGCCAGACATGCCTCGTTGAGATACTCGATGACGCTGCGTTTTTGCTGTCGACATGTAGCCG
>Ga0307380_10000669_pt1 | contig 52150 bp, 37 predicted proteins | sample UN3MG_FD_202239 | JGI IMG/M metagenome (GOLD analysis project Ga0307380, IMG submission 202239) | Soil microbial communities from Risofladan, Vaasa, Finland - UN-3 | ecosystem: Environmental > Terrestrial > Soil > Coastal area > Acid sulfate soil | place: Finland: Risofladan, Vaasa | collected... | reverse complement strand
ATCCTACGGAGGTACTTCCTGCGTTCGTCTATAGTCATTTTATCTTCTATGGGCATGTTCACTCCTAGTAACGTTATCATTTGAGTGAATCATACCACTTCGGTAACATTTTACACGAGTGAATACGCCGGTTTGACAGAGTTGAGCGGTTGGGGTAGACTTGGGAGGCGGAGGTGCACGATGCCGACGACCCAGGCGACCGCTGAACAAGTGCCGTTCCTGACCGACCCCACCGGACGAGAACATCCCCTGACCGGCGAGACCACGACGATTGGCCGCGCGGTCGAGAGTGACATCGTCATCACCAGCAAGCGCGTCTCGCGCGAGCACGCGTGCGTGCGGCGCGAGGGCTGGCGCGTGATCCTCGAGGACCTGGGCAGCACCAACGGCACCTTCCTCAACGACGAGCGCGTGCTGGCACCGCTGGCGCTGCACGACGAGGATCGCATCAAGATCGGGGATGTGACGCTGGTCTTTCACGATCCTGACATCACCTACCGCGACACGCCTTTCCCGGAGCTGGACGTGGACGTCGCAGCGGGCGTCGTGCGGGTGGACCGGCGCGCGGTCGAGCTGTCGCCCAAAGAGTTCGCGTTGCTCGCCTACCTGTACGAGCATCGAGGCCAAGTCTGTTCGAAGGATGCCATCGGCGAGGGTGTCTGGCCCGAGTACCAGGAGGGTATCTACGATTACCAGATCGAGAACCTGGTGCGTCGCCTGCGGTCCAGGCTCGAACTCGACCCCGCCAATCCCCAACTGCTGCTCACAGTGCGTGGGCGGGGCTACAAGCTCGTCACCCGGGGCTGAGAGTTCGGGTCCCCTGGCAGGGCAGCACGTGGCCAAGTCCTCCTCACGTATCACGTATCACGCATCACGTATCACGCATCACGTATCACGTTTCACGTTTCACCCCCGGTGAGAATTCGATAGCCGATTGTTAGCCGGCGGATAGGCAGCACAACTGGGTGTGTGGTATCGTAGCCGCAGGTTGGTGAACGATGGATGAAGACACACAGTCACTCCCTGCGGATGTGGAATCGCTGTTGGCACGCGAGGGAGAAAAAGAGATGACACCTGCTTCTCTCGAAGGGCAGACGCTGGGCAAATACCGGGTGCTGGAGCCGCTGGGGCGCGGCGGCATGGCGCGCGTCTACCGGGCCTACCATCCGCAGCTCGAACGGTACGTGGCGATCAAGGTGCTGCGTTCAGACCTGGTGGATGATGAGGAGTTTCTCGTCCGCTTCCGGCGCGAGGCGCAGGCGGTCGCTGGATTGCGTCACCCCAACGTCGTCCAGGTCTTTGACTTTGACGTGCAGGGCGATCTCACCTACATGGTGATGGAGCTCCTCGAGGGCGACACGCTCAGGCGGCGGCTGAACGACTATCGCGTGCGGGGGGAGAAAATGCCACCGGGCGAGGTGGTGCGTGTCCTGTTGGACGTGCTCGACGGGCTGGCCTACGCCCACAGCGAGGGGATGATTCACCGCGACATCAAGCCCGGCAACGTCCTGCTGACCAGGCGCGGGCAGGCCGTCCTCGGCGACTTTGGCATCGCCCAGATCGTCGGCGGCACCCGCCACACCGCCTCCGGCGCGCTGATGGGCACGCTGAGCTACATGGCGCCGGAGCAGGGGCTGGAGGGGCACAGCGACGTGCGCAGCGACATCTACTCGCTGGGCATCATCCTCTACGAGATGCTGCTCCAACGCCCTCCCTTCGAGGCCGACACACCGCTGGCCGTGCTGATGAAACACGTCAACGATCCCCTCCCCCTGCCGCGCGCGATCGACCCGGACATCCCCGAGCCCTTTGAGCGGATCGTGCTAAAGGCGCTGGCCAAGGACCCGGACGACCGTTACCAGAGCGCGGAGGAGATGGCCCGGGCGCTGCGCAAGGCCGCTGAGGAGGCCGGGGTCGAGCTGCCTGCGCGGATCTCGTTGCCGCTCTCGTTCACGACGGACGAGGCGCCGGCCGAGTCGGTGGCCGTCTTTTCCGGCACGGCCCGGTCAAAGATCGCGGACGTAGAGTTCGCCGACGAGGACACCGACGAGTCGCTGGGCCAGAGGCTCGGGGCGGAGCGTGCGGGAGGGGGGCGACCGCTCCGCGAGGCGGGGAGGGAACTCCTGGGCGCGATGGGTGCAGCGGCGTCTGTGGCCGTCAGCAAGGCGGCTGAGGGACTGCGCGGGGTGGTCGAGGCGGCGGAGAAAGCCGGGGAGGCGGGGACGGGAGGGGGCGAACGGCCAGGCGGGCCACCCGAGCCGCCACCGCCGCCAGAGCCCGTATCTTTTGTGATGTCACCCGGAGCGACGCCCGGCGTTGCCGGCCTGGCGCGGGGTCAGCGGCGGGCAGCGGAGAGGGCGGCCAGGGAGGCGAAACGGGCAGAAGCGAGACGGAAGCGCGGTGGGGTGGGGCTGGCGGTCCTGGGCGCGATCGTGCTCGTCGGCGCTGGCAACCTGTGTATGCTCATGGTGGAGATGCCGACGGGCCAGTGGCACATCTTTGAGCGGGGCTGGCCTCTGGAGATATTGCTCGCCGGTTGGGGGATGTGTGCCGTCATGTACGTCGCTTCCTCCATCTGGATGCTGGTCCCCGTGGGTCTCACACTCGGGACGGGGATGCTGCTCGCCTACAGTGCGCTGACCGGCAACTGGCAGCATTGGGATTTTCTGTGGGTCTTTGAGGTGTGGATCGCCGTCATCTCAATGGTGGTGCCGGTCTTTGTGGCGCGGCGCAGGCGCCTGGCCCGGGCGCTGAGCCGCATCCTGGCGGTGCTGCTCAGCCTGGTGGCGATCGGGGCGATCGCCGTCGTCGGCGTGAGCGCCACCCTGACCGTCGGCCTGGGTGGCTTGTTGACCGGCTTGCGCGAGTTGATCGTGCGGTAGCCACGGCCATCTTCCCGAAAGCTCCCACGGGCTGGCTGACGGGCATGGGGATGCTTCTCGGTGGAGTCTGTGGCATTGCTCGTCCCTGTTCAAGCTTTCGGGAAGATTTGCCCCCAACGCACCCGGCGGGCTTGCCCATATCCCCGACGCGAGTATACTAACACCCGTGTCCAGCCCGACCGCCGCGACCATCAAGAGGCTCTTTGCCGTCTCCGGCAACCGGTGTGCCTTTCCCGGCTGCCCTCTGCCGCTGGTTGACCCCGAAAGCGGCACCGTCGTTGGCGAAATTTGCCACGTCAAGGCCCAGCGTCCGAACGGCCCTCGCTACGACCCCGGTCAAAGCGACGAAGCGCGCCACGGCTTCGATAATCTGCTCCTGCTGTGCCCCGCCCACCACAAGGTCGTGGACCAGCATCCCGAGACCTACACCGTAGAGAAGCTCCTCGGTATCAAGGCCCAACACGAGGCCCAGCATGCCGGCGGCCCGGAGCCGGGCGACGACGTCGTCCGGCAGCTCCTGGTGCAGGTGCGGATGGACGTCCACGGCGACGTGGTGTACGGCGCCAAGATCGTGTACCAGGAACCTCCGACCCCTCCGCCCCAGCCCCCCTTCATGGTCGAGGGCATCGCGGGCTTTGTGCCGCGCCCGGACGAGTTCGAGCGGTTGATCGGCCACCTCCTCGACGAGCGACGGCAGGGTCCGGTGGCCATCACGGCGGCGCTGCGCGGCGCGGGAGGCTACGGCAAGACGATGCTCGCCCGGGCAATCTGCCACGACGGGCGGGTGCGGCGCGCGTTCAAGGACGGGGTACTGTGGGTGACGCTCGGCCAGCCGCCCGACGTGCTGGGCGGGTTGCGCAAGCTGTACGCGGCGCTGACCGGCGAGCGACCCCCGTTCGTCGACGTCGAGGACGCGGCCAGCGCACTGGCCGCGCGGTTGGGCGACGGCGCGTACCTGCTGGTCGTCGACGACGTGTGGCATCCGGCCCACCTGCGCCCCTTCCTGCGTGGGGGCGCGCGCTGCGCCCGGCTGGTGACGACGCGCGACGGCTCGGCGCTGCCACCCGCCGCCCGGACGGTCGACGTGGACGCCATGCAGCGGGACGAGGCGCTCGCCCTGCTGGCCGCGGGCCTGCCGCCCGCCGACCCGGAATCACTGCGCGCGCTGGCCGCCCGCCTGGGCGAGTGGCCGCTGCTGCTCAAGCTGGCCAACGGCGCGCTGCGCCACCACGTGCGCGACCTGCGCCAGCCGCTGCCCGCCGCGCTGGCCTACGTCCACCGGGCGCTCGACCGGTGGGGCCTGACCGCCTTCGACGCCCGCGACCCGCTCGAGCGCGACCAGGCGGTGGCCAGGACGCTGGGCGTGAGCCTGGAGATGCTGCGCCCGGAGGAGCGCGCCCGCTACGGCGAGCTGGGCATCTTTCCCGAGGACGCCGACGTCCCGCTGGCGGCGCTGGAGAGACTGTGGGGGGCGACCGGTGGGCTGGACGGGCTGGACGTCGAGGACCTGTGCGACCGGCTGTTCCAGCTCTCGCTCCTCCTGCGCTTCGATCTGGCAGGCCGCAGCGTCCGCCTGCACGACGTCATGCACGCCTACCTGGCACGGGAGCGGGCGGGCGACCTGCCGGCCTGGCACGCCCAATTCCTCGACGCCTACGGGGTGGCGCGGTGGGCCGGCCTGCCCCCGGACGAGCCCTACCTGTGGCGGTACCTGGCCTACCACCTGCGCGGGGCCGGGCGGGAGGATGAACTGCGCGCCTTGCTGCTCGACTTTGACTGGCTGCAGGCAAGCTGGACACCACCGACGTCAACGCCCTCCTCGCCGACTATGCGTTCCCCCTCTCCCGCCCGCGGGAGAGGGGGTTAGGGGGTGAGGGTGCCCTGCGCCTGGTCCAGGGTGCGATTCGCCTCTCGGCCCACGTCCTGGCCCGGGACGAAACGCAACTGGCCGGTCAGCTTCTGGGGCGCCTGGCGTCCTTCGAGGAGAGCGAGCTTCAGGCGCTGCTGGAGGGGGCCCGGCGGTGGCGCGGCGCTCCCTGGCTGCGCCCGCTCACGCCCAGCCTGATCCCGCCGGGCGGGCCGTTGGTGCGCACGCTGGCGGGCCATACGGATAGCGTTTATGCTGTGGCGGTGACGGGGGACGGGAAGCGGGCGGTGTCGGCGTCGCTCGATCAGACGCTGAAGGTGTGGGACCTGGAAAGCGGAGCGGAGGAGCGCACGCTGGCGGGCCATATCGATTCGGCCATAGCCGTGGCGGTGGCGGCGGACGGGAAGCGGGCGGTGTCGGCGTCCGACTACGGGACGCTGAAGGTGTGGGACCTGGAGAGCGGGGCGGAGATGCGCACGCTGGCAGGGCATACAGGTGGGGTCTGGGCCGTGGCAGTGACGGCGGACGGGAAGCGGGCGGTGTTGGCGTCGGGCGATGGGACGCTGAAGGTGTGGGACTTGGAAAGCGGGGCCGAGGAGCGCACGCTGACGGGCCATACCGCCGGGGTCAATGCCGTGGCGGTGACGGCGGATGGGCAGCGGGCGGTGTCGGGGTCCGACGACGGGACGCTGAAGGTGTGGGACCTGGAGCAGGGGCAGGAGGTGCGCACGCTGGCGGGCCATACCGGTAGGTTCATAGCCGTGGCGGTGACGCCGGACGGGCAGCGGGCGGTGTCGGGGTCCGACGACGGGACGCTGAAGGTGTGGGACCTGGAGCAGGGGCAGGAGGTGCGCACGCTGGCGGGCCATACCGGTAGGTTCATAGCCGTGGCGGTGACGCCGGACGGGCAGCGGGCGGTGTCGGGGTCGCTCGATCAGACACTGAAGGTATGGGACCTGGAGTACGGGGCGGAGGAGCGCACGCTGGCGGGTCATACGGATAGGGTTAATGCCGTGGCGGTGACGCCGGACGGGCAACGGGCGGTGTCGGCATCCGACGACCGGACGCTGAAGGTGTGGGACCTGGAAAGCGGGGGGGAGGAGCGCACGCTGGCGGGCCATACTACTGAGGTCATGGCCGTGGCGGTGACGCCGGACGGGCAGCGGGCGGTGTCGGGGTCCGCCGACCGGACGCTGAAGGTGTGGGACTTGGAAAGCGGGGTGGAGGAGCGCACGCTGGTGGGGCATACCGATTGGGTCAGGGCCGTGGCGGTGACGGCGGACGGGCAGTGGGCGGTGTCGGCGTCCGACGACGGGACGCTGAAGGTGTGGGACCTAGAAAGCGGGGTGGGGGAGCGCACGCTGACTGGGCATGGGATTGGAGTCAGTGTGGTGGCGGTGACGGTGGACGGGAGGTGGGCGGTGTCAGGATCCCGGGATGGGACGCTGAAGGTGTGGGACCTGGAGAGCGGGGCGGAGGAGCGCACGCTGGCGGGCCATACCGATTGGGTCATGGCCGTGGCGGTGACGGCGGACGGACAGCGGGCGGTATCAGCGTCCTCCGACGGGACGCTGAAGGTGTGGGACCTGGAAAGCGGGGCGGAGGAGCGGACGCTGGCGGGCCATACGGATTTGGTCATTGCCGTGGCGGTGACGGCGGATGGGAAGCGGGCGGTGTCGGCGTCCTACGACTGGATGCTGAAGGTGTGGGACCTGGAGAGTGGAAGGCTCATCGCTAGCTTCACCGGGGAGGGCGCGTTAACAGCCTGTGCCGTCGCGCCGGACAGCGGTCGCCACGCCGGCCGGCTGCGCATCGTCGCGGGCGAGAGCTCCGGCCGGGTGCACTTTCTGCAGTTGGAGGGCGCATAGCACACGCTGCGAACCTGGGCAACTGGACGGGCCGCGGAACGTGGGGAGGGACTCGCGTTTCGCGGCTTTTTTCGTTCCCCTGCCCGGTCCGACGGGGGTTCGATAGCCAGTCGATAGCCGGTGGATAGGCAGCGCGCCCGGGAGTGTGGTATCCTCTCCGTGGGTCTGAAAAACTATCGAAGGGAGAGAGAACATGGGCCGGCGACTTTCGTTACTGGTGGGGATTACGTTGATCTTGATCGGTGGTCTGTCCCTGGCGTTCACGCTGGTGATGCCGAGGCTGGGGATGCGCGCGTGGGCGTGGGGGGCGTGGCGGTTGTGGCCGCTGGTCGTCGTCGCCGCGGGGCTCTTATTTGTGGTGTCGCCCTTGCTCGTGCGCGGCCGGCGCGGGCTGGGCGGGCTGTTCATCCCCGGCGTGCCGATCCTGACCACCGGCGGGATCCTGCTGTACGCCAGCGTTCTCGACGCCTGGCACGCCTGGGAGTGGCTGTGGCCGCTGGAGATCCTGGCGGTCGCCGCGGGCTTTTTGCTCGCCGCGGTCTACATGCGGGCGATCTGGCTGCTCTTCCCGGCCATCGTCGTGGGGGCCAACGGGGCGCTGTTGCAGTTCTGCGCTGTGACCGATCTGTGGGAGAGCTGGGCCATGCTGTGGGCGATCGAGCCCCTGTCGATTGGGCTGGCGTTTCTGCTCATCAACGTCAAGCAGCGAGCGCGAGGGCTGTTCATCGCGGGGTTGATCCTGTGCGTCGTGGCGGCCGCCGGCCTGATAGGGATGACGGCCGTGTTCCCCGGGTGGCTGCTGGTCAACGCCCTCGGCCCCGCCATCCTGGTGCTGGCCGGGGTCCTGATGCTCGTCCATAGCCTGGTGCGCCGCCCGGCCTCGCCGGGTCCTGTTCCCGAGTGACGCGGCGATGCTGGCTGACAAGTCTCACCTGGACGCAGATCCTCGCAGATTCTCGCAGATAAGCCAAAGGATCAGCGTGGATCAGCGTCAATCTGCGTTCTATTCCGCGCCCTCAGACCTGGCCGGGGCCTGTTAAAGCTCGGAGCAGTTCCGAGTCCTGCATCCTGGGACGTCAGCCGCGATTTCCAACCCAACGCAGCGGGTCGCGGACCCGCTGGGAGCGTTGCGAGAAGAGCACCCCCCGGAACCATCCGGGGGGTGCTCTTTTGTGAGGATGCTCGCCAGGGATCGGCAGATCCCGGCCTTGGGAGGCAGGAGCCCGCTGTGAAAGGCAAAACCGGCGCTTCGGACGGGGATCTGACGATCCCCTGGGAGCGAGACAAAGGGCGGCCGGCTTCCACCGGGCTGTCCTCGGGTTTGACTTTGTGCTCGCCAGGGATCGCCAGATCCCGGCCTGGCGCGGCAGGAGCCCGCTGTGAAAGACAGAATCGGTGCTTCGGATGGGAATCTGACGATCCCCTGGGAGCAAGGCAAATGGCGGCCTGTTTCCACCGGGTTGTACTTGGGTGTGACTTTTATGCTTGCCAGATCTCGGGCTTACACGGCGAGAGCCTGGCACGAGCGGCAAAACCAGCAACTCACGATCTGCGTTCGTAGTGCGTACTTTGGTGCGCTCTTGAGGCGCTGAAGCGCCCACTACGAACAGGCCCCGCGATCCGGTGAGAGTCGGCGCTTCGGACGGGGATCCAACGATCCCCTGGGAGCAAGACAAATGGCGGCCTGTTTCCACCGGGTTGTGCTCGGGTTTGATGCAAACTCGATAGGCAGTTGTTAGGTGTCCGATAGGCAATGCGGCCCGGGGCATGGTATCGTATGGCCAGATGGACAATTCAGCGTGTGGGAGGTAGATAATGAGCAAGCAACTTTCGATCGTGATCAGCATCGTCCTGATCATGGTGGGCCTGCTGGCGCTGGTGTTCAGCCTGGCTGGCCCTGTATTCGGCTTCAGGGTGTGGCAACTCTGGCCGTTGGCCATCGTCACCGCCGGGGCGCTGTTCGTGCTGCCGCCCTTGCTCGTGCGCGGCAAGCGCGGGCTGGGCGGGCTCTTTATCCCGGGGATGCCCATCTTGACCACCGGGACGCTCCTGCTCTTTGCCAGCGTCTTTCGCCTGTGGGACGTCTGGGAGTGGCTGTGGCCGCAGGAGGTGCTCGCGCTGGCGCTGGGCTTTTTGTTCGCCGCCATCTACATGCGGAACGTGTGGCTGCTCATCCCGGCCATCGTCTTGGGAGCCAACGGGGTGCTGATGCAGTTCTGCGCGATCACGGGACTCTGGCGCGTGTGGGCGGTGATGTGGGCGATCGAGCCGCTGTCGGTAGGGCTGGCGCTCCTGGCGGTCCACGTCAGGCGGCGCTCGGCGGGGCTGCTGGTGGCGGGCGTCACGCTGTGCGCGCTGGCCGTGGTCGGCGCGCTCGGGTCGCTCGCCATCGTGTCGCTGTCGGCGATCTTTCCTGTGTGGTGGCTGTGGAGGTGGGTTGGGCCCGTTACGTTCATCCTGGCGGGGGTGGCGTTGCTCGTCTGGGGCTTTGTCCGTCGCTCGCCGGTGCCCCGTCCGGCCTCGTAGGGCTGAGGGAAGACCCGAACAAGTTCGGGCGTCCGGAGCGCGTGAGTGGGGTGCTGCCCCTGGCTCTGTGACAGACGTGAAGGGGAAAGACCCGAACAAGACTTCGGCGAGCTCAGTCGAGTCGTTCGGGCGTCCAGAGTGCTTGAGTGAGGTGATGGTGAAATGAAAAAGCAAGCGGTACTCATATTGTTGGTGTCGGTTTTCGTCGCGGCCAGTAGCCTGGCCTGCACGGTGACCGGGGTGGAATTTGGGGGCGTCCGTGGCTCGGGCCGCGTGACCGAGGAGGTGCGCCAGGTGAGCGGTTTCACCGGCGTCGAACTGGCCACCTTTGGCGACCTGACGATCGAGGTCGGCGAGAAGGAGGAATTGCGCATCAAGGCCGAGGATAATCTCGTCGAGTACTTTGAGACGTACGTGGAGGGGGACCTGCTCAAGATCGAGAGTCGCCCCGGTGTGGCCCTGATCGCCCGGCGGCCCGTCGATTTTTACCTGACGGTGACCGAGTTGGACACGGTCATCGTCGCCGGGAGCGGCGACGTCACAGGTCCCGACCTGGAGGCGGATCACGTCAAGGTGACCATCTATGGTTCAGGTGACGTGAAACTGGGTGATCTGGAGGCCGATGCGGTCGAGCTGCGGGTCGTCGGTTCGGGGAACGTGGACGTGGCCGGCATCCGGGCCAGGGAGCAGTCCGTGACCATCACCGGCTCCGGCGACGTGGAACTGGGCCAGGTGCACGCCGACTCGGTCGCGGTGCGGATCCCCGGTTCGGGGGAGTTGGACGTCTTTGGGGGCGAGACCGTGGAGCAGGCGGTCACCATCAGTGGCTCGGGTGACTATCACGCCGGAGAGGTGGAAAGCGCCAGGGCCGGGGTCCGCATCCACGGCAGCGGTTCGGCGACGGTCCGGGTGCGTGATCACCTGGACGTCCGTATCAGCGGCAGTGGGGACGTGCACTACAATGGCAGCCCCACGGTGGAGCAGTCGGTGGCCGGCTCCGGCGACGTCAGGCGTGGCGGCGGCTAGGTCGGGAGAAAAGATGGAAACGACACGGGCGTATCAGCACGGCACACCTGCGCTGGTTTCTTTGAGCGGCGTCTTCAAGAACTATGAGACTGGCGCGGGGGAGGTCCCGGTCCTGGAGGACATCAACCTGCAGGTGTCCGAGGGCGAGTTCGTCAGCATCGTCGGGCCGTCCGGATCGGGCAAATCGACGCTCTTGAACATGATCACGGGGATCGACCGGCCCACCAGCGGCGAGGTGGTCGTCGGCGGCGAACCGATCCACGAGCTGAGCGAGAACGAGTTGGCCCGCTGGCGGGGCCGCCACGTCGGCGTCATCTTCCAGTTCTTCCAACTGCTGCCCACGCTCAGCGTTTTGGAGAACGTCGCGCTGCCGATGGACTTTTGCAACCTCTATAGACGACGGGAGCGCAAGGATCGGGCGATGGAGCTGCTGGAGCAGGTCGGTATCGCCGACCAGGCGCACAAGCTGCCCAGCGCGCTCAGCGGTGGCCAGCAGCAGCGGGCGGCCATCGCCCGGGCGCTGGCCAACGACCCGCCCGTCGTCGTCGGCGACGAGCCGACGGGCAACCTGGACACGGCCACCGCCGACGAGGTGTTCGCGCTGTTCGAAGGGCTGGCGGCGCGGGGCAAGACGTTGGTGATCGTGACCCACGACCGGAGGTTGAGCGCGCGTACCGGGCGGGTGCTCCATCTGCTGGATGGGTGCATCGACCGGGACGAGAGCAATGGGCACAAGTAGGCCAGGGAACAGGTAGACAAGGGGTTATGTGCGTACATCACGCATCACGTATCACGCATCACGTTTCACGTTTCACGTTTCACGCATCACGGATCACGACACAGGGCGTTGGCGATGAGCGTCATCTGGCACAAAGTGTGGCGCGATCTGGCGCACAATAAGGCGCGGACTCTCCTGGTGGTGCTCTCCACCGCCGTGGGGGTCTTTGCGCTGGGGTTGGTGTTCGGGCTCTCCAGCGTGCTCAGGGCGCAGATCTTGAGCTCCCACCGGGCGGCGGTTCCCGCGCACATCACCTTCTGGGGCGGCCCGTTCAGCCCGGGCACCGTCGAGGCGATCGGGCGCGAGCCCGGCGTCGGCGCGGCGGAGGGGGAGACGGCCGCTTCCTTCCATTGGAAACTGGAGGGCGAGGAAGAGTGGCGCGACGGGGACCTCGTCGCCCGCGCTGACTATGACGCGCAGCGGATGAACCGGCTGCGCTTGCTGGGCGGCCGCTGGCCGGACGACCAGGTGAACCGTCTGCCCTCGGAGCGCGCGCTGAGCGTGGAGCGTCTCTCGTCGCGGTATTTCGGCGTATCCACCGGGACGACCATCCTGATCGAGTTCGGGGAGCGGGAGCGGCGCGTCCCCGTCGAGGGAATCGTGAGCGCGCCGGTCGTGCTGGCTCCTGAATGGGGCGGCGATGCGATGTTCTTCGCCACGCCAGAGACCGCGGCATGGGCGTCCGGCGATGGGCCCGGGGAGAGCTTTACTCAGTTGAACGTCATCCTGGAGTCGTACAGCGAGGCGGGCGCCGAAGAGGCGGCGGGCCGCATCGAGGACCGGCTGGAGCGCATGGGGCTCTCCGTCGGCGGGTACGAGATCAGCGATCCCAACGAGCACTGGGTGCAGGACATCGTCGACGCGACGACGGTGATCCTGATGGTCATGGGGGTCCTCTCGTTGGGGCTGAGCGCGTTTCTGATCGTCAACACGGTGAACGGGATCCTCGTCCAGCAGCGGTGGCAGATCGGCGTGATGAAGGCCATCGGTGCGACCTTTGGCCGCGTGGTGCGCGTGTACCTGGGGATCGCGTTGATCTATGGCGCGCTGGCACTGCTGTTGGCCGTGCCGCCGGGAGCGATCGGCGCGCACCTACTGGCGGTATGGCTGCTCGACCTGTTGAACGTGGAACTCACAGCGTTCCACGTCAACCCGGCCGCGGTAGGGATCCAGGCTGCCGTCGGGTTGGCCGTGCCGCTGTGCGCGGCGGCTGTGCCGGCGATCGGCGGGGCGCGCGCCACGGTGCGCCAGGCGATCGCGACCCACGGGCTCGGGGGTGAGTTCGGCCAGGGGTGGCTCGATCGCCTGGTCGCCAGGATGCGCTGCCTGCCCCGCCCGATGGCGCTGAGCATACGCAACACCTTCCGCCGCAAGGTGCGGATCGCGCTGACCCTGGTCACGCTCACCTTTAGCGGGGCGATGTTTACGGTGGTCCTGAGCACGGGGGCTTCTCTCGACAACACCATCGCGACCAATTTCTCCCTGGGCGAGGACGTCGCCCTAAAGCTCGATCGACCGCGTCGCGTATCGCGCGCGATCGAGATCGCCGAAAGCGTGCCGGGCGTCGCCGCAGCGGAGGTGTGGAACGCGCAGGGGGCGACGCTCCTGCTGGCGAGCGGCGAGGAACGTCCGGTGGGGCTCACCGGGGTGCCGCTGGATTCGGCGATATTCGCGCCGCACGTCGTCAGGGGCCGCAGCCTGCGCCCCGGCGATGACCACGCACTCGTCTTCACCCTGCGGCTGGCGGAGGAGGAGGGAATTCAGGTGGGCGATGCAGTCACGGTGAGCATCGGCGACGACGAGACCGAGTGGACCGTGGTGGGCCTGTATCTGAGCGTCGACAGCGTCTCCAACGAGTTTTTCGTTCCGCTCACCGTTTTGGGACGAGAGACCGGCGCCGGTGGCCGGGGAAGGCAGGTGAAGGTGCTGTCGGAGGGCGACGATCTCGAATCGCAACGACGGTTGATCGAGGCGCTGAAGGACGCCTTTGCCGCCCAGCGCATCGAGGTCGCCGATTCCTGGAGTGCCAGTGAGCAGTTGGAGGAAAGCCAGGCGTCGTTCGGCATACTCACGTCCATCCTGCTGGCCATGGTGGTCCTGACGGCGATCGTCGGTGGCATTGGGCTGATGGGCACGATGTCCATGAACGTGGTCGAGCGGAGGCGCGAGATCGGCGTGATGCGTGCCATCGGCGCATCCTCACCGGACATCGTCGCCATGTCCGTCGTGGAGGGGGTGCTGGTGGGCGCACTCAGTTGGCTGCTGGCCGTGCCGCTCAGCGTGCCGGGCGCGCGGTTGTTCAGCGACCTGATCGGGGAGGCGCTGCTCGAGATGCCGCTCCAGTTCGTGTACTCGGCGGGCGGGATGATGCTCTGGCTGCTGGTCGTCGTCGTGCTCTCGGCGCTGGCGAGCCTGTGGCCGGCGCTGCAGGCCACGAGGGTCAGCGTGCGAGAGGCGCTGGCATACGAATAGACGCAATCACGAGGCCAAGATATGCAGGCGCTCGAAGCAGTAGGAGCGGACGTCCAAGTATACAAACCTGACAGACGCTATGACCTGGATTGGCTACGGGTGCTGGCCGTGCTGCTGCTGGTGCCCTTCCATTGTGACGAGGGTCTTGTTCGGAATGAAGCCTCGGGCACGGAAAATGGCTCGCACGTAGATTGGGAAGGAACTGCCGTTGAACTTTTCGACGAGGGAGTGTATTGTGAAACGCAGGGTACCACTGGTGATCGGCCTACTTATCGTCGCTTTCCTGTTCCAGCAAACCGTATTCCTCAGCTTGACCACGAGCAGGCTGGCGCACGCGGGCAACAGTTTTGGAGGCAGAACCGAGATGTTACCCCCGGGTCAAGTCCGGGGGGGTATGATCTCTCTGGGTAGCCGTCTGTTGGACACCTCGTGGAAGGGGTGGCGACCAGCCACCTGCATGCCCGACCGCTGCTTCTGTGAGCGCATACGTCCCGGGACCATCCGTCAGCCCGTCAATACGTGGTCAAATCTCGCCTTCGTGTTGACCGGCCTGTTTGTCATCGCGATGGCGGGTCGTGATCTGGCCCGGGCATCGCGCTCTGGCACCTCCAATCCGATGCGGACCAGGCCCGTCTACCCGGCTGTTTATGGGATTGCTACCATTCTGATCGGGATTGGGTCCATGTTCTATCACATGTCTCTGGCGTTCGCCGGGCAGGTCTTGGATGTCCTATCGATGTACCTGCTGACCAGCTTTATGCTGCTCTACAACCTGTCCCGCATGCGTCGCATGCGCAGTGGGACTTTTGTGGTGTGCTATCTCCTATTGAACGTTGCTGTGGGGTACGGTTCGATCAGGTTGCCCGTTCTGAGGCGCTACCTCTTCCTGGCCTTGCTCCTGGCCGTTGGGGTGTCCAAGGTGGTCGTGCGCAGGAAGCGACGGCCACGGATGACCATGGCCTTTCTGGTTGCGGGTCTCGTCAGTCTGGTTATGGCCTGCGCCATCTGGATACTCGACATCACCCGGGTTGTCTGTGCGCCTGGCAGTTGGTTCCAGGGACACGCGATGTGGCACGTCCTGATGGCGGCACTGATCGGATTCATATATCTCTACTATCGGTCAGAAGATGGTTGTGGGTTGCTTGACAAACCGAACATTTGTTCGTATAATATAGGTGGAGGAGACAGTGGACGCTTTGGGAAAGCTCAAGCTGTTGGGACCGCCGACCTGCTTCGAGCCGGCCGAGGAGGTCGTGGGGTCGCGCCGGCCACCACCCCGCCAGACGGACGACGACCTCGCCGGCGCCATCCATAACGCCGTGATGCCCGGCGGAAAGCGCATCGCGCTGCTCAAGACGATGCTCACGTCCGCCTGCGAGCGGAACTGCGCCTACTGTGCTTTCCGGCAGGGGCGCGATTTCCGCCGCGCCACTTTTTTCCCCGATGAGCTGTCCCGCCTCTTTATTCAACTACACCAGCGGGGTATCGCCGAGGGCATCTTTCTCAGCTCGGGCATCGCCGGGGGCAGTCCCTGCACGCAGGACCGGCTCATCGCCACGGCCGAGATCCTGCGCCAGCGCTGTGGCTTCCGGGGCTACATCCACCTCAAGATCATGCCCGGCGCGGAGCGGGATCAGATCCGGGCGGCGATGCGGTTGGCGGACCGGGTCTCGGTCAACCTGGAGGCCCCCAACACCGAGCGGTTGGCCCGCCTGGCCCCGCTAAAGGTCTTTGCTGAGGAACTGCTCCAGCGGCTGCGCTGGATCGAGGAGATCCGGCGGGAGACCCCCGATCGCTGGCCCAGTTCGACCACGCAGTTCGTCGTCGGTGCGGCCGGCGAGAGCGACGTGGAACTCTTGACCACGACCGAGTTCCTGCACCGGCAGGTCGGCCTGGCGCGGGCCTACTTTAGCCGCTTCACGCCGGTGCCCGACACGCCGCTGGAGGCTCACCCCCCCACGCCTCCCCTGCGGGAGCATCGGCTCTACCAGTCCTCTTTTCTCCTACGCGACTATGGCTTCGACGTCGAAGAACTCCCCTTTGACGGCGAGGGCAACCTGCCGCTGGACAGCGACCCCAAACTGGCCTGGGCGCGTCGTCACCTGGTCCACGCCCCCGTCGAGGTGAACACCGCCGACCGGCGTGACCTGCTGCGCGTGCCCGGCATCGGCCCCACAGGCGCCGAACGGGTACTGCGCGAGCGGCGGCGCGGCCGGCTGCGCGACCTGAGCGAACTGCGCAAGCTGGGGATCGTCGCCCAACGGGCTGCTCCCTTCGTTCTCCTCGATGGCCACCGACCGGCCCATCAATTGCCGCTGTGGCCCGTGTACTAGCCGGGGTTGCATTGGTAGGGGCTCCAAATCTGTGGTAGAATAGCGATGGAACAGGAGGTGTCGGCATGCCGTCCCCTTTCCCTGGTATGGACCCATATCTGGAGCACCCCGCCCTATGGCCGGACGTACATCACGGTTTAATTGAGGCGCTGCGAAATGCGCTGGCGCCACTGTTGCGCCCGCGCTATCGAATCGCTGTCGAGGAACGGGTCTACGTGACCGACGTCGAGGGCCCGTTATTCATCGGCCGGCCCGACGTGTCCGTCGTCAACGCTGGTCCGCCGACCGGTATGGGGACGAGCGCTCCTGTAGCCCTCGTCGAGCCCCGCGTCGTCGAGGTGCCGCTGCCCGACCGCATCCGCGAGGGCTACCTGGAGGTGCGCGACGTCGCCACCGGTGAGGTGGTGACGGCTGTGGAAATCCTCTCGCCGACCAACAAGCGCCCTGGCGAAGGGCGCAGACACTATGAAGGAAAACGGCTGCAGGTGCTGGGCACGCGCACCCACCTGGTGGAGATCGACCTGCTGCGGGGCGGCGAGCCGATGAAGATGTGGGGGGATGGCAAGGACAGTCACTACCGAATCCTGGTGAGCCGCGCCGACCGCCGCCCCCGGGCCGACCTGTACGCCTTCAACCTCCGCGATCCCATTCCGCCTTTTTCGTTGCCGCTGCGTCCTGGGGACGAGGAGCCGATGGTAGCGTTGGGTACACTGCTGCACGCCCTCTATGACCGGGCTGGCTATGACCTGGCGCTGGACTATGCCGCCGAGCCAGTGCCGCCGTTGGAGGGGGATGAGCTCGCCTGGGCCGACCAACTCCTGCGAGATAAGGGCTTGCGGTGATAGGTCTCTGTTCGTTGGTCATTTGACATTGGACATTGGTCATTGATTCTCTGTGCTTCGCTCAACTGACTACGGCCCCATCACCCGCATTCACCTGGCGCGAACCTTCCTGGGCCGCCCGCTCTACACGGTCGAGGCCTACCTGGTAGACGGCCTGCTGATCGATACCGGCTGCCCGGCCACGGCCTCCGAACTGGTCGCCTGGTGCCGGGGGCGAGAGGTCCACCGGGTGGCCAACACCCATCACCACGAGGACCACAGCGGTGGAGACGAGGCGCTGCAGAAGGCATTGGGCCTGCCTGTTGCGGCTCCGTCGGGGGCCCGTCCCATCCTGGCCGACTTTCCCCGGCTGGAGCTCTACCGCCGCATCATCTGGGGGCAGCCGGGCGACGTCGCCGTGGACCCACTGGATGACGTCGTCGAGACCGATCACTACCGCTTCGAGGTGATTCCCACCCCCGGCCACTGTCCCGACCACGTCTGCCTCTTTGAGCCGGAGCAGGGATGGCTGTTCAGCGGCGACCTGTTCATCCACGAGCGGGTCCGCTACCTGCGCGCCGACGAGGACGCCTATCGCACGCTGGAGTCGCTGTGGCAGGTGTCGGCGCTCCGGCCCCGGTTGCTGGCCTGTGCCCACGCGGGCCTGGTCGAGGACGCTCGCGGGGCAATCGAGCGCAAGCTCGCCTACTGGGAGCGCCTGGCCGAGCGGGCGTGGGCGCTGCGGCACGAGGGGCTTTCGCTGCGCGAGGTGACCGATCGTCTGCTGGGTCCGGAGGACGAGATGGCCTGCTTCACCCGGGGCCACTTTTCCAAGATCAACCTGATCCGTTCCCTGCTTGGAGAGGGGATGTGAAGGGATGGATCCTTAAAGGGCCAATGGATTCGGATTCTATTCTTCGTGTCCGAGAACACAACTACCGTCGTACCCCCGAGCGGCGGCTCCACACCGTCGAGGATGCGCGGGCCTTTGTCGATGAGGTGGGTTTTTGCCACTTTTGGCCGATCAAGGGCGTCGAGACGCCCAACCTGCTCCACGCCATCGCCGGGCGCGTGCGGCCTGTGCCGATGGAGCACGACGACCCCGACATCGGCAAGTGCTGGGGCTGGAAGGACCAGTCGCTGGACAAGAAGTGGTGGTACTATGGCAAGCTCCTGCGCCGGCGGGCCACGTTGATCTCGCTGGAGATGCTCCCTTATTTCTATGCCCTCTCGGAGAACTATGGCTCGCTCGACGATTACCTCCAGGAGTACGAGGACGGACTGATGACCGCCGAGGCGAAGGCAGTTTACGAGGCTATCCTGGAGAACGGGCCGCTGGACACGGTCCGGTTGCGGAGGGAGGCACGCATGAGCGCCGAAAGCGCCAAGTCGCGCTTCGACCGGGCGCTGGTGGAGCTGCAGGTGGGGCTCAAGGTGCTGCCCATCGGCGTGGCCGAGGCCGGGGCCTGGAGGTACGCGTTCGTGTACGAGATCGTGCAGCGGTACTTGACCGATCTGCCGGCGCAGGCGCGTCCGATCGGCCGAGGCGCGGCGCGGCGGGCGCTGGTGTTGCGATACCTCGACAACGTCGTCGCTGCGGATCGGAAGATGGTCGCCAAGGTGTTCCACGTCTTGAAGTGGACCCCGGCAGAACTGGAGCGTACCATTGCGGCTCTTCTTGAAGAGGAAGCAGTTCGGGAAGTGGAAATTGGAAGGGATGGCTTGCAACTGGTTTCAATGCATGCCCTGAGACGTGGGTTGTAGACTCAACGCGTTTGTGCATATCATTGTCCAAAATTAAAGTTCATACCCTAACGCCTCAATCGGGTCAACTGGCCATCGATGTCCATCTTTCGGCCACGGTGAACGTCACGGCGTTTAGTGCCCGGCAAAAGGTAACAGGTTTTGTTGCCGACGAAATCAGCACAAACATGCATGCCGGCGAACCACGGTTAGTCGTCGGTGAGCGCATCTGCTGGCGTGTCCCGATTATCCTTTCAATGCCCCCCAGTGGTGATCGAGGGGAGGTCGGCACGATAGACGTGGACGTTGAAACCGGCCAAGTCATGATTACCCAAGCACTCATCCAGGAGATCGAACGCCGTGCCGAGTACTTTGCTGACCATCCCACACCATCCGCAACGTAGCGACGGAGATTGCCTGGCTGCGTGTGCTGCCATGGTACTGGAGCACCTGAGTATACTCATTGATTATGATCGCCTGCTCCGGCTACTGGGCGTGAAACATTACGGCACACCAGGCTCGCATTTGAAGAACCTGGGCGACCTCGGCGTGAACGTCCGCTACGCTCTGGGTACGCTGCAGGAGTTGTTTGAGTATTTGGGTGACGGAAAGCCGTGTATTGTGCTCGTCCGTACTGGTCAGTTACCTTCTTCCAAACAGCCTGCTTCGCCTCGCCTGCGCCAGCCACAGGTGCCAACGCAGCTTTTGCCAGGTCTGTATCGCGCGCCGTTGATCAAGGGGGTTCAACAGGCGAGAGGCATAGATCGTCTGCACGTAACAATCGACCAGGTGACGCGCGTTCTGAGCAGCGGGCACCAACCATTCACCCCAGTACTCTTCCCGCGACAGGTCCGCCGCCCACTCCGCGAATGCGGCGGCGAACTCGTAAGGCGTGTCACTCACCAGCATCGGCACAGTCAAACGGCGTGCCTGGCGCCAAAGCCGCCTGTAGAGCGTCGCCACGGTTGCCGCTGGCCTCAGGCGGCGCAACCACCAGGTGTCGACGGCCATCCAGGCGACGCCCGCCACCACCAGTAACGTAAGCCCGGCCATCCCGGCCAACCACCGGGGCCAGTTCGCCACGTCCCACCACGGCCGTGTGGCCGCCTCCTCTGGCTCGGGCGGCTTGGGGGGTCGCTCGAACGATTCGACATCCTCCTCGGTGGGACGCTCGATAGCCGGGAGCCCGGCCGTGGGCTCAAACTCCACCCACCCATAGCCGGGAAAATAGACCTCGACCCAGGCGTGGGCGTTGGCTTCGGTGACGACGTACTGCCCCCTGGTATAATCGTAGGTACCGGTGGCGTAGCCAGCCACGTAGCGGGCCGGCACGCCAGCCGCCCGCGCCAACACCACCATCGCCGTGGCATAGTAGTCGCAATACCCCTCCTGCAACTCAAAGAGAAAGTAATCGGCCACGTCCCGGTCAGACGGGGACGTGGGCACGTCAAGGTTGTAGGGAAAACCGCGCAGGTAGGTCTCGATGGCATAGGCCCGGTCGTAGGGGGTGGGTTTAGCCGCCGTCAGGTCGCGGGCCAGCGCAAGCACCCGCTCGGGGACCGTATCAGGCAGCCACAGATAGCGGCTTCGCACCCAGTCCGGATAGTCGGTTCCGGCAGCCTGCAGCCGTTCCACGGTAAAGACGGGCAGCATCGACTCGGCGCGATAGGCTGTCTCCCCGGTCGTCGCGGCGAAGGCGTCGCCCGGGGCGCGCCAGGCGACGTTGTAATCCTGATCAACCGCGACGAGCGTACCCGCGACGTGGATCATACTTCTCAGGTCACCGACGACTTTTACCTCCTGCTGCACGGTTCGCTGGGGGAACGTCAGACCCACCGTCTCCGTGATCGCCGGCTCGCCTGCTCGATACTCAACGACTTCCGTATCCCCGGTGTACCAGCCAAAGTAGACGTAGAGATCGTAGGTGCGGCTGCGCCAGTAGTAGCGCGGCACACTCGGCAGCGCGTCCTGTTCCTCCAGTTCCATGAGCTCGGGGCCTTCCAAGACAGGCAATGGGTCGTCAGTCTTGATGATCATCACCCTCTGGTCAGAAAGCTCCGGCCCGGAGCCAACGAGGTGACGGCGCGCCAGGCCCGTGGTGCGCACCTGGTCGAATACGGCGATTTCCTCCGGCATAGGCTCCTTTGGCCGCTCCACCCCCAGCGATTCGACCAGGTCGTCGACCGCGTCTCGTTCTTTGTCCCGGTCCCGTATGAGCTCGACGATTTGTTCCACCGAGAGGGACGGCACTGTCGCCGCCGCCGCCACCAGTGTCAGGGTCAGGACCACGACCACTCTCGCGGTCCTGCCGCCGTTATCGATGGGGCCCACCCCGGCCGCCTGCCAGCGACGTATGCGGGTGTCGCGCGTCAGCACCGCCAGCAGCAACAGTATCGCGCCCAGCACCACCGGCAACAGGGTGTGTGCCTCCCCCCCGTAGTAGAACGTGGCTAACAGCAACATTCCGGCCGGTGTGACTGCCAGCAGCGGCCGGGCACGTCGACGCGTCGTCCAACCGGCCCACGCGCCCACAACCCACACGGCCAGGCTCCACACCAGGGCCGCCGCCGCCGGATCAAAGGCCGGCTCGCCGGCAGCCAATGCCGCGCCCCAGTCGCGCACGCGGGCGAGCAGCGCGCCGGCACCAGCCTGCAGCTCCTCCAGGACGAGCAGGACCGGCTCCCAGCCCAGCGGAGGCCCTGGTAGCAAGCCGCTCGTGTCGCCTGCAGATAACAGCCGGCGAAAGGCTTCCCTGGACAGGCCAGCCAGCGCCTGAAACAACGCCACCAGCTTTTCCCCCAGCCGGCCGACGCGCAGGAACACGACCACGAGACCGGACGTGAAAGCCAGTGCCAGTGCGATCCAACCGCGCAGCGGTGCCAGCGCCAGCATCCAGCCGGCCAACAGGCTGACGATAGCCACGGTCAACATCAGTGGGGCGTCGAGCTCGCGGACCGCGCCCGCAAGCCCCAGCGCCACGTAGCCCAGCGTCACCAGAAGCAGCGCCAGCGAGAGCAGTGCGCGCGGCCTCAGGTGCCGGATGGGCCAACTCAACACTTGCGTCACGCCAGCACCCTCCAGGTGACGTCACGGGGCCGGCGGACCGGCACCACGCGTCCGGAATCCAGAACCTCCCACCCCCAGGATTCCCGCCAGGCAGGCCGGGCTTCAGAGCTGTTGAGCAGGTCTGGCGTAATGATATAGGTGGTCACCCCCAGACTGGAGAGCAATCCCGCCGTCTCGCTCGCGTCGCCACCACCGCCAAAGGAGACGGGGTCGAGCAGCAACACCGTAGGAACGGCCCCTCGCTTCATCAGGGGAACCAGTGCCTCCACCCACGCGCGATCGACGGCCGGCGTGATGACGACGAGGCTGGCGTGCCGGCCGATCGCCGGCCTCATCCGCACCAGGAGCTCAGACAGAGAGCGCGACCCGGGGGAGACCAGCGCCAGGTCACGCAAGATCTCCCAGAGCCGGGTCTCTCCCCCCTGTGGCGGGAGCCAGACCAGGTCTTGGCCGTGCATCACCAATCCCACGGACCGCCGCAACCGCAGCCCCTGATCAGCCAGCGAAGCAGCCAGGACGACGCCGTGTTCCTCGGTAGAATCGTCGCCCTCGCCTATTTGAACGCGTCGGTCCATATCCAGCACGATCCACCAATTGCCGGCCGGCGTGCCGTCAAAGAGCCGCACGTGAAGCGAACCCTGGCGGGCCGTGGTGCGCCAGTGAATCCAGCGCTGGCTGTCGCCGGGGCTGTACTCTCGCACGCTCGAGGCACTGATCGTGCGCTCGGGAGCATTGGGACGGGGGCGGCCCTCGCCGGACAAACCACCAGGCGACACCCGGATGGCCGGCAGGGAGAGCACCGGAGGCAAGACCAGAAACGGCATCGATGCAGGACAGTGCAGGCTGACCGTGTACACGCCAAAGGGGTCGCCGGTCAATAGAGTCGTCGGGCCCAGCGTATAAAGACCGCGGCGGCTGCTGGTGGCCCACCTGCTCCAACGCCGCAGACGCCGGGCCTTTACCTCGGTCGTCCAGCCTGCCAGATAGCCGGGCAAGTTTGAGTGATCCACGACCTCGATCCAGAGGGCCGGGATAGCGCCGTCATTGCCCAGCGTAAAACGCTCCTCCAGCCGATCGCCTACCTGTGCCCAGCCCAGGCGCATCTCGCGGGTGAACCGCAGCCCACGCGCCAGGAGCCTCGCCCACACGTAGGCGATCAACCACGCTCCCCCCAATCCCACCAGGAAAACGACCCAGCCCCGGTACGGCGAGACGAGCTGCAACACCAGCAACACGCCCACCAGGACAGGCAAGAGCCACGTGTTGAGCTTTAAACGAGAAGCGGGTCCCTGTTCCATCTCGCCACTAGTCCGAACTCAGTCGCTGCGCTACCAGGGCCGTCACTGCTGGTCCAACAGCTCCTGGTAAGCGTCCAACCTCATCAGATTGTCCTCGTAATCTCGTCCCATTCCATTTACAGGCTGTCGCGGTCGGGCATGGAGTTGAAGTCGGGCACGTCCACGACGAAAACCTGCCCATACCCCTGCGGATCGGCGGTGTAGACGATCTGTGTGCCCTCGGTGTTGAAGCAGGGGTGCAGGTGCACACGCTGGATGTGGAACGAGCCACGGTGCCACGCCAGCACCTTCGGCCCCTCGAACTGCCCATCCCTGAAGCGCCAGAGCAGCAGGTATGGATTGTCGCTGTCGCCGTCTCCGACCACGAGGTCGAGCATGTAGCTGTGAAAGTGCCAGCAGTGCCCCTCGAACGGAGCCTCGACCTGATCGGCGTTGTCGTAGCGGATCGAGCCATAGACAGGGCTTTCTGGGGTGCGCCCGTGATAGCCGACGTGCTCGCCGTCCTGCATCCAGTACTCGTGCCCGATGGCCTCGTCCGGCGCGTTGGGGCGAATCTGCCACGTCTTGCCGGTGTCTAGGTCCAGCCCCCAGATGCGGTTTTCGACCTTGTGCCACGGTCCTTCGTGGCAGAAAGTGACGATGTTGGGTAACTTGGGCGACGCGTTAAAGTGGCCCAGCCAATAGTTCTCCTCGTAAACGACCTCAGAAGGGCCGCCGTCTACCGGGATCTTGACGATCATCGAATGGGGATGCGCTTCCCAGCACTCGTCGAACCCGACGTAACCGTGGCCCAGGTCCATCAGGATCTTGTCGGATAGGTCCTCACGATACCCGGCGCAGAGGTACTTGCCGTCGGCGGTGGCGTTGGCGCTGCCTCCCACGTAGCCCTCCGGTCGGGTGTAGAGCAGGCGCGCGTCCAGCGATGCCAGGTCGAGCGCCATCAGCGTGTCGCCGTGATAGAAGTAGATCTCTTCGCGCACGGGGTTCTTGCTCAGGCCGCCGATGCGATCCTTCGCAGGGTCGAGATCGGTGAGCTGCGTGATGTCGCCGCTCTCCAGGTCGACGCCAAACAGGTTGGTGCGGTTCTCCCGGTCGGAATAGAATACGATCTTGCGGCCTTTGTCATACCAGCATGGGTAGGTGAAGTAAAAGTGATTGCTGTGACCCTTGTAGTTCGTCAACTGGTGCACCGTCGCGCCGCTGACCGGATCCTGATAGACGTTCAGTTCAGATTCCCACCGACTGCCTGTACCTATTCTTGCCATGCTCAGCCTCCTCCATCGTGTCTCAGATGTATGTGCTTCTGGCGTCTGCTCGTACTTTTTTAATATGGGTACTCGTACCAGTCCAGCAGCCCCAGCGGCGTTGCGGCGGCCGCGTAGAGCAGGAGCGAGGTATACCTGTCGGCAAAGAAGCGCCCACGGCCCTCGTTGGCGATCACCGCGCCGCTGTCGTCGTGGTATTTGGCCCGCCGCTGAACGTCGATGGAGAAATCCATCGCGGCGAAATGGCGCGTGGCGACCTTTAGGTACTTGGCGTCGCCGGTGATGCGGTAGGCGTGGGTCAGCGCCTCCAGCAGGTGATACGTCGGGGCAGTGCGCCGCAGCGAGGGCAGTTCCTTGTAGTAGGCGATGCCGTCCGGCCCCAGGCAATGGGCGAGCATGTCGTCCACGGTCTCGACGATGAGCGTTTTGACCCGCGCGACCAGCTCGGGATCGTCTTCGATCAGCAGGTAGCGGGCGAAGGAGTTGACGGTGAGCGAGATCATGAACGTCACGCGCGGCATGCTGTGACTGGTGTAGGGAGCGAGCAGCGCGCCGTATTCGTCGTACCAGTCCAGGTACATCTCGGCCAGCCGCCGGGCTTCGGCCTTCCACCGCTCCTCGCCGGTGCCGATCCACATCCCCACCATCGCCCGCAGCGCCCAACCACCCTCGCGCACCGAGATCGCGCCGGGTGTGCCCAGTTCCGGCCGGGCCATGTGGCGCAGGATGTTCTCCGCCACCGAGCGCGCGGCCTCCAGCGCCTCGGTACGGCCCGTCAAAAAGTAATAGTCCAAAAAGCCCGCTGTCCATTCGTGGGAGGGCGTCACGCCGCCGATCACGTGGTAGCGCGTGTGCGCCTTAAGCCCGCCATCGATCAGCGGATCAGGGCTGCGGTGGCACAGGTCCACGTCCAGCCAGTGGCGGGCCGTGACCAGTGCGGAATCGAGCGCGCGCCGCTGCCCGGTGAGGCCATAGTACAGCGCGCAGGCGTGAGACCGGTCGTATTCGTTGTTGACCCACACCGTGTGCCCGCGGCCGCGCCCCTGGTTCGTGTAGCCCGCGTCGGGCGCGTCGCCAAAGTGGAACATCCCCACGGCCGCCGGGCGGCCGTCGTGCAGCCTGTTGATGTACGTGAGCAGCCGGTCGGGGAGTTGCTCCGGGAAGAAATCCTCCAGCCAGGGGTTGTTCTCGCGGAACCAGACCCGCGACAAGGCCGGGCGGTCGGGGAGCTGGAACTGGAGGCTGCGCACGCTGCATTCCTGGATGGGGGTCTCGGCAGGGTGAAAGTGAAGCTGGATGCGATGGGTCTTGGCCATGCCCTGCAGCAACGGCGCGGGCGGCGCGTCGTCGGGGTACAGCGAGCAGACGATACCATCCTGCGCGACGCGGAGCTTTTTCGGGAAATTCTGGTGCGCCTGGTGGATGGAGAGTGTCAGGCCGGCGTCGTCGTCGCGCCAGTCCACCCAAAAGTCGCCGTAGAAGCTGTCGATAAAGTGCTCGTTCGACTGGTAGAGCATCGTCTCCGTGGTGAGCGCCATCTCCAGCGCACCATCGTCCGACTCTTGAATCGCGGTGCGGTAGTAGCCCTGGCCCAGCGCGAGGTGCGGGGAGCCATCGGCTTGCGGTGCGAAGGTGAGCTCGATCGCCTCCAGTGCAAGCTCCGCCTCCGCCTCGGCGTGGATGAACTGGTGCTCGACCTCGACGTAGGGCTTGCCCGCGTAGGCCGTGACGCGCCCGCGCAGGTCGAGGTACCCTTTACCGTCTGGCCGCCGGTGTTTGCCCTTGACCAGCACGACGGCGCGCAGCGGTCCGGCCTCCTCGACCTCCAGCTCGACCGGTCCCGATCCGCTGGTGACCTCCTGCCCGTCGCAGCGCATGGTAAAGCCCTTGAAGGGAGTCGCTCCCCACTGGAGGACGCCGTCGAGCCGCACGTCCCGGATCGGCAAAAAGCCCTCGTTGGGGACGAGGAAGGAAAGGGGGCCGGTGTCCACCTCGATGCCGTCCGGCGCCCGGGCCACTTTTACCGTCGCCTGTGACCGGACATCGGGCGGGTCGTCCGCGATCTTTAAGTGGAGCGTCTTGTCCTCGTTGCCGGGCAGATCGGGCTGAAAGTGGACGAGCAGCCACTTTACGCTCTTGTCGGGCCAGGTCGCCAGGACGCGGCGCTGCGCGGGCAGTATGACATCGCCATCGCGGATGACCAGAGCGCATGGGTCGGCCAGCCTGCCCCGGGCGAAGGGAATGCTGACGGTCACGGGTTCGGCCTGGCGGTCGAACTGGGAGATTTTCTCAAAGTATAGCGTGTTCATATGTCCCCATTCACAAAAAGCTCAGCCTCATCGCCTGGTCGCCGTGGCGAATCTCCATCTGCGCGGCGGGCAGCTCGGCGACGCAGTAGGGGTTCTCATAGTGTTTGAAGCCGGTGATGGGCTCCTCTTCTCCGTTGCGCAGCAGCGGCCCGTCCCAGCCAAAGGCCAGCGTCTCGCCGCGCAGCGTGGCGCAGCGCACCGCAAGCCCTTCGAAGGCCACGTCCAGCGCCAGCACCCTGTCCTGGAAGTCGGTGAACCCGCCGTCGAGCGCGGCCCGGCCCATGTGGCACAGCCAGACGTTGTGCTGGCCGTATGAGCGCAGCTCGCGGTAGGCGCTATCCCCGCTGGTGATGAACTGCAACCCCTGAGCGGCGGTGAGTGCCAGGTAGCCCTCCCCTTTCCGGGCAAAGGCCCACGTGTGGCCGTTCGCGTCCTCGCGCAGCGCGTGCTTCGCGTCCTCGCGCAGCGCGTGCTTCGCGTCCTCGCGCAGCGCGTGCTTCGCGTCCTCGCGCAGCGCGTGCTCGTCGAAGGCGTAGGCAGGGAAGTAGGCGTGCGTGAACCCCATCCAATCGCCCTCCGGCAGCTTGTGGACCGCGACGAGCACGTCCTTCCACTGGGCGACCCGTGGCAGGACGACGTTCCCGTGCCAAAAGTTGGGCCGGTGGGATCCCTCCTGGCTCACGCAGGGCGGATGCGTGACAAAGACGACCGCGTCGGGCCCCATGGTCACCTGCCAGATGTGCTGCTGAACGCCCTTCTCGCCGGGGTGATGGTCCTGCGCCGAGCAGAGCATATAGTCCGGCGTCTTGTAGGTGACCTTGTTCACCTCCCAGGGGCCGGTATCGCGATCGCACGCCTCCTCCAGCTCGCCCGCGTGCCGCTCCCGGTTCCACATCTCCTCGGGCAGATCGGCAGCGATGGCCTCGATGATCGGCGGAAGCTGATACTGCTCCTGGCAGGCCAGGCTGACCGTCCCCAGCAGGCGCGGGTTGAAAGCGCCCATGCCCCACATCAACCGGCCGATGCCGGCCGTGGCCTCCAGGCGTCCCCCTTTGATCAGGGGGGCGTAGGTGCGGCCGTGGGTGGAGCCAAAGACGCCCCGGTACGAGTTGAGGGCCATGGTGAAGAACATCTTGTCCATGACGACCGAGGCCAGCTCGTACACCTGGGGTGTCTCGGCCAGGTCGGCCAGGTGCGAAAGGGCCAACAGGTCTTCCTCGAAATAGCAGTTAGAGTCCCACTCCTGGAACCCGGTGGTCCCCCGCTTGTGCAGCCAGGAGATGGCCAGTCGCTCGCCTTTCTCCCGGTGCCATTGGCCGGTCTGCCCGGCGTTGGTGAATGTCCGGTCAGGGTAGAGTTGGCCGGCCAGGATCTCGCACGCGTGGAACAGGATCTGGTGGTTCTCCGACCAGTACCACATGACGTCCTCTCCCGGTTCGTCCGCCCAGTATTTAAAGTTGAGGACGCACTCTTCCAGCGGTTGCCGGAGCTCCTCTGGGAATGCCGGATCGTCCCAGTAGCGGTGCATGACGCCCAACAGTCCGACCATGTAGAAATCGCTGCAATCCTGGCGCTGGTTGATCCCCTCGATAGCCTCCATGAAGACGTCCGTTTTGACGTCGTGCCAGCGGGCGATCGCCATCTTGGCGATCTCGGAATAGACGCCGGTTTCCCGGCGGAAGGCGTCGTACAGCGCCTCGATGCGGCGCTTCGTGTAGGTGCCATAGGGCTCCTGGGAGTAACGGTTCCTGACCGTCCACAGGCCGATGCGGCGCGTGATGCGCATGTTGCCTTCGTAGTACTCTTTGGGCTGGGGCATCAGGTGAGCGTGGTAGGTATCTTCCCGAAGCTGGTAGGGATTGCCGACGTTAAAGTGGTTGCCGGCCGCCCCCATTCTCTGTGACTCTGAATAGATCCGGCCCTCGGGTGTCTGGACACGGATCATCAGGCTAGCCGATGTGGTCATATCCTCCGGCCAGCGCACGGTGATCTTTTCATCGTACGCATAGACGTCCTGCTCCAGGTATGCGGCCTCGAACACGTTTTCGAGGGTCTGGCGGCGGGCGATGGCCTCGATCTGGGTGGGTATGAACACGTCAGCTTCCTCGGCGGCGCCAGGGAGGCCGACGACCTGCAGCGCCATGGCGTAGGGACACTCGCGCGCGGCCACTTCCTCAAAGCGCACCAGGACCTCATTGCGTCCTTCCTGAAGGGTAGCCTGGAAGGAGACGCTGTGGGGAATCTGGTGATGAAAATGCTCCTGGCGATGGGCGTGCTGGCCGTTCAGCCAGACGTCGGCGGGGCCGTTGGTCGTCAGGACGAACGTCACCTCCTGGGGAGAGGGGCTCGCCACGCAGGTGTACGCCCAGGCCCGCAGGTAGTGGCAGGCGTGGTAGAAAGCCGTGAGGTCCACAAAGTGATCGTCCCGGCAGCGGTAATAGGTCCACCGCAGTTCCGTATCGTCCACCGTGAACTTGGTCCAATCCACGGGGGTCTCGCTGATGCCGGGGTCCTCCTCGTAGTAGTGGCGGGCGATTTGAGATTTCAAGCCCTCCCCTTGGAAGCGTTCCAAATCAGCGACAGGAATAGCCTGGGGACCGGCCACGATCCAGTTGTGAATGTAGCCATTTTCAAGGTTATAGGCAGCGTAGTGGACGGACATGCAATTTACCTCCCATCAAATATCGCGATCCAGGCTCGCAACCAAAGAGACCAACTCCTGGGCCGAGGAGACCGTGTATCGCGGTTCCTCTTCGACGGTCAGCGGCTGGCTGCGCCGGCGATCGTTCCAGTGAAAGAAGATGGACACCAGCCCAAGGCGGTTAGCGCCCACGATGTCCCGTTCCAGATTGTTGCCCACCATGGCCACCCGCGCATAGTCGCTCTCCGGGATTCCCAGGGCTTCCAGCGCGGCCCGAAAGATCAGCGGGGCCGGCTTTTCGCCCCCCACGACCTCCGAGATCGCCAGGTGGTCAAAGAGGTGGTACAGTTCGTGCTGCCGGAGGACGTTGACCGGCGTGTTGGGGCGGCTGTCAGCCACCAGGGCCAGGCCATAGCCCTGGGCCTTGAACCAGCGCAGGCCGTCCGCCACGCCAGGGATCAGGTCGGCCCGCAGCGTCGTCCCTCCGGCATCCTTGACCTCGCTCTCCTCGATCATCAGCGTGTCGCCGAGGTCAAACAGAAGCGCGACGATACGACGGTTTGTGCAGTTCCTCATTGACTAAACCAGACGGTTGGCCCTCGCTCGTCCGCCTATTGCGAGACGGCGGTCTCTTCAGGGACCAGCCAGGGAGGCAATGGCATCCCTTGATCTCGCAAGTCACTGACGTACAGGAAGCGATAGACATCATTCACGTAAAAATGGCCGAAACGTTTCTCCGGGAGGACATCCACGAAGCGCGAGACCACGAGATCGGCCATCTTCTCGTCCATCCCCGATTTGACCTCATAGTCGTAATAGATCGCCAGGTCCCTGTCCGGGTCCCGGACAATGTGCTTGATGCCGTACGTTTCGGGGTCGCAATAAGCGGGCGCGTACCGCTCCAGGAGAAAAGTCCCCGGCGAAGCTGAGTGAACGGCGTGTTTGTGCTCGTAGACAAAGTTGACTGTCTCCTGGGCATGGTCGATGGTCTCGCCGGGGAAACCGAAGAAGAAAAAGACGTGGTTCCAGATCCCGGCTCCGGCGCTTTGGCGCAGGATGCGGCTCACGTGCTCGCGCTGCGTGCCCTTGACCATGCGCTGCATGATCGGCTCAGAAGCGGTCTCCAGGCCAAAGAGCAGCATGCGACATCCGCCCCGTGCCATGCTCTCCAGCAGTTCCCCCGTGAGCGCTTTCTCAAAGCGCACGCACCCGCACCAGTGGATCGGCGTGCCCAGCGCCTCAAGGAGCGGCGCCATGTGCTTTAGATTGCGCGGCGTGATCGCCTCGTCCGCGAAAAAGATGTGCCGGACGTCGTATCTGTCGTGCAGCACCATCATCCGTTCGACGACGCGCTCCGGGCGCAGTTGGCTGAAGGACCTGGGCGCGCCATAACCCACGTTGCAAAAGGCACACTTGCCGTGATAACAGCCGTGTGAAGTGAGCAGCGGCAGCACCAACCTGGGGGCCAGGTAGCGATCCAGCGGCAGGCCGTCGAAATCGGGCAAGGGGAGGTCGGTGATCCTTTCCGGCTCCTCGTACGGCGTGGTCCGAACCTGCCCGTCGTCCTTGTAGATCAGATTGGGGACCTTGGACAAGTCGCCGTCGCCGTCGAGCGCCTCGACCAGGCGCAGGAGGGGCTTTTCCCCCTCGAACACGACGGCGCTATCGAACAGGTCAAAGAGGGCGGGCACCCTGGGGAGCTCCTCCCGCAGCATGGTGACGTGTGGGCCGCCCACGGTGACGTGGCAGGGAAGACCGGCCTCCTTGATCAGGTGTCCCAGCGTCATTCCGGCCAGCATCTGCTCCATCGTGGGGATAGAGATGCCGACGACGTCGGGTGCCTCGCGCTCGATGTCGGGGACGACGCCGCGCCGAAAGATGTCGAGAAACACGTTATGCCCTGGATCGCGCACCGCTTGCAGCAGAGCCCGGCTCCTGTCTACAGGAACCGGCGGGGTGTAGGTCGTGAGCTCGAGCGTAGCCGGATAAAAGGCCAGCGATGCCACCTCCAGGCTTTGCACCATCACCTGAAAGGCGCGCAGGCCGGTGAGGCCATCGAGGAACTCGTCGCCGCGGACCACGTCCAGCGCGTCTTTTATCTGGACGGCGAGCTGTGAGCCGTGCGCCAGCGCCCACTCGACTCTGCCGCGTCTGTCCGCGGGCCACCGGTCTCTGTGCGCTCGATAGTCCCGGCGCAGACGGTCGGAGGCCTGGGCCAGGTAGGCGCGCGTCAGAATCTGGTCAAAAGCCTCGAGGTTCAGATCGCGCTGCACGACCTCGACGCCATGCGACCGCAGGTAGGACGTGAGCGCCGGCAGCGCCAGATGCGGCATCGTTGGCGTCCAGTGCGGGGGGAAAAGCAGCACAGCTTTCATAGTGTCACCTGGTCGAACAGCCTTACCGGCTGTCACAGCGAACCGGAGCAGCGGGGGAAGCACCGGATGTACGACACCCGGCTGCTGCCTCGGCCGCTCCGCTTTCTGCAGTCCTCAGCAACGACAAAGCATCGAGATCAGCGCAGCGGGGTACTGGAAAGGCCCGCAGGTTTCAGGTGCGGGGGAAGCAGCGGACCATGTGTCCTGGTTCGACCTCAACCAGGGGAGGATCCTGCTGATCACACTCCCCGGCGATGGCTGCGCTGCACCGGGGATGGAACGAGCAGCCCTTTGGAATCGCATAGGGATCTGGTACCATACCACGGATGGATGCCAGTCGCTGCCGGTCTCGGGTCCTCTGGCCCACACGGGGGATAGACTGCAGCAGGGCCTGCGTGTAAGGGTGTGCGGGATTGTGAAAGACGGTGTCCACGTTTGCCTGCTCGACCACCTTACCCATGTACATCACGGCCACGTCCTCCGCCATCTGGGCAATGACGCCCAGGTTGTGGGTGATATACATGATGGCCATGCCGAGCTCGCGCTGAAGGCGGCGCATGAGCTGCAGAATCTGGGCCTCGGTGGTGACGTCCAGCGCGGTGGTGGGCTCGTCGGCGATGAGCAGGCTGGGGTGGCAGGAGAGGGCCATGGCGATCATGCCTCGTTGGCGCATGCCGCCGCTGAGCTCGTGTGGATAGCGATCTATCGTGTGGCTGGGCTGGGGCATGCCCACCCGGTCCAGCATCTCGATCGCCTTCTCCCGTGCCGCGGCCTTGGTGACGTTTTGATGCAGAATGATGGTCTCTATGATCTGGTTGCCGAGGTTGTGCACAGGGCTCAGCGACATCATCGGCTCCTGGGGCACCAGCGCGATCTGGCATCCGCGTATGCTGCGAATCTCGGCCCCCATTGGGTCGAGGTCGGTCAGTTTCACCTCTTCCGCCAGCGAGCAACTCTGGTTCTCGCCCGTTTCAAGCGCCCGGTAAAGCGTGATCTCCCCCTCCACGATGCGCCCCGGCTTGGGCACGATGCGCAGGATGGAACGCGCCGTGATGCTTTTGCCGCATCCACTCTCGCCCACTACACCCAGCGTGTGCCCTCGCCTGATCTCCATGTCGACCCCATCCACAGCCCGGACGGTTCCTTCGTCCAGGAAGAAATAGGTCTTGAGGTCCTTTATCTCAAGGAGTACGTTGTTGTTGCTGTTATTCTTCTCTGCCATACGGAGCACTCCTGGCTCATCCTTATCGGGCGTAGGGATCGGCGGCGTCGCGCAGCCCATCACCCACAAAGTTAAAGGCCAGCACGGCGGTGACGACGAAAAGGACGGGGGTCAACACCCACGGCGCCAACGCCAGCGAACGCACGTTGTTGGCCTCTTGCAGCAACACGCCCCAACTGATGGCCGGCGCGCGCAACCCCAGGCCGATGAAGCTGAGGCCGGTCTCGGCCAGGATCATGTTCGGGATGGCCAGCGTCAGCGAGGCGATGATGTAACTGAGGAAGGAAGGCACCATATGCCGCAGGATGATGCGTATTTGGCTGGAGCCGGCCAGGCGGGCGGCCATCACAAAGTCCTCCTCGCGCAGGGCCAGAAAACGGCCGCGGACCACCCGCGCCATCCACGTCCAGCCGATGAGGGAGAGGATCACCGTGATGCCAAAGTACAGCCGGAGGATGGGCCAGTCGGACGGCAGGGCAGCGCTGAGCGCCATCCACAGCGGGATGGAAGGGATAGAGCGGATGAACTCGATGACGCGCTGGATGATCGTATCAATGCTACCGCCGTAGTAGCCGGAGACACCGCCGAGGACGACGCCCAGGGTCAGGCTCAGAAAGACGCCCACCAGGCCGATGGAGAGCGAGATGCGTGCGCCGTAACACAGGCGGGAGAACATATCCCGGCCCAGGCGATCTGCCCCCAGCAGGAAGATGCCCTGTTCCTCTTGCGAGACAGGCAGGCTAAAGAGGTGCAGATCTGTCGTGAAAAGGCCCCACATCTCGTACTCGGTGCCGCGGACAAAGAGCCGAATCGGGTACCGGGTTTCTGTGTCTTCGGTGTAGATGTTGCGCATCGTCTCTGGGTCTCGTTCGCGGACTATTCTGTACACAAACGGCCAGTGCAGGTTGCCCTCGGCGTCGCGGATGTAGATCTTACTGGGCGGCGCCAGCTTGTATTTGACAAAATACTGTTCGGGGTCATAGGGGGCTACGAGCTCGCAAAAGATGCCCACGGCGTAGAACAACACCAGGATAGCTACGCTGACCAGCGCCATCTTGTGCTTGCGAAATCGCCACCACATCAACTTCCAGTAGGGGGCGACGTATATCTTTTCCTCCTCTCCGGTGATTACCTCTTCGACGCTCTCGACTTCCCCAGCGGTGTTCTTCACCTGTTCCAGGTCTGCCATTTGACCCTATCCTCCCAGGCGAATGCGTGGATCGACCCACGCCAGCAGGACGTCCGAGATCAGCGTGCCGATGACGGTCATCGCGCTCAGCAGCAGCAGAAAGCTCCCTGCCAGGTACATATCCTGCGACATCAAGGCCCGCAGCATCATCGGGCCGGTCGTCTGCAGGCTGAGCACGTACGCGACCAGCGTCTGCCCGGAGATCAGACTGGCCAGCGACCAACCGACGGTGCTGAAGAAGGGGTTCAGCGCCACCCGCACCGGGTACTTCCAGACCAGCTTCCCTTCCTTGAGCCCTTTTGCCCGCGCCGTCTCTACGTAGGGCTTGTTCAACTCGTCTAGCAGGTTGGCCCGCGTGGTGCGGATGGAACCGGCCGTGCTGCTGATGGCGATGATCACGACGGGGATCCAGATGTGCTTGAGCATGTCTATCAACTTGTCCAGACTCCACGGGGCCAACAGGTAGTCTGGGGAAAACAGCCCGCCGACGTTCAGCCCGAGCCGGGTCATCGTAAGCCACATGACGACCAGGGCGATCATAAAACCGGGCGTGCCCGCACCGATGAAGCTGATGACGGACATGGCATAGTCGGGGATGGAGTACTGGTGCGTGGCAGAATAGACCCCCACCGGGATGGCCACGAACCAGCTTACCAGGATGGCGACGAGGGAGAGCGCCATCGTCAGCCCGATGCGTTCCCAGATCAGTTCCTTGACCGGTTTGTGCCACTCCATGGACTGGCCCCAGTCTCCGCGCAGGATGATGCCGCTCATCCACTTGTAGTATTGCACGTAAATGGGTTGGCCCAGCCCATAGCGCTCCTCCAGCGACTTGAGCGCTTCCTGGTCGATCGTATCACCCATCTCGCTCAACTGGGCCGCGTAGGTGGTCAGAAAATCGCCCGGCGGAAGTTGGATGACGACGAAGGAAATGACCGAGATGACGAGCAGGGTTGGGATCATGAACAAAATGCGCCGCAGGATATAACCCAGCATATACTGCCTCCAAGAATGCCCGACTTCACGAAACGTTGGATGCTCGGGTATATTGGGGTAGAGGGCGGAACAGACGTTCCGCCCTCTACTGATGCATCATGTGACACGTGCTACATATGGTTCTCAGGGTCTTCCCAGTAGTAGGTCTCCGTACCGAGAAAGTGCTCGTCGGCGACGGTGTCGTCCGCCGGCATCCCATCCAGGTAACCCCGGAAGCCGTTCTTGACGATGCACGGGGCCGGCTGGTTGCCCAGATAGGCGGGCATGGGCAGCTCCTCGGCCCAGATATCGAGGATCTGGAAGAACATCTCGGTCTGCTTGTCCGGGTCGGGCTCCTGCTCGACCTGGGTCCAGATGTTCCAGATGTCCGAGATCCAGTGATCCTCGGGCGGCTTCTCGGCGTTGGGATCGTTGGGATCGTGCAGATAGATACCCCAGGCGCAGGCCCACGGGCGGTCGGTCTGGTACCCGCGGAAGATCACGGCCAGTGGCGCCAGGGGCAGCAGCGTCCGGTCGCCGCCCCACCAGGCAGCCTCGATGTCGTTAGCCGCAAAGCGCTCCTGGTACAGCGAGCGTTCGTTGTACTTGTAGGCAGCCTTGACGCCCACGTCGGCAAAGTACTTGACCAATATCTGGGCCGCGTCCTCACTGGGTTGCCCGGCCTCGTCGGTGCCCACGATCTCAAAGCTCAAGGTGTCGCTGCCGTCCTTCCACAGGCGGAAGCCGTCACCATCCTTCTTGTCATAGCCTGCCTCGTCCAGCAGCCGGTTGGCCTCGTCGGGGTCATAGTCCAGGTAGACGTTCGACAGCTTGGGATAGTACTGGGGCGACTCCTCCATCGGGCTGTACTGGCGCGGTGTGAAGAAGCCGTCGAAAGCCAGCTCGTTCATCTCGTCGCGATCGACGGCCAGCGAGAGGGCGATGCGCACGTTCCGCTCGTTGAAGAACTCGCGCAGCTTCTCGTTCTGGGTGGTCAGGTTGCACTGCAGGGCAACGTGACTGGCCGTCTTTTGGACAAAGACGTGGTAGTCGCCGGCCGCCTCGCTCTCCTTGTAGAGCGTAAAGTTGGCCATAGCCATCTGACGCGACTGGAAGTCGATCTCGCCGTTGGTGACCCACAGGTTGAGCACCTCGCCCTGCTCGTACAGGCGGTGCTGGATCTTGTCGAGGTAGGGGAGCTGGTTGCCCTCGGGGTCCACGCCGTAAAAGTAGGGGTTCCGCTCCATGAGGAACAACTCCTCGGAGAGCGCGTTCTTGGCCAACCACGGGCCGATTCCAGGGCGCTCGGCGTTCAGGCACCAGTAGCCCCTGTCGAGGTAGTAATCCGCCCAGGTATCAAAACCTGCCTCCGTCGCTGCTGCTGCCAGGGCGTCCTTATCGTCGGTAAAGTCGATGTGGAACTGCTTCATATAGTGGCTGGGCGTGAGGCAGCCGACGCCGAACGATTCCATGCCGGTGCCACGGGTCAGGTCATAGATGAAGAGCGTCTTGGGGATGGGGAACTTCATCTTGACGGCGTAGTCGTCGACCTTCTCGAGATCCATAAAGAGTTTATCTGCACCGACGGTGACGGTCCACTTGACGTAGGGCGAGGGGAACAGATCTTTGTTGCTCGCCTCGTTCTCGTACCACCACACGACGTCGTCGGCGGTGAACTCTACGCCGTCGGACCACTTGGTGCCCTCGCGGAAGTAGAAGGTCCACTCGCTGGCGTCGTCGTTGGTCTCCCAGGACTCGCAGAAGTGAGGCTGCACGTTCAGGTCGATGTCCCACCAGGCGAAAAAGTGGTCGTTCGACTTGGTGGGGCCCCAGCGGTCCGAAACACCCTTGAACGCCCGGCGCATGGTACCACCGTAGGTGCCGATACCGTCATTGACCGGCAACACGCAGGGGTTCTTGGGCAGCCGCTCGTCCACGGGCGGCAGCTCGCCGCTCGCCACCAGGTCAGCCAGCATTGGCGCCTCGTTGTAAGCGCTCACAGGCTCTGGCGGGGCCTCGGGCACCGCTGTAGCCTCGGGCACCGCTGTAGGCTCGGGCACCGGCGTGTCTGGGGGGGGCGGCTCTGGCGTCTGGGTCGCCGAAGGAGCGCATGCGCTCGCCACGGCGCCGGCGGCAGCCATCGCCGACAGGCTCAGGAACTCACGCCTTGTGATCTTTCGTCTCTGCGACATGATTCTTTCCCTCCTATTGTGTCATGGCATATGATCTGTCTTACACACGAACAACATTTGTGTCTATGCCCTCTGAGAGTCAAATCGGCCTCTTTATCACCTCCTTTCTTCCTCCGGGCTTTCTCGCAAGTCCCAAGGCTTGCATCTACAGCGCAGAAAGCCGCGTGGGATGTTCAGCGTTTTGCCACTCTACCCCCAATCGGCCCGTTGTGGCACCATGGGGGCTGGATCCACCACCAGCCAAGTGACACCACGACTCCGAACACTCCTACAGATTGCCGGGCAGGTAACCCAACTTGCCGGATATGGCTTTGCTGGCTTCGACGACTAACCCGCAGAACTCTTGGAGTCGAGAATCAGAGAGACGATAGGCCGGCCCCGAGATACTGACCGCGGCAGTGACGGCCCCGGTGTGATCAAAGATAGGCGCGCCGATGCAGCGTATACCCTCCTCGTTCTCCATATCATCGATCGCAAAACCCCTGGTGCGCACGAGTTCGAGGTGATTGGCCAGCGCTGACCTGTCGGTAGTCGTGTTGGCGGTGCGGGGTGCGAGGGTGATCTGGTCCAGGAGGGCAGCACGTTCCTCAGCCGGGAGATAAGCAAGCACCGCCTTGCCCATCGCCGTACAGTATAGGGGGTTGCGCGTGCCAATGACGCACTGCATGCGCACGGATTGGGGACCGTCGACTTTGCCGATATAGAGCATCTCCGTGCCATTGAGCACGGCGAGATGAGCGGTCTCCTGGGATATCCGGCTGAGTTCGCGCAGGTCCGCCCTGGCGAGTTCCGGCAGATCCAGGCGCTCCAGGAAGCTCTTACCCAGACCCAAAACCTGGGCCCCGATCTGGTAATGGCTGTTATTGTGGCGGGTTGTGACGTAGCCGCGGTCCAGCAGCGTCGTGAGATACCGGTATGCTGTGGGGCGGGATGTAGAACACCGCTGAGCGACCTCCTGGGCAGACAGAGGCCGATCAGCGGCGGCAAGACACTCCATGATATCCAGGGCCTTGAGGACGGACTGTATCCGGTTTGCTTCGCGGCCTGCCTGTGGCATCCCCACCTCGCGCGGCGTCTTCTCGACCAATCCAGCTTGGGGCTCTCCCCCAGGGTGGTGCCGTCTTGCCCGCCTCTACCTGTACTTTCACTATGCTCACCGGATCCCGCAATCCCGGCAGAGCAGAGCGACAGCACCCAGGGAAGTGTCGGTAGTCGTGGCGTCAGAAAACAGGCACTGTTGTGATGTGAGCGTTGATGGTTGTTCACTATATGAACAAATCGTTCGTACAACGAACAGTATACCACACTTTCCGTAGCTTGTCAAGCCTTTTTTGGGGCCTTTGGGGCCGCACAAGCGCTGGGTCAAGTTGCCCTCCTGGCAATTGGCGGACTGTGGTATCCAATCGGCAACAGGGCGCAGTTAGAGACGGCACGAGATATCTCTGTACGTGCGTGTGCCTTCGTGGCGACGTGCTCAGGCCACCAGCTCGGCCGGGCCGAGTACGCCGGCCGGGCCGGGTGCGCCGATCAGTTGCAGCTCCTCTGCCCGATGGCAGCTCACAAAGTGGTCCGGCCCGATCTTGTGCAGGGCTGGCTCCTCCGTCTCGCAGCGGTCGATCCGGTATCGACAGCGCGGGTGAAAGTAACAGCCGCTGGGCGGATTGGCTGGATCAGCCACGTCGCCGGGCAGCACAATGGGCTCGTTGCGTGTGCGGGGATCGGGCTTGGGGACGGCCGAAAGCAGCGCCTCGGTATACGGATGCCTGGGATTGAGAAACAACTCACCCGTCGGGGCGGTCTCCACTAGCTTTCCCACGTACATCACAGCGACGCGGTCGCTGATGTGCTCGATCACGCTCAAGTCGTGCGAGATAAACAAGTAGGTGAGGCCGAACTCTTCCTGGAGATCCTGCAACAGGTTCAAGGTCTGTGCCTGGATGGAAACGTCCAGGGCCGAGACCGGCTCGTCACAGACGACGAGCTGGGGGTGTGGGGCCAAGGCACGCGCGACGCCGATGCGCTGCCGCTGGCCGCCGCTGAAGGCGTGCGGATAGCGGTTCATGTACTCTGACCGCAAGCCCACCACCTTCAGGAGTTCGGCCACACGGTCCTGCAGTTCCTGCCCTCGGGCAATCCCGTTCACGACCAGAGGTTCACCCACGATCTGCAGCAGCGTCATTCGCGGGTTGAGGGAGGAGTAGGGGTCCTGGAAAATCATCTGCATGTTCTGGCGCAACTGCTTGAGCTGCTGCCTGTCCAGGGTCGCGACATTGACGTGCCCCATGTTGCGGTCTTCGAACCACACCTCACCAGCGGTGGGCTCGTAAGCACGCAGGATCACCCGGCCGGTCGTCGTCTTCCCGCATCCACTCTCGCCCACCAATCCCAGCGTCTCTCCCTCGCGGATGTAGAAACTCACCCCATCCACGGCCCTGACGTGGCTGACCGTCTTGGAGAGGAAGAAGCTGCGCGTAATGGGAAAGTGCTTCTTCAGGTCCTTTACGTCGAGCAGCAATTGGTTGTTTTCAGAACCTTCGGCCAAAGTCTCATCATCCTTTCGTAGTGTGGTCCGGGCTATTCCCACCCGTCGCCTCAACGCGAACGCGGCACGCTGGAGCAGGTGCTGGTCACACCGGGCGAGCTCTGCAGCACGAATCTCGTTCGACGAGGTAGCTGCGCACCCAGATATTGCCTTGGACAACCTCATCGTTTTCGATCTGCCTCAGCAAAAGCTCGGCGGCCAGGTAACCGACCTCAAAATGGGAAAAATGCACCGTCGTGAGCCCCGGGAAACCTTCCGGCGCCTGCCTGGCATCGTCCTGGCCGATCACGGAAACGTCCTCAGGGACACGAAGCCCCATCTGCCGCAGCCCCTGCATCGCCTCTATGGCCTTGGCATCGTGGTTGGCAAAGATGGCCGTCACGTCGGGCCGGCGCATCATCAAGGTCTTGAGCGCGCCAGCCCTATCCTTTGCCAGGACGATCAGATCCTCGTCGACCTCCCCGTCAGGCTCAGCCGCTACTTTCCGGTAGCACTCCAATCGCCGCTGATACCAGTCGTACCTCTCGTCGCCTTTCCTGGCCAAAAAAGCGATCGTCCGATGTCCCAACTGGATCAGGTGGTCGAGCGCGATGCGGGCCTGCTCGTAATGATCGTGTCCCACCGTGCTGACAGGCACATCCGGCCAATTGCGGCACAGCACGACTGCGGGGATGTTCCTCTTCAAAGCCTGGACGACGGACGCGCTGTCCCGGCACAGGCCTGGTCCCATGAGGATCAGCCCTTCAGGCAGTAACCCCTCGCTATCCAGAAAATGAGTGCCAATCTGCTCAAGATCCTCTCTCCGGTAGCCGGCGAGGATGGTGAGGTGGACGTTCGCTTCCCGCGCAAAAGTCCGAGCGCCTCTCAAGAAACCCGGGACGACGCCGTATGGCTCGGTGCGCAACTCGTTTTCTACGTGGTAGAGGATAGTGAGGGTTCTGCTCGCCGGAGAACGCAGGGGACGACGTTCGGGCAGACGGTAGCCCAGTTCCTCAACTGCCCGTAAAACGGCATGTTCCGTCTCTGGGGAAATGCCAGATTTTTTGTTCAGCACCAACGAGACGGTAGCTTTTGAGACACCGGCTCGTCGGGCCACGTCTTCCATAGTCGGGGGCATTCGCGGTCGTCTCAAATGGATTTTATTAAACAAACGAGGTGTTTGTTTAAGACCTATTTTATCACATCCCCCAGGCCTTGTCAAGGACTGTAATCTAGACGTACTTGTCCCCCTATCCAACGCGAGGCTGTCCCAGGTATCGAAAGCCACTTTACTCCACACTATATCAGAGGTTTGCAGTTGCCTCCACTGAATAGTCCCTGGGCAGTCTCAAATTAGTGTCAGATCAAAGCAAGGTGCTGATTTGCCGCTGTACGGGTGATGGCAGTATAATCGTCGTGTAGAATCATCGAGGCTAACCTTGCGAAGGTTAGAACGCGCCCTGAAATTGATCCAGTTCTTGGCACAGGGAGGCTCTTTTGGCTCGAAATATGTCTTGAAACCTTCGCAAGGTTGCCCCCCTGTGGATTTTCAAACACGCTCTGAGACTTTTGGAGGTTCGACAGAATGAATCGCATGCGAGTTGCCGAGTTGTTGCAAAATCCGCCCCGCTTGTTCAGTGTCATGCCGTTCTGGTTCTGGAACGACAGACTGGACGAGACCGAGATCATCAGGCAGATTCGAGACTTTGAGGAACACGGGGTGTTTGGATTTGTCATCCACCCGCGGGTGGGGTTGCCGCGCGACCTGGGCTGGATGTCTGACACATTGCTCGATACCTATCAAGTCGCGATAGAGGAGGCACAGCGCAGAGGCCTGTACGTCATCCTCTACGATGAAGGCATGTATCCGTCGGGGTCTTCTTGTGGACAGGTCGTGGCATCAAATCCTGATTTCCAGTGCCGCTGCCTGGCAAAGATCGACCTGGCTGAAGGTGAGGATACGCGTCCCGGACCGGACGAGCACGTTGTGGCGGTCGTAGAGCGGAAGAACGGTTCCCGAATCGTCGTCGTCGACCGGAAGGCCGACAGTTATATCCGTGGTCTCCATTATGTCGGTGAGGGGCCGGCCGAGGACGAACCGCCAGCAGGTGACATCCTGAACCCTGCGGCGGTGGCGCAATTCATCCGGCTGGTGTACAACAGATTCGCTGAACGATTTTCCGCATACTTTGGACAAACCATCATAGCCATCTTTACCGATGAACCGAGTTTGCTCGGCAGATGCCGGGAACGGGACGTGGTTCCTGGCACGACTGGCATTCTGGAGGAAGCCAACCGCATCCTGGGGTACGACATGACCCCTCACTTGTCTGCGCTCTGGTATGACGATGAGCCGGATGCCCGGCGATTCCGGGACGCCTACTATCAGGCGCTCAATGTGCGGCTGGAAGAGACGTACTATTCCCAACTGAGTGAGTGGTGCGAGGATCACGGGCTATCCCTGACCGGCCATCCTGCACGGGGGGACGCAATTGGCCCCTTGCGCTTCTTTCACATCCCCGGTCAGGACCTGGTCTGGCGCTGGGTTCTTCCTGATGATCCTTCGGCGCTCGAGGGACCAGAATCTACGCAGGGAAAGTGCACTTCCTCGGCGATGCTCCACCTGGGGCGACAGCGCAACGCCAACGAGTGCTATGGCGCTTATGGGCACGAACTGACGTGGGAAGAGATGACGTGGCTTGCTCATTGGTGTTTCATCCGGGGGGTAAATCTGCTGGTTCCGCACGCCTTCTACTATTCTGTCCGTGGGCCACGCCGGGACGAACGCCCCCCGGATGTAGGCCCGAATTCGGCGTGGTGGCCCCGTTACCGGCGATTCGCGGATGGTTGTCGCCGATTGAGCTGGCTCAACACGGATTGTCGACACGTGTGCCACGTTGCCATTCTTGGAAAGCCTTACCGGCTTCCGTGGCGTTCGGCAAAGGTATGCTTCCAACATCAACGCGATTTCAACTACCTGGAGGAGCGCCATCTGTGGGAAGACGCCCGCGTGGACCAGGAAGGCATTACCATCAGCGGAATGCACTACCGTGTGCTTATCATCGAGGATGAGCCAGACGTACGAGCCTGTCCGGCACTGGAAATCCTTGATCGGGCCGGACGTATCATCCGCTACAGCAAGGATATGGCGGACGCAGAACTGATCGGTCGGATTGATCGGTTCATCCCACCCGATATCCGCATTGCACAAGATGTTCCAGGGCTTCGGGTCCGGCACGTCGTCAAAGCGGGCTGGCATTATTTTATGCTTTTCAACGAGACCAGCACCTGTGTTGAAATCACCATAGAGTTGCCTGTCAAAGGCCCCGCGGTACTCTATGATCCGTGGACAGGGGAATCCTCAGAGATGCCCGCGGATAGGCACCTCACGCTTTCAGGTCACTCGTTTCAGGTGATCGTGGTGCCAGAGGCGTGATCAGTCCTCATCCAGGTCGAACAGGAAATCCAGTAATGCCTCTTCCAGTTCCTCCAGGCGAGAGGTGTCCCCGGCAGCCTGGGCCGCCTGGATGTTGGCCACCAACTCCTCCAATTCAGCGCGGTCTTGCGGCTCAAGTTCACCGCTGGCCAAAAGCCGCCTGGCCCGCTCCACCAGCGCGCTGGTTTCCGGCGGTGACGTACTCTCCAGCGCGGGTGCGACCGCTTCAATGGCCTGAGCCACCCAGGCCTGTGCTTCCATGATCTCATTCTCGCTCAACCGGGCCAGCGAAGCTTCCACAGTTGCGTGTTTCTGCTGTCCTGTGTGGCGGTCCTGCGCTGTTACTTTGAGGATGCCGTCTACGTCAAAGTCAAACCGCACGGTGACCTTGGCCAGCTCGCCAGGGTGCTCCGGTTCCAGGTCGGTGATCAGGAACTTGCCCAGCAGGGTGTTCTCCGAGGCTATCGAGCTTTCCCCCTGGTATACCTGGATTTCGACCGTATCCTGCTGCGGGTGCAGGGTGGAATAGACCTCCTCCTTCGTCACCGGGATGGTGGTATTGCGACGGATGAGGACGCTGTAGCGGTCGGGGATGATCCGCCCCATGCGGATCTCTGCCACCTCGATCCCCAACGAGTGAGGCGTCACGTCCACCAGAATGGCGTCGATCGGCTCGCCGGCGATGATGCCGGCCTGTACACCGGCCCCCAATGCCACCGCCTCTTCTGGATTGATGGACATGTGTGGCTCGGTGTCCAGGTAATTGGCCACCAGTTCCCATACCGCCGGGATGCGGGTCGAGCCGCCCACCAGGAGCACGTGGCTGATCTCATCCGAAGTCACCTGGGCGTCTTTCATTACATGATCCACCGATTCCAGCGTCTGGTCCAGCAAGTCGCTGATCGCCGCGATGAATTCGTGGCGGCTGACCTCGTACTCCAGGTGAAGCGGGACCCCCTTCTTCTCCGAGATGTATTCCTCTTTGACCCACGCAAACGGGTGTGACGAGAGCTCGATTTTGGCCATCTCGGCCGCCCGAAGCAGCCGCGCCCACGCACGACGGTTCTCCCGCAGGTCGACCCCGTGTTGTTCCTCGAACCGGTCAGCCACGCTTTCCGCCAACCGCTGGTCAAAGTCGTCTCCTCCCAGCCGGGTGTTGCCGTGGCTGGCGCGGACTTCGACGATGCCGCCCATCAGCTCGACCAGCGACACGTCGAAGGTTCCGCCGCCCAGGTCGTAGACCAGCACGAGTTGATCCTGGGCCATGTTCAGCCCGTAGGCCAGGGCCGCCGCCGTGGGCTCGTTGATGATGCGGCGTACGTTGAAGCCGGCGATCTGTCCGGCGTCGCGGGTCGCCTGGCGCGCGGCGTCGGAGAAATAGGCTGGCACGGTGATGACCGCTTCTGAAATCGCCTGCCCCAGGTTCCGCTCGGCGATGGTCTTGAGCTCGCGCAGGATAAAGGCCGAGATCTCCTGGGGGCTGAACTGCTGGCCGGCCAGTTGGACTCGCGTGTCAGTCCCCATCTCTCGCTTGATGGAGCGCACCGTGTTCTCGGGACTGAACACGTACTGGTTGCGGGCTGGGGTGCCGACCAGCCACTGGTCCGCCGGCGAATACCCCACCACCGAGGGGATGATGCGTTCCACCCCGTTGGGGAGCATCCGGGGCGCGCCATCCCGCACGATAGCGACGCCCGAATTAGTTGTACCCAGGTCGATACCGACGATCGTAGTCACTTTTTCTCCTCGTCTCAAGCTCACCGGCTATGGCCGATAGACGCCTATCGGCTGTGGCCGATAGACGATCACTTCCGCGTAACGCAGCACTCCCGAGGGACAGCGATACCCACGCCGCTCCTCTGCGACGATGGTACCCGCCGGCCCTCCCCCCTCTGTGATGGTGCCGACGGCGACGTGCAGGTAGGGGTCGAAGGGATGGCCGACGGTCGGGATAGGCGTCACCCCGCCCGCTTCTAGAATCGCCAGCAGCCGCTCGCGCACCAGCCGCAGGCCGTCCAGCCAGCCTGCCAGCACTGCCCGGTCTGCCGGCGAGACCAGGATAGCCTGCGCGGGAGTGAAGTTGGATGCACTGGCCGCCCGATCGCGTATTTCCAGGTAGCGGTGGCCGCTGGTGATGGCGCTCTCCAACCCATCCAGCGCCGGCAGAAACGGTTCCAGCAACTCGCGCTCTCGCGCGGCCACCCGTTCTTGGGCCACTGTCTCTCCAAGCCGGGCCTGCTGTTCCTGCACGGTCTGCACACCGGCAATCGCCTGTTCCCACCGGGCGCTCTGGTCTTCGACCATCGCGTTGGCCTTGAACTGGGCCTTGCCCAGCTTGCGGACCTCGTCTTTCAACTCCTCCAGCGCGGCGGCCAGGCGGACGTCTTTGTCCAACGTCGCGTCCGCCTCCTGCTCGAGCTGCGCCAGAAAGGCAGCCAGGGCCTCCCACATCTGACGTCGTTCGCTCATAGCTGAACCGGTCTGTAGTCTGATTTTAAGTCCGCGCGCCCCAGATCGCCGTGCTCCTGCAGCAGCGACCAGACGTCTTCCGAGTGGAAGTCGAGATCGAGCTTGCGCCGGCGCTTGCGCGGCTCCCAGGGAGATGGCGGTTGGAACAGGAAGAGGTCAGTCTCCGCCTTGACGTCGGCCGTGCGCAGTTTCTCGTAGGCCGCCCGGATCAGCTTGAAGGCATCCGGGTGCTCCTCCGGCGGATATTGGCGCACCAGGTCAAAGTAAGCGCGCTTGATCTCGCGCGGGGATGCGCCGCGCACCAGCCCCAGCACCGCATAGGGATCGCTGCTGGTCAGATTGGGCGCTCGCTCGCGGGGGCGCGATGCCGGTCCACGTTCCATCTCAATCCCAGAAGTCGTCATCATCCTCGTCCTCGTCGTAGAAATAGTCCGGGTCTGAAAATGGGGAGCCATCCAATGGGCCATCCCTGAGGCTCATCAACAAACTGGCCAGTCCAGGTGGCCCGCTGAACATGAGGCGAGCCATCCGCACCCGCTGCAGCAATTCTCCGTCTCGCTCCTGGCGGGCGATTCGCTCCGCCTCTCTCCAGTGTTTGTCAGCCGTCCTATGGTCGCCGCCCTGGGCGGCTATGATGCCCAACATCATGTAGGCCTGCCCGGTTCCTTGCCCGGCCGCTATCGCCCGCTCCAGGTACTCTTGCGCAATCTCCCAGGCGCGGGCACTGACGGCCATTTCACCGATCATCGCCAGGACAGGCTCGCCAGGCGGAGCCTTTTCGACAGCGCGCTCCAACCAGGGGCGTGCCAGGTCGCTGCTGTGGCGGATGCAATAGTACGCCTGGGCGACGTAGAACTCGTAAGGGATCACCTCAATGGCGGATTCCGCTTTTTCCATCACCTCCCACGCCTGGTCGGGTTTGCCCACGTCCAGCCAGGCGTGGATGATCTGATCGTACACGTTCATGTCGGTCGGGGCGCTGTCCAGCGCCTGTGCGATGTAGAACTGAGCGATGGCCTTCTGGTCCATCCTCAGATAACAACCGCCCAGCGCCGCCAGGATCGGCCCGTTCTTGGGTTGATACTCGAGCGCCTTCTGGTACAGCTCGACAGCGCGCGGGTAGGCGCCCCACGAAAGATCGGATTCCGCCTGATCCTGGTAGAAATCGGCCAGCAACTGGCGGGCGGCGGGGTGATCCGGCTCCAGGCTCAGCACTCGCTCCCAATAGGTGACCGGCCCTTTTCCATACCACCAAATCCCGCGCGCAGCGAGCACTTCTCCCTGGCGCAGCAGCGCCGGGATGTGGTTCGGATCGCGCTCCAGCACGCGATCCAGTTCATTCTCCGCTGCCAGCAACCGGCCTTCGCCCAGGAGTGCCTCCGCCAGTGCCAGCCGCACGTCCAGGCTGTCGGGATTCCACTTGACCGCCTGGCGATACACGTGTATCGCCTCGTCGTACTCCCCCGCCTTCGCGTAGGCCTCGGCGGCCCGCCGCCACAGTTGGGCCACCTGCTCGTCGCTGATCGCGTCCGGGTGATCGTCACGGCGCGGGCGGCGGCGCAGCGCCTCACGCCATTTTTCGCCCGCAGCGACGAATTCCTCGGCACGCTCGTAGGCCAGCGCCAGGTTGTAGGCCAGCCGGAAGCTCCCCCCCTCGACCTCATCAGCCGCCTCCCAGTGCTCGAGGGCGACGGGCCACTGACCACCAGAGGCAGCCTGATAGGCCGGCCGCTGGTGTGCTTGAGAGACCAGCTCTCTCAGCCTTTTGTCGTCCGGCTTGTGACGCAGCGCCTCCGTCGCGGCGGCCAGCGCGCCTGCCACGTCACCGTCACCTGCCAACCGTTCTTCGGCCAGCCGGTGATAGGCTTCGCCCAGGTTGTCTATCAGGCGCGATGTCGCCAGGCCGGCCGCGCGGGCAGCGTTCCACTGCCGGCGAGCTGTATCCCAGTCTGCATCTCGCGCCGCCAGGACACCCAGGTAATAGCGGGCCATCCCCTGATCAAGAGAATCGGTGGGGCTCTGCAGGACGCTTTCGAGCGCGGCTAGAGCTCGTTCGCGGTCACCGGCATCCAGCGCCGCCAGTCCGCGCCAGAGCAACGGTGCGTCGGGCGAGAGGGTGTATGGACGGCGACGGAACGCTCTGGCCTGGCTCAACATCGCCTGCTCCCTGGCCGACAGCGCCGACCACACGGGGGCGGAGGCCGGGTCCTCGCCACTCTGGAGCAACGCCAGCGCCAGAGGGTAGGCCGCACGCGCAGCGAACTCGTCTTCACCCCCACGCTTGCGAGCCGTTCGGTAAGCGCGGATCGCTCGATCCAGGTCGCCCTGACGATGCGCAGCCAGGCCCAGGTGGTAGGCGTAGCGAGGGGCATCCGGCTGCAACTTGGCCGCTTGCTTCAAATCACCCACGCCGGCCTGGAGGGCGGGGGTTTTGCCGTACAGGCGATTCAGCCCGCGGCGGAAATACGCCTCAGCCAGGGCCAGCGTCAGGCGCAGGTCAGACGACTGCCGGGCCGCCCGCTCCCATATCTCGATCGCTCGCCCGTAGTCTCCCTTCTTGAACGCGCGCAGCCCGGTCTGCCGCAAAGCAGCCGGGCCTTGCACGCTGCGTTTCGTTGACTTGCGCCTGCGCTTCGTCATGGCACCCCTTCCTTTCGCATTTCCGACGGGGCTATTATAAATGGCTGTGGGCAAACTGGCAACCGGCTTCCTAGCTTGGACACCGTCGCTTGGTTCACCTGTGCCGCAACTACACCCACTACTTCGCCGAGCATTGATTGAATTTACATGATGGGCTCGTGGAGATGGATTAGGCAAAAAAGTAAATTCAGTCTATAATAAAGATATTCTGGTTTCAGACCTGCACAGTTCTATTCAAAGAAATCTCCATGTCTCTTACCCAGGCCGAAGCTGACTATTTGATGCAGTTGGAGAAAAAGTTCACCAATGATGACCTGCTCATCCTTGGTGCAGGTCCGCTCAAATGTGTTCGCACCTTGATCTCAGGAGACGGTCGAGAACAGTTTTTGCTTGATGTGCATCGCGGTAGCCTAAGCCTGAATAAGTACACTTTTCAGGAACGTGCTAGGGTAATCATTCCCCTGGTACGAGTGGATATAGGCGAGACGCTGCGCCACACGAACCCGGACGGCGAACCGATTCAAGGCTCTCATATCCATATCTACCGCGAAGGCTACGACGTCAAATTCGCTTGGCCGTTGGATAGGGCCTCATTCCGGGCCCCTGACGACATGATTATAACGTTCGAGGATTTTGCTCGCTTCTGCAATATCACGATGATCCCACCAATTGAGGGGTGGTTGATATGAACACAATCGGCGAGTGTGAGGCAATAATCCGCGAATATCTAGCCTGGCTGAAAACAGGACTCTCTGTTGCTCAAGTGGGCGATGGAGTCTGCGAGATCACTACCCCGTTTCTCGATCGACACAACGACCATCTACAAATCTACCTCTTCCGGGAAAACGGCAATTACGTTCTGAGTGACGACGGCTATACCCTCAGCAACCTGGAGATGTCAGGAGTGGATATCTCGTCGCCCAAACGTCAACGGATCCTCAAGACAATCTTGCAGGGTTTCGGTGTCAGTGTAGTAGAGGGGGCCTTGAGAGTCGAGGTACACCGATCTAACTTGCCTTGCCGCAAACACAACCTGATTCAGGCGATGCTGGCCGTCAACGATATGTTCGTGATGGCACGGGAACAGGTGTTATCTCTCTTCCGCGAGGATGTGGAGCAGTTCTTGCGTGCCAAAGAGATTCGTTTCACGGCTATGATCAAGCTGGCTGGGCGCAGTGGATTTGACCACACCTTCGATTTTGTCATACCGCCATCACCCAAGGCCCCTGAACGGCTATTGCGCGCTATCAATCGTCCCACCCGCGATACTACTACTGCCTACATCTTTGCCTGGAATGATACCCGTGAGGTTCGCGCCGAGGGCACAGAAGCCTATGCCATTCTCAACGACGAGGAACGCAAGCCATCGGGCGATCTTTTGCGTGCGTTACGCACTTACCAAATTCAGCCTGTCCTTTGGAGCCAGCGAGAACGGTACGTAGATGCCTTACAGCTCTGATCCCCCATCACTCAACCCAAACAATCCCCGTACAATCCGGTGCATCGTTTTCTCCGCCTGCTCTTTGAGGCGGCGCACGCCCTCATAGTCTGCCAACTGGCTTTCGACAGCCTTCACCACTTGCTGTTGCACTTCCGCCTGGGCAGGGGTTGGCGACGTCACTTTCCAGTTCGACGGTGGAAGAGTGCCCTTTCTTGCAGGACTATGGTACGTCCAGTATATCCTCAGGATCCGGGCTCCTCTATCCAGCCGTTGCTGTGGTGAAGGACGGGCAGCTTGTCCAGGGTTTGACGGTTGCAGGTGGGGCTCAAGATACGGCCGGTCGGGGTGGTAGAAACTGGGAGCGATCACCATCGAATCCAAACAGCTCGTTTTACCTTTACGCTGCCTCTAAATCCTCACGATGCATGACGGCCTGGGGCAGGCTCACGGTGATAACGCTGCCCTGCCCGACCTGGCTCTCGGCGGTGATCGTGCCATGCTGGGCTTCGACCAGCGCCTTGGCAATGGGCAGCCCCAGCCCGATGCCTGGCCTGTCCCGGGCTTCGTCCTCACGGTAGAAGCGCTCAAAGACGTGTGGCAGCGCCGAGGGATCAATGCCTGGGCCGGTGTCGCGGATGCTTATCGCTGCGTTGAGACCCTTCGGGTCCAGGTGGGCAGTTGTCACGGTAATCGCTCCCGTGCTGTGTTTGAGCGCGTTGTCCATCAAGATCAGCAACACCTGCTTGAGCGCGTCCTGATCGCCGACTACGGCCACGTCGAGCAGCGGGGTGCAGGTGATCGTCCTGTCGGGGTCGAGGAGCCTCGCCTGGCGGCACACCTCTTCGACGAGGGGTTTGACCCACACCGCCTCGCTCTGCAACTGTCTCCCAGACTCGGCGTGTGCCAGCGCGAGCAGGTCGTTCACCAGGCGGATCAGGCGATCGCTTTCGTCCGCCATGTCGTCCAGGATATCTGTCTTCTCTTCATCACCGATCGACGGTTCGCGGCGCAGCAGTGCCAGGTTGCCGCGGATGGTGGTGAGCGGCGTCCGCAGTTCGTGCGACACGTCGGCGACGAACTGACGTTGCTGTTGAAGCGACCGCTCCACCTGCTGATAGGCGGCCTGCAACTGCGTCAGCATCGTATTGAAGGTGGTCGCCAATTGGCCGATCTCGTCGTTCGGGCCTGTGTGGTCGACGCGCCGGCCAAAATCGCGTTCGGCGCCGATGGCTCGCGCCGTGTGTGTGATGCGATTGACGGGGCGCAGCACCGCCCCGGACAGAACCCACCCAGCACCAAACGCGATGATCGTCGCCGCGCCGCTGCCGATGAGCAGGTTTCTCCGCATCGTGCCAAGATATTGGTATTGATCAGCAAACGAGCGCGCGATCTGCACGACCCCAGTGACCTGTCCCTCCACGACGACCGGCGTGCTGTAGATCAGCAGCCGTTCACCCTCGACCGATGCCGTCTCCGCCCAGGATTCCCCGCTCTGCACTGCCTGCCATCCGGCATCGCTGAGAGGCAGGTCTACCTCCTCCAGGTTTTCCGAGCGATTGATGACTTGCCCCTCCAGGCTGAGGAGTTGCACGTATATGTTTACACCAAACCTCCGATTCGGGGCGACCTCCTCCCTCGGTGGCAGTGGGGGAAACGGGGGTTCCTCGAAGGGGTGATCGTCAAGACGACGCTCGGTGATGCGGCGTGCTGCATCGGCCAGCATCTGTCTCTCACCGGCGAGGATGGACTGTGACTGCGTGCCGTACAGCATCGCGCTGAAGGCAGTCAAAGTCAGGGCCAGGATCGCAGTGTACAGCAGCGTCAGGCGCAGACGAATCGACATCTGAGCTACTCCTCGCGCAGCACGTAGCCGACGCCGCGCACGGTCTGGATCAGCCGTGGCTCCCCCGCCAGTTCCGTCTTCTTGCGCAGGTAGCCGACGTATACCTCCAGGACGTTGTCGTCGCCGCCAAAGTCATAGCCCCACACCTCCTCCAGGATCTGCTCGCGCCGCAGCACCTGGCGGGGGTGGCGCATCAGGTAGTAGAGGAGGTCGAACTCGGTTGGCGTGAGTTCAAACGACCTGTCACCGCACCGCGTTTCGCGGGTCGTCGGGTCGAGCGTGAGATCAGCGTAGGAGAGCGGCTGTTCCTTTTCTGCGGCCGCAGAACGCCGCAGCAGGGCGTGAACCCGCGCCAGCAGTTCGGCCGGAGCAAAGGGTTTGACCAGGTAGTCGTCGGCCCCGCTCTCCAACCCTTCCACCCGGTCCTCGATGGCGTCACGGGCGGTAAGCATCAGGATCATCGTCTCGTCATGCGCCGCCCGCAACCGATCCATCACCCCGATGCCGTCCAGCCCGGGCATCAGCCAGTCGAGCACGATCACGTCGGGCCGGTGTGCGTCTACCTGCACCAGCGCCTCATGGCCGTCCGTGGCGGTCACGACGTCAAAGCCCTCGTACACCAGCGTGCGACGCAGCATCTTGAGGAGCTTTTGATCGTCGTCCACGATAAGTACAGTCGCCATCATCGATCCCCCCCCGAGACCCAGGTTATTATACCATATTATAGACGCGACACCTGAAAGGTAGCTGAGCGAATGCTGAGAAAACGCTGAGTAAAGAGAAAGAGCTCTCAGTGTGTTCTCAGCATCTGTTTAGGATGTTTTCAGGAGGGTTGGAGGAGTCCCGACTGCTTACGCTGTGATTACGCTTTAGCGTAAGCAGTCAAATCACTGCTTACGGTTGCGGCGATCTGAAAACACGGCGCGAGCGGACTGCTTACGCTGGCGCAGCA
>Ga0307380_10000668_pt1 | contig 52232 bp, 51 predicted proteins | sample UN3MG_FD_202239 | JGI IMG/M metagenome (GOLD analysis project Ga0307380, IMG submission 202239) | Soil microbial communities from Risofladan, Vaasa, Finland - UN-3 | ecosystem: Environmental > Terrestrial > Soil > Coastal area > Acid sulfate soil | place: Finland: Risofladan, Vaasa | collected... | reverse complement strand
GGCTGTGACCGAAGGCGGACAGGAATCACAAGGCTGGAACCGATCGGCCGACGCTTCTTTGCTTTCCGGATTCACCCGATGGTGCAAGGAGTCGAAATCATTGCTGGAACGCGCCGAGAGCTGGCGCGCCTGGTCGCTGTTCTCACTCTCCGTCCTGCCCCAATGGAGCCGAGGCCCGGCCACGCTGCTGGGCGACGCGGCCCATCCCGTCCTGCCCTATCTCGCTCAAGGCGCGGGGCTTGCCATCGAGGACGCCAGCGCCCTCGCCCAGTGCCTCGCCGCCGACCGCGACGATCCGGCGGCGGCGTTTCGCAGCTACGAGGCGATGCGCCACGCGCGCGCCGACCGCCTGCAGAGCACCGCGCGGCGCTTCGGCTGGATTTATCATTTGCGGGGACCGGCACGGCTCGCGCGCAACGCCGCGCTCGGCCTTCGCGGCGAGGCCGCGGCCCTTCGCCAGTTCGATTGGCTTTACGGCGAGGCCTAGACGGCCGCCAGAAAGCGCCCTCCGCATGCGGCAAGAATCCACGGCCTGTTTGCCGGTTTCCAGCGACTTTCGACGCCCCCCCAACTATGCTTCGATGACCGTGCAGATTCTCATCACCAGTCCCCGCCGAGCCCCGCAAGCGGTTGACTTTCCACGAAATCGGTAGCCTCCGACATGCTGCTTGCCGTCGTTACGCTCACGCCATTTCTCGGCGCCGTCATACCGCTGCTGGCCATTCGGTATGGACGCAACTTCTGCGCGCTGGCGACAGGGGCCGTCACCCTCACGGCGCTCGTCCTGCTGCTCTCCTACGCGCCAGGCGTCTATCGCGGCGACGTCGTCACCTGGAGCGTGCCGTGGCTTCCCACGATCGGCCTGTCCTTCTCGTTCTTCGTTGACGGGTTGGGACTGTTCTTCGCCGCGCTCATTCTCGGCATGGGGCTGCTGATCATCCTCTATGCGCGGTACTACCTCAGCGCGGACGATCCCCTCGGCCTGTTCTATTTCTACCTCCTGCTGTTCCAGGGCGCGATGGTGGGCATCGTCCTCAGCGACAACATTCTGCTGCTGCTCGTGTTCTGGGAGCTCACGAGCCTCACGTCGTTTCTGCTGATCGGCTATTGGAGCGACTTGCCGGCGTCCCGCCAAGGCGCGCGCATGGCCCTCATCGTCACCGGCGGCGGAGGACTTTCGCTCATTGCCGGCATGCTGATGCTTGGCCATATTGCCGGATCCTACGAAATCACCCAGATCTTGCAGCAAGGCGACGTCATTAGGTCTTCCCCGCTGCTCTTGCCGACGCTTCTGCTGATTCTGGGCGGCGCGTTCACCAAGTCGGCGCAGTTCCCGTTTCACTTCTGGCTGCCGCATGCCATGGCCGCGCCGACACCCGTGTCGGCCTACCTGCATTCGGCCACGATGGTGAAGGCGGGCCTCTTCCTGCTGGCCCGGCTCTGGCCGGTCTTCGCCCCTACGGAAGCCTGGTTCCTCATCGTCGCGCCGGTAGGCCTTGTCACCATGCTCATCGGCGCATGGATCGCGCTGTTCAAGGACGATCTCAAGGCGCTGCTCGCTTTCTCGACCGTGAGCCACCTCGGACTCGTCACCATGCTATTCGGCCTTGGGACCCCTCTGGCGGCCGTCGCCGGAGTGTTCCACATCCTCAATCACGCGACCTTCAAGGCCGCACTGTTCATGAACGCCGGCATCATCGATCATGAAGCAGGCACGCGCGACATCCGCCGGCTGGGCGGCCTGCTCACCCTCATGCCCATCGTGGCCACTTTGTCTCTCGTCGCCGCCGCGTCGATGGCCGGGATTCCGCTGTTCAACGGGTTCCTGTCGAAGGAGATGATGCTCGAAGAGGCTTCGCACACGGTCTACGAGGGGCTCGCCTGGCTCTTTCCCGCGCTCGCGACTATCGCGGCACTGCTCTCCGCCGCCTATTCCTTCCGCTTCGCCATCAGAACGTTTTTCGGACCGCCGCGCGACGATTATCCCCGCCGTCCGCACGATCCGCCGTTCGGGATGTGGCTTCCCGTTGCCATCCTCATCGTCCCGGTCATGGCCATTGGCATTCTCCCGGCCCTCACCGCGGGGCCGATCGTCGAGCGCACGGCGCTCGCTGTGGTAGGTGAAGCACTCCCCGACTACAAACTCGCAATCTGGCACGGTCTGACGCCGGCTTTGTACATGAGCATCATCGCGCTGGTCGGCGGCGCGATACTCTTCGCCGCCTACCCCTATGCCAACGCAATTCGGCTGGCTTTCCCGAGACCCGATGCGAAGCAAATCTATGACGCCGTGCTCTCCGGCTTGGTGAACGGCGCCCGCGCCATCATCGATGTGACGCATAACGGCTCTCTTCCCCGCTACGCGGGGGTCATCCTGAGCGCCATCGTCGCGGTCGGCGTCCTTGGTTTCTTAAATGCGCCACATGAGGCGGGAACGCGAACGATCATCCCCATGTCGTTCCCCGCCGGCGTCGCTTGGATCGTATTGGCGGCGATCTGCATCGCGCTCCTGTTCTGGCATCGGGACCGCCTCATGGCGCTCATCCTGACCAGCGGCGTCGGACTTATCGTGTCCCTAATGTTCTTGCAGTTCTCGGCGCCCGATCTCGCACTCACGCAAATCTCCGTCGACGTGGTGACCACGATCCTTCTTCTGCTCGCGCTCAACCTGTTGCCGAAGACGTCGCCGCTAGAGACGGGCACACCCGGGCGGTTGGCCCGCGGCGGCTTGGCGGCAGCCGTCGGCCTTGGCGTCGGGGCGCTGGCCTATGCCGTCATGACGCGCGACTTCCAGACGATTTCCGACTATCACCTCGCCGAGGCGAAACCCGGCGGCGGCGGGACCAATGTCGTCAACGTCATCCTCGTCGACTTCCGTGGTTTTGATACGTTCGGCGAGATCATCGTCCTCGGCATTGCCGCCATCACCATCTTCGCGCTTCTCGATAATGCCTTAAGAGGCGCCGCCGCGCGCACGCTCGATTCGATCCGTCATTCCTTGCAGAGCCAGGACGCCCATCCCCTGATTCTCGTCGTGGCGACGCGGATCCTGTTCCCGCTCGCGCTCACGGTAGCGGTTTTCATCTTCCTCCGCGGCCACAACGAACCGGGTGGCGGCTTTATCGCCGGTTTGATCGTCGCCATCGCGCTCATCATGCAGTATCTGGCGAGCGGCTATGCGTGGGCCGCGCAACGCGCCCGGTACGATAGCCAGGCCATGATCGGGGCCGGCGTCGCCATCGCTGGGCTTGCCGGTCTGGCCTCTCTGTTCCTCGGCTGGCCCTTCCTGACCAGCACCTACACCCATATCGACTTGCCACTGATCGGCGAGATCGAGCTCGCCTCGGCCGTGGCTTTCGATCTCGGCGTATTTCTCACCGTGGTCGGCGTCGTGATGCTGTCGCTGGCCCAAATCTCGCGCGTCGAGGAGAGAGCCGAGCGCGAACCCGTGCCGAAGGGGCCGATGGATATCCAGCTGAAGCAGGGCCGCATCGTCAGCTCGAACAGCGGGGGCGCCTGACATGGAACTTCTCATCGCCAGCGCCATCGGCTTGATGACAGCGGTCGGAGTCTATCTCATCCTGCAGGAGCGGACGTTCCCCATCATCGTCGGGCTGACCCTGCTGTCCTACGCCGTGAATGTCTTTCTGTTCGCAGCGGGACGGCTCGTGATCAATCAGCCGCCAATCATTTCAGGCGCCGACGCTTATACCGATCCACTTCCCCAGGCACTCGTTTTGACCGCCATCGTAATCTCGTTCGGCATGACGGCGCTGATCGTGGTCCTCGCACTGCGCGGCTTCTTGGAGACCGAGAACGACACCGCGGATCTTCCGGAAGAAGACCTCGCCTCCGAGACAGAGGCGGACAAATGACGGCGGCGCGCATCTCATGACGAACTGGATCATCACTCCGGCAATCCTGCCCGCCCTGACAGCCGCGCTCCTGATTTTGGCGTGGCGGCGGGACATCCGCATGCAGCGGATTATCTCTGTCGCCGCAACCTTGGCCCTCGTCGGAATTGCGCTGTTTCTTTATTACCTCGCCAGAGACGGCGAGCCCCGCGTCTACCGGCTCGGCGCTTGGCCGGCGCCCTACGGCATCGTGCTCGTACTCGACCGTCTCTCGGCGACCATGCTGCTGCTCGCCGCCGCGCTCGCGTTCGCGGTCCTTGTCTATGCCGTGGCAGGCTGGGACGCGCGCGGCCGCCACTTCCACGCGCTGTTCCAGTTCCAGCTCCTCGGCCTGAACGGCGCATTCCTCACCGGCGACATCTTCAACCTGTTCGTTTTCTTCGAGGTGATGTTGATCGCCTCCTATGGCCTCATGCTGCATGGCGGCGGTGCGCGCCGCCTAGGCGCGGGCTTCCAGTATGTGGCGATCAACCTCGTGGCTTCGACGCTCTTTCTGATCGCCATCGGCTTGATCTACGGCGTGACCGGCACGCTCAACATGGCGGATCTCGCCGTGAAGGTGCCTCAGGTCGTCGCCGGAGACGAAGCGCTGCTGCGGACGGGCGCGCTTCTCTTGTTTCTGGTCTTCGCCATCAAGGCGGCCTTCGTGCCGCTGCATTGGTGGCTGCCCGCCACGTATTCAGCCGCTTCCGCACCGGTGGCCGCCCTCTTCGCCATCATGACCAAGGTCGGCGCCTACGCGATCATTCGCATTTACGGCACGATCTTCGGCGCGGATGCGGGCGCGCTCGCAGGCGTGGCCGTGCCGTGGATTCTGCCCGCGGCCCTCGCCACGCTTCTCGTCGGCGCCATCGGCCTTCTCGCCAGCCGGACGTTGCTCGACCTCGCGTCCTTCAACATCGTCGCATCGATGGGCACCTTGCTCATCGCCATTGGGCTATTCGACGTCGATGGCTTGACCACGGCGCTCTATTATCTCGTGCACAGCACACTGACCGGCGCCGCACTGTTCTTGATCGTGGATTTGATAGTGACGCGACGCATTGAGAAGGGGGACGCCCTGGTGCCAGGGCACCCGATCAGCCAGGCGCCCATCCTTGGGGCCCTCTTTCTCCTGGCGGCGCTCGCCGCCGTAGGCCTTCCGCCGCTTTCGGGATTTATCGGCAAGCTGATGGTTCTCGACGCAGCCTATGACAGCCCGCAATTCCGCCTCGTGTGGATCTTCGTCCTCGTCGCCTCCCTCATGATGACGATTGCCTTCGCCCGCGCGGGCAGCATCGTCTTCTGGAAAACCGAGGGCCGGATGACAGGGCCAACCCCGGCAACCGCACCGATCTTTCCGATTGTCGTGGTGGTATTGCTGGTCGGCGCCACCGCGCTGCTCTCCGTCTTTGCCGGACCCGCCGTCGAGGCGTTTCATGCCACGGCCGAGCAGGCGCTCGCTCCGGCGGACTATATTGACGCCGTGCTAGGCGCCCCACAGAACGTCATGCCATCGACGGGACACTGACCATGTTCAAACGTTTCATGCCTCATCCGCTCCTGACGCTTCTCATTGTCGCCGTATGGATTCTGCTCAACGGCATCTCGTGGGGCGCAGCCGTTCTTAGCGCGGTCCTGGGGATCGCGATCCCCAAGCTCACGAGTCCCTATTGGCCGGACAGGCCGCATATCGGAAGCCCACTGACCATCTTGGAATACGCGGCAATCGTCCTGTGGGACATCGTCGTCGCCAATTTTCAGGTGGCCTATCTAATCCTGTTCCGCCGCGGCGATTCTCTTCGTTCGCGTTTTGTCACCGTGCCGCTCGACCTCAGAACCCCCGAAGCGATTACGGCTCTGGCGGGCACGATCACCATGACGCCAGGCACGGTCAGCGCCGACCTGAGCGGCGACGGGCGGGCGCTACTCGTGCATTGCCTCGAGACGCACGACGCCGAAGCGACCGTGGCGACGATCAAGTCACGTTACGAAACTAGATTGCAGAGGATCTTCGAGAAATGATCGCGTTTGCCTGCACAGTCGCTATCTTCGCCATCGGCGCGGCAATGCTGCTGAACCTCTACCGTTTGCTGGTGGGTCCGGATACGCCGACCCGCGTGCTTGCACTCGACACGCTGGTCATCAATGCCATCGCCTTGGTGGTGCTGATCGGCATCTACTACGGAACAGAAATCTATTTCGAGGCGGCGCTGCTGTTCGCGATGGTCGGCTTTCTGACGACTGTCGCCTACTGCAAATACATCCTGCGCGGCAATGTGATGGAGTAGTGCGATGACTGGTATCGGCGAATTCGCAATCTCAGGCCTGATCTGCCTTGGAGCATTTTTTCTGTTCGTGGGCTCGCTGGGCCTCGCCAAGCTGCCCGATCTCATGCGCCGCCTGCATGGACCGACCAAGGCGACGACGCTCGGTATCGGTTCGATGCTGATCGCTTCGATGCTCTACTTTCTCCTGGAGCGCGGGTCGCTTTCGATCCACGAACTGCTGATCACGACTTTCCTGTTCCTGACAGCCCCGGTCACGGCACTGATGGTCGCGAAGGCATACATCCTCTGCGACAAGAAAAGCCGCAAGCAGCTACCGCCTACGGGCCGCAAGAGCGGCTGGGCCGTGATCGACGGCCCGCAAGCGGAGGGCCCTGCTCAGGATTGAGCTAATGGCCGGTCGTGTCGCCACGGCGGCTCGACTCGAACAAGAACCAGACCCGCTTTTCAGCCTCGTCGATCCACTCCTCGAGCTTAGATCCCGTGCCGACATCGTTCTGCTCGTCGCACAGGCTGTGCGTCTCGCGCATGCTGGCGATCAGCGCTTGGTTGTCCTCGCGCAGCTCGGCCAGCATGTCGAGCGGGTCAACGTACTCGGCATCGTTATCGGGAATACGCTGAAGCCGCCCGATATGGCCAATCGAGTGCAGCGTCGTGCCGCCGAGTTTGCGCACGCGCTCGGCGATCTCGTCGGTCATGGCGAGCAGCTCGGCGCCCTGCTCGTCGAACATGAGGTGGTGACCGCGAAAGTGGGGTCCGCTCACGTGCCAGTGGAAATTCTTGGTCTTCATGTAAAGCGCGAAGACGTCGGCAAGCAGCGCATTTAGCGCTCCCGAAATGTCCCGCGTAGCGTTGGAGCCAAGGTCGGTCGGGGTATCGAGCTTCGCCTTCTGACGTTCCTTCGGGGTCAATTGCTTATTCATTGGGGTTTCTCCAAGATCTTGTGACGAAGGGGTCGGGCTCGCACGGTTCAGATGGTGAGCGAACGAGCCGATCGCCAGGGCGGGCACCCTCAATACCCTGAGACCCCTTGTCACGCCTCGACGAAGGTCAGACCTTTCAGGCGCTTAAGCACTGTTCCGAAAACTCACACGGGACAAACGAGGCAGGCTTACCCTAGGGTGCGTATCCGCGCTGAGCCGCGAAGTACAAAACATCAGTATACGGAGCGCATCATGTTCATTGCCATGAACCGGTTCAAAGTGAAGAAGGGCGCAGAAGCCGACTTCGAGCAGGTCTGGCTCAAGCGGGAGACCCATCTGGAAGACGTGCCTGGCTTTGTCGAGTTTCAGCTGCTGAAAGGGCCCGAGCGCGACGATCACGTGCTCTACGCCTCACATAGCCTATGGCGCTCGCAAGCCGCCTTCGAGGCCTGGACCAAGTCGGAAGCCTTCCGCAAGGCGCATGCCCGCGCCGGCGAAGGCAAGCCGCTCTATCTCGGTCACCCCGAGTTCGAGGGCTTCACCGCGCTGCAAAACATCGGTGCCAAAGCGGCCGCCGAGTAGCGCCGCTCAATTCACCCGCGTGACCTGGACGAGATTGTCGCAGTAGGTCGGCGCACGGCCCAGGCCTGAGTGTGCGTCCGATGAGATCGAGTTGACCGAACCGTCGGAGCGGTTGAGGCTCCGCCAATAGCCCAGTGTCGCCACCACGATGCCGTCGCCCACATCGTCGGTGACCCGCGCCAGTCCCTCGAAATCGCCGCGGTCGTTGAACACGCGCACCGGATCGCCCTCACGAATACTCCGCGCCTCCGCGTCTTTTGGGCTGATCAGCACGAACTGCTCGCCCTGGCCTTTGATCTTATGCGGCTCATTGGCGTAGCAGGAGTTGAGGAAGCCGTGGCTCTTCGGCGAGAGGATGTTGAGCGGGTAGAGCGCCGCCCGCGCGCTGTTGGTCTCGGGCGTTTCGCGCGGCGGCACGTAACCCGGCAGTGGATCGACCGGATCGCCGCATTGGTCGCCGTCATACATCATGCGGAACGGCCCGGCGACGAAGTTCTTGGCGTCGTGCAGCAGGAACTCGACCTTACCGGACGGCGTCGGGAAGTTGCCGTCCTTATGCGGCGTCCGTGTATCGGCCGCGCCCACGTCGATCTTGAAGTAGCCGTGCGCCTTGAAATAATCCATGTCGACACCGGCCATCTTGGGGTCGTCCCAATTGATGTAATAGGCGGCGAGCTCGCTATCCGTCATTTTGAACACCGGATCGTCGAAGCCCATTTCCTTCGCCAACCGCCGCCACATCTCGCTCGTCGGCAGACATTCGCCCGGCGGCTCGACCGCCTTCTGATTGTAGGTGAAGTAGAAGTGACCCCACGACCACATCATGTCTTCCGCCTCGCCCGCCATGGCGGCGGGCAGCACGATGTCGGCATATTTCGCCGTGTCGGTCAGGAAGTGCTCGGCGACGACCGTGAACAAATCCTCGCGCTGTAGCCCTTGCACGATCTTGTTCGTCTCGGGCGCCTGCGACACCGGGTTCGTGCAATAGACGAACATGCTCTTGAGCGGTGGGTCGAGCTGCATCTCGCCGGTGAGCGCCCGGCCGAGCTGAAGGTTGTTGATGGCGCGGGTGCCGGGCTTGATCCAGTCGCCGCGTGACACCTTCATCCAGTCGACCGGGAAGTCCCAGAGCGGCATCTGCAACAGGCCGCCGCCCACATGCTTCCACGAGCCCACAAGCGCCGGCAGAGAAGCCACCGCGCGGATCGCCTGGCCGCCACCGGCGGACCGCTCCAGCGCCACGCCGATGCGGATCACGCTCGGCTGGTCGGTGGCGAACTCCTTGGCGAACTGGGCGATGTCGGCGGCTTTGACGCCGGTGATCGCCTCCACATAGTCGGGCGTAAACTCCGCCGCGCGCGCTTTGAGTTCCTCATAGCCGTAAGTGTGCTGATCGACATAGTCGCGGTCGATGAGCTTCTGTTCGACGAGCGAATTGATGATGCCCATGGCGAGCGCGCCGTCCGTGCCGGGCTTGGGCGCGATATGCCAATCAGCCTGCTTCGCCGTGCGCGAGCGGTAGCAGTCGATCACCACCACCTTGGCACCGCGCTTCTGCGCTTCCAGCACGAACGGCCAGTGATGCAGATTGGTCGAGATCGAGTTGCACGCCCAGATGACGATGAATTTCGAATGCACGAAGCTCTCGGGGTCGACACCACCCGTGGGCCCAACCGTCATCAGCCATGCGGTCGATGAGCCGGACGCGCAGAACGTCTTTTCGTTCACGGTCGTACCGAGGCGGTTGAAGAACGGATCGCCGGAGTTGATGCCCTGCACCAGCCCCATATTGCCGAGATAGCTTTGCGGCATGATGGCTTGCGCGCCGAACTCCGCGATGATGTCGCGCCAGCGCGTGCCGATCTCAGCGATCGCTTGGTCCCAACTGATGCGCTCGAACTGATTGGAGCCCTTGGGGCCCGTGCGGCGCATGGGATAGAGCAGACGATCGGGATTGTGGTGGTGGTCGTGGAAGTCTTTGAGCTTCACGCACAGACCGCCGCGGGTCATCGGGTGCTCTTTGTTGCCCTTGACCTCAACCAGCCGCCCGTCGGCGACCTCGTAGACCATGGCGCAGGTGTCCGGACAATCATGCGGACAGGCACCAAAAAATAGATCACGCGCTGGTTGCTCGTTCATGCCCGGCTCCTCCCTCGATCTCACGAAGCGGCTCTTGTTGGCCGCTGATTTAGGTCAGCTTACGTAGGTCGTGGCGCCTTGTCCATTTCGGCTTGGGCGTGCGCCGACGAGCCTTGTCGGGAGCCTTGTCGGGGAGCCTGCCGCCTCACACTGCGTCATCAAGACCCGACCGAGGGTCACAACTCCTTCACACAAAGATGCCCTTCTCAAAGGCAGAGTTCGCCTCCGATTCACAACGCCAAACCCATGGACCAGATCACGTCTCCCCCCGTTCCAGCCCTGCCGCGCCCCGTCGAGCGGACCCTGCTTGCGAAGCCCGATTTGCCGGGCAGCGGCCCGCGTGACGAAACCACTTCGGGCTCGTTCGAGACTGCGGACCGTGTGGCCCGCGCCACAATCGCGCGCTTTACCCAGGGCGTGTCGCCTTACGCGCAGAGCTCGGCCTTGTATGATTGGGCGGCCCATTTGGCGCGCTCGCCGGGACGCCAGATGGAGCTCTGGCTCGAAGCGGTCGGCTTGCTCGCCCGGCTTGGCCGCTTTGGCCTGGAGACCGCGGCCGAGAACGCACCCGAGCCGCCCTTTCAGCCCGAACCGCACGACCGGCGCTTTGCCGATCCCGCGTGGCAGACGGCGCCCTACATCTTCTGGCAGCAAGCCTTTCTGGCGCAGGAAACTTGGTGGCGGAGTGCCACCCAAGCGGTTCGCGGCATGTCGCGCAAGAACGCGGACCGTGTCGCCTTCCTGGCGCGCCAGGGCCTCGACGTGTTGTCGCCATCCAACATGCCCTGGCTCAACCCCACCATCGTCGAGCGAACCCGCGAAGAGGCTGGCGCCAATCTCATGCGCGGCTGGCAGAATCTCGCCCAGGACGCGCTCTGCGCGCTGGCGCGCGAGCCCGCGCCGCTGAATGACGGCTTCGCCGTCGGCGAAGACGTCGCCATCACGCCCGGCGAAGTCGTCTATCGCAACGAACTCATGGAACTGATCCAGTACAGCCCGACGACACCGGACGTTGCCGCCGAGCCCATCCTGATCGTGCCGGCCTGGATCATGAAATATTACGTGCTCGACCTGCGCCCCGAGAACTCGTTCGTGCGCTACCTCGTGTCCCAAGGCTTCACCGTGTTCATGATCTCCTGGCGCAATCCGACCGCCGCTGATCGCGACGTCACCTTCGACGACTACCGGACCTTGGGCCTCATGGCGGCGCTCGACGCCGTCAACGCGATTATTCCTGAGCGCAAAGTCCATGCCTGCGGCTATTGCATTGGCGGCACGCTGCTTTCGATCGGCGCGGCGACGATGGCGCGCGACGACGGTCACCGGCTCGCCAGCATCACGCTTCTGGCCGCGCAGACCGACTTCAGCGAAGCCGGCGAACTCATGCTGTTCGTCGACGAGAGCCAGATCGCGTTCCTCGAGGACATGATGTGGGATCAAGGCGTGCTCGACACGAAGCAGATGGGCAATGCCTTCAAGGCGCTGCGACCCAACGAGCTTGTCTGGTCGAAGATGACCCGGGAATACTGGCTCGGCGAACGCGACGGCGCCAACGACCTCGCGAGCTGGAGTGGAGACCAGACGCGCCTTCCCTACCGGATGCACTCGCAATATCTGCGCGCACTCTTTCTGGAAAACCGCCTGACCGCGGGCCGCTACGCCGTGGAAGGACGGGTGATCGCGCTCAAGGACATTCGCACCCCGATTTTCGCCGTCGGCACCGAGACCGACCACATCGCGCCGTGGCACTCGGTCTACAAAATCCACCTATTCACCGACAACGAACTCACCTTCGTGCTCACCAATGGCGGACACAATGCCGGTATCGTGTCGGAGCCCGGCCATCGCGGCCGCCGACACCAACTGGCGACCCGTCATCCGGGCGATCCATATGTCGATGCCGACACATGGCTGTCGATGGCAACCTCCAGGGACGGCTCTTGGTGGCCAAGCTGGGCCGAATGGCTGAAGGCTCACGGAAGCGCCGGGCGCGCCGCGCCGCCTGAGATGGGCGCACCCGAAAAGGGCCTCGCGCCCCTCTGGCCCGCGCCCGGCATTTACGTCCATCAGCGCTGATAGGTTGCAGAAATCCAGGCTCTGCACGATTTGCGGGAATAACTAGCTAAAGTTCGATTTACATTTTTTAGAGAGCTTGAGGGTAGCTTCCCTCGCGTCATTGGCGGGAGAGATCGTGAACCCCTTCACACCCAAAATGCTGGGGCGGGCCATAACCGCGCACCCCCGGGCGAGCTTGCAGGATGCGCTTCTTCTGTTGGTGCTGATGCTCGCGGCCCTGTTACTCGCGCTACAATACGACCTGTTCTTCTTCATCGACAGGCTGAGCCAAGCCCAGCTTCAAATCTCGTTGGCCGAGGCGATCTTCCTGACCCTGCTGCTGACCGCCAGCCTGTTCGTCTTCGTCCTGCGCCGGCTGAACGATCAGAGATGCGATAGCGCCCTCAGGGCCGCGGCCGAGATCGAACTCCGGGAACTTACCGCGCTGGTCACGGAAGACCCGTTGACGGGACTGCTCAACCGCCGCGCACTGATGGAAGCCCTCGCCGCTGCGACCAAGTCGCCACCGGAGAACGGCACGCAACACGCTCTCTTCATGATGGACTTGAATGGGTTCAAGCGCGTCAACGACCACCACGGCCATTCGGTCGGAGACCAAGTCTTGGAGATCGTCGCCGACCGCTTCCGCGCCGCGGGGCGCCCAAGCGACCTCGTCGCCCGGATTGGCGGCGATGAATTCGCGGTCCTCGCTTACAATGTCGATCGCAAGGACGCCCACAAGATCGGCATGCGCTTCGTGGACAACCTCACGCAAAGCATTCGCGCCGGAGGCCATACCCATCAAATCAGCGTGGCAGCCGGCGTGGCGTTCGTCCCCGACGACGGCGTAACGGCGGAGAAAGCGCTGCGCAAAGCCGACATCGCCATGTATCGCGCCAAGGCGCTCGGCGAGGCGCTCCTATTCTTCGCGCCGGACATGGACGGCCAGCAGCGTATTGCCTAAGTGAATGGTGCGGACGGCGGGAGTCGAACCCGCACGGGGGTTGCCCCCCTCAGGATTTTAAGTCCTGTGTGTCTACCAGTTCCACCACGTCCGCATACGCTCCGGGATTCGAGGCGCGCCACTAGAGCGCTATCGCGACGGTAAGTCTAACGATAGCGCCCTAGCATTTTGTTGAGGCGAGCTTTTTTTCCCGGAACCAGGGGCTAGGCAGGAGACGACGGCTTCTTCTTCGCCCTGCCCTTCTTTGTTGCCGGAGTTTCTTTCGGCTCCTCATCGGGCGTCTCTACGGCCTCAGGCGCCTCGTCTTTAGGCTCCGGCTCGGGTTCAGGCTCCGGCTCGGGCTCCGGCTCCGGTTCCGCCGCCTTCAGTGCCGCTTCCTCGCCGGCAGAGGCCACTTCAGGGCTCTCTTTGAGCGGATCCTTGGCGGGGACGGCCTCCACGGGAGCGGCCACTGGCGCGGGCTCTGGCGCAGCTTCGGTCACCTCCTTGGTCCCGCTCTCGAGCGTTGCCCGCAAGAGCAGGAACAGCACCACGGCATTGAGGAGATGCCAGATGAAATGGGTGCCGACCTTGCGCCCGTCGATCACCACCTGGTCGCAATAGGTAAGATCGACCGACCGGAGGATGATCGAAATGGCGAAGACCACGGCGGCCCATAAGATGTAAGGCGCCGCTTTGTGACCGCGCTCCGCGGTCACCATACCCGCGATGACGAGCGCGCCGAGCGCCGGCAGATAGGCCATGCTGCCATTGAGGCAAGGCTTGGCGTCCGCTGCTCCCCCTGGCAGGCCGATATTGCCGTCCCAGCAATAGACATGCATGGACGCACCCACCAGCCCGGCAAAGACGATCGCGAGAAAGACGCACCAACCAGGCGGCACGTCGAGAAAGCGGTTCAAGGCGAAGCCGAGATAGACCAGCATGAACACGCCGATGGGGATCACGTCGGCCAATGCCGTTCCCTCATCCGCATAGAGATGGAACGCCAGGCTGCCGAAGCCGATGAGAAACGCGAGCGCCACGAACAGGTAGTGGTCCGCGCTGCGCTCTTTACGTGGCCGCCACAGCACGAGCTGCCAAAAGATTAGCGCAGCGAGAAAGAATCCGGCATTCGAGATGGCGTTTATAGGCTCTGCCCAGAGCGCTTCGTTTGTCCCCCTCTCACAATAGAGGAAGACGTGCTCGCCAAAAGTCATGGTCCCTTGTCCTTTCGACCATCAAACAGGAAAGAGGCCCTCCCTCTCCGGCACGCCACCTACCGGAAACGTCCAGTCTTTTTGATTTGAAATGTCCCACCGTCCACGTGCGCAAATGCATGTTAAACGCGAAATGCACGCAGAGTCAGCGTTGTCATGCATTTGATGCAATTCTGCCGAGGGGTGTGGAACGCCCCGCGGGAGGCCAAGGCCGGTCAGCATCGCTGGACCCTGGCGGTTCGTGAAGAGGTGTCCTAAGACAGACGCATAGAACGGTTCGCCGAATTTCTTTTCGCCACAAGACCTTGTGCATGTTTCCGCGGATTCTCACGCTCTGGCACAACCTCAGAACCAGCCTCTGGGCGCTGCCCATGCTGATGGTCGCTCTGGCCGCCGTGGCGGCGATCCTCGCAGTGCACGTCCCCCTGCGCCAAGGCGACGATCCCGTCTGGTTCCTCTATAGCGGCGACGCCGAGGAAGCCCCGCAGTTCCTCTCCAATCTCGTCACCGCCATGATCACCATGGCCACGCTGGTGGTTTCCATCACCATGGTGGTGCTGACGCTCGCCGCCCAACAGCTCGGGCCGCGCCTCATCCGCAGCTTCATGGCCGACCGCCGCACGCAACTGACCCTCGGCCTGTTCGTGTCCACGGTGGTTTATCTGCTGTTGGTTTTGCGCTCGGCCTATGGCGGCACTGACAAGGTGCCCAATCTCGCCGTGACCGGCGGCACGGCGTTGGTGCTGCTCTGCCTCGTCGCGCTTCTGATTTTCGTCCATCATCTCGCGCGCTCCATCATCGCCGACAACACCATCGACCGTGTGGGCGCGGCTCTGGATGCGGACATCGTCCGGCTGTTGCCCGAGCCGAATGGCGAGGAGCACGACGCCCCGGCCAAACGTCCGCGCGACATCGGGACGCCGCTGATCCTTCATCGCAGCGGCTATGTGCAAGCGGTCGACTATCATGGGCTGATCCAGATCGCGAAGGAGGTGGACGCGGTGATCGAGCTCGCCTTCAAGCCGGGCCGTCACGTGATCGAAGGCACTACCTTCGCCTGGATCGCCCCCGGCAACGCCGCCGAGGAGGCGCATGGCGATATCGAGAAGTGCCTCGTGCTTGGCGGTGAGCAGGCTTCGATCCAAGATGTCGAGACATCGATCCGCCAACTCGTCGAAGTCGCGATGAGAGCGCTGTCGCCCAGCATCAGCGACCCGTTCACAGCCCTGGCGGTCATCGACCGGCTGAGCACATCGGTGGCGAAAATCATGCGGCGCGGCACGCCCCAGTTCGTCTGGGCGGACGGCGACGGCGACGTCAGATTGCTCGCTCCGCGATCCACCTTTGCCGACACGGTGGAGGAAGCCTTCCGCCAGATCCGCCAGCACAGCACCGACCAGCCGGCGGTTCTCATCCGGCTCGTCGAGAGCCTCGGCCAGTTGCTCCCCCTGGCGAACAAGGCGCAACAGCAGCCGCTGAAAAAAGAGATCGAAATCGTGCTGGAGACCGGACGCAAGCACATCGATCAGGACGTCGACCTGGCGACGCTCGAGGAGCGCGCCAAGCTGGCCCTGAAAGGAGCAAAGACGCGCGGCTAAAGCGCCGGCACCGACCCTAGCCCTAGCTCTTCGCCTTGGGCAGCGAGACGCGGATGTTCAGCTCTTTGAGCTGCTCCGGCGAGACTTCGGACGGCGCGCCCATGAGCAGGTCTTCCGCCTGCTGGTTCATGGGGAACATCACCACCTCGCGCAAATTCTCCTCGCCACAGAGCAGCATGACGATGCGGTCGATACCCGGCGCGATGCCGCCATGGGGCGGGGCGCCGTATTGCAGCGCGCGCAGCATGCCGCCGAAGCGCTGCTCAAGCTCTTCCTTCGGATAGCCGGCGATGGCGAAGGCCTTCTCCATGATCTCCGGCTTGTGGTTCCGGATGGCACCCGAGGACAGCTCCACGCCGTTGCAAACGAGGTCGTACTGGTAGGCCAGGATCTCTTCCGGCTCCATCGTCTCGAGCGCCTCCAGGCCGCCTTGGGGCATGGAGAAAGGATTGTGGGAGAAGTCGATCTTCCCCTCCTGCTCGTTCCATTCGAACATCGGAAAGTCGACGATCCAGCAGAAGTCGAAGCAGTCGGTCCCGGTCAGCTTGAGCTCATCGCCGATTTTGACGCGCGCGCGCGCGGCGAATTCGGCGAACTCTTTCGGAAGGCCCGCGACGAAGAACACCGCATCGCCGTCGGCGAGACCGAGCTGCGTCCGGATGGCTTGCGTGCGCTCCGGCCCGATATTCTTGGCCACGGGGCCTGCACCCTCGCCTTCACGGAAGAAGATATAGCCGAGCCCCGGCTGGCCTTCGCCTTGCGCCCAGGCATTCATGCGGTCGCACACCGCCCGCGACCCGCCACCCTTGCCGGGAATGGCCCAGATGCGCGTGTTCACGTCCATCTCGATCATGCCGGCGAACACCTTGAAGCCGGAGCCCCGGAAATGCTCGGTGACGTCTTCCATCTCGATGGGGTTGCGCAGGTCCGGCTTGTCCGTGCCGTATTTGTGCATCGCCTCGGCATAGGGAATGCGCGGAAATTTCGGCGTCACCTTCTGGTCGCCGCCGAACGCCTCGAACAGCCCGCGGATGATCGGCTCGACTGCGTCGAACACGTCGTCCTGCGTGACGAAGCTCATCTCGATATCGAGCTGGTAGAACTCGCCCGGTGAGCGGTCGGCGCGGGCGTCCTCGTCGCGGAAGCACGGCGCGATCTGGAAGTAGCGGTCGAAGCCCGCCATCATGATGAGCTGCTTGAACTGCTGCGGCGCTTGCGGCAGCGCGTAGAACTTGCCGGGATGGACACGGCTCGGCACGAGGTAATCGCGTGCGCCTTCCGGCGAGGATGCCGTCAGGATTGGCGTCTGGAACTCGAAGAAGCCGGCCTCGCGCATGCGGTCGCGCAGCGAGGCGATGATCTCCGCCCGCTTCATGATGTTGTTGTGCAGGGTCTCCCGCCTAAGATCGAGGAAGCGGTATTTGAGCCGAGTCTCTTCGGGATAGTCGGGCTCGCCGAACACCGGAAGCGGCAGCTCCGCGGAGTCCGAAAGCACTTCGAGATCCTTCACCCGCACCTCGACCTGGCCGGTCGGCAGGTTGGGATTGATCGTGTCCTCCGTGCGGGCCACGACCTCGCCGTCGATCCTCACCACCCATTCCGGCTTAAGCGTCTCGGCCGCGGCGAACACCGGCGAATCCGGATCGGCCACGATCTGGGTGAGCCCGTAATGGTCCCGCAGGTCGACAAAGAGCAGCCCGCCATGGTCGCGAATCCGGTGCACCCAGCCCGAGAGGCGGACGGTCTTGCCGACATCATCGCTACGGAGCGCGCCGCAAGTATGGGTGCGATAAGCATGCATGGCGTTGGAAACTCTGGTGGGAAAGTCAGGTCTTTGGGTGGCGGAACACCGCACGGGAAGCGCGTCCTTGTCAAGGCGCCCGGGCGGCGCGCCGCATCCCAGGGAACGATGGCGGAGGCTCAAGGGTTTTTCTGCCAGAGGATCAGCCGACTGGGAGAGCGAAAATGACCCGTAAGGCAAAATTTGCCCGCGCAATCTGCGGCCTGTCCGTAGCGGCGGCGCTCCTGATACCGCCTGCGGCCTACGCCGCAGGGCCTAGCGAGCCGATCCCGGGGATTGATCCGGAACAGCCTCTGAGCGAGCAGCTTGAGGAAAACCAGGGTGTGATCGATCCGCCGCCGGTGGGCGACGCCGAAATTCACGTGCCGGCACCCGATCCGACCCCCAACACCACCCGCGTAATCCCGCCTCCTGGCACACCTGGGGGCGATCCGGCGGTTGTACCCAAGTAGCCGTGAATATTAGATTTTTTCCGGCCATGGGCCTTTGAATGGGAACTTCAAGGGCTGACTAGGAACTGGAGGCGGGGCCAAACGTTTATTGGTCTGATTGGGCACTTACTGAGGGAGACTTGAAAATGACTAAGATTCCAGTCAGGTCCCGCATCCCCATCGAGGCGTGGACTCTTGCTCTGCTTGTGACGCTTTTCTCACTGATCTCGTCGGCCTTCCAAGGCACCACGGCCACCGGCACCTCCTCCGTCGAGCACGCGAAGCTGATGCCGGCGGGCGACCCCGTCGTCACCTCGGCGATCCGGTGAGTGAACGGCCTATGCTGACCGCCAGTTTTGCGTTCCTGGTCAATGGTTTCGGCACCCCCAGAGGGCGCCCCGGGCGCGCCTAGGCCGCAAAGGCCGCGGCCGCGCCCACGGCGCCCGGGCCGGCTACTTTTTTTGCGAATCCTTGTTGTTTGCGACGTTCGCACTCTTGGCCACGCGCCAAGGGGTAGGCTATATCCGCCCCACCATGGATTTGATTACTCGTACCGAGGACCTCGCGGCGGCCTGCGCCAAGTTCTCCACCGCTCCCTTCATCGCCGTCGATACGGAGTTCATGCGCGAGCAGACCTTCTGGCCGCGCTTGTGCCTCATCCAGATCGCCGGCGGGGAAACCGAGATCCTGATCGACAGCATGGCGCCTGAGCTCGATCTCAAGCCGTTCTTCGACCTCATGGTCGACGAGAACGTGCCGAAGGTGTTCCACTCCGCGCGCCAGGACATCGAGATCGTCCATCATCTGGCCGGGGTGATTCCCCATCCGATCTTCGACACGCAAGTCGCCGCCATGGTCTGCGGCTTCGGCGAGGCGGTCAGCTATTCGATGCTGGTAAAACGCATGCTCGGCCGCAACTTGGACAAGAGTTCCAGATTCACCGACTGGAGCCGGCGCCCGCTCTCCGAGCGCCAGCTCGTCTACGCCATCGGCGACGTCACGCATCTGCGCGACCTCTATCCCAAGCTTCGCGACCAGCTCGACAAGTCCGAGCGCGCAAGCTGGCTAAACGAGGAGATGGCGGTGTTGACTGACCCCGCCACCTACGAGCTCCATCCCGAGCAGGCCTGGCGCCGCCTCAAGATGCGCATCAAGACTCAAAAGGCGCTTGCGATCCTCATGGAGCTTGCCGCCTGGCGCGAACGCGAAGCGCAGACCCAAGACGTGCCGCGCGCGCGCGTCCTGAAAGACGAAGCGCTCTACGACATTGCCGGCCAAGCTCCGCGCAGCGTCGAGGACCTCGGCTCGCTGCGCTCCCTGCATAACGGCTTTGCCCGCTCGCATCGCGGCCGTGCCGTTCTTGAGGCCGTGCAGCGCGGGGCGGAGCGTGACCCGAAGACCGTACCGCCGCTCCAGCGCGGCGAGCCCATGCCGCCGGAAGCCCAAGCGGTCGTCGATCTCTTGCGTGTACTTCTAAAGGCGACGGCGGGACGCCACGGCGTGGCGCCGAAGCTGATCGCCACGGCCGACGACCTGGAGCAGATCGCCCGCTCCGACGATGCGGACACGGCGGTGCTTCGCGGTTGGCGGCGGAAGTTGTTCGGCGAACACGCACTCGCGCTGAAGCATGGCGCGCTCGCGCTCGCCATCAGAGACGGTGAGGTCACGGTGCTGGAGCCGGAAGACTCAGCGGCGCAAGAACCAGAAGACCACGCCTAACAGCACGGCAACGATGATCGCGGTGGTAAACGGCAGATAGAAATAAAAGCTGCCCAAGTCCACGACGATGTCGCCCGGCAGCCGCCCCAGCCCGTACTGCACGCTGACGACCGTCAGCAGGATCACCAGCAAGACATAGAAGACGATCGTACCCGAAGACCGCATGGCTCAGCCCCGCCGCCGCCGCTCGATACGCATGCGGACCGTGGTACGCATGTCCGGCGGCAGATCCTCCAGCGCTTCGACCAGGCCGCGTAGCTCGGACCGGAGCCCATGGATCTGATCGATGAGGTTGAGAAGCACCGGCACGTCCTCCTCGGCGAAGCCCAGCTCGTCCTCGAGCGTGTTGATCAGCGCCGCCCGGGCGATGTCGGCTTCCGAATAGCTCTGCTCGGTTTCCTCCGCCGGCTTGATGAGCCCCTGGCGCACCCAGACCCGAAGCCGCGTCACGGTGAGGCTGTGGACACGCGCAACCACGTCTTGCTCGGTTGGCATCACGCCTGCTCCTTCAATTTGCTCCGCGGATCGTAGGCGTGGGCCTTCTTCCACTCTTCCGCGAAGCTCTTGAGGTCGTCATCGATGGTCTCGGGCATCGTCACGCTGAGACGCACCAACTGGTCGCCCTTGCCCTTCACGCCGCGGCCCTTGAGCCTGAGAGTCTGTCCCGTGTTCGAGCCCGCCGGCACGGTCACGGCCACCCGCCCGCCAATGGTCGGCACCTGGACCTTGCCGCCGAGCACCGCCTCATCGAAGCTGATCGGCAGGTCGACCACGATGTCATTGCCCTCGCGCGTGAACAGCGAATGCGGGCGCACACCGATCTCGACCAGCGCGTCGCCGGGCGGCCCCTCACCCGCGCCCGGCATGCCCTTGCCTTTGAGGCGGAGCACTTGGCCGTCGCTGACGCCCGCCGGAATGGTCACGTCGAGCGTGCTGCCGTCCGGCAGGGTGATCCGCTGCTTGGTGCCGTTCACCGCATCGAGAAAAGGGATGTCGAGATGGTATTGCGCATCTTGGCCGCGCATGGCGAAGCGCGCACCGCCGCGCCCGCCCCCGCGCATGCCTGCGCCGCCACCGAACATGTCGCCGAACAGATCGCTGAACGCGCCGATATCCTCGTAGCCCGCCGTGGAGTGATACTGCGCGCCCTCCGGGCCGCCGGCATATTCGCGGTAATAGCGCTGTTGCGGCCGCTCCTGGCCGCTCGCATCAATCTCGCCCCGGTCATATTTCCCCCGCCGCTCGGGATCCTTGAGGATCGAATAGGCGTGAGAGATCTGCTTGAACTTGTCTTCGGCCGCCTTGTCGCCCGGATTGAGATCCGGGTGCAGCTTCTTGGCGAGCTTGCGGTAGGCCTTGGTGACGTCGCCGGCGCTTGCGGTCTTCTGAACGCCAAGAACGGAATAGAGATCCTCTGCCATCGACCAATCTAAAGGTTGGAGTGAACTTCGAAGCTTCGGCCCTAAGAGCCAGGTCATGCGCCAGGAGGCGCTACGAGTCCCTTAAACCACACTGATCTGGGAATGGCACCTGCGTCCCGCAAGTCAAAGCTGAAAGCCTAGCTCGCCGCGAGCTGGAAAGGCGAGCCGACCCGGATCTCGGGCTCCCGATCCAACAGGCTGGCAAGGGCCTTAAAGCGCCGCTCCACGCGCTCGCCCTCGAGATTGGCATAAGGCTCGGGCAGCTGCCAAATCAGGCGATTGCCCTCATAACTGACCGGCGTATGGGGCAGCACGCCGGGCATGGCGGCGGACACCATATGCGCGGCCCGGAAGGCGGCACCCAAAATGCGCGCTCTTTTCAACGTTTCCTTGTCCACCAGTTCCACCAGCCGCTGGCTAAGATCGTCTTTGACCGACCCCTCGTTGCGGTAATAGGCGGTCAGCGCCAAGAAGGCGCGGCCTGGATGATCGACTCCGACGAAATCGCCATGGGCCACCAGATTGAGGCTCTGGGCGCCTCGGTAATTCGGATGCGCCCGCCAGCCGATATCCGATAACAGACAGGCGGCATGGCGCAAACGCGTCTGCTCCGGCGTCTCCACCGGCCCCGGCACGCGGAACAGCGTATCCGTCCATGCACAGAGTTCGTAGGCATTCTCGATGGAGCGCGAGCGTTGCGTCGCCAGATGGACGCAAGCCTCAAGCAGCGGGTCCTTGGCTTGCTCATTCTCGCTCAACAGGCTGTAGAGCAGACCCTCCCTGATCCCGAGCACGGAGATGACGATCGCGCGCGGCTTCATCTGCTTGATGAGCCGTTCCAGCACCAGCGCGCCATACGGCACCGTCTCGCGCCGGGCGCTGGAGAGATCGCGAATGCCGGCCAGTGAGCCTTGCGACTGGTGATCGATCAGGGCCGCGAACTTCAGCGCCTCGTCGGCATCGATCCGGTAGTTGTGCATCACGTTCAGCGGATATTCGGTCTGGGCCATATGCAGCCGTGCCAGCGCCCGCCAGGTGCCGCCAATCGCGTAGAAATCACGGCCCCGGCCCTTGTCCAGCCAATCGACCTTCGAGAATTCCGCATCGACGAGGTCCCGCGCCTTTTTCAGATTGCCGCCGGAGGCGTCGATCAGCCTCAAGCCCCCGAGCGGCATGGTCAGGGCATCGGAAAGCCGTCCGCCGCGCACGTCGATCAGCTCGAGGCTGCCGCCGCCCAGGTCGCCGGCGAACCCATCGGCGGCATAAACGCCGGAGACGACACCGAGCGCGGCGAGTTCCGCCTCCATGGTCCCGGACAACACCGTGACCTGGCGGCCGAGCACCTGCTCGGCTTGGGCGATGAAATCAGGACCGTTCTCCGCCTCGCGCGCCGCCGCCGTGGCAATCACCTCGATACGATCGACGTGGAGCTGCTCCATCAGCGCGCGGAAGCGCCTGAGCGCCCGCAAGGCCCGCGATACGCCGGCGGCTTCAAGCTTGCCGGTCGTCGCGATCGTGCGCCCCAATCCGCACAGCACTTTTTCATTATAGACGGGGGCCGGCGCCCGGGTGGCGTCGTCATAGACGATGAGACGCACCGAGTTCGAGCCGATGTCGACAACGGCCACGGGGGCTCGATCGTTGCGCAGCGCCATTACGGCAGACTAGCCGGTCTCGACCAAGCGCGTAAAGCGCGGCGGCATACTCTCTGCGTGTGTCGTGCCGCGGCCGGACAGGCTCGGATTGGTCATAAAGTAGTTTTGGGCGCTGAAAGGCTCCTGCCCCTCTTCGAGCTGGATACGCATTGAGCTGCCATCGGGCAGCACCCGCCAGCTCTGAAGATTATCCTTGAGATTCGCCACCATGATCTGGTCGAGAATCTGCTCGTGCACCGTGGGATTCTTAATCGGTGTCATGGCCTCCACCCGGCGGTCCAGGTTGCGCGGCATCATGTCGGCCGAGCTGATATAAACCACGGCCTTGCGATGCGGAAGCCCATGACCGGCCCCAAAGCAATAGATGCGCGAGTGCTCCAAGAAGCGGCCCACGATGCTCTTCACGTGGATGTTTTCCGATAGACCCGGCACACCCGGGCGCAAGCAACAGATTCCGCGCACGACGAGATCGATCTCGACGCCTGCCTGGCTTGCCTCGTAGAGCGCATCGATGATCTCGGCATCCACCAGAGAGTTCATCTTCATCCAGATGGCGGCGGGCCGTCCGGCCTTGGCGTGGTACATCTCCTCGCGAATGTGATCGAGAATTCGTGCCCGGATGCCGTGCGGCGACACCGCCATGGCTTCGAGCTCCGCCGGTTCCGCATAGCCCGTCACGTAGTTGAAGATGCGCGACAGATCGTGGCCGATGGTGCGGTCGGCGGTGAAGAACGACAGGTCCGTGTAGATCTTCGCCGTCACCGAGTGATAGTTGCCGGTGCCCACGTGGCAGTAGGTGGCGAGCGCGCCGCGTTCACGCCGCACGATCAGGCTGAGCTTGGCGTGGGTCTTCAGCTCAAGAAAGCCATAGACCACCTGGACGCCCGCGCTTTCGAGATCGCGCGCCCATTTGATGTTGGCTTCCTCGTCGAACCGCGCTTTGAGCTCGACCACCGCGGTCACCGACTTGCCGGCGTCGGCGGCATCCTTCAGCGCATCGATGATCGGCGAGTTCTTTCCGGTACGATAGAGCGTCCACTTGATCGCCACCACGTCCGGATCGGCGGCGGCCTGCTTCAGGAACTGCAGCACCACGTCGAAGGACTCATAGGGGTGGTGAACTACGATGTCCTTCTTGGCGATGGCGGCGAAACAATCGCCTTGATGCTCGCGGATACGCTCGGGGAAGCGACTGACAAAAGGCTGGAACTTAAGGTCGGGCCGATCGGAGACGATCAGCTGATTGGTGTCGGCAAGGCCGATCAGCCCCTTCTGCACGAAGCTCTCGGGCTCGGACACCTTCAGCTCCTGCATCACGAAGCGCTGGAGCCGCGACGGCATGGTCGCTTCCATTTCGAGCCGGATGACCGAACCGCGCTTCCGGCGCTTCAGGGCGGACTCGAACACGCGCACCAGATCCTCGGCCTCTTCCTGGACCTCGATATCACTGTCGCGCACCACCCGGAACGCGCCTTGGCTGCGGACCCGGTACCCCGGGAAGAGCCGCGATACGAAAATCCCCACAACCGTTTCGAGACGGATGAAGCGGATGGACTCCTCCGAGCCTTCATCGCTCGGCAAGCGGATGAAACGGTCGAGCTGCGATGGAATCGGCAGCAGCGCGTGCATGGTACGGAACGAGCCTTCGCGCACCAGCTCAAGCCCGAGCGTAAAACCGAAATTCGGAATGAATGGGAAGGGATGCGCCGGATCGACAGCAATCGGCGTCAGCACCGGGAAGACGTGGTTCAGGAAATGGTCCTCGAGCCACTGCCGCTCTTGATCGGAGAGCTGGTCGGCGTGAAGCACATGGATGCCGGCCTCGCCGAGCAGCGCCTCCAGGGTGACCCAGCTCTCCTGCTGATGCGCCGTGAGCTCGGCCACCGACTGGTTGATGCGGTCGAGCTGCTGGACAGGCGTCAGCCCATCCTGGCTCGGCGTCTCGATGCCGGCGACCACCTGGGCGCGCAAACCCGCCACGCGGACCATGTAGAACTCGTCGAGATTGGTGGCCGAGATTGAGAGAAAGCGTAGGCGCTCCAACACGGGCTGCCGCTCGTTCTCGGCCTCCTCCATCACCCGCTTATTGAAGGTGAGCCAGGAGAGTTCGCGGTTGAAATAGCGGCCCGGGCCAAACGCTGCGATGCGGGCCGCCGCGCTCTCCGGCTCTATCTTTTCCGGCATATTCATCCATAACCTCTTGAAACTTGTCGCTTTACGCGCTCTGCGTGCTCTCTGACAGAGCTGTCATGTTACGCCCCTAAATGTATCACTAGCGTTACGGAAAACGCCAATATCAGGGCGCCTGCTCCGCCGAGACCGTGGCTTCGAGCGCCTCGGTCACGAGTTGACGGCTGATCTTGCGCCCAGAGGATAGCGCCGCCCGGTCGACGGCCTCCACCGCCGCGGCCGCAGCCTCGAGCGAACGGTCGATTCGCACCGCCAGGAACTCGAGGACCTTAGGGTCGATATCCAGCTGCCGGTCGGAGAAGTGTTTCAACATGACAGTCCGCAACAGGGCTTCGTCCGGCGCGCCGATTTCGGTCACCGGCACCGCGCTGAGACGCGAGGCCAAGTCGGGCAGAGAAATCTCCCAACGGTTCGGGGCGAGGCGGGCGGTGAGCAGCACGAAGAAGTGCTTCTCGCGCGCCAGGTTCAGCAGATGGAACAGCGTGTGCTCGTCGTAGCTGGCGCGGTCGGCGTCCTCCACCACAATGGTCGAACCCGAAACCAAGCGGTCTAGCAAGGCGATCCCGAGATGGGCGGGATCGAGGGCGACGGCGCCCGAGCGGACCTGCCAGACGCGAACGAGATGGGTCTTGCCGCTCGCCGCCGGACCGATCAGGAGCTGCACCGGTCCCGGCCACTCCGGCCAGACATCGATCAGCTTGACCGCGGCCATATTGCAGTCGCTGACAAGGAAATCCTCCGCGCCGAGCGCGGCGCGATGCGGCAGGTCGAAGGCGAGCTGTGAGACGCTCACGAGGCCCGGACCCGCGTGCTCTTGGTCCCCGCCCGGCCCGACTTTCGGCCGCGGGGCAATGGCGTCGGCTCTGGCTCATAGCTCGCCATATGTCTCAGCCATGACCAGAAATAGGCGGCGGCCGACAGGATGGTGAGTGATCCCGTCACCCAGACGAGCACCCAGATGAGCCCTCCCAATCCGAGCCCGAGTCCGAGTGCGGCCAAAACCACGCCCGCGAGCAGGATTTGGGCCAAAGTGTTCGCCTTGCTGATGAGCAACGGCTTCACGGTGACCGGCCGCGACATCATCCAAGCAAGCATCACCGCGCCAACGATGAGGATATCGCGGCTCACCACGGCAATAACCAGCCACACCGGCAAATGCCCGGCGAGGCCGAGCGTCACGTAGATCGTAACCAGCAACGCCTTGTCGGCGATGGGGTCGAGATAGGCGCCGAGCTCCGTATGCCAGCCGAAGCGCTTGGCGAGATAACCATCCGCCCCATCGGAGAGACCGGCCAGCAAGAACACCACGAACGCCGCGAACATCTCCTGGTCGATGATCAACCACACCAGGAGCGGCACGGCCAAGATCCGTGCGAGCGTGAGCGTATTGGGGATATTCACCGGCGCGTCTCCCGGGCGGCTGCATTGACGGGACCCTCGGCCCCGAATTTTAGCAGATTCCGCGGACGAGAGCGCCCGCTTCGGCCCATCCCTAGCCTATTGGGAGCGCAGCACGAGCGTGCCATTTCTCTCATCCAGCACAAAACCATTCTGTCCAAGAGCCGTCTGAAGCCTGTCGAGCGGACCGGCGAAATCGAAGGTGACGGCGGCGGCGCGCGCGGACATCGAGTTGATCTCGAGCGCATTGAGACCCGCGATCTGCGTCAACCGAGATCGAATCTCCTGCCAATCCCTTAGGCCTGAGAACTCAACCAAGGCGACAACATTCCGCGGCACTTCCGCCGGCGCCGTCTGGGCCGCGGGCCGGCCCACCGGCGCGGCCCCTTCAGAAGCGGCGTCGGCCGGCAGCGCGCCCCCCTCCTGCATCGTTTTCCAGCGCTGCTCGAGCGAGGCGAACGCCGCACCCGCCGCGGCGCCCGCGTCATTCGACGGATAGGTTTGGTCAAATCCGACGGCGCCCACCGCGTCCTCCCCGGCCAGGCGCACTCTGAGCGCGCCGCCCTCGATCTCACCCGCGGCGATGACGAGCCCGCCATAGCCGTAGGTGCTCCGCAGGGCAGCATACGCATCCGCATCGCCGTCCAGCGCCACCTTTACCGACTGGGCATCGAGATCGGCCTGAGGGCGCGCCAGCGTCGCCGGTGTTACGCTATGGGCGAGATCGAGCCTCTCCCACGCCTTGCGCCAGCCCTCTTCGCCTCCCCCCGTCACACCTTGGCCCGTGAGCATCACCGGCAAGATGGTGACGGCGGGGGCCTGTTCCTCGGTCATGGGAATGGCGTAGTCCGCCAGGAACTGACGCACGGAATAGGGGTTGAAGCGCACGTCGAGCGTCGCGACGTAGCGCGTGGTCGAGGTCTGCTCCTTGCGCACGGTCACCCCGGTCACGAGCTCTTCGATTTCCGTGCGCGTAAACTCGGGCAGCTGTGGCTGCACGCTGAGCGGCACAATCCGCCCAAGAAGAATTTTCAAGGCCCGCATCTGGGCCTGGGCCATGCCGTTGGCGCGCGCGGCGACGGCATTCTTGGCCGTGGTGTCTACCGTGATCTTGGCGACGTCATAGAGGCTCTGCGCGGCCGCCGCCTCACGCCCGCCTTGGCTGAGCGCCGCCGCCCCCAACAGCACCAGGAGACTCAATCTCCGAGCGAACGGCTCTAATCGCCTGAAACCCATGTTGAACTCTACCGCCATCCCGACACTGGGCGCATTTCCCCCGGGCGCCCTCCCCCTAAACCCTTGGAATATGGCGGCCGCACGGCCTTTCCGCCTTGACGGCCCTCGCCCGGCACGATTGTTATGCCAAATCCTCTGAACTTGCACCCCGAGTGGCCCTGTGCCCCCGAAATCCGAAGATACCCCTTTGACCTACCGAAACGCGGGCGTGGATATCGATGCCGGCAACGCGCTGGTGAAGGTCATCGGTCCACTCGCCGCCAAGACGAAGCGTGCCGGCGTGCTGGGCGCCCTTGGAGGCTTCGGCGGCCTGTTCGATCTCAAGGCCTGCGGTTATCAGGACCCGCTCCTCGTGGCCGCCACCGATGGGGTGGGCACCAAGCTCAAACTCGCCATCGACACGGGCCTGCATGAGGGGATCGGCATCGATCTCGTGGCCATGAGTGTCAACGACCTCGTGGTGCAGGGTGCCGAGCCGCTCTTCTTCCTCGACTACTTCGCCACCGGCAAGCTGGACGTGGACGTGGCGGCGAAGATCGTGGCCAGCATCGCCGAAGGCTGCGCGGACGCAGGCTGCGCCCTCATCGGCGGCGAGACCGCTGAGATGCCGGGACTGTACGGCGCCGGCGACTACGACCTCGCAGGCTTCGCCGTGGGCGCGGTGGAGCGCGACCAACTCTTGCCGCGCCGCGATCTGGCCGAAGGCGATCTTCTCATTGGTCTGCCCTCCTCCGGAGTCCACGCCAATGGCTTCTCACTGGTGCGGCGCGTCATCGCCGAAAGCGGGCTCGGCTGGGACGATCCCGCACCGTTTGCCCCGGACATGGCGCTGGGTGCCGCCCTCCTCACCCCGACACGCATCTATGTGCGCCAGCTTCTTGATACGATTCGCACAACCTGCGCCGTGAAAGCGCTTTGCCATATCACCGGCGGCGGGCTGATCGACAACCTGCCCCGCGTCCTGCCCGACACGCTCGCAGCCAGTCTCAATGAAAGAGCCATCCATATGCCGCCCGTGTTCGAATGGCTCCAGGCGGAAGCGCGCCTCGACACGCACGAAATGTACCGCACCTTCAATTGCGGGATCGGCATGGTCATCGTCACGGGACCAAGCGACCAGGATCGCGTGCGCGAAAGTCTCGGGCGTGAGGCCGTCGTGATCGGGACACTTCAAACGCGCGGCGGCGGCGCGCCTGTGCGCTTCGAAGGCGCCTCATGACCGCCAAGAAGCGCGTCGGCGTCCTCATTTCGGGCCGTGGCAGCAATCTGCAAGCCCTGATTGACGCGGCGCGCGCGCCCGACTACCCGGCCGAGCTCGTGCGCGTGATCTCGAACGTCCCGGACGTCCAGGGCCTCACCCGGGCCGAGGACGCCGGCATCGCCACCAGCGTGGTCAATCACAAGGATTTCGTCACACGCCAAGATTTCGAGGCCGTGCTTGAGGAGGTTCTGAACGACGCCGGCGTGGAGCTCCTATGCAATGCCGGCTTCATGCGCCTTCTCACTGGAGGCTTCGTCACGCGGTGGCTGAACCGCCACCTGAACATCCACCCCTCGCTCCTGCCCGCCTTCAAGGGCCTGCATACCCACGAACGGGTTCTGGAATCAGGCGCGCGGATCACGGGCTGTACTGTCCATTTCGTGCGCGCGGCCATGGATGACGGGCCAATCGTCGCCCAGGCCGCCGTGCCCGTTAACCCTGAAGACATCGAGGACAGCCTTGCCGCGCGCGTCCTCAAGGCCGAGCACAGGCTTTACCCCCATGCGCTCCGGCTGGTCGCGGCCGGCAAACTGCGCGTGGAGGGCGAGCATGTGGTCGGAATGTCACAGCAGGAGGGCCAAACCGCCCTCTTTTCGCCTCCGCTCCCCGGCACGCTTTAATCAAACCGTCATCGGCAATAGGATTAGCGATTGGCCCATGGAATTGACAAAGCGCAAGATGCGGCGGCGTCGACCATGGACAATACTGAGGGCCGGATGCTAGGAACGGCCAATTCGACACAATTCCCGCAGCTGCTAGTGGAGACCGGATTCTTGCGGTCAAGGCAGCGTGGAAGACCATTTCCTGGCCTGGCGGCTCGGCCCCGGGTCCGACCCGGCACCCGAGGCGCAGCGATCAGGAGCAGGGGGAAGGCGTAAATGGCGGACATGACGGTCGCCTATTCTCCGTCGCACGGACTCGGCGAAGAACAGAGCGTCTGGTTCAAGCTCACACCGCTTTTGAACCAGGAGAACCCTATGCAGGTTCTCATGGCGCTTAGCGACAAGTATGACGGCGTCATCCCGATCAATCTGAAGAACCAGCGCATCGTGCTCTTGAGCGAGCCCGCTCATGCAGAGCGCGTGCTGGTCTCGAACGCCGACAACTACACGAAATATTTCGACGGGCTCCGCCCCATCTTCGGCCGCAGCATGATCACCATCGACGGTGCGCTGTGGCAGAAGATTCGCACCCCTCAGCAGGCGGCTTTCCACCCGCAGATGTTCGAGGAGTACTTCCCCTATCTGATGTCGGCCATCGAATCCAAGGTGGATCGCTGGGCGAAATTCGCCGAAACCGGCGAGACCATCGAGATGGTGGAAGAGACCTGGACACTCGCCGCCGAGATGGTGTGCAAGGCCCTGTTCGACCGCGAGATGCCGTTCAACCCGCATTTCGTGTTCAAGCAGGTCAAGACCTACACCGACGTGATGAACCACAAGTCGATCCGTTTGAAGAACGTGCGCGGCGAGCTGGTCGAGATGACGGACGAAGACACCGCCAAGGCGATGGAGGTGTGGCACTCGGTTCCCGATATGGTCATGGGCGCCGACGTGATCGAGGATCGCGAGAAGACGTTACTCAACATGCTGCTGGCGGCCGAGGCCGATCCGGACTTCCCGGAGTTCGACCACCGCCAGGTCATCGACGAGATGAAGCAATATCTTTGGGCCGGCACCGAAACGACGGCGCTGACGCTGGCTTGGTCACTTTATCTTCTGTCGCGGCATCCCGAGGCGATGGAGCGCATCCGCGAAGAGGCCCACGCGGTGTGTGGCGACGGCGACCCGCAATGGAACCAGGTTCAACAGTTCGCCTACACGCGGCAGGTGATCCAGGAGACCATGCGCCTGTTCCCGCCGATCTGGGCGCTGATCCGCATTGCCGCGGGAGACGACGACATCCAAGGCCACAAGGTGAAGGCGGGCGACAAGGTGGTGATCCTGTCCTACATCGCCCATCACAACCCGAAATACTGGACCGACCCGGAGACGTTCGATCCGGAGCGCTTCGCGCCGGAGCGTGCCAAAAAGCGGGTGAAGTACTCCTATCTGCCCTTCGCGGCCGGAAAGCGGGCTTGCATCGGCGGCGCCCTATCTCAGATCGAAAATACGCTCGCGCTCGTCCAGTTGCTTCGCCGCTTCACGCCCGAATATGTTGGCCCCGACCCGGCGAAGATCCACGCCACGGTGACGCTCTCGCCGAAGGGCGGCCTGCCCTTCCGCATCCGCGCGCTCAGCTAGCGCTAGTCGATCGTATGGGTCTTGGCGTCCGGCTCGTCGGTCGAGGCCGCCCCGCCGGTCTTGGCGGGCGCGTCCCCAGTCTCGAGGTCGGGGAATCCAGCACGCAAGTAAGCGACGATCTGCCAGATCTGATCTTCCGAGAGCTGGTTCTTGAAGGCCGGCATGGCGGTGCCGAATTGCTTGCCGCCTTCTGAGATGCTCCACAGCAGATACTGATCGACGGCGATCGGCTGTTGGACCATATAGGCGAGAAGTGCGGGCGACGGCGTCAGCGCGTAAGCGAGATCGCCATTGCCGAGACCCGTGTCGCCATGACATTTCTGGCAATGGGCCATATAGAGCGGCCCGCCTTCGGCAATGGCGCGCACCGTGTAGCCGACCGTGTTCTCGGCTTTCAGATAAGCGTCCGGGATGCCGCGATTGACGAAGGTGGAGAAGCGCAGCATGCGCTGCTGCTGCTCCGGCTCGAGGTTCCGCAAGCTCCAGCCGATGGCGGGCTCTTGGTCCTTCGGAATTTCTGCCGGCACCCCGTCGGCGTCGGGCGGCACGTCCTGGGCGACAGAGACGGCCGGCGGCGCAATCAGCAGGCTTGCGAAAACCAGCGCGATGGAGAGCGTGCGAGACGTTAGCGGCATTTGCGGCATCCTTAGCGGCGAGGACCAGCGCAACCCGATACATCGCCCCTGCGGCAAGACCGTGCCTTGTCGCAGATCAAACAACCATGCCTCAGGCCCTACCCCACGATCTCGCTCTTTTTGAAGCAGAGCATGATCTCGCGCTTGGCGCTTTCGGGGCTGTCGGAGCCATGCACGGAATTCCGCTGCATGTTGACCCCGAAATCCTTGCGGATGGTGCCGGGCTCCGCGTCGACCGGATTCGTCTTGCCCATCACCGCGCGATTGCGCGCAATGGCGTCCTCGCCTTCCAGGATCTGGAGCACGATAGGCCCGGAGGTCATGAACTGGATCAGGCCCTTGTAAAAAACCTCGCCCTTGTGCATCTCGTAGAACTTCTGGGCGTCCTTCTTCTTCCACCACACGCGCTTTTGCGCGATCACCCGGAGGCCCGCGCCTTCCAGCCGCGCGACGATCAGCCCGGTGATATTGCGCTCGGTCGCGTCGGGCTTGATGATCGAGAGCGTACGTTCGCTGGCCATGCCTAAGTCCTTCTAGTCTTTGGAATCTTTGCGGGGCTTATAGCTGCCAGGCATGACAGCCACAAGGCGCGCGGGGTAAACAGCTGGGAAACCTGTTGGAGAGACGCCGGGGCGGATTGGCCTTCGGCGCATGGGAGGGTGAAGCCGATGCTCTATGCCACGATTAAGGTCCTGCTGACGAGCGTTCTCGTGGTCGCAGTCTCGGAGGCCGCCAAGCGCAGCGCCCTATTCGGCGCCATTATCGCCTCGGTGCCAATCACCTCGGTCCTGGCCATGATTTGGCTCTACGTGGATACCGGCGATACCGAGAAGGTCGCGCGGCTGGCCACCGGCATTTTCTGGCTGGTCCTCCCCTCCCTCGTCCTGTTCGTGAGCCTGCCGGTACTGCTGCGGGCCGGCGTCGATTTCTATGCGAGCCTCGCCGCCTCCGTCGCGCTCACGGTCGGCGCCTATTTCGCCATGATCTATACGCTAGGGCTCGCCGGCATCGAGATCTGAGCGGCCTCAGGCCTTCTGCTGCCAACGCCCGTCGGCGTCTTGCTGCCAATAGCTCACGGCAAAGCCCTTATCCTTGGCCGCCGTCCAGGTTTTCCGCGCTTGGGCCACCGCACCGTCGTCATGGCCGTCGAACACATAGACGACACGCGCGTACCCAGAGGCATCATCGAGCGTGGCACCGTCGACGAGAAAACGGACCGCCGCGTCGTTGGGATTGTCCTCCTCCGTGGTCAGGAAGATAGGCTGCATGGCGGGTGTTCCATCGCTCGCCGTCCCGTGCGGCAGAAAGCATTCGTCGCGATAGGCCCACAGCGCCGAGTTTAGGGCCTCGACCCGCTCCGGGCTTGAGGCTTGCACCGCCGCGCGCCAGCCGCGCTCCAAAGAGCGCTCCAGCAAGGTCGGCAGCACCTGCTCCAGCGTACGGCTCTCCAAATGATAGAAATAGACTTCCGTCTCGTCGCTCATCACCCGCGTTCCTTGACGTAAGGGTTCTTGCCCTTGCGTAAGTTGAACCGGATCGGAGTACCCGGCAGGTCGAACGACTCGCGCAAGCCGTTCACCAGATAGCGCACATAAGAGTCCGGCAGCGCCTTCGGCTGCGAGCAGAACGCGACGAAGGTCGGCGGTCGCGCATTGGCCTGCGTCATATAACGGATCTTGATGCGGCGCCCCGACGGGGCCGGCGGGGGATGCGCGTCCAGCACGGCGCCAAGCCAGTCATTCAGCGCATGCGTCGGCAGCCTCCGGTTCCACACCGCGTCCGCCGCGAGCACCGCGGCCATCAGCTTGTCGATCCCCTTACCCGTAGCCGCCGAGAGGGTCACCAAGGCCACGCCTTTGACTTGCGGCAGAAGCCGCTGGCACATCTCGCGCAACTCCGCCAAACGCGTCTGACGCTCGCGCACGAGATCCCATTTATTGACGGCGATGACGAGCGCCCGCCCCTCCTGCGCGATCAAGGCCGCGATTTGGAGGTCCTGTTTTTCGAAAGGCTGCTCCGCATCGAGCAGCAGAACCACCGTCTCGGCGAAGCGGATCGCCTTGAGCGTGTCGCCCACCGACAGCACCTCGGCCTTGCCTTCCACACGCGACTTACGCCGCAAGCCCGCGGTGTCGAACACACGCATGGGCCTGCCGTCCCATTCGATCTGCGACGCGATCGAATCGCGCGTGATGCCGGCTTCCGGCCCCGTAATCATGCGCTCCTCGCCAAGTAGCGCATTGACGAGGGTGGACTTACCGACATTGGGGCGCCCGACAATCGCGATGCGCAGAGGATGCGGTCCCTCATCCTCCGCGCCTTCGCCGTCTGGCGCGCCCTTCGCTTCATAGGCCTGCTGGATGGCCTCCGACACCTCGCCGATACCTACGCCATTCTCGGCGGAAATCGCCAACGGCTCGCCGAGGCCAAGCGCGAAAGCTTCGTAGAAGCCCGCCTCGGCCGCACGGCCTTCCGACTTGTTGGCGGCAACCACAACGGGCTTTCCGGCGCTGCGCACGAGATCGCCGAAGATCTCGTCGGCGGCGGTCACGCCGGTGCGCGCGTCGATGAGAAACAGCACGAGATCGGCCTCGGCGATGGCCGCTTGGGTTTGCTCGCGCATGCGCGACGTCAGCCCCTCGTCGCCGGACTCAAGACCCGCCGTGTCGACAAGCGTCACCTTGCAGGCGCCGAGGTCCGCGTGCGCTTCTCGCCGGTCCCTGGTCAGGCCCGGCTGATCGTCGACAAGCGCCAGCCGCCTGCCCGCGAGCCGGTTGAACAACGTGGACTTGCCGACATTGGGCCGTCCGACAATGGCGACAGTAAACGGCATGGATCCATTTTCGAGAAACGCGAGACGAAGAAGGGTCGAAAATCCGCCGGAGAGGTCCGGCTAGTTGAGAGCAATCAAGTCGGCGTCGTCCGACAGGATATACATCCGCCCGCCGGCGACAACGGGCGTCACGAACACGTCCGTATCGAGATCGATCTGCGTTCCAAGCTGCCCGGTGCGCGCATCGGCCCCGACCAGAAGCCCCTCGCCCGAGACCACCCAAACCCGATTGCCGGCAACCACAGGGCCGCTCCATCGGTTGCTCGAAGGCAGATCGCTCACCCAACGGGGTTGTCCATCACTCCGGCCAAGTGCCATGAGTCGGCCCGCGGTATCGACCACGAAAATAGCGTCGCCCGCGAGCCAAGGCATTTGCGTGCTCGCCACGTTCCGCGTCCACACGCGGGCCCCTGAGCCAAGCGAGGTCGCGATCATCCTTCCGCCATGGCTGACCGCGTAGACAACGCCGCGGTCGACCGCGGGCCGCGCCGGGTCACCGAGGATCCCCGCGGCCGACGTCTCCGACGTGCGGCTGAGAGAATCGGCCCACGATCTTTTGCCGCTGCCGCTCTGATAGGCAATGATGTCGCCCGCCGCGAATGGCGCGACGACCGTTCCACTGGCCACCGCCGGGCTCACATTGCTAAGAAGCGTCGCCGTTTGCGGCAGTCCGCGTGACTTCCACACTTCCTCGCCGGTGTTCGCGTTGATGGCGTGCAACGTGTTGTCGGACGAAACAAAGAAGACCTTGCCGCCCTCGGAGGTTGGCGAGTTGCGAATGGGCTCGCCCATCGCCTTGGTCCATTGCACCGCGCCGTCTGCGGGATTGAGCGCGACGACGGTGCCATAACCTGTCGTCGCAATAAGCCTCCCCCCCTCCAGCGCGAGGCCGCCGCCAAAGCCTTCGCTGCGGCTCTCATTCTCGGGCGTGAGACTCGTCGACCAGACCTTCGCGCCGCTGGCGCTGGAGAAGGCCGATACCCGGCCCGCAGCGTCGAGCGTGAACACCTTGCCCCCGGCCACAAGCGGCACCGCGCTCAAGCGGCCGCTCGACGAGGAGCCCGTCCCGGCGTCGACGGACCACACTTTGCGCAAGCTACCCGCGAGCGCCAGGTGACCGAGATTGTTGGACGGGACGCCTCCAGGCTGTACCCAGGATGCGTTGGTTCTCGCCGGCCCCGGTGAGACGGGCCGGGCGGAGATCTGGGCGGCATTGAACTGTCCAGAGTCGGTGATGACGGCCACGCGCTCACCCGGCAGCCGCTCTTCATCCTTGCCGAACGGATTCTGGAGCTTGTCAGACAGTGCGCCCATACCGCCGCAACCGGCGATGGCCACCGCGAGCGTAGCGGCGAGACCCGCGCCGAGAAGGCGGCCGCCTATCTTGCGTTTCTTATCTCGGCTCACGATTAGAGCCACCCTTCGCTTCCAACGCTAATTGGTCGTGGAGCTGCTCTGCGCCGGCGTGTTGCTCACAATGAGCGCAAGCATCATGTTGGCGCGCTCGCGCATATTCGGCGGCGTTCCTTGGTCACCGAGAAGAGCACCGAACTGCTCCTCGGCGGCGCGCATGTTCTTGTGCTGAAAGGCCGAGAGACCAAGCAACTCCCGCGCCGAGAACCGCCAGGCAGTATTCCCCTCGATGAGACCTTTAAGCCGGCGTTCCATCTCGGCATAGTCCGCGTTGTCGATGCGGAGTGTCGCGGCCTGCACCGTGGCAAGTCCCTGCAGGATTGCATCGACACCACCATCGCTCGCCAGGTCGTCGTAGGCCGCAATGGCTTTCTCTTTGTCACCGGCCTTCGCATCGGCCGCCGCCATCTGGAAGCGCGACAGCACCTGATAGCCGTGCGGACCATCCTTCGCGAGCGCGGCGAAGGCATCGTTGGCTTTGGCCGGGTCCGTGCCGGTCTCAAGGGCCAAAGCCTGGGTGAACTCGGCGCCACCCTCTTGGGCTTGGCGCTCCTGCCAAAAGGTCCAGCCCTTGTAGCCCGCCACCCCCGCGATCAGGATGCCAGCAAGCACCAGGAGCGTGACTCCGAACCTGTCCCACAGAGCCTTGTACCGGTCGTGGCGGACGGCTTCGTCCACCTCGCGAAAAAAACTGTTGTCGCTCATTGGGCTGTGGGCTCGCGTGACATGACAAAAGGGCAACTCGGCGGGGACGAGCGGTCGGCCCCTACCTCCCGCCGTATAGTGAAGGCCAGTTGCTCGCGCAAGGCTCAAGCCCTGCAGCACGTAAACAAGCGTGGTGAATAGCTTAGCCCTCGAAGGCTAACTGCCTGTCATTTTTGACTTTTTCGTGGCCCCATCGTCATCTTCGACCATCGGATAGGTATAGGCGTCCGATGGGAAGGCGCGGGAGCGAACCTCGGCAGAATAGGCCTTGACCGCGCCTTCGATGGCCCCGCCGAGCTGGGCATATTCCTTGACGAATTTTGGCACGCGCGGTGAAAGCCCAAGCATATCCTCGAGCACGAGGATCTGCCCGTCACATTCCGCCGAGGCGCCAATGCCGATGGTGGGAATGGAGATCTGTTTGGTAATCCGCGCCGCGAGAAGCTCGGCCAGCGCCTCGAGCACCACCGCGAACGCGCCGGCCTCGGCGACGGCCTTGGCATCCTCCTCGAACTTCGCCCATTCGGAGCGATGCCGGCCTTGCGGCTTGAAACTGCCGATCTGGTTCACAGCCTGCGGGGTAAGCCCGATATGGCTCATGACCGGGATTCCCCGGCTGGTCAGATACTCGATGGTCGCGGCCATATGCACGCCGCCTTCGAGCTTGATGGCGCCGCAGCCGGTCTCCTTCAGCACGCGCGCGGCGTTGCGGAAGGCGATCGCCGGGCTTTCCTCGTAGGAACCGAAGGGCATGTCGACCACGACAAGCGCCTGGCTCGACCCGCGCACCACGGCCTGGGCGTGCATGATCATAAGGTCGAGCGGCACCGGCACCGTGGTCTCGTAGCCGTGCATCACCATACCCAGCGAATCCCCCACGAGCAGCACGTCGACATGCGGATCGATGATCCGGGCCGTATGGGCATGATAGGCCGTAAGCGCGACTATGGGCGCGCCGCCCTTGCGCTTGGCGATTTCCGGCGCGGTAATCCGCTTTGTCTCAAAGTCTTGCGACACGGGCTTTGCCTCGCGAAATCCGGTTCCTGCGTGTCCTTATGACAGAAATATGGTGATTTGTGCAGTGCAAAAAAGGCCGCAGGAGGCTGGCCTAATGCGGCACGACGGCCTGCCCGATCAGGAGCGGGTGGAGCCAAACCAGAAAGATCACGTAGAACAACAAGCCAAAGACGACGGCGATGAGATCGTTGCGCGTTCCCCCTTGCGCCGCCGTGCCGATGAGCTCGGTGGGTTGGCGCCCTTTGAGCGCGATCCGGTCATAGACGGCATAAGCCAGGAACGAGCCGAACAGGATGATGGAGGCGAGATCGCCATTGGCGATCAGATGCGCCAGCGCCCATGTCTTGATGGCCACGAGAAACGGGTGCTTGACCTTCGCCTTGATCCGGCCGGGCACATAGGCCGCCACCAGAAAGATGAACGCCGGCAGCATGAGAACGATCGCCACCCAGCGCGTCCATGGCGGCGGCGACCAGACCTGGATGAACGGCGCGCTCCCGAAGCCCCACACGAGCAGGACGAAGCCCGCGATCGAAAGAACCCCGAAGGCGGCCTTGTAACCGGTCTCCCCAAGACTCCCGATCAGCCTTTCGCGAAAATGCGGAAAGGTCGGCAGCAGGTGAATGCCGAGAAAGACAATGATGCCAATGATCAGCAACGTCATACTTCAGTCTCCCGACAACACCTTGCTAGCCGCCCGATCTACTCGGTAACCGGCGCTCCGAACCGGTTCGGTCCCGGCGTGCCCTTGAGGAAGCCGAGCTCGATGAGGAACCAAATCCAGCCGATGATCGGCACCAGCACGATCAGCATCCACCAGCCAGACTTATCACGGTCGTGCCAGCGTTTGATGTCGACCAAGATCGCGGGAATCAGCGTGAGCAAGCCCCAGATGCCGCTCAGCAAACCGCCCCCGCTCTCGGGATCGAAAGTGCCGATTGCCCTGTCGACGCCGCCCAGGATGATGCTGCCCGCGATCAACGGCAACACAAGCCAAAGCCACCATTGCTTCCGGTTCACCCGGCCCTGCGCCGAGAGATAGAATTGTTGAAAATCCATATTGAGCCCCCCTCCCTGATTCAGGGGCGTCAGAATATCACGATGGCTTAAGGGAAGCGATCAGCCGATAGGGCTCAGGACGCACAAGGGACCACGACGTAGTCTTGCGTCGCCGTCCAAATGAAGCCCCCAAAATGCCCCCGATTTGGCTGCGCTAATTCGCAGCAGGTTTCCATCCAACGGCAGGCGCGATCACCTCGATCCGATCGGTGAGGATGCCGCCGGAATAGCCTTCGGGCAACCGCGCCAGGTCCTCCGGCGTATCGATGCCCGTGGACCAGCCACCGTGATAGTCGCCCTGCACGAAGACACGGGAGCCCGCGTCCTCCATGCGATTGAGGAAGCGATCCGGCCAGCCCCACAGCCACGGCGCCACGTTGATCGGCACGGCGATGAATTTGTTCTTGCAAGCGCCCGGCACGATGCCCGTCCAGCCATAGGCGATGTAGCGCATGAGGCACGCCTTGATCGACGGCTTCGACAAGGTCCGTATGTCCGGCGTCTTCGCGCGCAACACCGATAGCGGCCGCTCGTCGCCATAGGCCATCAGGCGGTCGCGCTGCGCGGGGTAAAGCTCCGCCAGCCGCGCGGCAAGCAGCGCCCCTTCTTCCGGATCGCCGCTCTTCACATTGATGAGAAAATCGCGGTCCGGGAACGTGGCCAGCACTTCATCCAGGCTCGGCATCAGCCCTTCGCCGCGCCCGCGGAATGGATGAGTCTTGCCGCCATCCGCCGTATAGCCATAGCCGACATCGAGCGCCTTGAGCTCGGCCAGCGAATGGTCGCGCGTGGCGCCATGGCCTTCGGTGCGGCAATCGAGCCTCCAGTCATGGAACACGGCGAAGGCACCGTCCGTCGTCGGATGCACGTCGATCTCCACCACATCAGCGCCGAGATCGAACGCCGCTTCCATCGAGGGGATCGTGTTCTCCAGATAATCATGGTCCGTCGGCAGCATGCGCTCCGCCGTGCAGGTGTCGCTCTGCAAGTTCGTGCGGTCGAAATTCTGCGCCAGCCCACGATGGGCGAGCAGCACGGGCGTCCCCGGCGCACGCGAGGCAAAGAGGTTCGTGTTGTTGAGGAAGATGAAGGCGACGAGCGCGAACAAGCACCCGCCGGCTATGAGCATCATCCGGCGTAGCCGTGATCGTCCCATGTCCTACGCGGATCCTTTCCAATCGGCCGTTCCCACACAGCCCGCCAAGGAAGCATGGGTAGTCCGACTCCATACCCGCCTCAAGGGCGGCTCACCGGATTGTGGTAGAAAGGTCTTGAAGCGGTGCGCGGCTATCAGGCCAGGCGCAGGCCCGCCCTGCCGCCGACGCCGGAAACGTCCTCGCCGAGCGTCACGCCAACTTGGCGCCGCAACAGCCCAAAGTAGCGGTTATGGACAGGAAAACCGTTGCCACACATGGAAAAGTCGCGGTCAAGCGTGGCAGCAAAGTCCGCGCACCTGTGCCGCGGAGCGCCAACATCACGGCATTGGGACCCGATCTGCTCGAGAGCCGCCTCGTAAGGATTCGCGCTCTAGGCTAAGGTGGAGCATGAACAGCCCATCGCGCTACGTGTGCTCCGCTGCGTTCGCGGTCATCGCGCTCCTCGCAGGATCGGCCGCCGCGCAAGCGGTGGATGATGCCCGGCCGCTCTGCACCGAGGACGCCATGATCGTCTTCGATGCCTCGGGGTCCATGTCCGGCAATACGGTCCAAGGCCTATTCAGCGCCATTACGCGCATCGACGAAGTCCGCAAAGCCCTGGCGCAGGTGCTGCCGCAGGCCGCGAAGTTCCGCAAGATCGGACTCATCACCTACGGTCCGGGACCTTACAACCAATGCAACGTCGAGCTGGACTTCGAGCCGATGTGGAACGCCACCGACCAGATCATGAGCGTGGTGAACGCGCTCAATCCGGCCGGCAAGACACCCCTCGTGGGAGCGGTGAAGGTGGCCGCAGCGGCGCTGGACTCCGAGTCGAAGCCGGGCGTCATCGTCTTGCTGACGGACGGCGAGGAAACTTGCGGCGGCGCGCCTTGCGACCTGGGCAAAGTGATCAAGGCGACCGGCCGGGCACTCACCGTGCATGTCATCGGCTATCAGCTCAGGGGTTACCGGTGGACCGGCGCGCAGAGCTACCTCGATGCGCAATGTCTCGCCGAGGAAACCGGCGGCCTCTACATCACCGCCGAGAACCGGCAAGATCTGATCGAGGCCTTCGAGAAGACGCTCGGCTGCCCGATGATGTCGGCGGTCGGCGACCTGTTGCACTAACGCGGCTAAGCCCACCTAGATTCACTGTCACTTGCAAATCGGCAAGGGCCGGTATGGCCCCGGCGGATGATCCTTCCGGTATTTCGCGATGACGGGATCGAGGGTTTCTTGCGTCCAAAATTTTGGAGCGCCGATTTCTTTCAAGCACGACGCGTTCCAATAGAGTCCTAAGCGCGACGGGGACTTGCCCGCCTTCACCGCTTGCGCGACGGCGTCGATGTCGCGTGAGTCCGGATAGATGTAGAGCGTCGTCGGCGTGTCTTTGATGATTGGGAAGATCTTCTCGGAGTCCTCCGGCGTCCAACTGGTGCAGCCATTGCTGCGCCCGGCGCTATAGTTCACCAGTCTGCCGTAGGGAACGTAGCCCTCTTTATTCGCGTAGGGACTCTTCGTATCCTTGTAACGGCACTGCGCCCGCAACAACACGGCCGGATGCCCGCCGATCGCGCGCTCTCTGGCGTTAGCGGTGTCGCCTTCCCCCTCGAATTGCAGGAACGAGCGGACAAACGGCACGCGTTTCCCACCCGAACGGTAATAGCCTTTGAACGACGGCCGCGTCTCTGCGGTGACGTAGGCGCCACCCGTCGTCAGCTTGGACCCCTCCGCATTGCTGAAATTCTTGGCGCAGCGAATGCCGTTTGCGAAATTCGCGCCGCTCAACTTGCGGCCATTGCCGTGCCCCGACGAGATCGCTCGAAACGTCTTGTCGGCCTCGCAGATGATATAGAACCGCCGCCCGAAACCGGCGGGGCGTGTTGCGTCCATGGCGAAATAGCAGGGATTGCTGACCGCGCCCTCGCGCGGTGTGTTCAGGTAAAGCGCTCGCGCCCGCTGCAACACCACGGGCGCGATCTGACCGTCGCCTGTGCCGACATGGGCTTTCAACCAGGCCGGCGGCTCCGGTGGTGGCTCCGGCGGTGGCTCCGCCGCAAACGATCGGGACGGCCCCGGCACCATCGCGATGCCGGCGAGGCCGATGGCCGTCAGAAGGAGAGATGTCAATCGCACCGGATCAAGTCTCCTGTCGGCGTGCCGATAAGCCGAAACCCTCGTGGCGCGAAGTGGTAGCGCACAAAGGAGAGCCCGGGGATAAATCTCACGGTCTCTTGCAGATCGGCAAGGGCCGCGGCTTCGCGGGCTTGTGGTTCTCTTGATATTCAACGAGCACCGGCTCGACGGTCTCCCGCGGCCAAAAGTTCGGCGCGCCGATTTCGCGCAAGCAGGACGCATCCCAATAGAGCCCTGCGCGGGCCGGCGACTGGCCGGCCTTCACCGCGCGGCCCACGGCCACGATGTCGCGCGCTTCGGGGTAGATGTAGACCGTGGTCGGCCTGTTCTCCGCCAGCGCCAAGATCTTCGCGGAGTCCGATGCGGGCCAGCTGGTGCAGCCATTGCTGCGCCCGGCGCCGTAATCGATCAGCTTGCCATACGGCACGTAACCGTCCTCGTCCGCGTAGGGGCTGGCTGGAAACTTCATCCGGCAGATCCACGACACGATCACGCCCGGATGGCCGCCGATGGCGCGCTTTCGGGCGTTCGCGGTGACACCCTCACCCTCGAACTGCAAGAACGAGCGCAACAGAGGCTCATAGGATCCGCCCGCGCGATAATAGCCCTTGAAGGATGTCCTGGTCTCGGCCGTCACATAGCCGCCGCCGGTCGTCAGCTTGGAATCTTCCGCATTGGAGAAATTCTTCGCGCAGCGCACGCCATTCGAGAGATCCGCGATGCCGTCCAGATTGCGGCCACTGCCGTGGCCCGACGGGACCGCGCGGAACGTCCCTGTAGATTCGCAGATGACATAGAACCGACGCCCCGAAACTGCGGGACGCGTCGCGTCGAACGCGAAGTAGCAAGGATTGTTGACCGCGCCCTCACGCGCCTTTTGCAGGTAGAACCCACGCGCGCGCTGCAACACCAGGCTTGAGATTTGACCGTCGCCGTCGCCGACATGGGCCTGGAGCCAAGCAGGAACCCCCGGAGGGCCCGGCTTTGCCGGTGCGGCCGGAACGGGCGACAGATGCCACGGCAGCTCCTCCGCGAAGGCGTCGGGCATGCCAGGCAACGCGGCGGCGAACACGACGCCAGCAATCGCCGAGATGAGAGTCGTCACCCTCATAGGATCGAATCTCCTAATCGATCCGGTTTTCGGGCGCCCCAAACGCGCAAGCCCTTGCAGGCGCCCCATCGGCTTCGATCATCAGGAAAATTATTGTCTAATCTGAGACGTTAGGCCGGAGTGCTTAATCGGAGCTAAACGGGAGGCCCCCCGGCCCGCGTTCAAATGCGGTAGGTTTGACCGCGACGCATCACCGTGCGTCCGCTAAGTGCCGGGCGCCAGCTCAGGGAGCATAGAGGCTCGCCAGCTCGCGCTGGAGGCCAAGGTCAAAGCGGGTGCGTCGGGACGCGTCTGAAGGACGTCGAGGAGAGCCTCGTCGGAGGCCGGGCCGGCGAGTTCGTCGGTCCAAACGCGGAAGAACTCCAGGTCGTAGTTGCCGAAGGAGGTGACCATGGCAACGTCGGCGGCGTCGCGGCCACGCACCATGAGCACGCGGCCGATCCGCGGCGTGTTGTGGCGGGCGTCGAACGTATACCAGCGGTTCTCCAAGTAAGCCTCGAACCAGGCGGAGAAGTCGCCTGCGCCGGACGGAGGGACGCCGATATCGCCGAGATATCCGCTGGCGTAGCGCGCCGGGATGTTCATGGCACGACACAGGGCAATCGAGAGGATGGCAAAGTCGCGGCACACCCCGGTGCGTTCCCGCAGCACGTCGACGGCCGTCTTGGTCGGACGCCCGAAATGGTATCCGAAGGTCAGGTGGTTGTGCACCCAGTTGCAGATTGCCTGAACTCGCGCCCAGCCGGGGGGCGTTTCACCGAACAGCGCCCAGGCCTGCTCGACCAGTTCGTCGGATTCGCAATAGCGGCTTGCGGTCAAATAAGTCAGCGTCTCGGACGGCAACTCCGCGACCTCATGCTGGCGCGCGCTCCAATCGAAGGGATCCGGCGCGCCCTCGTCCTCGACGACGCAATCGGACCAGAGCTTCAGCCGGCCAACGGGCGCGACGAGACGCGTGCGGCGATTGCCAAAGGGGTCGAGATAGTCTTCGAGCGGCACCTCCGGCTCAGTCCGAATCCGGTCGGAGCCGATGACGCGGCCGCCATAGGAGGAGTGCGGCAAAAGCGCCAGCAAGAAGGGCGTTGGAGCCATACACTCAACGATAATTTCGAATCCAATGCGAATAAGCATAGTCGCCTTTCCTGGCAACGCGTAGGGTCACTGCCGTCGAGCGGGCAAGTCGAGCGGGCAACCCACAAGACCTCTGGGCGCGCTCCGAACTCCAGCGCGCAACCACCGAGACTGATCCCCAAGCAATTTCGCCGCTTAAGGAGAGTCCCCTTTGCACGTCGCCTCACTATGAGAACGCTCCAGATCGATCACCGGACCCGCTACGCCTACGATCGGCCCGTAACGTTCGGTGTTCATCGTCTGATGATCCGCCCGCGCGACGGCCACGACATGCGCATTTTGGACTCCAGCCTGATCGTCACGCCAGCGGCCGATGTCCATTGGGCGTTTGATACCTTCGGCAACTCGGTGGCGCTGCTTACGTTCCATGAGGAGGCCGACGAATTGGTCATCACCAGCAGGCTGAAGCTTCGCCGCTACGGTCTCGACGAGCCAGTGACCAGGATCGAACGCCACGCGAGTGACTATCCGTTCTGCTATGACCCGGACGATAGCATCGATCTAGGGCCGCTCCTAACAATCCATTGTCCGCAGGACGCTCCCGCGGTGGAGCGCTGGATCTCGGCGGTGATGCTTCGATCACTGCCCAAAACATAAAGCCAGAGCTCCTCATAAAACTAAGCATGACCTTGTGATGTCCGTACAACGAATCCCTTTCGCCCCGCACGTACAGCATTCGTCCTCGCGCTTGTACGCTCCAGCTCACATCTGTTTGACCCCCCGTGACAACTCCCAAACTCTCCAGCTCATCCGCTCCAATGAGCTTGACTTGGCCGCTTTGAACGGAAGACGAGAGTTTTAAGAAGTCGGGCGATACACCCATCTCGACCACGTAGCGGGCGATCTCGGAAGACAGCACTTGAGACTGGCCGATATGGTCGGGAGAAGGGTCGCGAAAAGAAAATTGATGTACGCCGAATTTGTCGCCAGTCTGAAAGTACCTGAGCCTACCCCCGAGGAATATGAGTGTGGCCGCACTCATGCATTGTCCCCGCAAGCACTCTCGTTCAACGATGAAGTTGGGTAAGCTTCCGTGCTTGAGTAGGCATTTGCCGATGGCGGTGTGAAACCAGTTGGCTCGAATAACTTTACCAATGCCGATTGCCGCCTCAACGTCCCCACCGATAGAATCTATATAGACGGTAGTTCTCGGAGGAGGCTCTGAGCTGACCAAGAATTCTTCGAACTTGGTATCGTCCCCTGGTTCGACCCTGCCAAAGGCGTTTACGCAATAGTGACTACCGAGCGCCTTCTCCAGTTCCGTTTGCGGATCGGTGTATTCGAATTGCAATTCGTCACCTCACGGGACAATTACGGCGATCTACGGAGAGGAGTCCCTTGGAGTCACTCCCACTCGATGGTCCCGGGCGGCTTCGACGTGATGTCGTAGACCACGCGGTTGATGCCGCACAGCTCGTTGCTGTTGCGGGGGCGCGGCTGCTAAACATCCGGCCATGCTAGAACCCATCCTGATCCTCGTCGATGCCGATGCCTGTCCTGTAAAAGACGAGGTTTTTCGGGTCGCGGCAAGATACGCGGTCAAGACCATCGTCGTTTCCAACGCCTATATGATGCTGCCGAAGGCCCCCGGTATCGAGCGCGTGATCGTCGATCAGGGCCTCGACGTTGCCGATGATTGGATCGCGGAGCGCGCCCGCCCCGGCGTGATCGTGGTGACAACCGACGTGCCCCTCGCCCATCGCGCCGTCACTGCGAAGGCCGAGGCCATCGCTCCGAACGGCAAAGCCTTCACCGACGCTTCCATAGGCATGGCCCTCGCCACGCGCGATCTGATGACCGATTTGCGCTCGGCGGGCGCTGTCACGGGCGGCCCGCGCCCGTTCTCTAAGGCTGACCGCTCGGCTTTCCTCCAGGCGCTCGATGCGGCGATCGTGCGTCTGAAGCGCAGCGGTCACCCCACGGATCAGCCCGGCGCGTGATGCGCGCCGCCGCGAGGAATCACTCCCACTCAATCGTCCCGGGCGGCTTCGATGTAATGTCGTAGACCACGCGGTTGATGCCGCGCACCTCGTTGATGATGCGCCGCGCCGCATGTCCCAGAAAGTCGTGGGAGAAGTCGAAATAGTCCGCCGTCATGCCGTCGGTCGAGGTCACGGCGCGCAGCGCGCAGACGAAATCGTAAGTCCGCGCATCCCCCATCACGCCCACGGTGCGCACGGGCAGCAGCACGGCGAAGGCCTGCCAGATCGTGTCGTAGAGGCCGGCCTTGCGAATCTCGTCGAGATAGATGGCGTCGGCCTGGCGCAGAATCTCCAGCTTCTCTTCCGTGATCTCGCCGGGAATACGGATGGCGAGCCCCGGCCCCGGGAACGGGTGCCGCCCGACAAAGGCTTCCGGTAACCCGAGCTCGCGGCCGAGCTTACGCACCTCGTCCTTGAACAGCGCGCGCAACGGCTCGACCAGTTTCAGCTTCATGGTTTCGGGGAGCCCGCCCACATTATGATGCGACTTGATGGTGACGGATGGGCCGCCGGTCGCCGACACGCTCTCGATCACGTCGGGGTAGAGCGTGCCTTGCGCCAGAAATTCGGCGTCCTCGAGCTGCTCGGATTGCTCCTCGAACACTTCGACGAAGAGCCGACCGATGATCTTGCGCTTAGCCTCGGGATCGGAGATGCCGTCGAGCGCGCGCAAGAAGCGCTCGCTCGCATCCACATGGATCAGCGGAATGTTGTAAGCCCCTCGGAACAGTTCGACCACTTCCGTCGCCTCGTCCTGGCGCAACAGGCCGTGATCGACAAAGATGCAGGTGAGCTGATCGCCGATGGCTTCGTGAATGAGGAGCGCGGCGACCGCCGAATCCACCCCACCCGACAGCCCGCACACCACCCGGCCCTCGCCCACCTGCTCGCGGATGCGCTGCACTTCCGCCTCGCGGAACTGCGCCATGCTCCAATCGCCGCCGCAGCCGGCGATGTCGCGCACGAAGTTCGCGATGAGCGCGGCGCCTTTCGGCGTGTGCACCACCTCGGGGTGGAACTGCACGCCGTAGAGCCGGCGCGAGTCGTCGGCGATGGCCGCGAACGGCGCGCCAGTCGAGATGCCCACCGCGCGGAACCCCGGCGGCAGCTTGGTCACCCGGTCGCCATGGCTCATCCACACTTGCGCCCGCTCGCCTTCGTCGAACACCCCGGCGAAGAGCGGCGTCTCGTCGATGATCTGGAGCTCGGCCTTACCGAATTCGCGGCTATGCCCCGCCTCCACCTGACCGCCCAGCGCCGCCACCATGGCCTGCTCGCCGTAGCAAATGCCAAGCACGGGCACGCCGGCGCTGAACACCGCTTGGGGGGCCTGCGGGGTGCCGCTCTCATGCACGGATGCGGGACCGCCCGACAGGATGATCGCCTTGGGCAGGACGGGGCCGAGGCCCGCTTCCGCCTTGTCGAACGGCACGATCTTGGAATAGACGCCCGCCTCGCGCACGCGCCGGGCGATGAGCTGGGTTACTTGGCTGCCAAAATCGACGATCAGCACCCGATCGTGGGAGCCGTCATGGGCGGGATCGAGGGTATCCTCGGTCGAAATTTCGTCCGTCTCCGTCATGGCCGGTGGTTATATCAGGAACCCCGCGTCGGCAATGGCTGCTTGTGCCGCAATTGCCACCATGCGAAAGCCAAAAACCATGAGCGAGACGCCAGGAAGCGCTGAGGATCGCCTGCGCCAGCAGATCGAGGCCTATCACGCAGCCGCGCTCGCCTATGCCTGTGTGAAGCTCGGCCTCCCCGAGACTATGGGGTCAAAAGCCTGGGAGGCGGAGGACCTGGCCAAGGCCTTGACTCTCTCGACGCCGCATCTCCTGCGGACCTTGCGCGGCCTCGTGACCCTGGGTCTCGTCGACGAGAGGCCCGGCGAAACTTTTGCGCTCACGAAGGTCGGCCATGCCCTGGCGCCCGACGCCCACTCCACCTTGCGCGAGAAGCTGCTGATCGTGGTCGAGCAATATTGGCAGCCCTGGGCCAATCTCGCCTCGTGCGTGAAGACGGGGACGCCCGCCTTCGACCAAGTCCATGGTAAGCCGGTCGCCGATTGGCGCCGCGACCACAAGGAGCACGGCGCCGTGTTCGAGGCCTATGTCGAAGGCGAGACTTTTGCGCGGGCCGCGCCGATCGTGGCGGCACTGGACCTCGGCGGGGTCAAGACGATCGCGGAGATCGGCGGCGGCCATGGCGCGCTCCTTGCCGCCGTACTCTTGGCGCATCCGGAGGTGAGCGGCGTTCTGATGGACGCCCCCCATAAGCTCGCGGGCGCACGGATCTATCTGCAGTCCGATGGTCTCGCGGGCCGCGTCGGTCTTGTGGCCGGCGATATCCGCGAAGCCATCCCCGTCGAAGCCGACATCTATCTGTTGAAAGCCGCGCTCCAGCAGCGCGGCGACGCGGCAGCCCGCGCCATCCTGGAGAATTGCCGGGACGCCATGAAGTCGGGCGCCAAGCTCATCGTCATCGAGCGGCTGATGCCGGAGCGTGCCACCGACGACCCCGCCGCGGTCATGCTCGACCTGCATATGATGGCGATCTCAGGCGGGAAGGCGCGGACCCAGGCGGAGATGGAGGCGCTGATCGCCGAGGCGGGGCTAGCGATCGCCAAGACCTCCCGTACCGATGACGGCCTCGCCCTTATCGAGGCGACTCTACGTTGACATCGTAGGGGTCCCTAAAAGCAAAAAGCCCCGGCGGGAAACCGGGGCTTTTCGAAGTCTATGTCGCGGCGACTACTGGCAGGACTCGGAATTCGCATCCCACGTCATGCCGGCATCCTCGCAGCTCGCCTGATCGGTCGGCGTATCCTGAGCAAAGGTCGGGGTGGAGACAAACGGAGCCGCAAGGCCCAATGCGACAAGCATCGCAACCAGAGTTTTCATGGAAGTTCCTCAGAGGATCACCGGAAACCGGCCAAGGGAACAGCTAGGGTGTTATGGCGGCAAATGCGTGGGCAAGCGGCGGCGGGCTCGGTATTTTTTGCGGCTGGAATTGCGGCTAGTGCGCCAAGCTTTTTTTCCGGCGCAAGCCATCCCGAGGAATTTTCAACTCGTCTGGAAATCCCGGCCCTCAAGCGATTCAAAGGAATCGCGAAATCCGTTCGGAACTTAGGCCTTCCGTTGCAGCACCGCGACGAAAAACCCATCGGTGCCGTGGCTGAGCGGCGTCATCAATAACGTCTCGTCCGAGCCGTCGGCCGAATCCGGAGGTGCGACCGGGATGGTCGCCGCCCAAACCTCGCGCCACGGCACCACCTCAAACTCCGGATGGCGCGTGAGGAACGCACTCACCTGCTCCCGGTTCTCAGGCGACAGCACCGAGCAGGTGATATAGGCGAGCCGCCCTCCCGGCTTGACCAGCGCCGCGCCCTGATCGAGCACGGCAACCTGTTCGCCCAAGCGCGCCTCCAGCATCTCCGGCGACAGCCGCCATTTGGCGTCGGGGCGGCGGCGCCACACGCCCGAGCCCGTGCAGGGCGCATCGATCACCACGCGGTCCATCTTGCCTTCGAGCGGCGCCAGACTTTCCACCTCGCCCGCGGGCAGTACCTGGATGTTGCGCGCGCCGGCCCGCTTCAGCCGCTCGAAGATGGGCCGCAAGCGCATACGGTCGGAGTCATAGGCGTAGAGCTGGCCGGTATTCTCCATGAGCGCCGCCAGCGCCAGCGTCTTGCCGCCCGCGCCCGCGCAAAGGTCGATAACTTGCTGGCGGGAGCCTGCGCCCGTCATAAGCGCCGCCAATTGCGAGCCTTCGTCCTGCACCTCGAACCAGCCTTTGCCGTGGCCCGCTTCCGCCTCCACATGGGGGCTGCGCGCAGGTCCCTCGCGGGGCGCGACGCGCGCACCTGACGTCGCATAGGGCGTCGGCGCGGCATCGAGACGCTGCAATGATTTCAGCACCTTATCGCGACCCGCTTTCAGCGTGTTGACCCTGAGATCGACCGGCGCCCGCGCGGACAAGGCCGCCCCTTCCGCCGCCGCACGGCCGCCGAAGCTTTCGGTAAATGCCGCATCCAGCCATTCAGGATAGTCGCCACGGATCGGCGCCGGCACATCCTCGGCAAGCGTGACCGCCAAGCCGGCGCGCTCGGTCTCGCTTAGCGGCGCAGGCGCGAAGCGGCTCCCGTCGCACAAAACTGAAACGTCGTCCGGCGCCATCCCCCAATCGGTGACCAGCGTACGTAGAACCAGCGCGCGCGGGGTCTCTTCCCCCATGGCGTAGGCGGCGGATGCGCGCTTGCGAAGACAATCGAACACCAGATTGCCGATTGCCGCCCGGTCTCCGGAGCCCGCGAAGCGGTGGCCGAGCCCCCAATCTTTCAGCGCCTCGGAGGCCGGACGCTTCCGCTGCTCGATATCGGCGAGCACCTCGATGGCGGCGCTCGCCCGCCCCGCTGGCGTCATGAGAGGGACTGGAAGGCGATGATGCGGCCGGCGATGAGGATCCAGATCAGCGCCAGCGCGATGGCGCCGATGAGAAACATCGGCGTGCGGTGCCGGAGGTCGTTGCTGGTCACATGGATCACCGCATGCACCACGCGCGACAGCACGAACATCCACATCAAAACGTAGACGGTCACATCGAGCGTCTTCGACATCAGCCCGAGCAGCACCACCACGTAGAACAGGATGGGCATCTCCACCGAGTTGTGGAAGGCATTGCTCACCTGCTGCACATGGGGCGGCCAGTTGGGCTGGCGGAGCGCGACCTGCTGCGGGCTGACCTCGCCGCGGCGCACGGCCCGGAGCCGCAAGAAGATGGTCCAGAACAACAGCACAAAGGTCAGCGCGACCTGAACGAACATCGGCAGCAGAATGGCTTCGAAGGACATGGGCCTCCCTCTTGTGTTTCGTCCCGCGCACGCACCGCGGGCGCCCGTTCCCGTTGGGGCCCTTATACTCCGCCCATGGCCGCCTGTAGAGCCGAGAGTATCCAATTGCTCGGACGCGGCATTTCGCTGCCAAAATGCTCCTTAAACATGGATGGATGTTCAATTGACGGACCACCGCGGGCCCTTTTAAAGCTAGCCTCAAAGAAAAAGTCCCAGAGTCCCCAAGGAGGTTTTCCATGCGCGTTCGCGCTTTTCCCCTCATTTCCGCCGCCGCCGTCGCCGCGCTGCTTGCGGCCGTCCCGGCGGCCGCCGAGGACAAGCCCATCGATCCCTGCTTCGACGGCACGCTCACCGTGAAAGAAGTCTTGGATGCCTGCGAAGCCTTCATCGCCAAGGGCAATGACGACAAGGCGCTCCTCATCCGCGCCCACAGCGTCCGCGCGCTCGGCTTCTCCGCCACCGGCAGCCTCGATGAAGCCCTTAAAGAGATGGACGCCGCCGTCGCCGTCGATCCCAAGCGCGCCAACAGCTACTTCATGCGCGCGGCCGGCCACGACGCGAATAAGGACTACGACAAGGCGCTCGCCGACCTCGATACGGCGATCGAACTCAACGGAGAGGACGGCGACTATTATCTCCTGCGGGGCCGCGTCTATAGCCACGAGCAGGACTACGACAAGGCGCTGGCCGATTTGAACAAGAAGATCGAACTCGATCCGAAAGCGATCAACGGCTATTCGAGCCGGGGCGCACTTTACCGCAAGCGCAAAGAGTACGACCTGTCGATCGCCGACTACACGGAAGTCATCAAGCTCGATCCGGAAAGTGCCAACGGTTACATCGACCGGGGCTGGGTCTACGTGCTGAGCGACGACCTCGACAAGGCCGCCCCCGACTTCGACACCGCGCTCAAGATTCAGAACAGCAACGCGCTCGCACTCGTCGGTCGCGGCCTGGTGAAGAGCCGCCAAGGCGAGCCCACCGACGGCAGCGCCGATCTGCGTATGGCCGAGCGTCTCGAGCCGGGCATCTTCGACCAGGTCAGAGCCCTCGGCATAAAGTAGCGCTCACGACTCGATCTACGCGGTGGTCATTATCTACGCTGTCGTCATGGCCGGGCTTGACCCGGCCATCCACGATTTGACTGACGGCGACCTGAAAGACGTGGATGCCCGGCACAAGGCCGGGCACGACGAGGCTTGTCAGAAGCCGAAGGCTACCCTTCGCGC
>Ga0307380_10000667_pt1 | contig 52242 bp, 72 predicted proteins | sample UN3MG_FD_202239 | JGI IMG/M metagenome (GOLD analysis project Ga0307380, IMG submission 202239) | Soil microbial communities from Risofladan, Vaasa, Finland - UN-3 | ecosystem: Environmental > Terrestrial > Soil > Coastal area > Acid sulfate soil | place: Finland: Risofladan, Vaasa | collected... | reverse complement strand
TGACCTCGATTGTCTGGCCGGCGTAGATCAGGTCGTACTTGTTCTTTCGCCCTCTCATGTGGATTTCGTAATTCAACGAGACCCCGAGATGCTTCGCCACAGCGAACTCACCCCGAAGGCCCAGTAAGTTTAGTTCGAGATCGTCACGCTTCCCATCGACACGCCGCGTTGCTATCTTCCCTTCCTTGGGGTCGTTGCGACCATGCGCCAACGTCTCGATGCGGGCAAGGTCCTCTGGGGTGAGCTCAACTGTTACGCTCGTTGTATCTCGTCCTCCATGAGCTTCGCTTCCGTATCCGTCCCACATATCTGCTGGTTGACGTATGCCTCTGCGTGGAGGCTGTCGCAGAAGGCTATGGCCTTCCCCTGGTCGTGCAACTGCTCGCAGTCCATGAAACACATGTCTCCACAGTAGGCGCAGGGGATCTCCACTATTTGCCCTCGGTCTATCTCCATTATCATTCCTCCTCTTGTATGCCTGGGGAGACAGCTCATACTGTCGGCACGATAAATATTGCTCCTTCGCCCCATTCCCTATCGGCGGGAATTCCTTGAGTCAACCGATAGTTCCTTCCCCAGGCGGGGCATGTTATACGGCTCCCACTCTCAGCCGTGCTATGGCTAGGGCTTGAACCATCTCCGACTGCTTCTCGAAAGGTGCCCCAGTGAAATGCTTTGCCAGGAACTCCCGGGTCTGAGTCTCGCCCATGTCGTGTTCTCGTAGGAGTTCTTGCCATGCTTGGGCCGAGACCAGGTAGTAGTTGCAGTAACCTTTCTCGTTGACGGTCGGGCCTGTCGCCCTTGTCTTGTGGCTGTGCCATTCCTGGTCGTCCTTCCGGTTGAGAAACCACGGGGTGTTGTGGACCTCACACGCCGCCAGGAATTCCAGGGCTCTATCGTGGAAGTCGCTATTGTCTTGCTGAGGCTTTGCCTCCTCCTCTTTGGGCCAGCCAAGCTCAGAGAAGCCGTCGTCTTCTACCGTTACCCCAGGTGGGGGTGCTTCCAGCCCCATCGCTTGCATGAAGTCCGCCATCTTTGTTGCTATGTCCTTGCCCGTGTTCCCGAAGAAATTGGCCTCACCCTCTAAACCTTTCTTGGTTTTTACATTGGTCCACTTGAAATGTATAGTCTGATCCATCATGCCCCCTTAGGGTTGACCCTTAGTGTTGGCTCTTCCCAAATACGGATCCCCGGAATGGACGGAATCCCTGCCTTCACGACCTTGCCGATTCTGCTGGCATCGAGCATCTTGTACTCGCCGGGGACTTGCTCGAAATTCACGACTTCCCACTTCTTGACCATCACTGTTGAGGCCGACCCCACGTCAGTCCGAACGGTAGATGGCGGGGGCGCCGGCGCTTTGATAAGGTCGATCGATTCAGAAAGCTCCCCCTCATTCAGTGCAGCTTCCTTCCGTGCGGCCTCCATCCTGAGTCGATTGACTTCTTCGGTCTCCGCAATCTTCCGTCTTTCCTCCGCCATATACGCATTGACCTTCGACCGTGTGAGTTGGTCGGCCTCCTCAATGGGGGAGGTGATGAGCTTGAACGTGTCATTGATGCCCTTCACATGGGCGTTGATGGGCTTCACGTACTCGGTACGCTTCGCCTCCAATGCCTTCTTGACCTGAGCAATGAAGCTCAAATCTTCCGTAGCACTTTTCAATGTCTCAGTGTTGTTGACGACCCGGGATTGGGCATAGACCCGAAGCCTCTCCGCCTCGCCTACAAGCTTCAGGATTTCCTCATCGAGGTTTGGAGCAATGTTGATTACTGCCGTTGTTTGTTCCATGTTTCCCCTTTCTAGGGCATTACCCCCTGTAGCTCACTCTGTACCCACGGCACTAGGTAGACCAGTGCCACGCAGAACCCTAGTACTACCGTCCCTGCCACGAGACTATCCTTGTCTCTCCATAGCCATTGCCCAAAGTACACAATCCCATCCACTAACCCGGTATGCTCATGTCCCCATTTCATTCCCATACCTCCTTGAACATCAACCACGGAGTCAGCCCGAAGGCGAACAGTAACACCATCGTAAGTCCGCACGCGAACCCATTGACTCCGCCTACAAAAGCCCCTGCCGTGGGACCTATTGCCCCCACAATGACTCCTAGCGAAAGTACGATCACGTCACGACGCCTATTCATGCTCCCCTCCTGGTGTCCAGCGACACCGAATGCTCTTGTAGAGCCAGCCCAAGTCCCTGAGACTTTGCCCATAGCCATATGCCACTTCACACGAAGCAGCATAGTGTGTGTCAGTCAATGACGCCTGGGCCTCCGCCCGACACGCAGTGACTTGCCGACGCAGAGATCGCATCTCATGGCGTAGCATCGCCAGGATTTCGCTTCTCTCTTGCAGTCTCGCCTCGAGCGGGGTCAACTCGTCACTATCTAAGTTAGTTTTGAGAGTCATCCTACGTACTCCTCCCCGGGGCTAGTGAGTCTGTTGTTGGCGGCGACTTCGAAATCTTCCCATACATAGACACCGCCCATCATCCTGTAAGTTTTGTAATATTGCTGTGCATATAGCAGATCTCCTCGGCGCACAAGCCTGATGATTTCCTTGCTGAGAGAATACCTCACGTGCCCCTGATTTTTCGGCGCCAAGTTCAGGATGCCGTTGTTAGTCTGGATTCTCATTGTCCCCCCTCTAGCAATCTGCCCCAATCGCACCAGTTGGTCAGCTTGTCCGATCCGCAGCGTTCGATCTGCACATCGCCCCGTCCTCCGATATGGACTCGAACTGTGTAGGTATGCGAACCACACTTGGGGCATTGACCGAATAGATAGATACCAGTCTGCTCAACCATTCGCTGTTTCAGTTCAAGCATCATTCCCCCTGACTACTGGCTAGCTGCCGTTTTACAGTCTCCCGCCAGCTACGGGTAAAAACCTTAGATGGTGCAACCATGCTGAGGTAGAAGCGGATAGCCTTGTCTCGCAGCTCTGGGCGTATCCACCTGAGACACAAGCGGTCAGTCTCTACTTCGTGCTCTGTATATGCCGTGCCATAAAACATAGATATAGTGTTGTGATGCCCTAGGGCTATGTGCGCATACTCATGCAAGGTGGCGAACAGCGCCTTGTCACTGGTAGACAATGGCAAAACAACCTCGGTCGTATCATTCCTGAAGTCATGGCACAGGCAAGCGTCCCTCGGCTGCCCATCATATATGATCTTGAAACCCTTCATCACTCCTCCTCTGGGTGCCCCGCCTGGGGAGCTAGCAATGACCAGACGATCTGTAGTTCGGCGAACTGTGAGATTGCCCAAAATCAGCTGCCCAATCCGCTCCCCAGGCGAAACATGTTAAACTGCACTCATAGTGCGACCGACCCAATTGCCTCCCTCATCCCATGAGCTTTCCTCAACTGCGAATCGCCAATCCTGAACCTGCCAGATATACCATTCATCAATGAAGTCGGCATGTCCTGTTTCTAAATTGACTTGCAGAAGCGCATGTGTTGTGTAGTGTAATCCCATAGCATCACCTCTTTGAGCAAGGGATCGGACCAGAGGAAGGGGGGCCAAACCTCTGTGTGATTGCCCGACCCCGTGCATGTGATAACCCCCTTTACGGCTGATCCAGCCCAAGCCATCGCCCACTACCCAAACCACCATCACCCAGGTCCCTCTCCACGTCACCTGCGAGGTCAGGTGGTTCAACTATAGGGGCAGTTTTAGAGTCACTGTACCGGCAGAGATTAGCGTAGTCATCAATAGTCTCCATGTCCTTCAACGCTAGGGAATAGAACACCAACTGTACCATCTCTGTAGCTGGAGACATTTCAAACGCCCAATGGGTAGTAAAAGGGAATTTAATCCTGAGTCCCCCAGTGGCTGTCTCACTAATCGTGATTGTTTTCATGTGTCCCCTTTCTGCACCTTCCTGCATGTTAAGTTATCCCCCTTAATGGCGGGTGTTCATGGTGTTCTCGGCGTTTATATTGGTCATCGACATGATGATAAATTCGGGAGGTCGTTGTGAGTGAAGCGTGACCGAGTATCTTGCTAACTATCGCCGGGTTTGCGCCATCGTTCAGCATGGCACTGGCGCAGAAGTGCCTTAGTTGATGGGGCGTGATTCGCTTGATACCCGCATGATCGCAAAGCTCTCGGAAGCGTCCGTCTACATAGCTGATATTGATGGGATGCCCCTTGTAACCGGGGAATAGGTAATCAGACTGTGGCAGATATTTGCGAATCACGTCCCGAGTCTCTATGGACATTGGAACCGTGCGCTGCTTGTTGCCCTTTCCTAATACCGTGACATAGCATTCGGATAGGGACATATCGCTAACATGCAGATTGCACAGCTCAGACAACCGCAACCCGCAATCAGTCATTAGCAGGATCATCACTTGGTCCCGTAGCGTGGCTTGCGGACACGTCAAGAGTTTGACTATATCTTCCCGCGATGGAATGGGGCGCTGTTTGTATTCGAGCCGGGGATGCCTGAATCTCTGGGCCGGGTTCTCTTTTAGTCGCCCGCTCTCATAGAGAAACCCGAAGAATGACTTGATTGCAGAGGTGGCTAGTGCGATGTAAGCGGGGCTGACCTGGTTTTGCCTGAAGCTAAGGTATGCATCAATCAGCTCCGTATCTGGATGGGGGAATGTACGAAGTAGGGTCGCAACGTGATATACGTAGTCCTTGACTGTTCGCCCACTCTTGCCGTCTCGAAGCATCCGTGTGACCCATAACGGTATGCACGACAGGAAGTGCAGCTCAGGCGACTCTTGGGGTTCCCCCGCAAGTTGTTTGACTAATTTCCCGACAAGCTGGCGGTTCTCTGCCGACAAACGTTCGATCAACTCACGGAGGTCATCGGAATCAACCATGACGTCCCCCGTTTGTCGGCTTAATACTACGCTAGGGATCATTGAGGTGCTAGTGGCTATCATACCTAGACCCCCCTAGTTTGTTTCGCTTAAACCTCTACTACTTGACATTAGTCGAGGTTGGACAGGCGTTCTACTTCACCCTTCGGAATGTAGTAGAACCCGCCTAGCTTGACATAGGTTATCTTATTTGCATCTATCCAGCGATAGATTGTCATGCGTGCCTTGCTGAGCTGTTGGGCAACCTCGGCAACACTGAGGAGATCATCGCTATGTAGTTCTACCGTTACCATTCACATCACCTGTGACAAAGCTTAACACAATCCAAATGGCTTGTCAAGGGGTTTGGCCACCAGTTTTGACCAATTTGGGGAAACTCGTTGAAATTGATATTGACAAAATCCCCAGAATGTATAAGATGATCGCGAAGGAGGGAAAGATGGGATACGCGAGTTTTATTGTATTCTGTGTCGTTATGGGCGTTCTGACATTGATGGTAGTTATACTCTTGTCGATATTCTTTGGTAAGTCTTTTCACTGGATGTTTTTATCACCGTTCACACGGGGGGCTTTACGCCGGAAGGCACAGAGGCTCGGTAACGTAGCAGGTAGACCAAAGAATGATATAGTCAAGGTCTTGGGTAAGCCGAATGTTATCAGCTACACGCCCAATGGAGAGGTGTGCCGATGGAGAAGCGACAAATATTTCTTAGAATTATTGTTCGTTGGGAATGTGTGTCAAGGTGTGACGGCGGAGATAATGACATAAAAAATGGGGCCGCAAGGGGGAGAAAGGAGTGAAACCCCCAACGAGATGGCAGGTTCTCGGCGACCCCTAGAAGAATTACATATTCAGGCGTATCAGGCCAGCCGTCTCCTCATGTATTGTTAGCAGACGCGCGAGCAAGGCTTGTTGCGCTGCATCTCTCAGCTTGAGTGTGGCGTTCTCCTCTAGTAAACGCTTACATGTCTCAGCCACTGAGAGTGAGTCATCAACTGGGTTGAACAGCGTATCAAACCAATTGCCTGCCCCTCGTGAAGTGTTGCCCGGACATGACGTGTTCTGGCGGTCGGAGTGGCGTACATGGCCGAGAGGATTTCCCATTGCGAACTCGAGCTCCGGGCAGAGTTCCTTGAGGCTCGCCAATTGCGCCCCACTCGGCGGATGTGTGGAGAAGTCCCCTATCATCACGATTCCCACGCCACGCCAGTTGTTCATACCCACGCCTTCCTTAGCGTCCTGCCCGTCAGCGTGCCAGGAGAGCGTGTCTAGGGGTAAGCAAACCGTTACATGGCCGTTCTGCTGGATGACGATATGGTAGGGGATTTCGGAATACTGGCACCGTCCCGGGTCTTGGTGTGTCACCATCTCCCGTGCCAGGTCGGTCGGGGTCAAGAGGTACTGGTCACTCCCGCTATGATGAATCGTGATCTCCGCTATCTCGCTGAATGCACGTTTGCGGTATGGCGCCGCCCCGTCCCGTGTCGGAAGCTGCCCTATCATCGAGTCATACCATTTGTTACCAATTTGGAATTTCTGCATCGGTTCCTCCTCTACAATAGGCGTTGTCTCAGGAATCATCAGGCCATCGGTGCTGAAGTTCTCCCAAGCTAGGGTCGGCCCCGCTGTGAAGACGGTAGCGCCGAGGACATGCGGATCTTGCCCTAAGAGTTGGTCATATATCTTAAGATCATCAATGTAAGCTTCAGCCGATACCGTATCCTTCCAGCCAGCCTCTCCACCCTCAATAGCATCTATCCCACATTCGGTTATGAGAATCGGAGGGTCAGTATTCCAATATTTCCTGAATCTGAGAGCGTGCCATTCAGTAAACTCTTGAACCCCCCAGTAGCAATGTAAGGCAATCGCATCCAGCCCGCACCAGTTCGCCTTTCGGAACTGCTCCCAATCGTAAGCCTCATAATCTCCTGTCGCCCAACTAGGACCGGCCACCTTTAGGCCATTGGAGTGAAGGAGGGGAACAACCTCTTTAAGAAGCTCGATATACGGGAGCAGTTTTTCCTTACCGACCTCATTGTAGACTTCGGCATAGAGGTTGGGATGCCGATAGCCCCCAAGGGCGCTGAGGATGGCGTTGGCTACCTGCTGCGGATTGACTAAGGGCTGATCTGAGAAATAATGACGGAATATTCGGATAGCGTGAGGGGGAGCCGTCTCTAGCGGGGCAATGGTATCAAGTGCTTTTACAATGTTCGCTCTTGCCGCCCAACTAAGTGCGGGTGCGGTTGGTTGTATTACGTGAGGTCCTATCTTCTGCATCTCTCACTCCATCCACTTTTGTGGGATTGTAGTTTCGACCATCCTACCTTTGCAATCGAAGCATCTTGGTACATAATCCTCTGGAGCTTGATTTGGGGGAGCCTGCAACAACCATTCTGGTGGCATATAATTCCACCTTTCGCCGCAGAGCTCACAAACCCACAACTTCATCTGATTCGCCTATACTGCTCGGCATTAGAATCTCCCAAAGCTATAAAGATTAGCGTAGGCCCACGGCGATTCAATGACCACCTCCCCGTAACGGGATGTCGCATGGACCATCCGAGTCGAATCTATCATTAAGCCGACGTGGACTATGTAGTTTCCTTTATTGTAAAAGGCCAAATCACCCCGTTGTGGCTGAGTGATAGTAGTTGCACGTTGCCATTGCAGATAGGCGTTGTGGGGCAGATAGACCCCCATCTGAGCGTAGGCGGCGGAGACCAGCCCCGAGCAATCATATCCATTCGGCCCCGATCCGGCCCAAACATAGGGCTTCCCTATTTGAGCCAATGCGAAGGTCACAGTGTCGGCGGCATCGAAACGGATAATCTGTCCAGGAAATATCAGGGCAGGGTTTGCAATTCCGTTGATGGTTGCCAGATAGGAAACGCTGTACCCAAATCTCTGCCCGATATTCCAAAGGCAATCGCCAGTCTCTACAATGTAGGGGCTGTCCGCATGGGCATGGTTAGGGCATAGTAGGGCTATCCCCAAGATAACCGCAACAGCTAGGAAGCGCATATCAATTTATTCCCCTGTACTGCTCGGCGTTGTACGTTTGGCGGAATAACTCAGGCAACGCGCCCCACATAAACTCTTCGATCTCCGTTGTAGTCTTCCCGTCCTGTCGCATCATCCACGACATCCGCATCACATGATGAAACACTTTTATATAGAGTAGGTAAAACCCCAACAACACAGCCATGAAGTCCTCCGGTTCTTGGAAGCGGGCCGCAGCATAATTGACAAGCCACGCGAGTGCTGACATGGTGAAGGGTTCCATCTCCATGAGGATGTCGTTCTCATCGCTCAGGCTGGCCCTATGCGTTGATATGGCATAGTTGATCGCAAGCTGAGCCTTCCCCATGAGTGTTTGGATTTCCTCGCCATTCACCTCAGCGCACAGCGTGTCAAAGCCCTCAGTGATCTCTTGTCTGAGCTTGTTAGTTATCTCAGGATGTATCTCCTCCATTGCCGTTCACTTTCGCTAGTGCATTCTTCAGTGCGTCAGGTATGGGTAAGCCCGCCTCTGCCAAGTTCTCTAAAATTGAAAGTCCCTCATGACACACGTAGAACCCCGCCACGACTTCCACTAATGGTATCCCGCCTGCGTGTGGAGCCAGGACAGCCGCGGCCCCTATGACTAGCAGGATCAGCGCCTTCTTTGTGACCCCTCTAAGGCTCACATCGCTGGACAGCTTCTTGGCTACATAGCCAGATAGCACGCCAGTTGCTATGTCCAGCACCATCAGGACAATGAGCGCCTGCACCAATGGATTCATGGCTGCCCACAATCCAGCTAGGGAAGCTGCCACAACTCTGACTGCTGTGCCGATTATCTTGAATATGTTCATGTTTCACCTTCTTTCTAAATCCCTTGCGTGCTTATTGGTGGACTACGGGACAATTGCCACTATGATCCACTGTCGCGAGGCCGGTATGTAGTCCGCAAGTACTGTATTCCCAACAACAGGGGCAATGCTCAATAGGTCGTTTGCCTCGAATATCTGCCCCATGTGTGCTAACCCGTACACAGGGGCAGCGGCACTAACAATAACTCCAAAGGTTGTCGTCTGTGTTGTCATATCTCGTGTATTTTCTTTGTGGTCTTTGCAATCGTCATTGACACTATATCTGCATGGCCGGGGAAGCCCTGGTAGCCTGCATATGTTTGGATCAGGTTAGTTGCGAAGGGGGCAACCGCATCGCGTACCCAGAGGGCAACATTGAAATTGGGGTGCGGCCCCACGTAATCCTGTACTAGGTAACACTGTTTCTTCGCTATCGTCGCCATCGTCTGACATGCGGGACTCCCCCAACCTAGCCCCAGAGGGGCTCCTGCCCAGTCCATCGCCCATCCACCGATTACATCTTTGCGATGTGCTTCCGTTCTTTCATTTGCAAACCACCAGGAATATGGCATGACCACTGTCTCGGTGTCATCGTGATAGAGCATCCCTATTCCCATCATTCCCGACTGACTGATAGGTGATGGGTCATAATCGTAATCGACAGCCCAAGCAAAACCGTCATACATAAGAACCACGCCCATCGTGGGGGCTATCAGCGCCCTCCGTGCCGTCATGTAAATCATGTTGTCGACCGGATTCAAGACCATGATTCCAGGTGAGTCCACGTGCAGCCCGAATAGTAACCCCAAGTCAGCATTAAGCGCCCATATCACGCCATCCGCCGAGCTGTAGACTAATCTGTTGGTATGGAAATATAGTATGTTGTTGCGAACGCAGATCCCTGTGAGATAACCAGCAGGCGGCGTGAACACGGTCACTCGCGTTTCTGTGATGGGGTCAAAACGGTCCACAAATGGAGAGAACCAGAACCATCCATGTGCCACATAAAGATAGGTAGCCCCCATGTAGGTATGCTCGGCAACGTCTGTGGGAACATCCGGGGCGGCCCAAGTTAAGATCCATGTCACGGAATCGTCGGCAGGATCGAGCTTATAAATTCGGGTGTTTCCGTCGTCGTCGTTGTATGTCCAGATATAAAGCAAGCTTGTGGCGGCGTAGTACGCCATGCAAGTGATCCATTCGTAATCGCTGGGGGCCTGCCAGACGAAGGAGGGAAGGCCAGTACCTGTGTACTTATAAAGCTCGCCTCGGTAATTGGCAGGCTCAACCCCGGGAGCAAAATACAATACTTCGCCCATTCGGAATATAGCCACAAGTTCCGTATTCCCCGGAAGTACGTGCGCCATGATGGTATCTCCAACTGCCGCGCCATTCTCAGGCAGACAGCGCACCTCATACTGCTGCCCCTTCCACGTACCACGGATATGTGTGGCGTCAATTATTGCCGTCACGTAGAGCAGTTTTCGCGCCTCATCCACGACTGGTCTCATGGCATCAAGTTCTCCCGCAAGAATCTATCGGGATGGAGGTTCACGAATCGTGTTTTCGTCTCTGCCACATTCTCGCCTTGCCACGTATGCTCGAATCCATCAATCATCCAGTATTCATTACGCCCAAAGCCTAGGAATCGATTAGACTTGATTCCGATCTCCAAATTATGCTCTACCCAGAATTGCGCGGGAGCCCTCACGACTATGCTGCCGAGGTTCCTATTTCTCGCCCACCAGCGTAATGCCGTGATAGGTCTAGCATCATGGGCTACCCCGTCCTGGCATACCACGGCATCTGCATGTACTAATCTCCCATAGAACGGTTCCCTGTGTGGAGGCCAAGTACACGTGAAGCCCGCTCCAAGGTTGGTGTTATCGAAGGCTCTTTGTTCGGCAGAGGTCACGTCAAAAGCCGACTCCGCCCATTCCAAGAATCGTATCTCTTCGGCTGTTGACATATGATACAGGGGGGTGTCCGTACCCCAGTTCCATTCCTGCACCTCGATTCTTGCATCGGATCGTCTCTGGTAGATGGCCAGTGCCGCCATATCCGCGAGATCAGCTACCGACTTCTGTGCCGATGTACGGAAGACGTTGTAATTTCGGGGGATATTGTTGGGTAACGCCACCACATTGTGAGAGGCTGCAGGCATACCACATCTTTGCTGGTAAATATCCTCAATCATTTGGGCCACTGTCATATTCATACCGACGCCGGGGATGGCCACACCCGCGTCCGAATATGCGGCAAGTATCTCCATATCATCCGCAGTTGCCCGCCATCTATCACGAAGGGGAACCGTCAGAGTGCACCTACCGCCACTTTGTAATTCAACCTGCTTCTCCGCGCACTTTCCCGCAAACAAGACTTCCCACGGAGCCCAATTACCATTGCCGTCGCCTGCCCTTCCTTCGATAATGCATCTACGGTTCAAGAACCGCATCCAGGTATAGAGCTGGGAAAGCTCCTCCATATCCTCATCGATTCCGTAGTTGTCCAGGGTCAGTTCGGCGGCATCGACTACATTCAGTTTGTCCGCGGAGGTGCGTCCCCCCAATAGTGTCGGCAAATAACTCCATGTGGTGGTATCGTATACAAACGGTGCTGCCCATTCGGGATAATCTACCGTCTCGGCGACACCCTGCACGTCCACCCAGTCCGTATGCCATTCCGTCCAGGCCCCGAGATTCCCCTGAATTGCAGTGCTGTTCCCCAACACAATGGCGTCTGCGTATCTGCCGTTGGCAGCGATTATGAATGGGCCGATCTCGTATGTTCCGTCGTCGTCTGCGTCTATGTCGATGATGTACTGCTGTGCAGAGGCGTCGTATCGCACTCGATAGCGGTTGAAAGAGGTGTCCAACCCATTGGCCCACACTACGTTGTCGGAGAAGAACCCGTCGGGAGCGTGTACCTCCAGGCCGTCGGCGAGGTTCGCCTTGATAGCGAAGATGGCTTCACAGTCTCGAAAGGACCGCCCACAAATGCGAATGAACGACCCAAAGCCCGTAATGGTGGCAGCTGCACACCGTATTTGGAATGTCCAGTCGGTGTCTCTGCGTAAAGGGAAGGAAAGGTTATGTCTTGATTGCGTCCACGATGGGGCTATGCCAGGGGCTACCGTCCCAACCCACAACGCGCCGACCCACTGCGTCAACAACCCCCAGGACGGGTGAAACCAGAACCACTTGTTAGCATCGGGCAGTCCTGCCCCATTGAAGTCGTCGTGGAAGCTCCCGTTGAACACGGGGTAGTCCAGCTCCACCGCTGCCCGCACTTGGCTTTGGATGGTGCGAGACTTGTATATTTCCGCTTCCTGGAAGCTAGGATAACCCATTACAGCTTAACCGCCTCTTTGCCCGTGTAGTTCTGCCAGCGTTCTATGATTACATCGCAATAGTGCTCGTCTATCTCCATCATCCTGCACTTGCGCCCTAGCTTCTCGCAGGCGATGAGGGTTGTGCCTGAGCCACCAAAGAAGTCAACAATAATAGCTTCTTCATTAACATAATTCAAAAACGGTTCAATTACCTCTATTGGTTTTTGCGTTGGATGCATCCTAGATTTACTGTCTTGTGTTTGCAGCCCGAAGAAACGAAACCACTCTTTGTGTATGACCTGTCTTTTGTGCGCCTTCCTTGACCACAACAATTCAAATTCAGAATTGTAGTCTGCATCTCCATTGCTTCCGAGTGTCTTATCCCACACTATAAATGAACCCTTATTCTTATTAGGTATTCTCTCGCAGTAATAATCAGCACCCCACCAGAATTGTTCAGATACATAGTCAAAAATCTCTAGAAGGAAAGTGGGGTCAAAATCCTGCTGATCACCTATCACGGTTGCCCATTTTTTGCCTTTCCGTCCATTGCCTGACATTTTTGAGAAATCAGTATCAACATTCTTCCCATATGGTGGGTCGGTGAACACCATATCCGCCTTCTCGCCCTGCATCAGCCTCTCGACGTCCTCTTTCTTGGTCGCATCACCGCACAGAAGCCGATGGTCGCCTAGTTCCCACAGGTCGCCGGTCTTGCAGATAGGTTCTACTTCTTCGGGAATATCGTCATCGTCAGTCAAGCCTTCCGTTATGCCGAAGGGGATCTTGTTCTCTTTGGCGATGGTCTCTAGCATTTCCTTAATTGCCGCATCATCGGATTCTATCCCGCTGAGCAGTTCGCCTAGCTGTTCCCTATCCGCAGCGGCCATTGCAGCTATCGGATCGAAGGATGCCAGTATGATCTTCTCCTCCTCTTCGGAAATATCAAGGTAGGTTACTGGTATGCTCTCTTGTTCCTCGGATATGGCCATCGCAATCCGAAGGTGTCCGTCCACCACAAAGCCCGTCCTCTGATTGACTTTGACGGTATCCACTATCCCTACGTTGTCCAGACTCGCCTTCAACGCCTTCTGCTGTGCCTGGGGATGTATCCGCCAGTTGCGGGGGTTAGCGAGAAGCTGTTCGGGCTTCTCCTCACCATACCCCACTATCCTATTCTCCCAAGCCATCAATCAACCTCTCGCCATAAACCGCATATAAGAGTAAGCGTCAACTGTCTGCTATCAGATCCACCAGGTATCCCATCCACATCTAGCCTCAGCCATTCCCCCTGTCGGAATGATGGGTGGAGGCACAATTGCCCCCCAACAAGAGGTGCTCGGCCATTGGCGTCCTTGTCATCGACCCGATATTGTGGTTCCGAGGTGAAGTAATCTCGCGCCTGATCCATGTTATGAACCTGAACCTCGGTATAGGTTCCAGCACCCGTACCCGCGTCTTGAATCGATCCGCAAAGGCACGGCCCATGGAATGAACCCAATATCTCGCCATCGTGGGGACATTCGCGCTGTTGTTTGTTGTCCCCAACAGTGATAGGGTTGTCTGAGCATTCAAACTCGATGGGGGCTATATAATATAGTTTCGCCATAATGCCTCCTACGGTCTATGAATCCTGCACCACGCCGTTATGATTGCGTCCCTGCTCAATCCGCCGGCGGGTATAGTCAGCACATTGCAGTTGATTTGGTTGCCCTGGTAAAAGTCCAAATCCGTACCCAAGACGTGATCCTGCAGCCTTCGGTTTGGTGGTGGCGCGTTTATGAAATCTCCTGGTGTCGAAAGGTAGTCCACTACGCGCTCGACATTCGCCAGCTGAATACGAGTTTGCCCAGCGCCTGCACCTAAATCACCAATGTATCCTTCCACGCCCACAATCGTTCCTGCCACGGGCATGACATTCAGACGGAACGGGGAAAGGACGGCAATGGTCCCTCTCAACACCCAACGGAATGGGAATAGAAACGTGGGTGTGTCCACCTGAATGAATGGAATCGTGATGGCGGAGTCGATGATTCTACACTCTCTATCATACCCAACATGAGATACCGAGGACTCCCCCATGTAGGCGTTTATAGTCAAATACCGCCCACCGGACATGGGCTCGAAGGTTATCGAATGCGTCCCCCTGTTGGCCCTTAGTCGGTGGATCTCTCGCATGACGCCTTCATAGGTGAGGTCACTCCCCCATGTGCAATTCACCTGCACATAATCCGATCCCGGCCTAACCGTTGGACGCTGGTCTGCTGTCAAAACACTATCATGGGGATACGTCACCACCTCAATGAAATGGGGTTGGCGGATTAACTCTCTATCATCAATGGCGAGAAACACTAGCGCCCTCCTGTGATTCGCCTATATGCTTGGTATTTTCGTACTGCGTTCACCACGTCCACCGGCTGATTTGCCTGGTTGATGTTCCAGGTGTCAGAAGAAACATTACTGATGTTGGCTGGAACAGCTGAGTGCGGGAGAACTGTCGTTCCCGTGGGGAGAATGGCCAGCTCTTTACCGCGTTCTCCTACCTCTACCACGCCGCCGCGAGCCAGGGTCCCGCCTTCCTCCATCCCGGGGATTGGCATGTTGTACCCGGAGAAGTGTTCCTTGGCTATCTGATCCGCCGTCCTGCCGCCCTCCTCCATACGTATCAATTTGTCCATTTCGCGCTTGGCTTCGGCTATGTCATCAGTCCAAGCATCCGTAGCGTTCCTGCTCGCGTCAACGCCATCTCTAATTAGATCAAGAACAGTTCTTATCCTATCAATCAATTCGTCATATGAGCCGATGGTATCACCCAGTCTTAGATTGTATTCGGCTTGTTCGATCTTGAGTGTATTGGCGGAAGTGGCCAAGCCCTCCTGCATGATCTTTAAGGAATCCACTACGGCTTGTCGATCATCGAGAACCTTGTTAGCGGAGTCCAGACTCAACGTAAGATCTACTATATCTCGCTGAGCATCCTGGATTCCCTTGACGGCCTCCTCGAAGGTTATCTCCTTGACGGTATCCGCCATCTCCTGAAGTTGCCTCAACTGAGGATCGAACCTCAATTGTTTCTCTATATTCACCCTCTGCTGTTCGGCCGTGAGGATATCGGATTGCGTCTGCAAATCGGCCAACGCCAACTGCTGGCGAAGCTCCAGGATCTCCAACTGCTTCTCGGCGGCTTGTAGGGCTTTCTCTTGTTCCGTTGACTCAACGGCGGTAGTTCCTCCCTGCTCCTGCTGTTCGGCCATCTGCTCGTAGAACTGCAGGAATACGGGAATACCCGTCTCCAACTCCCGCTTCTGGGCAGCGAGCATATCGAACATTGCCCTAGAGCCACGATCCGCCATCTCCTCCGCCTCATCACCCGCCTCTAGCATGGCCAGTCTGAGTCGTATTGTCTCTTTCCTGGCAGCGGCTATCTGTGGTGTGAACCCCACCTGTATACCAAGCATCTGTAGCTGCACAGAGGCCACTGCTTGGCCTATATCGAATAGCTGGTTTTCCAACGCCCTCATACCCACAAGGGGGGCCGTGGAGAATGTGCGTAATCGCTCCTGAGCATCGGCCAACTCATCCTCTAGGCGGCTCACCAAACGTTGCTGTTCTTCAAGCGACCTATTCGCTGTGGCCATTGAGTTGGAAAGGTAGAGTTGGGCTAACGCATTCTCGTCGAGTTCTCGGCCCACGGCCTTTAACGAAGCCTCCAAACCTTCTGAAGCCTTCGTCTGCGCCGTCTGTTGACGCTGCAGTTCGGTGTTGACCATGCCCTCTAAGTCAATGCGCGGTGTGATCTCAAAAGCCCTAGCCAACGGTCCTTGTATTAGTTCAAGACGTCGCTGCGCCTCCTCACTGACTCCTTCCAACCCTTCGCCGATTATGTGGTTCAGATCAGCGACTATTTTGGGAAGCTCAGCGTTTATGGCTTCGCGCTCGGCTGCTGTGAGTGCTTCCATAGCGGACTTGCTTATAGCTTCGGGGCCACGCTCCAGCAAATCCTCAAATGCGTCTCGCAGTTTGGGAGCCATCTCTGGCATGGCCTCCATCGCTTCTCCAAACCCCGCCATAGTTGTGGGGTATGCTTCACGAGCTTGGGCGCTGTACTCTAGTTGAAGCTTCATGAGCCGTTCCATCGTCTTTTCGATGTCAACGGCGGGCTTCAATGTGGCCTCCATTGCTGTTGCTTCTTCCCCGAAGGCATCAACCACGAACTGCGACTTCTTGAGCATCTCATCTTGGGCGGCGGTCATGCCCTTTGAGTAGGATGCCTGCGCTTGTGCTATGTCCGATATGCCCTCCGGACCCACAAGTGCCATGCTCGGTGTTTCCAACAGTGCTTTTGCTTTGCTCGCCTCACTGCCTAGCCGCTTATACTCATCAGTCAGCTCCGACACATCCATCTTGGACATGCGAGATTTGGTTCCCACATCCTCAATCTTGTTTATGAGTCCAATGAGGCCAATCGCAACAGGTCCTGACGCTGCCATACCCAGTGCGCCCAACGCCAGCGTCAAGGTCGAGACGCCAGAAGCTGCCGCCACCGCTGGAGTTGCTATGCCAGATATGCCCGTCCCAATAGCACGTGCGCCTGTAATAGCACCACTCCGAGAAGCTATCCACAGCACATTGTTCTGGGCGAGAACGGCATTCTGCGCTCCGAGAGCAACCGTCTCAGCTGTTATGGATGCTGTGGCAGCGGTGCGTGTCGCTGCTTCTTGCGATTGCGCCATAGAGGATGCGGCGCTTGCCAATTGCCAGGTCTTCATAAGGGTAACAATCGTTCCTATCGGCCCGGCCACCGTTAGAATCGCACTTCCAGCAGCCAACGACCAACCTATCGTTGCCCTCATACCTTCTGAAAGGTTTGTGAGTCCTTCCAGAAAGTCCATCATTAGATTGAGGCCCTCAGACATGGCAGGCAGGAAAGCTTCACCGAGGGCGTTCTTGGCCTCTTCTATGTAGCGAGGAAGAGAAGTCCACTGCTTGCCGGCCGTCCCCATCGCGGCTTCGTATGTCCCCAAGATGCGCTCACCGGCCTTAAGTACCTCATTCAGGGCAATCTGCTGTTTCATCTCAAAGGTCAAGGATTCAGTTGCAACGCCTTGTGCCTCGGCGTAATCCGTATACGCTTTCTCCAGGTTGACGATGATGCCCCTTTGTCGGAGGATTATCGGTTGGAGCGCCGTTATTCCATGTAGTAGAGCCTCCATAGTTTCACTGGAATTCTCGTTTGCGATGACGGCAGCATTCTGCGCGACCCTGGCGAGTTTCGTAGCTTGATTCACATCCAGTTGCGCCTGCATCATTTGGGCTAATGACAGCCGAGCTGCTTGGGCCGTGATGCCCAGCTTTTTGACATTCTCCTCTTGTATTGCAAGCTCGGTGGCAGTATAGCCCGCGATCCTACCTACCGTTTGAAGTACAATCCCCAGTGTCTCAGTGCGAGCGGCAGTCATGGCAAGATCACTTACGAATCGCCCTAAACCAATACCCGCCAGAGATGCAGCGATGCCAGACGCCATGCTAGTGATCTGTGATTGCATCGTCTGTGCTGCCCGAGTGGTATCAGCGGCGGCTTTGGTTGACGCAGTTCCTATCTGATTCAGGTGCCCTTCTATGCGCTTGGACCCGCGCTCGAACTCCGTGAGCCCTGCGATCTTTGCTCGTATTCCAACGTCTTCGTAGGTCATCTCGCCTGCCGTGCTTTCCTTTCAGCAGCGTCGTTTACAGCGTCTTGCATATGCATCTCTACCAGCCTATGAAGCCTGTACTGGGCAACACATGCCGCCCGTTCTTCCCACGGCAATTCCGTAAACTCCACGGGCGTGTAGTGGCAATACACTGCCGCCTCTCTCAGTTCAAGATCAGGAACCATCCCCGGCAGCAGGGGTTCGAACTCTACTCCGCTGTTTACGCGGTTCCTCAACCCCATCTCCCATATCGGTATCCCGTTCCTCGTCACTCCGAAAGGATTCCGCTACTTTCGCGACATCCTCCTCGGTGGCTCCTCCCAATCGTGTCTGTGCCAGAGTGAATGCTTCAATGTCATCCGCGTGTGTTATGGCGCAGTATTTGAGCCATTGCACGTACCGTTCGCCCTTCATTGCACTCAGGTTGATGCCTAGATACTCCAACTGCTCTGTCCACTCGTTCTCTTCGGGTCCAGGCATCCCTTCTGGGACTTCCAGCAACTTCGTACCGAATACCCACATCAGCTCGTGGATGGCGTTAGCGCGTTTCGCATTAAACTCATTCACCTGTTCCAGGTATTCAGGGTCGAATGGGTTCTCTTCCTCGCGCCCTTTGGCCTCGATCATCACTATCGGTACTTTGGGCTCCTCCAGCTTTTCGATTGCTGCCCATATCGCGTATGGCGGCACTGGCTTCAGCAGTAACTTAACTCCCGACTTCAATGTTAGTTCCATCCCTAATACCTCCTTATTCACCGGGGGAGGACGGAAAGGGAGGCAAAACCGCCCTCGCCCCGTATTCCAACTACCGGCTAGCTGGCCTTAACCAAAAAGCCATCTGCCCCATCCTCCCCAAGTCCACCACCGACAACCATGTTTGGGTCGTCGCAAACGGCTAGTGCGTTGATTTGATCGTTGGCAGGAATTGTGCCTGTACCCTCTGGGAGTACGTAATATTCATACCCGCCATCAATCGTTCTCAGAATGTTCGAAGTACCTGCTATCAGGTTGTAGTGGGATATGTACCCCACCTGGGTTGTGACAAACACTATGTCTCCCACGACCCCAGCACCCGAACCAGGAAATGCTTTCTCGATCCATGTTGCGCCCGCGTTGCGGGTATAGAACAGCTGGCCACCAGCGGTTCCTACGAACCATGTGTTCTCATCCACCATCCAGCACGCCGTCAGGTTCACCGCCGGGGCAGGTCCCAGGACGAGTGCCCACGTTCCACCGTCGGCTGTGTAAATCACTGCATTGCTATCGCCTACCGCAAGGACATTCTCCTCATCATAGGCGTGGATGGCGTTTAGGGGCTGGATTGTGGCTGCCCCTGCATCCTGTATCACCGGAGCCACGGCCGGACCACTCAGGAAGTAGACGTAACCACCCGCCCCACCGATCCAGGTATAACCAGGTTTGTAGGTGTCAATGCACCTTGGCCCACCACCTGCGGTGTATACAGCCACAACCTCTGCCCACGTCTCCGTACCCAACAGGATTTGCTCCCGAAGGGCGTAGTGGTGGCTGAGGCTGACCTCGCTTACCACGATGACATAATCACCGTGACATGCCATTGCATTCGGATCTTCGTTGGCTGCAAGTGTCGTGATGGGGGTTGCGGCGCAGGTCGAGCCCTGATCGCTGGAATACACTAACTGTGCACCCAAACCAGGGCTTCCACCAGCTGCGCGGATAAGCGCAAAGAGCTTCTGACATCCATCAGACGCCAATCCGCACTCACCTCCGCAACTCTTGGTGTCGCAGAACATCGCATCCACGACTTCCTGAATCACCGATGTGGAACAGATCTCCGCAAGGTTCAGCTTCAGAATCTCGTAGAGGTTCGTCCCTGATACATCGATGTTCTCATTTACTGGGCTGCGATCGTCACCCGATAGAGAACCGAGATCATCCGCCCCATAGGTGGAAATCTCACCGTGCTCCAAAACAACAATCTTGTCCCATCCCAGTTTGAAATCCTGTGGGTCTTGGCACTGCCCGATGTGCACCTGGAAGTCGTGGTAACACCCTCTCCGCCTCATACGGAGCATGTCCGAAGCAACGGAGCGCGGATACCGGGCCGAGAATCCCATCGTCGGCTTTTCTTCCGCACCAGGCATTGATGCCACCTCATCGAACTTCCCGTATTCGCTATCCGACGGGATATACACAGCCGTTGGCGACCCTGCATTCCAAGCTGGCGCACCTGCCTTCCAGACGCCCATATACTCTGGCACTACCGTGGGTCCCGCGCCGTCCTCCATGGCCCATACGCGGGTCAGGTCATTGATTGTTATGCTTCTTGGTGTTGGCATTCAAATCCTCCTAAGAGCCTATCTGCTCTTGCCTGTAAAACTCATGTACTGTCACCATGTCGGTCTTTAACGCCGCTTTCAAAGCACCCTCGAGATGCTGTGGCTTGGCACAAACATCGCGGTATGTAAACAGCCCCCGGCTGAAAAGCTGGTTGTGAAGACGTACTCGCGCATCTTTCGACCACCCCCTCTCCTCTAGTTGGGCATCCATATCAGGCGGCCCCACGGGAATGCCAGCTGTATAGTCCTCTGGCAAGCACCCCAATGGAACCTCTACCCTGAATTTCCGCCCGTCTTCCGCTTCGTAATCTACCCGCTCAATCATCATTCCTCCCTAAACACAAACCGCCCGCTTGCGAGGATGTTCCTAGTTCTCCCCGTTCGCGGGCGTATCGGCCTCTCGGCCTGTTGACCCTGTTTAATTAACTTCTAGTTCAATATATTCAGGCTCCCTAATACCTAACGGCCTGGCCTAGAGCCAATCTGGTCGCCATGTTATACGCCTGTATTGCGCCTGTCTTGGTTCCCCAAGGGCAGGCAATGTCTCTTCTAGCCATTTGATAGCGTGCAGACCCAGTCTGATTACCGGCCACCAATGCCCGATCCTCTGTCCACCGCTCGTAAAACGCCTCTACGTTGCTGCATCCGCACACCGGGCGATCCAACAGGGTTATCGCATAAAGTACTATCATCCTTTCAAGCGCAGGGTCCATCTGCTGGCTCGGCCTATCGGTTCGTGCCCAGCGCCACCCGGCCTTGTACCACAACCTCACGCGTTCGGGTTGCCTTGCCACAGACAACGATGCCGCCACAAAGGAAGCACTTGCAGCATCCCACTCTCCCGGTTGGTACGTTACGAATCCCAATCTAGGGTCCCTCGTCTGCAAACATCCCCATTGAACGGCCCATGCGCACATTGCACAATCGGCTGTCCCACAATTGCAGGTGGATGGCAATCTCTCCCACTGGAGTTGTACCTGCTGTGATGGGTCTAATCTCACCCAGGCCACATCGACCTGTACTACGAAATTGGCGTCAATGTCGCCATCTACTGCCTTCGGGTTGAGTGCCTCCCACAAGTCGGGGAGTACCAACAGGTGGCGATCGACAAGAATTGTAGCCACGCCTGCTGCTATCACAACATTGCGCAAGGGGCGGATCTCCCATTCGTCTTCGGCCAGCTCACCGTGGAAGTACACTCTCAATTCGTCGGGGTCAGTAACGGAAGTATTAACCACAATCTGCATAGTCTCGAAATAGCCGTCTAGGTCGAGGTCTTGCCATTCCATCCCTGCCCCGATGGTAGGACTAGCAAAAATATCCTTTGCCTCAATACCACCCGAGATAATGTGCCCCCACAGCCCTTTCACGGACTGGAAGCGTCTCGCGGCATCCTCTAATGTACTTAGACCCCTAGCTGCCACGTCATACACCTGCGAAGTCCTCGCTACCTCACCTTCGACATATTGCGGAAGAGGGTAATAACCTAAGAATGCCGATATGTCGTCCTCCGCCCTCGCAATTGCCTCAGCCACCTCTTCGCGTCCCACCTGGTCTGCCGCCTGCCACGAGTGTTGAAGCCAAACCTGCTTACAAGCATTCACAGGGGTCAATTCGCTCGTCACCTGGTTGAAGTGCCGTGGCTCTATACCCAAAATCTGAGCGAACCTATCCAGTGGAAGCATTGTCCTAATACTAGCTCTTCCCATTATTACATCTCCCTGGCAGCAATGCGTTCCATCTCCTCTAGCGTGAGTTTCCTAGCAGGCTTCGGCGGACGTTCAAAACTGCTTCTGTTTGCTTTTCGTTTCTTTGCTATAAACGACCAAATACTAGGCAACTTAAGTGCTCTTCCCATCGATTATCACCCCCATTGCTATTGACGCGGCGGATAACGCGAACGGAAGCCCGACCATGACGGCAACCCCCGGCGCCGCAAAATAAAATCCCGCCATGCACACACCAACCCATATACTTCCACAAGCAGGACACGCAAGGAGCTGGGCCAGTTCTGTGTCCGGCCAGGCAATGGGCTCTCCATTGTCGTCGTGCATGACCCCAAACAACCGCCGGAAGTGCATGAACATTGCTTTCGGACCTCGTTCATATTGAATCAATCTCCCGATGCGCCAGGTGGCGAGGGCGAGAATAAGCACATCAACTAGCAGCCGCATCCAATACCCCAACCCTCGACCTTGTGTGCCGCATCTGTGGCGGCTCCACAATCTCCTCTGCCGGCAACACCTTGCGCCTCAGTTTCCCTCCTCCTGGTAATTCGATCATCTCCAACCCGTCCACGTCTACTGCGTACACGAACACATCCCTATGGCCGTTGTTGGCTCCAATTCGATACATTTGGCGGCTCCGTGGCCCCTTGAGGCTGATCGTTCCGCTCGACTCCCCGGTATACTCCATCTTGACCAGCCCCTCGCCCCTGGCTTCCGCTATAGCCACCTCTCTAGCGGATATTTGACTTAACATGGGAGGCGGAACCGCTATATTTCTTGCTCCACCGCCCTTGCCGCAACTCCTACATCCCATCAGTCTCTCTCCTTTGCCCGTTGTGTAGGGCCTCCATTTCTCTATCAGCGCGAGCCTGTTCCCCTCCGAATTCGTGTATCCGTCAAGGCGGCGCTGTCCCGCGTAGTACCGATAACACCATAGCGGCTTTGATATCCGTGTACCACATATCTCCTTAGTTGCCATCGCGAAGAATAAGTCCCAATCTTCCCACCCACCACAATTGGGGTCGAAGCCACCGGCTTCCTTCCAGGCGGCCTTCGGCATAACACACGTCACGGCGAACAGCAAGCCCTTCCAGAGCAAATCCATCATCTCGAATTCGGCGACCTCTACATGACTATGCTCTCCATTCTCCTCCACCTTGAAATAATCCGAATATACATAACCACCGTGTTCGCTCTGGACTGCTATGGACTCCGCCAGAAAGGTCGGGAGCAGATAATCGTCTGCATCCAGAAGGGCTATGAGTTCGGTGTTAGCGGCTTCTATCCCAATATTCCTAGCCACAGCCGGGCCGCAACCAGGGGTGGGAGTCCTTATGAGTTTCGCCCATGGATACCCCATCAGGTCTATTCCCTTGGGTGTGTCGCTAACCACAATAACTTCCCAGCGATCTTCCGTTTGTGCAACAACACTATCCAACGCATCCCTGACCAATCCTTCATGTCCAGGCCCAACGGGTATGACCACTGTTACGATAGGATCGTCATATGTCTTGACGGGCCAGCTCATGTCATTTGCTGGCTTGCCTACAACGCCAAATGGGGTGAGTTCCTTCTTGCGTGCCCAGGGATACCATACGGTCACGTCCGGCCATTCGTTTTCCCTGGACATAGAATCAGGGCGGTTGCGATAAAGCAAAGTCGGATAATCGGTGGCCTTCACAGGTCTTGCACCAAAAGACGTTGCCCTTGTCCAGAAGTCAGCATCCTCCGCCGTCTGGCAACGTTCGCGGTATCCGCCAATCCGCCGCCATACCTCCTTCCTGAACATGGAGGCATATGGTAGGGTATTGAAGTGCGCCATCACTCGGTTAATATGATAATGCCAGTCAAAGGGTGGGGGCCATGAACTCACCCACCGCCTTCCGTCGGGCTCCAATAGCTCCATCGATCCGAATGTGATGGAGGAACCAGGCTCCTTATCCAAAGCTTCTGAGAGTACTCCCAGACTGCGTGGGTTCAACATGTCGTCAGCGTCCAATGGTATGATATACTTAGCGTTTGTGCGCGCTATGCCCCAGTTGCGAGCACCCGCCAAGTAGACATTCTTGGGGGTCTTGGTATATTTGAACCGCATATCCTTTGCAGCGTAATGTGCCGCGATCTCTTCGCAATTCCCTGGTGAGCAGTCATCGACTATGATGCATTCCCAATCATCGAATTCCTGTGCCAGTACACTATCCAGGCATTCAGGCAAATATTCCTCCAGGTTGTATACCGTCACGATTACAGCCACCTTTGGATTGCTGCGACCCTCGTAGGCTTCATGGTAAATGTCAGCGCATTGCGCCATGGCGTGATCCCATGTGAAGGTTCTCAACACCGTGTCCCGTGCCATCGCACCCATCGCCGAACGATTAGTTATGATGTATTCCAAACCTGCCTGGAGGTCGTCGTAATCGTTCTCACGAGCTAAGTACCCCGTTTCCATGTGCCTCACAATGTCCATGTTTCCACCAAAAGCCCAACCCAATATGGGCACTCCCGCTGCCATCGCCTCCAGCGTCCCGATACCAAACGTCTCCTTAGTCGTCGAAAGAAAGACACCCGCATGGCGGATAATCTCTTTTGCATCGGGGTATGGCAATTTGCCCGTTACATTCACATTCGGTTGTGGTCTCCCGAATGTCGTGACGAACTGCATCCACGGGTTGCGACTCGCCATCTTGTCCAGAGGAAACGGATTACAGACGGGATCAACCCTGGTCTTGTTCCAGAGGATGTATCCCTTATTCTCGCCGGGTTCCCAAGCCTTCGGGTCGATTCCGGCGTGTAATACTCTTGCATCCAAAGACATCCCCCTAGCAACCTGCCGCGCTACCCAACGGCTGGGCACAGTGGCAATATCACAGCGTCTCAATAATTCCGTGACGTTGGCATTCATTGACCACGCCCATTTGGACCATTCCTGAGCTGCCGTATTGTAAAGGCCATGACAGTGCGCCACCAATGGTTTCGTGGTCTTGACAATATCGGCTGCATGGCACACCACAACATCCGCCTCGTCTTCCGACCCCACGGGCGTTACCTCGTAATCGGGCAAGTACCTGTGTTGGGCTTCCACCCAGCGACGTATGCCACCCTCCCCCTTGTCGGGGCCAGCGAATTCAGGGCGAATGTACACCTTGATGCTCATGATGCTCCTTCCGTCCCCTCTACATGCCACTGCTGAACCTCATAGAATAGATTCCCCTGCATGTACCTTCTGGTTATCACAAGCATCGGCACAGACAATTCATATGGCCTCCATTCGTTCCTCGGCTCAAAGTGATGTTCCGATGAATGATTGTTACAACGCTCCATTGCCATTTCAACAGACGTGAATACACCAAGGATTTTCGTCTCCTCATCATCCAACTCGTTGAATAGTGCTACAAAAACCGTCATATCCATCATTCTGGCTTCACGCTATTCAATGATTCGCCGCCAATATGTGAGAATGGCCCCCACTGTCCCGTCCAGGAGGGGATTACCACATCGGGACCCTCTTTATTGTTGAACGTCCCACACATATACAATTCCGTTTCCCCGGGCGTGAGTCCTGTTGCGTATGGCAAATAGGCGTCTATGAATCTCTTGTGTCTCAATGACGCGTGGCCGCTGAAAACATAAGTATCGGAACCCTTCTTCAGTTTCCACCACAACCTATCCGCGGCTGAGATGAGCTGCCCCTCGATTCCAGGACTTGCGTAGCCCAGTCTCACCATGCCAATCTCTTGACGTTCCTCCATCAACTGTACACAGGGCTTCAAGTCAAAGGATTGCTGGAGTTCCCAGTCATCCTCAAGCCACAGAATGTAATTCCCGTATTCCAGACACTTGTCGGAACCGAGGTTCATACTAACCCCGACTCCCTTACGGTTGGCGTTGACACAGGCCACATCGCGGCCGATGCTTTCCACTAATGCAGCCACATGCTCTTCCGGTGATCCATCGTCGGCAATTACCCAACCAATGTTGGGATAGTCGAGCTTTTCAATGACTCCATTAATTGTCCGCAGGGCTAAATCCGTGCGTTTGTAGGTGATCAATAGACACACCACCAACGGCCATTCCATTACTTTGCCTCCCATACTGTTCTGCTTGCGGGCCTACTATAGACGGGAATAGTAACCAACGCCTTTACTTTCGTCGCACCACAATCCCCTAACAGTTTCTCCACGTCATTGTCCGTCTTGAGGAACTCCGGACCAGGGCCGTCTCCGTAGAGTTGCGTCTCGAAAAAGAACACTCCAGACTCCGCTATAATCCGTTTCAATACAACTATTGCCCTTTCCTTGTCCTTCTGCACCAGATACGCCCAGGTGGAGAACATCGTGACCACATCACGCCTAAAATCGGGTAGGTTAAATATGTCATCTTTCGTGAATTTGCAGCCCATCCCCTTCCACAATGATTCTGCTATCTCTATCGAATCTTCCCCAGTGCGAAACCCCCCGTAGTCCACACCTTCGGCCTCCATCCCTTCGCATCTCGCCATCGCTACGTGGTCGCCCTGAAAGCACCCCAGATCCAGAAATGTCTTACCTCCCAATGGCGATAATCGTGATCTCAACGCCCCAAGAGCACCCAAGACGTTGTACCATCGTCTAATGATTCTGGCTTCATCTTTCACTCCACGGTTGTCTTTTATCTCGATCATCCATCGCCATACGACTGCTGTATCCGTCTCATTCCGTTCCTGTGGATTTGCCACCTCGTCATACATTCGGGACTGTTGCCAATCTACAGCCCACGGATGGTTGTCTCGTACTATTACATTGACCCAGGTCATGTCGATGTGCCGTGCTCGTTTCTCCCGGAAGAGATTGAGCATCCGACAGCAATGGCGCATCACTTCTTGGAGGCTCGTCGGCACGTTTCTGTCTCCAATGTCTTCCTGCAATATATAGTCGTCGCCTTCTTCCAAGAGTTGCGGCGTATAACCCGAATCTTTGAACATCAATAGAAAACGTGCCTCATTGTGTAAGCCCTTCATGTTCATGTCATGCCACTCGACAGCCTTCTCGGTATCGTGGTTCAACGACTTCAGAACGCCCGTATCCGTGCGATAGACACGCAGCCCGTCGTGTCCGCCCAAGACTTTCCCCTCCGGCATCAACATGTCACGCCCTTATCGCCAAGTTCTATCACAGTGCTTCACTTCCGGGCCCACGACTGCCAATTGTCCAACTCCAGTACTTTCTTGTGAGTTTCGCCTAGTATATCTTGCATTGCCCACGACCCAGGGACTTTGTGCCCCAACCAAGAATAGGGTCCGGCGTAGTCAGTGGTCTTTTTGATATCGTCGTGCCAAGAGATTCCGATTGTCTCGCATCTCTCTAACCAGCCCACCCGAGCCATGTGGGGCAGAAGGACTAATTCATATGCCTCAATATTTATCGAGGCGTAATAGATACCCTCTATCCCTAGCTCTCCCATACACTGTTCGAACTCCTTCAGTTCACCATCAAACCATGTCCCATCCTTCAGTGGTATCAAGCCCCGCATGAAAGAGCAGCTGTCACTCCGATAAAGACCCATCTGAAAGATGCCATTCTGGTCACCGAGTCCAAATTGATGAATGTGGACATTCGGCCTATCCCCGAACTTTTCACGCAATCGCTCGCATGCCCAATCCTGCGGCTCGAACAGGTGATGATCGGCCTCTGGATGTTGATCGAGGAGCAACTTGGCTATCACCCCAACAAGGGCACCGATGACAAGAATCACCGGGTACTCTGCCCTGCTCGGGTAGTCGAGCAAGAAACTAGTTTCTCGATACCATTCGCTCATGGTACGTACCTTCCACTCTGACAAGTCAACTGCTCCATCTTCTCCGTCATCAAAATGCCATCTACAATTCTGGGCTCAGGCTCCCAACTGGGACTCTTATCACCCAACAAAACGGCACTCCCCTTCCCTTCTGTCCAAGGCAACGGCAAAGCTAACACGCTCTCAGGTCCCTCAGTTTGACAGAAGCGGTCATTAAAAAGGCGCTCCGTTTCCCAGGCACTCATACCCTCATCAAACCATCCGTAAGCATCAAAAAACCGCTTATGATATAAGCAAGGGCGGAGTCCCGCCACAAGATTATGGCGGTTCATTCGCACAACCCAACCATGTTTGCGCGGCTCGATTGTTCCCGTGCAACCCGGATATGGGAAGGACAAATGGACTGCACCGATGGCCTCATCCTCCATAAGCATCTGTGCCCATGGTGTCAGGTCGTAGGGCTGGGCTAACACGGCGTCATCCACTATATTGAGAGCTAATGGAGATTTCAGGAATGCCAAACCGAAACCCTCATTGAGTGACGCCCCTATGCCATTTCTGGGGTGCCTGAAAACATTGTGTTTGCGAGATGAGAGCATCTTCATGCCATCGTGAATCTCGATGATGTGTATGTTCCTCTCATATGTGAAATTCTTTTGCCACGATTCAACGGATTCCAGAAAGCCACGCTCGCGGATCTCGCCATCAGCGCCCTCTGGGAAGTGGGTGGCAACTACGATGTTAATGTTGGGCTTCATTGGCGCACCAAATATCCTTTCACCGCGAATGTGAAGCCGAACCTGCTCTCCCTATAAGTGTCTAATTCGTAATCATTTAAGTATTTCCCCATATACTCCTCGATGGCCTCATAGGGACCTTCTCCCCAGCTCGGATATATCGGATGGCCGTTTAGGTTTCCATCCTCGACCACAAGATAATCCCCTGTCTTCAGAACCGACCTCAACAACTCCATCTCCGCCAAGACGTGAGCTTTGGTATGGTCACTATCGATAATGGCAAATACTGTGCCTGGATATTCCTCCCTCATAGAAATAAGGGTATCTCGCAAGGCCAAATCTTCTGTATCGCTTATGATGCATCTTACGAGCGGATGTTTCCGTGCAGGTTCATGAGCCCCATCTCGGATGTCCACTGTGCATACTAGGCCGTTAGGGTTCACGTAGCGCATTAGCTCGGCAAACCACAGTGCGCTCCCGCCACAGGCCGTTCCGAACTCGATGATGAGACTTGGCTTCATGGCTACGATTATCTCCTGGTAGCTCCACAGATCACCGACCCACTTCATGATCGGTACGCCCAAGTAGGATATGGATCGTGATACATTGTCGGCGTACCATTTGTGGTATGCATCCATTATCTTCGGGTCAAGGCTCATAACGGCCCCACTTCGGTGACTCCCAATTGTCGGTGAACCATTTTCTGACCTCTAATATCGCCCCCGGCCCTGTGTGCTGATGTTTTGTATATTGCTCATCGTGTTCTCTGTGCCAGTACAACGGCCTACCATCATCGACGGCGTATAGCGTTCCCATCCTGTCCTCACCGTGGGCATGGGTCATCATGGCCGAGATAAACGCGGCGTCGCACGCTCCGATTGCGCTCTCTACAGGCCATCCGCCGGTGTGTCTCCACAGAGCTTTTGGGATCATGGCGTGTCCACACGCGAGGGCCTGTGTCTCGCCCGTGGAGTATTCCACGCCCACCCAATAGTAACCGAGGGGGTCTTGTCGCCGTTCCCATTCTTTCCAGCATTCCTCCAGGCAATCGGGCTTCAGCTTGTCATCGCAGGAGAGTTGAAAGACAAGATTTGTCTGGCCGAGGGCAATCCCAACATTGGCACAGCCCGGTATCCCCAACAGCCATGGGCTACGCCATACCCTTACAAACTCTTTCACGAACTCCCCTGTATCATGTCTTATAACGAGAGGGAACATCCCCTCTGGATGCAACGTCATCACATCCCCGTTTCGCATAAGTGGTCCTAGATCTTCCGGTGTAACATTCGCCATGTCATCGACTATCACAATATCATGAGGCATTATAGTCTGGGCCATAACGCTTTCCAGACATTCCTTCAGGTACTTCTTGTACCAGGCATAAGGCCCCACAGGGATACATACACTAACCCCGTCCATATTCCTCCCTCAGCAGAGACAACACTTTGATGTCTCGGAATCGCCCACCCTTCCATATTGCCTGCCGGTGTGTCCCATCCTCCTGGAATCGAGCGGCGAGATAGAACGTCACGGCTTCCTGATTGTCGGCAAAGACCTCCACGTAGAGACGGTTAATGTTCGCCTCCCGGAAAGCGAAGGCGACCATTACGTTCAAGGCATCCTGCATGAACCCTTTCTTGCGATCTTTCTTGTCCCCGATTAGAACCTGACCTATCTCGCCCGTCTGGTGGTGCAGGTTCACATCATTCAACCCGATCATGCCTACTGGCCGCCATTGCATGTTGGGTGAATCGGCAACTTTCTCCTGAGTCTCGATAATGAACAGGCGATCTCGTCCACTGTTCACATATCGCTCATACCACCGGGCCTGCTCGCTTATCGCTATTGGCCATGGCGAGAAGAAGTCATCCAGGGCGTTATTGCGCCACACGGCAATAATGCCTATATCGTTCTGCTCTAGTGACCTCAGCCTCACCTTTTTGCCGTAGATCATATCGCCTCCCTCGCGACTTCACTAAGGTTCGTGTTTCCAAACTCTCTAACCGCCTCTATAACCTGGTCTTGCTCCCCATTGGTCATATCGGCGAAAATGGGCAAACTGATCAATCTCTTCCACTCCAAATCCGTCACGGGCAGTTCCGTACCCTGATACATTGGGTATGTCGTCAGGGGCTTGTAATGTACACCCGCGCTAATACCGTGTTCCAAGAGATAATCTATCAAAGCGTCACGTAGTGCCGCCGGCACTCGCACAGGGTAGAGATGCCACGTGTGCCCAGGGTGTCCTTTGGGGTACTGTACCCACGGGGGCAATTCCGTCCCATACCGGCGTGCTATATTGGAACGTCTAGTGTGCATCTCCAAGAGTCTGTCCAATTGCACCAGCCCAATAGCGGCCTGTATGTCGTTCCAGTGGTACTTATATCCAGCCTCTTCAATAGAGTAATCCCAGCCGTACTTCTTCTGGCTCCGTTCCCATGTAGATCGGTCTATCCCTACCCACCGCAGGGCACGCATTCTATCCGCCTTATCAGCGTTCTTGGTTAGGATCGCCCCGCCATCTCCTGTTGCTAACGGCTTCACGGGGTGAAAGCTCAGGCATATCTCGTCGCCATAGCCATAGCCCCCACACGAATGGGCGGCATCCTGTATGACCGCGATATCAGGCGGGATTATGATGGTTGGGTCAGCGGGAAACCCCGCGTAATCTACGGGGATGATTGCCTTTGTCCGGGCGGTAATCTTCTTTTGTACATCCTGCCAGTCGATACACAGAGTCGCAGTGTCTACATCGGCGAACACCACCTTTGCACCAAGGTATGTAGCTGCCAGAGCCGAACTTATGAATGTGAGCGCCGGTACTATGACCTCATCGCCTTCCTTCACATCATTGGCCAGCAAAGCCAAATGCAACGCTGCTGTACAGCTATTCACCGTCACACAATGCGGGTAATCGTAGAGTTTCGCCATCCTGGACTCGAACTCCTCGCACTTCGGGCCCATGCCCCACCAATGGGACTGTAAGACCTCTATAACGGCCTCCATCTCTCGGCCTGTACAACTAGGCTGCAGAAGAGGTATCATATACTTCTATCCACAAATCGCCCTCTGAGCGATATATTTTGTCATCTGAAAACAGACCGTACAATGTTCCCTCCCAAACGGCCCAATCAACCAGCTCAATCATTTACTTCCTCTACACTTTCTGCACCACAAATGCCGTTGACCACCCTATGTCATGCGTACTCACCACGATCTTGTCATTTCGTGCCGCTGCCCGGATATATGCCTGTATCAGTGCTAGCGGATACTCGTAGTGATCAGATCCCCTCACGGCCTCGCTCACACTCCCCAGCCAAACACTGAACATCGTCACCTTACGAGCTACACGATAGAGTTCACTAATGGCCTTCTCACAATTCGCCATATGGCCGAATACCTCAAAAGCGAACGTCAGATCATAAGACCTGTCGGGGAAGGGCAATCTCAAGGCATCCCCCTCACGAAACTCTGCGTCCTTGTATCGCTTGGCTGCGAGTTTTAGCATGGCCTTCGACCTATCAAGGCCAAGGTAGCGAATATCCCCTCCCTGTTTCAGTGCCTCATAGATCAACCCCGTACCAGATCCGACCTCCAAGAGCGAATCCCTTGGGGCCACCATGAACCGCCTTATAAGGGCCGCTATGTTTACGCGGTGCTTCTTCTCATCCACCGAACCTGTCCAGTATGCATCCACGCGCTTCACCGTGTTGGGATCATCCCATGGGAAATCGGGGTCTCGTACGACCGGCGCCTCCTCTGCCACCACTTCTTCTGTCGGCTCTAGTATTGACTCTATTGCTGGTATTAGCTCTACTTTCTTATTCCGTTTCCTGGGGGCCATCCGTAGCCTCCTTTATCATTGATCTCATTTCCTCTATGGACAACTGCTGGGCTTGATCGGAGCGATACTCGAAATTACCGTCCATGCTACCAAAGTGCCCAGAATATGCAGGCCAGACCTTGAACACCTCTCCACAGTCTTCGGTGTATATCGCCTCGCCTACGTGAATCAGGCGTTCGTTTATGCGTTCCCCTGGGCGGATACCGATAATGACCATCTCACAATCGTCTGCAATCCCTTTCACCAATGTGCCCATCGTGCATGCCTTGGCTTTTGGCACTATCACCACACCAGGGTCGGGATCGTTCAACCCGAGCATGACCAAATCTACCGCGTCGCCCAACGTGAGCCAGAACCGCGTCATGGTTGGGTCCGTCATGGTCACATATCCCTTTGTCCTGTACTGTTCCTGGAAGATCGGCAATACGCTCCCCCTGCTCCCCAAGACATTCCCATACCGTACGCATCGAAATTCCGTGTTTCCCCACAGACACGCGTGAGCGAACAGCTTTTCCATCAATGCTTTGGTCATACCGTAGGTATTGATAGGGGCGCAGGCTTTGTCCGTTGAAATCCCAACCACTTTCGGTATCTCCAACTCCACGGCTATCCGTGCGATATTCCGTGAGCCAATGACGTTTATCTCCACCGCCTCGGCCACGTTCGACTCGGCCTGGGGAACGTGCTTGTACGCCGCCGTGTGAATTACTGCGTCATGCCCAGTCATCGCTATGCGTAACCACGCCTCATTGCGTATGTCCCCCAGAATGTATTGATGTTCTGGATAAAGACTTCGCAACTCACCCTGCTTGAACTCATCCCGTGAGTAGATCGTAAACTTCCAATCGGGGTGCTCCTGGGTTGCCCATTTCAGGATGGCGTGGCCCAAGCTGCCCGTGCCTCCCGTAAGGAAAACTCTCATATATCCTCCCTTGAAGGGGGAGGAGACTAGCCCCTCCCCCTAGATTCGGCTTACCTTGTGTGCCAATCGCTGTACAGACTCGGTGCATCTCTGGTGGTTTCACCGCCGTCTATAAAGTACCCATCACTTGGGAACGGCTGGCGGGTGTGCTGCAGCGGCTCATACATGACGTTCTGGAGTCGTCCAGCTAGGTGGGGCGTCAACAAAACTACACGCGGCCTGATGACCGTCTTGAGCAAGAAGCAGCCCTCGACCCAGCTCCGTGTCCACAGGAACTTCCCGCCGTCTGTGACGGTGTAGATGTCCTGCATGTTAGCCAGGTTGATTTGTTCCTGGCCCGCGCCGAAGTCGAAGTACTCGAGGTACAACGAGGCGAAGTTGCCCCTCACGGAGAACGGGAGGATATAGATGTCACTGGAGAACTGCCCCGCATTCAAGTTGGCGTTCGTCCCATCGTTATCCTCTACAATCCCGTCATCCAGCACCACGGGGATTCGCTTGCCATCTACCAAGAGATAGCGCCCGTTGCGCATATCATCCCGCATCCTGATCGCCTCAGCCGCATCTACTGTCGGTACTGGGTCAATCAGAGCAGTAGCTACAACACCGCAGCGAAAGCTCAGATATGAGCATGGCCAACAACTCGTCAACTCATAAAAGAGTTCTTCTCTCATGACCATGCGGAAATCAACGGGATCGCAGTTCATCGTCCTGGCGTTGTGCGCCAGGTAACGGTAGAGATACGAAAGCACCTCTACGACGTTCTGCGGCGTCTGTGCGCATACTTCCTGGTAGTTGAAGTCCTTCAGATCCGAAGCCAGGGACGGGCAGGCAACGCCCGATATGGCGTCTACCTTGGTCGTACCTACCAGGATGTCCAGCCCTGGGAACTCGGCGTATCCACCACCTACGTTATTGTTGGCGGGATTCCCCGTCCACAACTGCGGCGACAGAAGCCGTTCGATAGAGACACCCAACTCCAAGAGTGCCTGCTGAACCTCACCCCGGAAGGGGTTCTGGTTTGTCATCGCAGGCGTAAAGGTGTTGCCATCAAAGAGCGGATTTATGAGGCGGAGATCCGTGGGCTCAGCACGGTTGTTGAGCTGCGCGATTCGCTCCACGCTCATTTCCTTCGTCTCGCGGCAGTACCGCCCGAACTGCGCCGTCTGGATACAGCCCTTCTTCACCCCCGCGGTCTTGCAGTCCTCGCACTCAGTGTCTGGGTCGGCCCCCGTGTCATCCAGGAAGCCCGTAATGTACTGGAACATCGGGCTCATAAACCGCGTCCCATAAGCGGGCAAGACCTCCAGGAGTCCCGTCGGTGTTACCACCGTTGCGAGAACATCCTGGTTCACGCCAGCCGTAGAGAACAGACCACCCGGGCCGTGTGCGTAATACGTTGTCGGAGTGCCCGTGGCCGTCTTCTGCCCAAAGTAGGGTGCCAAAGCCTTAGCCAGAGCCTCCATCACGTCCGGCTCTTTTGTCATAATCATCTCTTCCTCCTTACCGGGCCACCATTTGGTCAACAAACTTGGCCATAGCGGTCGGCTCATTTGCTTTCAGTTTCTTGTCTTCCTCATCGTCCTCTTTGAGGATCGTCGCCGGGTCCCGACTTGCTGCCCTAGCCGCCCAAGAGAAGACTGTAGCGGCTTTCGGGGTCATGATCTCCGCGAGCTTGGAGTCGTCGGATTGCTCCAGCGTCTTCAAGCGCATCTCGATGCCCTCAAGCCGTTCTCCCACCGCTGCCGTGCCCGTGCGCAGTTCCGCAATGGTGTCGGACAATGCCCCAAGCTGCAATTTCTCCGTGAGCGCATCCGTCAGGGGGCCTACTATCTCGCCCACTACAGTTCTTAGTTGTGTCTCATCCATCGCCCCCGCCGCTACAGGCACCTCTGCAGGCGGGTCTAACACTTCCACTTCCTTCCAATCCACCCCCATAGCCTCCGCTGCCTTGCGCAGGTCGTCGGTACTTCCTTCCAACTCCTTCACTTTGTCCTCACCCAAATACTTCGTGAGGAATGCTTTCTTGGCGTCATTCATTGGTTCCTCCTTAAAGGTTTCAAATTGTGTCCACGGGTTCGCCTCGACACCGGATGGGGTTATCGAGCATTCGAACATGCGGTACTTGTCCGTGATGACCATCTCGGGATCGTGTTTCATCCGCTTGAACCCGTGGCTCATGGTGAGTTCGTCTTTTGTCTCAACAAAAGCCTCACCAACCTTTGCCTCATCAAACAACCCCGATACCATGACAAAACCTTTGTCGAAGTCGATCATGTCCACCCGTCCGGTCTTCGATCCAGGCGTATGCCATAACCACAAATCGGGGTAGTTCCCCGTCTCGTCGCAGAAGGCCACAAACTCCTTGTGCGCCTCGCCCGATAGAATCTCCTTCGGCTCGTCGTTGTCACGGAAGTGATTCGTGACCCACCCCACGAAGCGGTAACGCCCATCGGCCTGCTTGAACACGGATAGTTTCGACTTCGACTCGACGTATTCCATCTCCACTTTGGTAGGTTCGCCGAATGTTATATCGTCATCCTTCTGGGTATAGGGAATTTTGAACAAGCCTTCACCCGTCTCCGCGATCACGTAGTCGTCATAGACTTCCTTGATCCATCGCCCCACAATGGCATCACTTGGGGTCGTGGACTGGGTAGACCACGCCGTCCGTACACGTTGCACCAGCTGGTCCAAACTCTCTTTGGTCTCTGTGGTTTCGCCTTTGAAGAACCACGTATCCAGATCCTTAAAGGCATCGATTACCTTTCCAAACACTTTCTTGCCTCCTGGATGCTCTGTGCGTCCCGCTGCTCGGATGCAGGCAAAGATGGCATCCTGCTCCGACCCGCCGCCATCACTCAGCACGGCATTGGCAGCAGTTACGCATTTCTTCTTCTCCGCCTCCGTCCAGTTCTTCGCCGGCCTCGGCGGGTTGTCGACTGTATATGGCATTTGTCTCCTAAACAAAAAACACCCGCTTCGGAGATGTTCCTGGTTCTCTCCGTTAAGCGGGCGTTATGGCCTTTCGGCCTGTTGACCCTCGTTATTCAGTTACGCTTTGGGCTTGATCCCCTCCAGTTTATGCTTCAGGACGAGGGCGGCTATAGACAGAATACACCGATACATCCCTTCCCAAAACTGCCGATCATTCATCTCTTGCACGCCAATATTCGCTTCAATCGCTTTCTCGTCGCAGGCCAATAGTGATTCGCTATCTCCGTTATAGTCTGCCACCCTCTAGCAGCCATGTGTATGGCCTGGTGGCGTTTCCCCTTCTTCGGTCCTCGTACGTACGCGTTGTATGGGGCGATCTTGCCCGAACTCACCACAGCCACTTCAAAGTCATTGCCCTTCTTCCGAGGTCCATGCTTGCTCCAAGAGCCTTTCAGCATATTGGTGCGTGTATAGGTCAGACTAGGCGGAACTTCGTAGTCTGCTGCTTCCCTTAACACATCCACGGCGAAGCTAGAAAGCTCATTCCGCAACCGGCTATTGATATTGCGCGTGTCAATAAGTTTATGCCTGGGAAGAATGGCCTCAAACATAGGGTATTCCCCCGCCTTGCCATAGGGTTTCGTGGCCTCGAACATACCGCCAGCTGGTCGGGATGATCCTACACCTGCACATGACATGCGCCGGGCATTCGGGTACGCCATCCTTGGGGAAGATTTGATTATTCAATGGTCCACATATTGCGCATACCCTTTCGTCACCCGCAGTCTGCCACTGGAGTCCTCCTACAGCATCATCCATTTGTGCGGCGAGTTTGTTCCCCTCAGCGAATAGTCGTGTCGTCTCCGTAACGGCGATTCTCCTTGCGCGGTCTGAGGAGAACAACGGTTGGATCGCGTCTATCAGGTCGGGGAGTCCTCGCTTGCCCAAACCAGCCTCCTGCCACATGACCAACGCTTCCCTCAAAGAGTCCCGCGTAGTCTGTGTCATCATGCGCCAATAAATGGACTCCGTGCCCCTGGTCATGATAAGGGCTTCACGGTGTATGGCGTCGAAATCAACAATGGCCCCAAGAGATTCGGCGGCTTGCGCACCCCCCGTTATGATTCGCCGACACACTGGCCCCAAGCCCACGGCAAGCTCACCCGCCATCTCGTCCCAAAAGGCGCGGTCGGTGAGTAAGTCTTCAGGGGCCTTAACGAAGGTCATGTCCCCCCACGCTTATTCAATATCATCGAATCTCCCTTGTTAGTCGCTTCCTCACGCGTTCTCCTATGTCCTCCAGGAGCTTCGTTGCCTCCTCCTCCATCTCCCTCTCGAATCGTCTGGCTTGGCGTTCCCAATATGCGGGATCTTTCAGCTGTTTCTCCAGTTCCCCCAAACCATCATCGGGCAGTATCCCCCCGTCGGGAAGCACACCCTCATCGACTTCCTGCTGCCGTCCCTCATCCTCCGATACCTGGTCCCCCGTTACGTCCTGCTGCATCATCTCCAAGTACTCATGCTTCAGGTCGCCATCGTCCTCCATCATCTGACGCGCCACCTCGGGTGTCACAGCGCCGCTTTCGATGTATATCTTTATGGCCTCTGCGCGAGCCTGCTTCACGGTGGCTTCGATGCGTTCTGATTCGAAGTCCTTCTCATCGAACTTGAAGGTGACTGATTCGGGAAGTATCTTGAAGTTCAAGGCATGAGTAAATAGTTTCTGAAATAACTCGGGCCCTCTGCCTTTGGCTTTCAGATGTAAGATCTCGCTTTGTTGGCTGCTTCCCAAGTTTCCCCCGGGCAATGGGGCCAAATCCTGATATTCACAGCCAAACCCCAATGCGAGTACTGCGATGAACCACTTGCGTTCTTCTTCGCTATGCCAGGACTCCGGTATATCAGCTAGCGGTATGGTTGCAACCTTCACCTCTGCGGAAGGGTCAAGCGTTCCCGCAATTATTGGTGGTTGGTATCTCATCCTTCCCCTGGTCTGGCTTTCCTCCTGAGCCTGCGCCATAGCGTCCTGGATCATCTTCGCTGTGATGCCACTTACGATGTGCAAGGCCCCTGCAAACCGCCCTGTCAATTTCTCCTGAGTCCGCATCGCAACGTCTCGCATGATCTGTGCTGCTCTCAAGACTCTCGATAAGGCGCACATCTGCATACCGTTCATAGTCTCCACAGGACTAGGCATATCCTCGATCGTTGCAATCTGATACCAGGCCATCTTGTGCATATTGCCCTGGCGATCAGTGTATATAACCGGGTATTCCTTGTTTCCTGTTCTCTGACATCGAGCAGCATCTAGGTGTGCCAGGCCCAAGAACGGAGCCGACGGCCCCTTGCCGTCACGGATTACCTCAATGAATGCGCCGTTGTCTTGTGTGTATAAGTCAGTGGACGTCTTCTCCATCATCGGAACCCAGCCATCGCCGTATTCCGAAACGTGCAATGCCTCCTGAATGCGATCGCATGTTCTCGGTGGCCCTTCTACAGTCCAGGAGAATGCGCCATTGCGTGCTGCCAAACTCGAAACCGTCGATGCAACCCAGTACTCAGTTGGGTAGAATGTACGCAATGCCTGGTCGCGTTGAATCGGTGTCTCCCCCCATGCAGGAATCACATCCCCTATTGCAGCCAGCGAGATCACGAAATGCCCGAAGCCCCCAGTAGCGTCAGGGAACTCCTGGACGCTTGCCTGGGAGAGCCTACGGATTTCGCTTATATCCATTACCATGTTATGTCCTCATATAAGTGGTATAATCATACCGGAGGTGAGAATATGCGCTTTGTACTTCATCTGCTCGGCGAAGCACTCTTTTGGCTAACCTACCCTCTTGGCCGTCTATTGCTGGCCGTTGATCATATCCTCGCCATGGAACAGGCAAAGAAACGGATTGGGCAATGGAAAGACCAAAACCGACAATAGACTTGGCAAGATTACCACCCTTTAGAATCTCCAAAGTATCCCGCATCATGTTAAGCTTCCTTCCAAGAAAGGAGCTGTAGCCCTATGGGATTGGCAGCATTCGCAGCATTAACAAAGAACCCTACTTCGTCGGCAACCAGGAAGTCTGCCCGTGCCACTGTATGAACTGGATTAAAACGTATTCCGTCACTAGACCAGCTTAGGATTCTGTTCACGCCGTCATCCGCTATGCGCCAAAACATAAGCCCTTCACTAAAGGTCTCCAAAAGCCCAGCATTCAGATACAAAGCAGACCAAGTAGTCTCGTTGGTGTATTTTTGGGCATGGACACTAGTGGTAGGCGTTAGACCCACGGCGCACCCAAAGGTTGCTAGTTTCCCACTGGCTGACTCTCGGAACACTAGCCCCCAAGCTGGATATTGAACCCTCATTTGATTGGCTATAAAAGCAGCGGTTATAGTGTAGGGTGTCGCTGGGGCAGCCTTCTTCCGAATACGCAAATTGTTACCAGCGGCAGCGGGTCCCAACAAGTATATCCCGCCATTAGTCACACTTACACTTGCTCCCCCCTGATTAACCCAGGAGAAATCTCCATTTATAGGCTCAGTCAAAGGAAACAATGGACCCCAATGAACCCAGGCCATCTATTCCTCCTTCCAGGACAGCAACTGCATACCCACATCGTGCGTTGCGTGTTGAGCATCGACAAAAAAGCCTACCTCGTCCGCCGTTAGGAAATCGGCCCTTGCAACAGAATGGAGCGTATGGAAATGTATGCCATCGCCTGACCAACTTATTATCCTATTCACGCCGTCATCCGCTATGCGCCAAAATGAGAGAGGGGCATGGAAATTGACTAAATTTCCGATGGTTGAGTAAGTCGCACTCCATGTAGTCGCATTCGTAAACTTGAACGAATAGATGCTTACGGCAGGGGTGGTAGATACTTGCAACAACAAAACCGCCAGCTTACCATCGGCAGATTGGCGGAAGCCTATCCCCCAGCCTACAGGTTGTACTCTCCTCTGGCTCATTAAAAAAGCTGCTGTAATTGTGTAGGGAGTCGCTGGGGCTGCCTTCTTGCGTATGCGGAGGTTATAACCAGCACCCGCCGCAGGACCAAGTAAATAAACACCGCCGTTGGTAACACTCACGCTGGCTCCGCCCTGATTCACCCAGGCGAAGTCAGCATTGATGGGCTCTGTTAGTGGGAATATTGGACCCCAAGGCGACCAGGACATATTAAGCCTCTTCCCAAGATAGAAGTTGCAATCCTATATCGTGCGTTGCGTGCTGGGCATCGACAAAGAACCCGACCTCATCAGCCGTCAGGTAATCGTTGCGGGCAATCGAATGCAGGGTGTGGAAATGCACACCATCTCCAGACCAGCTTAGGATTCTATTCACGCCGTCGTCCGCTATGCGCCAAAATGAGAGAGGGGCATGAAAATTGACTAAATTTCCGATGGTTGCATAAGGGGCACCTCCTAACGTATTTGGATCATCAAATTTCGATGAGTAAATAGTTACAGTGGGGGTGGTAGAGACTTGAAAGAAGAGCGTCGCTAGTTTACCGTCAGCAGATTGCCGAAAGAGCAAGCCCCACCCTACTGACTGTGTTCTCATCTGGTTTACAAGGAAAGCAGCGGTTATAGTGTAGGGTGTCGCTGGGGCAGCCTTCTTCCGAATACGCAAATTGTAACCAGCGCCTGCCGCTGGCCCTAAAAGATATATCCCGCCGTTGGTTACATCAACACTTGCTCCCCCCTGATTAACCCAGGCGAAATCTCCATTTATGGGCATTGCCATCGGAAACAATGGACCCCAATGTGCAAAAGCCACTATAATCTCCTTAAGCAGAACATCTTAGGATATAGAAACTGTCTGTCGGTAGCCACGCATCGCCAGCAACAGCCGCGGGTGGTGCAGCATACGCCGAAGTCCAAATGGTGGCACCGCCGCCTCCTCCTCCCCCTGCGGCAACCCAAGCCGTATTTGTTGCGTTGCGCACGTATATCAGCGCGGGTGCTACCGATGTATCAATCCAAACTTCCCCTGCGCCTACTGCACCCGGATCGGTAGTCTGCGAATAGACCTCACGACTGCCCGAACTACCGCTTGCGGTTATCGGTCCCTGCATTACCATATTAGTTCGCCTTCACTATCGCTATGTAGTTGATAACATCACCCGTCGCTGGAATCAGCACGTGCACGTCACCCAGAAGTGCTGCCTGAATCGAGACCGTATCCCCCGCAACCAACGGGAAGGCATCCGGTGTATCCCCGCCTAGTTCCATGATGTACACGGTGCTTCCCTGCGAGTTCGTGGAAGGGGCCTTCACCACAACGCCCTCTATGTCCACCCTTAGCCCTATTCGCGCGGCAGGGCTCGATCCAGCTCCGACCAGGTTACTTTGGAAATTGTCGTTGGGTGCGATAACCCTCCCCACGATGATCTTGCCACTGTGGGGATCGCTTATTGCTCTTACAGTCTCGCGCCCGTACTTGTCTCTATCGCCCACAATATCCTCCAAAAAGAAAAGGCGGCTACCGCATCACACGGTAGCCGCCTCATATCACGTTCGGCTTCTGTGCTATTTAATCTTAGTGTTTTCCTGCGTTGCCGCCGTCACCGACATGGTAACTCCCTGGAAGAAGAACCGCACGTGTCCCCTCTCCACGGAGAACACCTCATGGTCGGCGTTTGCCTCTAGCCATTCCTTGATGGCTTGTATCCGGCGATTACGCTTGCCCTCATTATACATATGTTCGGAATTGTTTGTCAAGTAGCCTTGTCCTTAGAGTATCGTTCCCTCACATCCCGCCTAACGAATCATCATCGCCGCGATCCACCAATTCACACATAAACCACAGCAACACCCACATACCCACGAATACACAAGCTCCAATAAGAAGTGCTAACCACATTACCATTCACCCCAATACAACCTAGCAGCCAGCCATCGCCAATCATAGTTAACCACACGGGGGCAAGGCTTCGGCAGTAGGTCAGCTGGGATACCAAAGGCTAGTAGTATATTCTCTATCACGACCTGACAGCACAATGAGTTTCCTTCCGTTCCCCTACGCACATCAACTCTCCGTCAATCAAATATAGTTCCGACTCGTGGCATACTCGAGCACACCGCGGGCATTGTGTTAAGTCAATGCCTTCACTGCGGGCTTTAGCAATCATCCTCCTAGTGGACTCTGCCATACCTTCATACATAGCCAATAGATCCATGATCCTCCTTACAGATTCAACCTCAAACATTCAACTCTTTTGGCCAAGGAGCGATGACAATGCCGCCAGCAACTTCCATTCCATGTGGCCCCTGGTGCCCAGGTTCACAACTACATCGATTGTCGCCCCAACGTGCATTGCATTGCCCGGGTACATCTGGAGCCTTCAGGTGTGATGCTGCATCATCAGCCCGCCGTTGCGCCTCAATATATCGCCGCGTCGCATTATGCTGTTCCTTGCCTTCCCACGCGACACATGCCTGCCCGTCCATATCGAACCATCCCCGACAGTGAATACAGATTTGGAGTTCAAGTGGCGGAATGGGGAAAAACTCATGCCTGTTCTCGTAGCCGTAACAGACCTGATAGTAAAGGTGGTCCGGACCGAATTGTGGTTGATGTTGGGTCCAGTTAGTTTCGCCGCCATCAGGCTCGAACAAAATCCGCCGCCATTGCTCAAGCATAATCGCCAAATCGCGGTATCGCGCTTGACTGTGTGGTGGCAGGTAATCAATAGGACGATCACGATATTGCCGCACCCAGTCCGCCATGAGCATAAGCATCCACTGGAACCGCCCTTCAGTCGTGAGTTCGTCATAGCAGACCTGACAGATTGGATGCGGCAAGCCAATCTTCCTGTTATATTTCATGTTGCCGCGAATCGCCCCACAACGGATACACACGTCAGACGGTGTAGACGGATTTCTCGCGAACAGCTCACCAATCGACTCAAGTGGGTTATGTTTACTGACTTTCTTCTGTGTCTTGCGAACTATACGTTTCAACGACATTCCTTCCCTCCCTACAAATTCAGTCGTAGACACTCAGCACACGCCATACTCAGCGCCACGGCCGCATCTATCTTGCTTTCCTCACTCCGCTTCACGAACCGCAGTCTGTTTTCCTCGTCTCCCGGTATCTTGGCGTTGCATCCTTGGATGTGTGCCCTCAATTCGGGATTGCCGCTGTGGTGTAGCCTCCGGTCCCTCACCAAGTCATATAGTTGCTTGTCCGCCACCAACCTCTCCGCCTGTTGCCCGAAGGCTCTATACCAAGCCGATGGTTCCTTCGATCTCTGCTCATTCGCCCAGTGATGGAGCTGGTACTCGTCGTATGCCACCTGCACGACGTTGTGATTCTGAACCAAGCTATCCACCGCTGGGGTCAAGTTCTCACGGTAGTCCATCTTCCCGCCCTGTGGCGGATACCACACCAACGTCATAAGTTCCACAAGTTCGTCGTGTTTCTCGGGGTGGCGCGTTACCATCGTGAGCGCCGTACAGTCGCCGCTTACACCCGCATCTACACCCAGCAAGACGGGTACATTCGAGCCTGCCGGTAGTGTGAGCGCATCCATACAAGCATCCCACCACTCCATGGGGATAGCTGCACCTTCGGAGGCTGCCCAGTGATTGAAATGCAATCGTTCGAATTGGTTCGGGAGGAGGTCATGCTCCTGTATGCGATAGTATGCGTCGCCCTGTTCCCCTCGCTGCCACGGCATCCGCCGCGCAATCATGCCCTCATCCCAGTACATGAACAAACCCGCGTTATCGTTCACCCAACATGGAACTAGCGAGTCCCAATTGGGAGCTTCCCGAAATGCAGAGAGATCCCCGATCTCATTTGCCGTTAGTTGCCGCCCTTCTTTGCCTTGTCGATAAAGACGTTCCAAGAGCAATGACTCCCCTTCGAATCCTGCGTAAGTTTCGACCCATCGCATGGAAAGCACACGCGTGGGGGTCGGCGTCATCTCGGTCCAGAAGCGTTGTGAGTTCTCGGAGGTATAGCCCCACAACTCCGTATTGTGGGCACCATAGCCGCGAGCTATGTAGGTTTTTGTATCCGTAGAGAGGCATCCCATTTCCGCCAACCCAACATCCTTGACAGACTTGACCTTGTGCCACTTACAATTCCGAATATGACCAAGCCTATCAGGAGAGAACTTGGCAAGCAAGCGACTGGGTCTATATTTTCCAAGTATCTGAACAACCGCCCATTTCTGATCAATGCGGAGACGTTCTGTTGTCGATCTTTGTTCATGCACTTGGGTCACTGGAAAACCAGCTCCTACTAGTGTAGCTTTAACCTTTTCCAAGAGGAATTTACCTGGCAGTTGGGATAAGCCAAGCGTATAACCGCCAGCACTTCCCTTCCCATTCAATTCAGACAGATGCCCTTCCCCATCAAATGCGCCAGCCACATATCCGGCATCATATGAGCCATCTATCTCCCATGGCTGGAAAATCTGTGCTAATTCATCACCAGTCTTTATTTCCACTGTCCGCTTCCAAAACATAACGTTTTTCCCATTCGCCCGTACCAACCATTGGTGTTCTGGTGTTGCGCGCAATGAGGAATCACCATCTAATTCGATTTCCATACATGGCAAGGATTTTTTCGTAAATCCAGTTATCGTGGCTGTACGAAATTGACGGGATAAGTTAAAACCAGATGACTTCTCCTCAAAACCGACCAACTGTTGCCCAATAGTCAATTCACCTGCAGGTAGCCAACGAAGGTCAGCGGTCAATATCGGTGTCTCTACGGGAACACACCATACCGTCAGGGTCGGCTCCGCACCGGCCTCGCCTTTGTAGTCCGTTGCCAATGCCTTCAACTTCGAGCCCGTAGGCAGGTGCGTCATCTCCCTATCCAGGATTGCCCATTGGCCCTCCAATCTTCGCCTCTTAACATTGTACTTCGGATTGAGTGCCACCGACTGCATCGTTGCATTGAACGCCCTCGACTTCGCCTGCTCGAAGTCATTCGCCACGAAGTATATCTCCTGAAACCGTCCCTTCTCCTCGGCAACCCAACGCGCCACCATTGCGGCAACGGTGGTCTTCCCGCTCTTCTTGGGGGTAGACCAGATCACAGTCGAAAAGTTGTGCGCGAAGATGTACCGTAGTATTGCCTTCTGGTGTGGCTCCAAGTATATTAGTTTCCCTTCCCGTTCTTCCTCCTGGGCGATCAGGAAATTCTTCTCGGCCCACTCCACGATGCCCAAAGGCTCACGAGTATCGGCGCGTTTCCGCCGGCGGATTGCGAGCTGGGCAGCGGGCATAGCATTAAGAAGGGATTCGTTACGACTCACCACCACTCCTCAAGTCTATCCGATTCCGGCAGGTCATCCGCATCATGATTCTCAAATACGCCTAACAATGACAAATTGACTAAGCCGATTATCAACAATGCCACACACAAACCAAGCACCGTTGCAATTCCAAGAATAATGATCATGATGCCTATCCGCACCAAATCACCATCAAGCCTTCCCCAGAAGTCCCCCCATCCACCTACTATCCCCCTCCCGATAAGGATTGCAAGCAACACCGCCAAGGCATCAAATACAGTCAAAACCAAAGCAGCAAAGAAATACTTCGGCCAACTCCACCGAAGCCTCTCGCGGAATGAGGGGCTTGGTTTATACGATTCACAATCCATCCTTATGCCTAACGGATTGTCCTTGGCTCGACAATATAGGATAGTCCGCTCATCACTGTCTATCAACCCACATTCGTGTTGTTTGTGGCAATATCGGCAATCCCAACACGGAAGCGCATAATAATCCAAAGCCTGTCCCTCATGTCTTATCGGATCGAACCGATGGGATTTCTTCATAGCCTTTGTTATTTTCATTCATTTCCTCCTCGCTATTGCCGATTTGCGCTCTAAGAGTTTGGATGGCTCGCTCGTGTTCGCTGGTTATCTCGCCTACCCCTGGCTCGCTCGTACTTCGTGGTTAGCTCCCTGACGCTGGCTCGCTCTTATGTGTTGGTTGTCTTATCTCCTCTGGCTCGCTCTTCATGGTTAGGTATCTCGCTGAGTATGGCTCGCTCCCTTGTCGTGGTTATCTTCGCACGTATGGCTCGCTCTTCACAGGTGGTGTTCTCTATGCTATTGGCTCGCTCACCCTTTCTGTCTATCTTCGGATTCATGGCTCGCTCAGCAGTCGTGGTTGTCTCATTTCATTTGGCTCGCTCACGCTGGTTGGGTGTCTCACCACGCCTGGCTACCTGTCCACCATATCCAAAGGTTGTATTTCATGCGTATGCCCAATCGTCATTGCGTAGGGTGAGCGTATCGGCAAGCCCTCAGCTTCACGCCACACCTTCCACAGACAGGCTAGAAAGAGCTTAATCATCTTCCTGAGTGCACGGTTGTGGACATGACCGACGCTAATTCGCTTCTTCTCCAGGTCGTACTTCGCCGCCGCTTTTATAGTCCAGCCATCCAGGAGCAGCTTGGCGGTTTCCTTCTCCTTCTCCACTATGTAATAGTCATAGAATCCGCCGCCTGCTCGCATAAGGCTTGACCCAACACGCCAGCACATTGTCCTCAGCCGTGCGTTGTAGGTGTTCTTCTCGCCCTTCTTCGGCTTGGGCGCCTTCCCGTCCTCGACTGCGAAGCCCGCAAACTTCCACAAAGCAGAGACGGTAGGGGCTCTCTCTATGTCTACCATCCCGATGACCTTGCCGATGTTTTCTTTCCCAATGCCCTTGACTCGTGAGAACCAGGGATAGGCCGGATGCGACAAGACCCACTTCGCCAACTGCCCGTCAACGTATCCTTCGACGCCGACTAGCAGCTCTATGAGGTTGTCCGTCTCCTCATTCCTGCGCCCCTGAAGCTCCAGGTGTGTTGCTCGAACCTGACACGCTACCCGTAGCTTCTCCACAGATAACGCCGTGTCACACCAAAAGGGCAAGTCCCTTATCTGCCGTTCCGTGATTACCTCTACCATGTGACTCCTTTCGCTCTAACCTTTTGGGTGCCTTATCCTTTATGGCTCGCTCTGTGCAACTGGTTGTCTCACTACCCCTGGCTCGCTCAACTCCGCTGGTTGTCTCTATGCGGAAGGCTCGCTTCCCCCAATATCCAATAACTTGTGCATTATATCTCGCATATCCGCTAGGTGGTGTTCCGTGGCAACCAATTTGCCTTCTAGCTTGGATTCCGATTCAGTGTGAATCCCCTTAGTGTGCATGAAGTCACTGACGGCTTTCAGGAATTCATGCCCCAATATCTCGTCAATCTGCAATGTAGGGTCACACTGTATCCCTGCTTGTGGATCATACTCCTCAAACTGCAGTTCAACGGACTTGGCTAGGTATAGCTTGCCTCCTGACTCATAGCCTATATAGATTTCCAACCCTCGATACCATGTGCCGCCTGTTACACTTATTCTTGATTGCATACAACCTCCTTCAAAACCCCATACTCTTCACTATCTCCTCGGCCTCGGCCATCACCATTTCCTCCGTAGTTCCCTCCTGTTCTGCGATCTTCCGTGCCACATCTCGCACCATGTCCAACGTGATCTTGCTCTCGACAGGGGCATAGGCTCCGGAGAGCTTGTTCATCTCAGCAATGACTCTAATTGCCTGAGCAATAATGTCCTTGTCCGGAAGCTCTCTCGTTGCTGTTGGCCATAATGCCACCAACAACCTGTTTAGTCGTTCTATGTTTAATTTCTTGTACAGTTTCGCCTCTGGCTCCGGTATGCCCTTCATTACCCTCTGCACAGCATCGTAAGCACCCGATCTGTTCGCATATCCCAAGGCTTCCGCGATCTGATCGAAGCTCGCACCCGCAAGCCTCATCTGCAGTGCCTTCTTCTGCCGTTCCTTCGCCTCTATCCTCCGTTTGCTGGACTTACTTTCACCTGGCATTATTCCCATCCTTCCGTCCATACTTGCGGGATCTCCGTCGTCTCCAACCTGAGAGCGGCTTTAGCATCTTCATAGGTTATATCTCCAAAGGCTGACTCTTCTCCAAACGCTTCGGCGAGCCGAGCTCTCATATCACGCAGTGCAGCCACTACGTCTTGCTCATACAGGTCAAAGCCCGGTGTCCCCGGCCTCGCTATTCCATAGTAGGGGTTCCAGTGCACATGGTCGTCATAGTGCACCACAATTTCAGGGTAATGCGCAGTGAGCCATTGGATACTAAGTCTCGTTATTTCGTCACCCGTCATAGATCGCCTTCTCGTAACTTTCCCTCGTTGTATGAATTCTTATGCGACTTGGCACTTCCCCCGCAAGACACCATTTACACATCACGCCATTGTCAAGCGGTACCGTCTCGGTCTCAGAATATCGATTTCCGCAGCAAAGAACCATCCGTTCTGTACCTCCCACCGGCTTGGGATTGCATCGTTGCTGAATTCCTTTGTCTTCCCGCATAATTTACACGGTCCCTTCCCGTTGGCGTCGAGCATCCAGTGATGAGTGCACACTCTATACCTCCCTTATCCACTGCTCGCCGTCCCATATCTTGTTGTACTTCTGTCGCATTACGAAGGCCAGCAAAAGTTGCTCCATTGAAGTATATTGTCTGTATTCAGGGAGCAGATCAAGAAATTCTACCCGTGAATCACCGACTAGAAATGTGAACTCAGCAAATATGGTTCTAGCCTCCTGCACAGGAAACACCATCTCCTGCAACTGGTCTTGGCATGGGAGCCAGATAACCTCATCCTTTTGAATCTGAATCTCTCTATCAGCATCTACGGCACAGCCAAATTGAGGTTTATTGTAGACATAACCCCCCACAGTGATATTGAGTACATACCTATCATCAAGTCTCAGTGGATAGTAACCTTGAGAATCGTGTATCCCGTAGTAATTATAAGGCTCTATATCAACCCCCCATTCTGGCTTGCCTTTCTTCAGTCTCTGTACCTCCTCCGCCTCCTCGCACATCTTGATATAGGTTTCGCTAGTGTCCATCATACCTCCCTTATCCCGTGATACCCAAGACTTCTTGGCTTAGCCTCTTGGCTGCTATCTCGCAGTATTTCTCCTCGATCTCAATGCCGATGGCACGACGGCGTAAGTCTTTGGCCGCACGGAGAACTGGGCCACTACCCGTATATGGGTCAACGATAAGATCAATACCATTACCAGCTTGGACAATACACCAACTCATGAGGGCAACCGGCTTCTGGGTTGGATGGCAGAAATTATCACGCTCACTATCTCTTATAAGTCCGAACCATGTATGACGAAATATACGGGTCCCCTTCCCTATGTTCGTCCATGCCAGCTCTGCTTCGCTCATTGGCCAGTCTGCTTCTGAGACATCCCGTTTGCCGCCCCGCTTGTCCCAGATCCACCAGCCACCACTATCAGGCAATTTACTGGCATACCAATTCCCACCCCATAGAACAATCTTACAACCCAAATTCAATATTGATGATGGGTCAAAAGGTTCATTGTCTCCGACAATTGGAGTATGCCTTGCTTGTCCGGATCTATCGGATTTGTTCCACCACTTACCTGCCTTCGTTTTGAACCGTTCAGCATAGTCTACAGATAAACCGCTGCCATACGGAGGGTCAGTCAGCACCAAATCTACACTGTCGAGGTCAAGCTGCGGCAATATCTCCCGACAGTCGCCGTGGTAGATCGTAATTCCGTTGTGCTCATAGTATGGCTTCATACTTCTCGGATTCCGTGATCTGCTGAGTGGTGTCTTCCACAAAGTACCTCAAGTTCATCATCGGTATACTCATGCCGTGTCCCGCCCATTCCCTTCGGCGTGATGTGGCTAATGGTTAGTCCTCTCCAATCAGGAAACTCTTTACATCGTTCGCACCGTCCCCCTGCACGCTTGAGGAGCCTCGCCCTCTGCGCCGGACGGACCACGACTCGCTTGCGCTTCACGCGGTCAGGTTTAGGTACTGGTGGCATTAGCAGCAATCCACCAAGAACCTAATCGCCATTGCCGCTACCTGTATAGCCTCCTTCTGCATCCTCTCTGGGCACCGTGGATTACACTTGACCTCTTCCCATAGCTCATCTACTTCTTCGAGCAAGACAGCGTATCCCTCATGTGGAGTATTGAACTTCCCGAACTTTGCCGTTGCCCGAATGTATTCCGTTTCTACGCATTTCACCGCTTGTTCTATGTCCACGTTGTTCTCCTACGTTTGGGGAACATCATTTTTGATTTCCTTACTCAAAAAGCACCGATAGCACCAACAGCCCGATGCATCCTTTGGCACAGCACCCCAGAGTTTAGCCCAATCAGGACGGTCTGCATTGACAACTATTTGTGTCCCGTGGTAAGGGTTTGTGTATTCCAATCGCTTCTCCATCATCGTTTTTTCAGACACCACAGCATAGTCAATATAGCTTCACCTCTGTATTCGACTAGCACCCGACGACGGGCCAGGAACTTGATAACTTTCACCCGGGTCCCTTCTGGGATTCGTGAGCCGAGTAAACGAGTCCACCTATCGCCTTTGAAGATACGGTATCTCATCGCCTCACTAGCTCCACGTCTATCCCGTACTTCTCTTTGAGCCATGCCATTTTGGTTCGGAAGTCCCGGGTCAAGACGCCTTTCACGTCTTCATAGGTTCGTGCACGAAGAAATGGGCCACCAAAGGGCTTGTCTCGATAACTGAAGTCCACAGTTATTGTGATTTTGGGGTCTTTACAAAGGACAAAAGGATGCTGGTACTCCAAATCACTAATCGCCCCGGCCTTCTCCAATAGAGCAAGCTCTTCGCCACGGGTTGCTTCGGCCTTCGATGCGAACTCGCGTTGGCACAATTCCGACCAGGTTCTACGTGCACCGTATTTATTCCCCATCTCGCTCCTCAGCCCATAGGCATTCTGCGACCAAATCACCACACCGACCATAGCCTTCCGCATCTGCTACACATGGCTCATTATCGAGACCACACCTGATTAGCTGAATCTTCCCATCCTCTTCATCCATTACTCACCTCCTGCTGTACCTGCCCAAGACACTTAGAGCAGTTAAATCTCGTAGGGTATGGGGGGAATGTATGTTCTAGGCACTTTCTCTGCCCCCACTTCAGCAGCGCACGGGCTTGGGCTTTGGCAATTCTTCTGTGCATTTCAAGTACAGCTCGTACTATTGGCGATTCTGTTAGCCCTTCGTTTTGCGCCTCTTCTATTTGGTCATCTGTTAGCATCCACTCAGGTCTATCAGTCATCCCTCTACTCCTTCCCAGGTACCTTACTAAGAGACACATATTCAACTCTTGGACAGCGAGTACACCAGCGACAAACATTTGGCATCCATATGGTGTTGATATAGTGCTTGTCATATTCCCACAAGTGAAATCCTAAAAAACATTTCAACTTGTCCATCCCTCTACTCCTTCGCTCTCTGCCTGATAACATATACCCCTGCGTCTGTGAGGCCATACATCTCGGCTACGTCTTTCACTGACTCGCCTTTGCCCAGAAGTGCAAGGATTTCAATGTTGCGTTCTGCCCGATGTTCCCGTGTCATCCCGACGTTATCCCCCCATACACCTAAGGGCTCGGCATCCATACCTCGGGAGCACAACGGGCACGCCTCCATCGAATGCGATCGGTACAGGTGATGACAGTGGGGGCAGGGAAGTTCGTACGTAACTCCTAAGAGCGGGTCAATGGTTCTAATCACGGTATACCTCCCTAGCGTTTGACAAGATGGCCGCGTTTCCCCTTTATGTACTTGTCCGGGTCCAGGCTCTCATCGGCCTTTTGTTTGCGACCAGGCCCATCTCGCTCACGTCGTTTCAGAATCGTCAAAGCATACCCGGCTGGATACTGTGCTTTGGCCGTTATCGCATTATCGTATGCAGCGTCTATGTCCTCAAATTTGTACTTCTGCATCTCTACAAAGATGTCCATAAGTGCTTCTGGTGGATGTCCAATAGGGCCACAATGAGATTCATGGATGTCGACGACGCCGCGTTCGTCTTGTATAGTCTGGTCTGTTCTGCTCTGTTCTTCCTCTTCCTCTGTTCTACTCTGTTCTGTTCCCCCTGTAACATTTGGCGTTTCATTTGTAACGTCGTCATCGCTGTTACTTTGGTAACGTTCCCTGTGTTGTTGGACACGGACATAATCACCCTGATAATGAGTCCAGCTAGCTATGGTGAAGCAGCCATCGCCGTTAATACTGATCTTCCCGAAGCGAAACATCTTGTCGATTGCACGGTTCAAAAGTGCCCGTTTCACATTCAAAATCTGGCACATTTGAGTGCGAGTATAGGGTATCTCAGGGCTGACACAGATACATCCGGGGGTCGGAGAATCACCTGCAAGTGCCAG
>Ga0307380_10000666_pt1 | contig 52294 bp, 87 predicted proteins | sample UN3MG_FD_202239 | JGI IMG/M metagenome (GOLD analysis project Ga0307380, IMG submission 202239) | Soil microbial communities from Risofladan, Vaasa, Finland - UN-3 | ecosystem: Environmental > Terrestrial > Soil > Coastal area > Acid sulfate soil | place: Finland: Risofladan, Vaasa | collected... | reverse complement strand
AGGATACCCGCCTGCTCCTTCCTCCGCTAAAGCGCAAATACAAACCATCAGCTACCCGAATCAAGCCTCCCCTGGAACTACGGTTCAGGTCTCAGTCCTGGTTAAAAATGTAGGGGGCGTGGACGCCTATATTACAGTGTGGGGTTACCCGGCTTGGTGGGGCGATATTTATCCGATATACACATGGCTTCCTGCTGGCCAGCCAACATACTTCAACGTCTCATTTACCATGCCTGACTACGACCTTCAGTTCAACATTGTCGCAGGCCACTACGACTTCGATATACCCTCATGGGTACAGGACGAATTAAAGGGGCCGTTTACAATTGCAGCGGGGGTAAGTGCTCAGGTGAAATCCCTCGAGGTGGCCTATGCGAAGGTGTGAAGATTATGGCAATAGAAGAGAAGACTGCGCCAAAAGTTGATACCGGCAAAGTAATCGCGGTAGGGACAGGCGTTGCGCTCATCGGCGGCGGCCTCTATTATGCGCTGAAAAAACCGCCTGCTATCTATCTGGGCGATAAGGTCACTCTGTCGAAGGTGAGTTTCACCTATACCGGCCCGGAGAGGCAGCTATTTATCTGCTGGGGGCTGAAGAAGGGCAGCGGTGACTTCAACAACGGCGCCAACCTCGCCGGAGGCCTCTGGACCTGGGGCGGCCCCATGGAAGTGGAGGCAGTGGCGGGAAAGAAATACTCATTCACCCCCAAGAAGGACTTCGAGACACAGCCTGTGCTCTATCTCGACCCCGATGCGATAGAGGCCAAGAATTACGATACCTATATCTGGATTACCTTCGGGGAAGCTACAACGGACGAGGATTTTATTCTGGCCATCGATACAGATGCGGATGCCGTCAAGATCAAGGTCTAGGAGGTTGCCATGAGAGAGGGAAGTATCAGAGGTTTGGAGGTTTTCGAACGTGAATTCGCTGCCCTGCCCGGGAGTTATCCGATAAAGGTTGTGACAGGGGAAAGAGTGGCTGCCAATAGGGCAACCTTCAAGTACATCGGTCCAGCTCAGAACCTGTATGTCTGCTGGGGGCTGAAGAAGGGCGACGGCGACTTCAACAATGGCAATAACCTCGAGGCGGGGGTGTTCGCCTCAGCCGTCATCGCTGTCCCTCTGGCAACCGCAGAGGTATCACTGGACCGCACCTTCAGCGCCGTGCTCACCATCACCTCTGCCATGAGGGCTTCTTACTACGACACCTACATATGGATCAGCAGGACGAACACGTCCATCGAGGCGGACTTCCTGGCGATTGATACTGACGCCGGGATTGTGCAGATAATGACCCAGGCGGTGACCAATTTGGAAGTTGCCTATGCCAAGGTCTAGCTTGACGCTTGACATTTTCTAAAAAATCTGTATATATTGTAATCAAATAAAGCCTGCGGGATGCTGAACTGTAAAAAGTCCAGCCCGCAGGTTTTTCTTTTTACGGCCAGCATCCCGTGGGGGGTGTGTGAGGACACCCCAGGGATAACAATCAAAGCCTGCGGGACGCTGAAGCTGTCGGTATTTAATTAAAGAAAGCCTGCGGGACGCTGAACTGCGAAAAGGTTCGGCGCGCAGGCTTTTTCTTTTTGCGGACGGCATCCCGCAAAAGGGGGAATCGTCTGAAAAAGCCTGCGGGATGTTGAAAGCGACATCAGTTTAGTCAATTAAATTAAATATAAAGCCTGCGGGACGCTGACCTGCGAAAGGGTCGGTCCGCAGGCTTTCCTTTTTTGCAGACAGCGTTCCGTAGGTAGGAAAAGGAGGTAGAGATGGTTGACCTGATGAAGAGCGGAATATCGGTCGGCGTGGGCGTGGTCGACGAGGTGATGGAGTCCTGGGACGAGAAGGAAGCTCGCACGGAGCCCTTCCGTAAGGCCACGGATATCGTGAGACTTATTGGAGCTCTGGCCGGGTATGGCATCCAGATCTTCATGCCCAGACAGACTAAGCTCGGCGAGGCCCTGGCTCTGTCGTCAACTCCGCTGCTGGTGAAATCGGTATCGAAGCCGATTCGAGCAGCGATCGGCGGGGAGACCACAGAGAGGGTGTTTCTGCCCCGAAAAAAGAAACAGCCCGCCAACCCCGGAGCTGGCGCCAGGCCTCAGAACCCTGGTGGGGGTGCCGGGCGCGACCTAGCACAGCCGCTCACCTACCAAGACGAACTCTTGTCTTGACCTGAAAATCTGAGAACAAGGCCATATAACCAATAAACAAATAACTTGACGGAGGGACGCAAAATGGCGGATGTTGGAATTGTAATGGCCCTGAACAACACAAGCGCGACCTGGCGCACTCCTGAGCAACTGAACCCGGTCACCAGGAAACAAATCAAGCTGTACAACCAGACGTACGTCCTGGGAAAGCCGCTTGATGATGACGAGCTCGCGCTATTCAAATCGCAGTTCGTCACCTTGCTGGCAGCCCCGGGCAGTGAGGAACGCACCCTGATGCTGGACAGGCTGGAGGCGTACATTGTCACCCTGAGAGCTGTCAAGGAGGAGCTTGGGGGCAAAAAGTTCAAGGGGCTGAATCCGGAGGATACTGAGCTGGGCTTCGGGTATATCCGCCCGGTGTTCACTCAGGTAGCCGGCGCGGTGAAAGTGACCTGGGCTCAGCCTTTCACAGTAGCCTGGGCTGACTGGTTCTCTTCGGCTCCGGGAATCGGCTATCTAATCGGCCTCTCTTTCGGGTTCTGTGCCACCCACCTGAAATCTCTGCTAACCCCGACGCCGGTCCTTGCCGAATGCCAGTTTACCATCTCAAGAACGGGTGTGCTAATCCCGTTCGATGTCCGCTCGCTCCGAGTCGGTGATACTGTCAATGGGATTCCTATTGTGCCCATGCCGACATTGATGCTTCTCCCACGGGATGTCTTCTATGGGGGAGGGCGCTCGGATACCGTAGCGGCTGTCACTGATGAGGTGCAACTGGGCGGCCTGGTGTTCGGCCTCGGTAGAGCCATTCGCGCCACAACTGTTTATCCTACAACCTAAAAGGCTTTTAGGGGGCTGGCGCAAGCCAGCCCCCCGTGCCTCTAAGGCGAAAGACTAAAGCTAAGGAGGGGCTATGGAAACAGCGCTTATCAAGCAAAGTCATACAGACCGGTGGCTCGAACAGGGTTACTACTTGGCGCTGCAGTTCTCAGAGGGGTGGGTTTGCTTCAAGATAACCGGGAGGGAACCTAGCAAACTACGCCCGTACTCACTGGGGGCAGTGGCCGCCGGGGGCAATATAGTAGCTGGTTGGAATACGATACAGGGTCCCAATAACGTGTACTTCTTGCAGCCTCGGAGCCAGAATTTTATCTATCACCACTTCTGGGGTGTTACTCCGTCTGCTGCTCGTATCTATACTCAGTTCCCCTCGCAAAAGGACATCGGCAGCTTGCTGGCCTCGACCAGGAATATCAGCCTCGCCGATGGTGACGTCGGCTACCTGGACGGCAATGATAGCCCCTACGCTGGACCCTTCAACCCTGCAACCGAGCTGTTCTGCGTCTATGAAAAATACCCGGCATTTCAGGTACTTAACCCCACGGGCGATGCCATTACGAATGTCAAGCTCGTCTTTGACACGATGAAATACACCTTTAAGGTGCTAACGAATCAAGCAATGATTTCTGACCTTCTCAAGGGGCCAAGGAGGGTCAGGAAATACACGATGGGGCCAATTGACCCGAGCCCGACCGCGATTCCCAAGTGGCTTAGCGACCTGGTGGGCACATCGTTGCTCGATTACGCCAAGAAGGTTATGGAGGAGCAGCCATGAGTTGGAAAGCCGAAGACATCAAGACAATTTATGCCTCTGTAACCAACGTGGACGCTGATATCGGGACTGAGGTCACGCGGAATATGCGCCGGCATATCCTGCAGATAGAGGCGCAGAACCTCTTCGCAGGAGTGAACTTGCTTACGCTGGGCAAGCGTGAGAATGGCGCCGGTGCTACAACGACGATTGACCGATTCAGCTTTTCCCTGATTAACGATTATCTGCCCAAGCCGGATGGCCCCATCGAAGAGGACGCCCTGCCCTTATATATCATCGAGGGCGGCGGGGGCACGGCGCTGACGCAGAGTTTCCTGCGCGCTGTTTGCAGCGCTGCCGGAACGATTGACTTAATTGTGCGATATGTGGATGTCCCGACATAAGGGGGAGAAGGAGGGGAATGAAGAGCCCGGTTGCGGTAGGGCGCAACTAACTAGGTCGTGTCACGCCGATATGAGTAAGTAAGCCCTACATAAAGGGAAGTGACACAAGAAGGAGAAGGAAATGACGACGAAGAAAATAGGTTACATTCTAGGACGAAGGATTCAGGGTGACCTGGGGCCACTACAAACCGACCCGCTATCGCAGTTGCCGGGTCGAATAATGGGACCATGCGTGAACTTGACTGGCGCAGAGCAGCAATACTGGGAACTCTCCTTAGTGCCAAACTATACACTCGGCTCTCGCATGGTTATTGACGAGAGGACTTTCAGATATTGTTTTGGGCAGACCGCCCTTGAGAGAAACATCGGCTGCTTCAACTTCACTCAGTGGCCGATAAACGGCGTCTTGGGGGTGGCGGGAGCGGTCGCTGGCTCTCGTACCATAGTGGTTCCCGAGGGAGTCTGCGTAGCGAATGCGTATGCGGGCGGGTGGTTGGTGATTTTCACTGTGAATATGCAGTGGTACAGGATATTAAGCAACACTGCCACCGCTGCTGGGGTCACTACTCTAACTTTAGACAGGCCAATTGAACAGGTTGCAGCCGCTGGCACCGCTATCACTGGCTACCCCAACGTATTTAGCAACGTCAGAGCACCAGGTTCACCTGGAATGCCTGCAGGATTTAACACTGTAGTCTGCGTCCCCCCAGTTGCCGTACCTATCAATAACTTCTTCTGGGGTCAAAGGGCCGGACCATGCTATGGTGTAGCCGATGGTACTGTCCCTGGAATCGTTGCTGATAGAAGGCCTCTGTGGTTCGCACAGTCGGGTAACTTGTGGCCTTTCGGAGATGCCAGTGCAGGCCTAGGGGCACAGTATGCCGGCTATCTGTTACCAAGAACTGCTGCACCTGCCGATGGCGACCAGTTCTACTGGCTACAACTTGAGTAAGCAACCAAGAAAACCGTTGTCTATCTAGCAAGACGCCAAACGCCTTATATGGCTAAAGGCTGAGGGAACGAAAGGGCTTGCCTTAGCATGAGGCGAGCCCTTTCTTATAAACGGAGGTCGATATGGCTGAGGATAAAACCAGTGATGCCGGGAAAGTAGCCGTCGGTGCGGGCCTTGGTGCAGTGGCAGTATTGCTGGCTACACAGAGGGCCAAAGCGCAGCCTGGCACTGATAATGAAGCTCTACTGAACTTGCTCGCGGCGATCGAGGAAACAAGCCAGGATATCTTGCAGAAAAATGCTGATATATTGGCTGCTGTTTTAGAGGGGCTGGAGAACATAGGCAAGCTCTTAGAACAATTACCAGGTGGGGGCGTAGAAAAAAAGTCTGAGGTTATCCTATTTAGCAGGACGGTGCCCGCTGCTACGGGGGTACGGATATTTGAAAGACCGCAGTTTAGCGCCAGGGTGACCGAAGTGGTCATTCACTGGCCCCTGGGATGCAATGGCCTGGTCGATGTCGCGGTAAACAGGGGTAGTGAGAGAGTGCTCCCCAGATATAATTACATTTCACTTAACAATGTTACCCTTGCCTATAAGTTCGGCGAAGGGCAAGACGTTGACAGTGGGGTTGATTTATGGGTAGACATCGCTAATGCGGATGCTGTCTGGGCACATACTATAACCGTGACAATCACCCTTGAGGAGAGATAGATGACAGAGCAAGTTTATTCGGTTGTTCCCAGAGGTATCGGATCTCCCGATTATTCAATGCCCATTGCGCCTGAAAAAACCATTCAAGAGGTGCTAGACGTAGCAAATCTAGTTGCTCTTGCTACGACGGCACTCGTAGATTGCACGGCAGTCGACCTACATAATAATCCAGAGCGTCTAGCTGTAACCGTAGAAGCAGCATATCACGCTCTCGCTACAGCAGGAATTAAGGTGCATGTTCTCTCCTCTTATGACGGAGTAAGCTATGACACCGTTGATTGGGATGCCTGGAATGTGGGTGGATTTATTGCAGGCGCAACTGTGAGGCAGACAAAGGATTACGAAACTCACCCATATATTCTAAAGGTGCGTATCGAAAATCTCGATGCGGTACGTCCGGTAACAAACATTAAGGTGACTATAACCTACGGTCCGTGAGGTGCATTTATGGCAGAAAGACCACCTGCGAGTGAGTTAGTATCTCTATTTCAGAGCCTGATAGTTGCTGAAGGGATAACGAGTGCTGCTGGGGCGGGGGCTGGAGATAGCCTCAAAGACGTTGCGCTTGCTGGGGCTGGCATCAGCTACGTGGGTATGTTCGCTATCGTCTACCCAGGGCAGTCAGTGAAGGTGGAATCGTTTTATATCACTGCCTTCAACAACGTCACCGGAGAGGTAACTCTTGACCACGCATACAAAGGGATTGCTGCTCCTATTCCCGCGGGTGTAGATTACAAGATTATTACCCTCAAGAAGGGAGCAACCACTGCCGATATTGAAGATGCGCTGGATGCTGTTTATTTCGACTCTATCGGTGGAGCCGCTGGTACGGCGTGGCCTGTAGGCACGCCAGGGTCTCCATCAAACAACTGGGTTGATACCAAGGCGATTGCCGCAGCAAGAAAGCTGAGCACAATCCGCCTCGTGCATGGAAAAATCACCATAGACGCCAATGGCAGCGGCTACCATTTCATTGGAAACGGATTCTCTGACTCCGGCTTTGCTTACGCTGAGAATGCCATAGATATTAACGGCCACACTCTATCCAACTGCTCGTTTGAGGCAATAAACATAAACGATGCGCCATTCACTGGCACTTTGGATACATGCGGCTATTTCTTAAATTGCGCTAATATTAACGTTAAGATAGCCCATGATTGCGCTTACTTCATCGGTTGCAGCTATGTCAATACTATGCCGATGAATAACAACCGGGGGTTTTTCAACTGTGGCATGGTTTCCGCAACAACAATGACCGACTGCTCTTGGATTATTGGCTGCGTTGATATATCTGCCACCACGATGACAAGATGTTATTACATCAGCGGCGGCAGGCATATCAGCGTAGGCGGGGCGATGACCGACTGCGGCAGCTTCCATGATTGTGACCACATATTCGTAGGTGGCGCAATAACCTATACTGGTGTCCTTGCCATAGCAGTATTCTCACGATGCGGGCATGTAGAAGCAGACACAATAAGCAATCTGACAACATTGGTAAGATTCGTAAAGTGTGGCTATATAGATATTTCAACAGGTATAACTTGCGGTACCTCTCGCATGTACATTGAGTGTAATGAGCTTTATGCGACCATAAATATAACGAACTGTGTTGGGGTAAACTGTCTTGGAGGCCATGTTACTCTCACAAACTGCGCTGCCTTGTCTAACAGCGACATTGTAGGAAATGGCCTTGATTTAACCATCGCTGCTTCATGCGTTGCAGGTATTATTAACATTTATGGAAATGCTCGCGTAGTTAATAATACAGGTGGAGCAACCATCAACGACTACACGATACAAAAGAGTGCGGCGGATTCCGCACTTCAGGCCGCTGATGGCGTCTATTTCGATTCAGTCAACGGTGTGGCGGGAACTGCTTATCCGATTGGTACGCCTGGAATGCCCGTAGATAATGAGGCCGACCTTCTAGCGATTCTTGCTGCCCGCAACTTAGATAAAGTAGTGCTGAGAAACCCCGGGACGACACTACAATTCACAGGGGCGCTTGCAGACGTGCTTTTTATTGGCGAAGGGGAGGAAGGGGCACTAAGCCCACTTGTGGACTTCAACGGTCAGGTTATTAACTGCACGTTCATCAATCTGAGAATAACGGATACAACCGGTTCAAACCTGGTCAGCGTCTCAGAGTTCTGGGACTGTGATATTGCGACTATCATCGCTCATACTGTGGGGGGAAGCAACTATCACGGGTGTAGGTTTGGTGCCGGTGGAGTAACCAATCCTCCTTTTGGTATCATCAATTGCTACAATTGCGAGTTCCTTGGGCGGCTAGACAATACCACAGGCAACATCTACATCTATGGCGACTGCCAGATGCGTGGGTTGACCAATACAGAAGGGAACATATACATCTATGGTAATCTCGATGTAAGGGATACCGGCATCTCCCAGACTGACATAGGCTCCATCAGAATCTATGGCGACTGCCACGTCTATAGCGGGCCCATATCAAATACCACAGGCTCCATCTACATCTATGGCGACTGCCAGACGGGCACCGGTCTCGCCGTGACCGATACAGGCGACATCACAATAATCGGGAATTGTCAGGTAGGTAGCATACTTAGCAATACCGCATCAGGTTATATCACTATTAAAGGCGACTGCCAAATCGCGTCCGGCATTACTCAGCTTCTTGGTGGCGCCATAACAATCCATGGTGACCTACATGTGATGGGCGGCAGTATAGTTAACAATGCCAGTGGCGATATTACCGTTCATGGTAACGTCGAAGCAGAATCAATCGGCAATGCCACAGGCGATATTTATATAGACGGTAACTGCCATACAAGCTCCAACATCAGTCAGACCGGTGCAGGCACCTTTTACGTCAACGGTGACTGTCACATAGGCACCAACTTGAATATTGCCGCTGGTGGCGAACTCGCTATTTATGGCAACTGCCAGATAGGTAGCCTCCTGAATAATAACGGCATAATCGTTATTAAAGGTAATTGTCAGATAGGCGATGGTCCCATGACAAATGGTGCAGAGAGCATCACCGTTGAGGGTAATCTTGATGCCGGCTGTACCGTTACGCAAAATCTCCCGGCAGGTTCACTCATCATTCATGGCGACTGCCACGTTGGAATAGACCTAGTAAACAACGGTACCATCGCTATCAGCGGGAGTTGCAAGATAGGCGGCAAGCTGCAGAATAAAGTCTCCTTGACGGGTGGCGCTATCAGTTTCACGCAGCCTAATCCAGACCTTGACCTGATATCGTCTGCAACTTCAGTAACGCAGCGGGTAGTCAGCAGAGGCTCGCTTACAGTAAAACAGATGGTTGCCGGGGCTACTGCCATAATCGACCTCTCCGGGGGCACTCTTACGATAGCTGCCACCTGCACTGGTGGCACGATTGACCTTTACGGTGACTGCGAGATAACCGACCTTGCCGGCGGTGTAGTAACTATAAACGACCACCGCACCAACCAGAAAAACACCCGCTTCTTCCAGGAGGCCGTAGCCGCCACCGATGTCGATGGCACTACTTGGAAAGACCTTCTTGACCGCTCGACCATCACCAAACCCGTGCGCATCTGCGGCTTCATGGTTACCGTAGCAGGCGGCTGGGCGGGCAATGCAAAGGTGAGGATAGTCGATGGCGCAGGCAACAAGATATTTCCCTTCAAAGACGAGTATGTAGAGGCTACCGACTTCACCAGCGGGACACAGTTGACGTTCAACTTCCCTGTCGAAGTATCAGCCTCGAAAGGGTATAAGTTCCAGTTCCGCAGCAGCAATGCCGCCGATGGCGTAGGCAAGACACTGGAGTTGAATGATCTCGACGTACAGGAGTTAAGCTGATGGATAGCGCAATAAAAATAGTTGGAACCCTCGGTGCCACTTGCTGGGTGGTTCCCTCGAATGCTGTGGCTAAAGTCAAGCAGTTTGCTCAACTTTTACAGAACTCCGGGTATCTCGTATGGGTCTGTGATGGAGTGGCTGACCAGGTAGAGATAAACGCTGCTCTTGCCGCAGGTAAATCTGTCGCCTTGGGCGAGGGTAATTTCAATATTACAGCCTCTATCAACCTGGACTCAAACCAAACTCTAAAAGGCAATGGCAAAAACACTATCCTGACAACTGCTACTGCTGGCCTCATCTTTATTAGTGCTGTGGGTGGAAGTGGTACCGAGAAGACAGGAATAACCATCTCCGATATGCAGATAGACGGCGCTACTGTCAGCGAGGTTGGAATCTGGTTTAAGTATGTAGATTTCTCTGTTATCCAGAATGTTTATGCAAGAAGACACAGTTCTGGGGCTGGCACATATTGCTCCGGTATTTACCTTTGGCTTTCAGACTTTAATCAAATACTTGGCAATAACTGTCAAGGGCCTGGCTACGATGGGATTTTCCTTAAAAGCAGCAATAACAACATTATCTCAGGGACCACCTGTGTGGGGAATAACGCTGGAATTGCCCTTGACACCAGCAACAACAATACCGTCTCAGGGAACGTCTGCCAGGGGAATATCTACATCGGAATGGAGCTTTGCGCTACCAGTAGACACAATACCGTCTCAGGGAACGTCTGCCAGGGGAATAACACCCACGGAATTAACCTCATGGCCGCCCACAACAACGTTATCTCAGGGAACACCTGCGTGGGGAATTCTCAGCAGACTGACAACATTTTCCACAATATTCGTTTAGAAGACGCTGATTATAATCTCCTCATCGGCAATCTATGTCGTGATGGTGGCGGGGCTAAACAACCACAATATGGCATCTGTATCTTTAATGATGCTTGCGATAGAAACTGCCTTGTTGGAAATGACCTTTACGATAGCGGCAGAACCGGAGATTTGAACGATGTCCCAACTACTAACCCGACGCTCAAGAAGAGCAATAGAAACCTGGCTGGGACAGGGTGGATTGCAGAGGTGTAACATGGTTAACTCGTGTGTAGAAGGGCGTCATACTACAATAATTAGAGAGAATCTGCCTCTCACCGGAAGAGAGAGACAGTATGTGGAAGGAGGATTATGGTAAATTAAGGAAGGCATAATCAGAATGAAGAGGAGGTAGGTAAAGTGATGGAGAACAAGTCTGAGCAAAAAGGAGAGCGCGAGTTCGAGACCGGTAAAGACGAATCTTGGTTTGCCAACATCAAACGAACTTATGATGAGTACCAGGATATCTCGCTTACTCAAGCTCGACAGAATCAGGCGTATGTGCAGAAGGTTTTGTCAGATGGTCAGCAGTATGACAATCAGCGTCAGGCTATTGCTAACCAGGCTCTTCAGAACGCTGTTGAGACGGCGAACATGGTCGGGAAGCAAGCTGTCAGACACAGTGACATTGCTATTGACAGGCAATGGAACGTGGATGAGGTAGCGCAGTTGGTAGCCAAGACTCCGGTTTTTCTTGACGCTATAGCTGCCGCAGTTGCTGCCGCTGTAAACGAAGCCCTTAAAAAATAGCTTTTCCTGAAAGACTTTACGGGACAGGCTAGACGTACGGTAAGTGCGCTGCTGCACGGCTGTTGAGTATCCTATCTAGGAATAGGGCTCACGCTGCTGTCATATACGTTTCGAGTAGAAAGGGAGAAGATGGGCACGAAAGCTAAGGTCGTCTTCGGCACAGGGCTTGGAGCTCTGGCTCTCTGGGGTTTGGCACGCGTGGTAAAGGCTAAGCCCAAACCGCCGTTGCCCCCAGCGAACATCGTGGTTAGCAACCTTTTAATTAGCCCCACGGAGGTCGAGGTCGGGCAAGACGTGACCGTATCGGTCGACGTAACAAACATTGGCCAGACAGCAGGGAGCTACACGGTAGTGGCGGAGGTATATGCGAGAGAAAGAGCGGACCGGAAGCGAACAGTTGACCTGCAGCCGGGCGAAACCAAAACCGTACCCTTTATCTTCACTCCTACTGAGCCCGGGGAATACACTGTCGAGGTGGGTGACCTCGCCGGTAGCTTCAGGTGCGTGCAACGGACAGGCTATCTCATAGGATATGTAATAAGTGTGGAGTCAGCGGTTGTTGGCACGGATATCCCTATAGCAGGTGCTACCGTGCAGGCGGGGGAATATTCGGCGACAACCGACTCTGAAGGTTATTTTGAGCTGGAGCTTCCGGCAGGGACACAGCAGGTAGATGTCTTGGCCGAAGGCTATGAAAGCCAGAGTGTTGCTCTAACAGTGGTCGGCGGGCAGACCACAGAGCAGTGGTTCTATCTAAATAGAACCTTTGAGGGCGGGGCCGGGGGCATTGGGGGCTACGTGAAGGCTCAAGGCGGCACTGGCATAGTAGGCGCCACTGTAACCGTGGGGCCGTACTCCACTATTACGGTAGAGAACGGTCACTACTTCATGCAGGTACCCCCGGGAGATTATGTTGTAATAGCGTCAGCGCCGGGATACCAGAGCGCATCAAAGACAGCAACAGTAAACAAGAATAGAAACACCTCTGTGCCGACATTCTCTCTTGTCCCTCTCATGACAGGCGAGTCTAAAATACGAGACGTGCTACTCAGCCAGCCTCATTCCGGGCATCCCTATTATAACTGGCTTGTAGCAAATCAGTTGCAGTGGGGATGGCAGCTTATCTATCCGGACGGCAGCGTTACTTTAGGAGGGGAAGCAGGCGCGCCATCGGCAGTAGGCTGTAAGTGCTCAGTACAGGCATTTGTGACTAAGCAGTCCAAATATTGGAAATTCGGTGACCTGATAGTTACTCGCCCCGATGGCGCCACGGAGTATGCCCACTATAGTGGCTCAGGCCTTGACTACACTATGTGGACTGTGAACTTCAACCAGCAGGGAACCTACAGGGGGTCACTGGAGCTGTTCAGCAGCACAGATAAGGTGAACTGGATTAAGACCGACGAGGTCAACTTTACGCTCGCTAAGGTCGTGTGACCAGCGAAATGAGGGCGCAATGGATAGGGTTGTGGAGCCCATAAGGATGAGCCGATGTCTGATTATAGTGCCTTCGATCTGCACCTGAGCCCCATCACAACTGATGAGGAGCTTAAGGTGATAATCGCGTTTCAGGAGATGTTGGACCCCAAGGACAGGGCAATATATCCAGGGGATGTTAAGGAGTTCACGTGGTTTACCCGCGAAGAGGTGGAGGCATGCCGCGCATATCAGGAATTCAAGTCCCGGCTAAGGCCCTGGGACATATGTCTTTACGGAAATCATGATGTTATTGAGAAGGATAAGCTGCCGGAGACTTTTCAAGTCAGAAACATAATCATCATGCATGGCCATCAGTTTGACAAGTATGCCGGCGGCTGCGCTCAGAGGACCTACTACCGGTGGGCGCCCTGGGTGCGAAATGTCTGGCTCAAGTCCCCCGGGGAACAGAAAATGGCTGGGGAGACTTCCTGGACTGCCCACAACGGGCAGATCTGGGGGGCCGCCATCAACTGGCTCGAGGCGAGCAAATATCGAATTCTCGGCATAGGACATACCCATGACACCGCGATCATAAACCGCCCCATAAGTGGCAAGAAGCTGGTAGGTGTAGGCAGCCTGCCGGAAGATGGTGTTTATCTGAACCTGGATTCCCTGCGTATATGCAAGGTTAAAGTTTAAGAGTACAGGAGGGAGAACAGATATGGTGATGCGCTGGGCCTACACCTTTGTGCTTCTCTTTACCACCCTGGGGTGGGCCTACTTCCTGATCAAAAGCGTAGAGTGGGCTGTGGCTGCCAAGACAGACGTGAGCATAATAGAGGCTGCCGGCGTGGGAACCGTGCTGGGGGTGCTGCTCACACTGAACGTAAACGTTAATCAGTTTTTCTTTCGCAAACGCCCGTCGACAGATTCAAAAAAGAGTGAATAGATATCAAGAAAACTGAGTTGCCCTGGACCGTGGTACTACCTCCACAAACTCACTAAAAGGAGAGGAATTGAAGATAAAATGGCTGATAACAGCAACCGCAATTGAGATAGTAGGCATAATCACGGTTAGCACAGGCATAGGTTTTGAAATCGCCACCGGTGCCGATCTGGGCTATGTCCTGATAACCCTGGGAAGCGTTATAACAGCCGGCGGCGGGCTTATCTTCGCTAAGGTGCTCAGAGCCAGAAAATGACGCAACTCGCAGGGGCTATCATCAATCTGTTGATATGGATAGCCTCAGTAGCGGAACGGGCTATTCGTGCCGGCTTAAGGTTGGTCCGGTTGTTAAAGCCAAAAAGGGGTGAGACGGTGGAGAAGAAGGTGAATTCCTATCGAGCGGCTAAATGCCCAGTTTGTGGCAAATTCATGGACAAGGTCGAGGCCGTAGTGCTCAATCAGTTGTCCGGGGGTACGGTGCCGGTATCGACATCGATGGACGATGCAGTGGTGGCCTGGGTGTGTCCCAATCTCAAGTGTAACAAACCAGACCAATGAACTTGACCCGAAGGGAAAGGCAAATACTTGTCCAGCTCGTGCAGGGCAGAACCAACGAGGAGATTGCGGAGCAGCTCGGCATAAAGACTTCGACAGTCAAGACATTAATGTCGCCCTTGATGCAAAAGACGGGCAAGAGGAACAGAACAGAGCTTGCAGTCTGGGCTTGTTTGGGTTTCTCCCCCAGTGCCGACATCGCCGAGTTGCTGGTAGCAAACATACCACAATTTGACACTCCCCAGCCCTAAAGGGCGGAGATTCTCACCTGTCGGGGTGATGGTCCGGCCAGTAGAACTCAGGGGTCTTGAGCTGCTCAAGGGGTATGCGCTCATAAATAGCTCCCTCCGGTCCCTTTTTTCCTGCCATTGCATATCTTATCACCGGCTTGTTCTCCAGGCAGCGGTCGCAGACAACCGCGCAGGCCAGGGGATATTTCTCAGAGGCAGGCACGAGGACATTGGAAATTGCCAGGTAAGGCCACTCAGCCAGCTTTTTCAACTGGATTAAGTTGATATGGCTGCCACCCTCCCTTATGGTATGGTCATCGCTGCAGCAGCAAAAAGAATCCCAGAGCTTCTCGACTGAGTCGTCATCCATTGCCCGCCTCAGTTGAGCTTTTTATCTCCTCAACAACTCCATCTTTGAGCAAGCATATTAGCGGTTTCCCCATATTCTCGAACACCCATTGCAGGGTTTTTTTCAGGTCTCCCCTGGGATAAACTTTGTTTTCCCCACTCGGGAGCTGTATTGTGATTTTATTCGCCGCCATGCCGGCCAGGCGCCCTGAAACAGTATTCTGCATCAAATTATCACTCATGGAGTTTTCGTTGCTCCTTTTGAATTCATAATCAGGTTAAATGCCTTTTGTAGACGCTTGAATCTCTCCGCATCGCCACCAGGCGTATCGGGATGTACATATTGCACCTTGACCTGGAAAACTCGCTTGATCATCTCTACGCTATCCTTAGAGTCGCAACCTAACAGGTCGTAGGCGTCCTGGAGCTCCTGCTTTTCATCCATGGCATTAGCCGGTTTGATCTCGACGACCGCCTTGCTCGAGGTAAGCCCTTTATAGCTGACCCCATGCCTCTCCGCTATCCGCAGCCGTTCGATCAGCAAATAACATTGCCGGAGGTTTTCAGCCCTTGAGGAGAAACGGTAGCAGGAGATCTCCTGCCAGACCCTATTGCGCATGAATCTGACAATTGCTCCCGGGCATTTTTGGCGGAGATTATTAGGGTTATACTCCCAATCAATCTCGTACTCCGATGGGTCGATTTCCCACTTAATCATTTCTTGCCGGATTTGGGACCTGGTACGTTCTACATTTACGCCTCTGTCCATAAGAATCTCCTCTTCTTTTAGGTTCATTCTCACCACCCAGCATCTTCCTTAGATTCCTTGAGCTTCGTCTCGAGGAAAGGCAATACTTGCCACAGCGGTAGCTCATGGTATTTGTCAATGTCCTTTTTAGCGACCTCGAGAAGACGGTTTGCCTGGGCCCGGGTGAAGGTGCCGGCATGTAGCGCTCTGCTCAGAGTGAAGAAGTGATTAGCTGGGCACTGAAAAGTTATGCAGCCATAAGTCAATCTCTCGCTAGCAGTGTCAAGAGTCGACTTGATCGATGTGGCTGGCCATTCCTCTTCCCCTATAGGGCACTTGAGGGTAAGCGGTAGGGGTTCCCATTTTTTCTTTTTACGCATAATTCTCCTCCAACCTCCTTTTTTAACCTGCACCTAGAGCAGATTTTATGTCCATCATCCCTCACCCTGCCGCAGATAGTACACAGCCTAAGCTCGATTCTCGACTTTCGTAGGTTGCGTTTGTAGAGCGTGTTGGAGAGCTGACGTGTCGGACGATGGCACTCTCGGTCCCGCTTGATGCACACGGAACACTGGAGATAATACTCCGTGTTTCTTTTACCACCACATGAGGGGCATAATCCAGCTTGGAGCCTTCTGTTGTATCTATCTCTTCTACTCCTATTTCTTCGGCGTCTATATGATTTGGGCATTTTGCCGACAATGCGCTTGTCCATATATGCTCTGCTCAAGGATTCTTTTTGAAGCTAATAATCGCACTACAATCATTATGGTTTAGAATTTGCGTATCTCTAAGGGCCTCAACATTAGCTCAGCATTTCTCTTTTTTGCTGATACCTCGCTGTCTACCTCCCCTGGGCTGATCTCTCCCATGTTCAGATGCACCAGAAGGTCGCTCCCCTCAATGAAGCCAACCGAGTAAGCCCACTCCAGGGCTCGCCTGACCATATCATCGAATTTGTTTATCGCCTCATAGACAGCCTTCTTAACTACACGTACCTCGGATCCAGAAAACCCTGGATAATGATCCTCGTTAACTCCCCACCCTCCCTTTTTCTTAGTAATCAGCCCGGGCAAGTCGGAAAAGAACTCTAATATGCCTGGATCTGTTACCGCCCAGGTAAGCTCTGCCCAAGCTCGCTCCATTTCCTCACCAAGATTGTCACCGCCATGATGAGACTGAAATAGATAAGGGCGGGGAATCCAATGATGTGTCTGCGTATGTCTCACTAGCATTGTTTTAGGATCCTGGGTTTGAATTTCGCGAATCCGCTTGCCTAATTCCATGAGCCCCAGACACTCAGGGCAAAGTTTATCCTTCGCTCTCCCCTCTTTTGACCCGCAGCCTGGGCATGGCGTATGTGTCCAGCCTCTACTACCCATCTTTCACCTCTTTTGAAGCTATTGATCACACTAGAATCCTATGGTCTAGTCAGGAAGGAATCCCCTTTGCGCTAAACTGCCGTTGATAATTTGTTTGAAGGCTTTTGCGGCTTGTTCAATGTTCCTAGCCTGGATAGCTCCGTCGAGCTCCTTCCAGCCAAAGTGTGGGGTACCTTCAGGTTTGATCCTGAAATTGATGCCAGTCTTACTCTCCCGCTTTATGACTTTATAGAATTTCATGACACCTCTTATCTATTCCTGCGGTCTACATTCCCCCGCATCAGTTTTTGAACCTCATTCACAAGCCATCGAAGTTCATATTGGCTCATCCCCTTGATGGCAGCTATAATCTGCTCTTTGCTGGGCCGCGGATGTTCAGCAGTGGCGATAGCTGTCCGCCCGGGCGGTCGACGCCCTGGAGGGATACCACCGCGCTGTGCCTGAGTTCTTGGCCTTGGCTCTTCTTTTTCTCCTCTCACGCCACCTCCTTTCCGAAGCTATTGGTCGCACTCAATCATTATGGCAAAATTGAGGTTCGCAACTTCTCAAAGACGTGGCAGACCATGAACCCATCATGAAGTAGGGCCACACCTATCAATTTGGTGCCGTTCAACTCATCGCTATCCATTGGATGCCCAGTTCCCTTGATTATGATGGTTCTCTTTTCCTTCCGGGCATAGGGGCTCGGGTCCACCAGCGCCCAAATACACAAAGTTTCGCGCTGATTAGCGACTGATAGTATTTGAGCGCCTTCGGGAAGCTCCAGCGTCTGCTTGTCGATCATTTCAAGTGGGTACTTCCAGATAGCCTTCATGTTTTACCTCCTTAAATTTGAAGCTATTAGTCGCACTATGTTGCTTATCCACCATAACCCTCCCTTTGTGAGTCTCTAATATCGCGCTCTATTCCCAGAACCAGACCTATAAAGACGAGCGTGGTATAGACTGCCAGCGCTCCGTAGGACATCTGTACCATAACTATGCCGCAGGACCATATCAGGGCGAAGTGAACCCCCAGGGCCACTGACAGCCCGAAGAGGTAAATATCACCGGCAATCTCCTTGAGCTCCTCCCAGTTCCTGGGCCGTCTCCAGTCCTTCCTGGCGCGCTCAATACTCAGGAGGAACATTATCCCTACTAGTACAGTCTCAGCGATGAGAATACCGCGGTTACTCTCGTAGATATAAACGCTGGGATAGGTCCAGAGGTAGGCGAAGTGCACCAGGAAAGCTATGCACATGCCGATGATAAACCAGTTCCCCAGCCGTTCCCGCAGCGCCTCACTTATCGTAAAGCGCTTCATTTTGGTTTCGCTGGCCTCTCTTTCATGCGGTATAGCCGGTATTCCAGCGCCTTGATGTTCACCACCCTGCCGAAGTCTGTTCGCTGCAGACGGCTGGCTATCCTGGGCGAGATCTGGTCCATGGGGAGATTGGTGGTCACTACCAGGGGCAAGGCGTTCTCGTACCGGTAGTTAACCAGCATGTCGAGTTTTTCCTGGGCCCAGGGAGTGGGGCACTCCATGCCCAGGTCGTCCAGGACGAGAAGGTCCACATTCTGGTAAAAGTAGAACTCCTGGTCATAGGACATATCAGCGTCAGGGTGGTAGCCTCTCCGGAGCTCGTCCAGAAACACCGGCACTGCCGCATAGCGGGCGGGCTTGCCCTGTTCCAGCCACTTCCTGGCAATTGCCATGGCCAGGTGCGACTTGCCGGTATCCACGCCGCCCATCAGGGTGAGCCAGCGCAGCTTCCCCGCAGCGACCTGCTGCGCAGCCTGGATCGCCTTCTCCAGGCCTGGTCTGGGCTCGAATTTTTCGAAGGTGCGGTCCTCGGTGGCTGCCGGCAGCCGGCACAGGCGCAGGAAACGCGCGCGCCGCTCGGCCTCGTCTGCCTCTTTCATGCACTCGCAGCGCACCAGGAGGCCGAAGTCCGGATGGCCCAGTTCCACATCGAAGCTTACCCAGCCAAGGTCGTGGCAAATCGGGCACTTGTACTCAATGGAGCTGGGCGCCGAGGCTTTTTTCGCGCTCGTCGTCTGTGGCAAGCCGCTGTTGGCCAGCACCTGGCCCAGTCTTTGAAAGCTGCTCTCTTCCTGCATAATGCCCCCTCCTTCCAGTGAACTCAGCCGTCTTCTCCATCCAGTGCCTCAACCTGAGCCGCGGGCTGCCTCTGGTCTTGGCTATCGGATGGTCCAGTTGATAGGTCGCGAACCGAGGTACCTCATGTAGTACATCCACCGCGGGGAAATCTATTAGGAGCTTGCGCAAATAATCTAGGTCCTTCTTGAAATCAAAGGGCCAGTTCTTAATGTCTCTGAGATCCCTCAGCGCTTTTTTCTCCCCCTCTGTTGCATCTACTTCTGAATGTGTTGGAACTAATTCACTGTCTGGTTGGACAGGGTTTGAGTCTGTTTGGGGAGGTTTGGTACTGCTTTCTATAGAGCTTTCTATAGTGCTTTCTATAGAGCTTTCTGCAGGCTTTTCTGAAGCTGATTTCCTGTCTGGTTGGACAGGCACCCTGTCTGGTTGGACAGGATGGCCTGTCTGGTTGGACAGGATGCCTGTCTGGTTGGACAGGGTTTGAATCTGGGGGGCAGAAACATCTGATTGGACAACACTGTCTGGTTGGACAGGGTTTGAATCTGTTTTGATACTTTGGGACACACTTTTTGCTGTCTGGTTAGACAGGGTTTTTGCGGACTCTATTAGGCGATTGAGCCAGAGGAAGTGCTGGGGCTCCTTCTCCTTCTTCAAGAGCTGCTCCGCCTCCTTGAGTGCCCTAGCGGTGACCAGCTGAGGAGCAAAGACGTCGGGTGGCCATTCATTGGGGTGATTCATCCGATAGAAGGGCTTTTTGTCTCTAGTTTCGACTGCGACCACGCCATGGGCGACAAGGCCCTTTATGGTGTGAAGAAGGCTCTCCGTTCTCATTAAAGTAATGCTTTGCCAGAAGGAGGTGGAGATAGTGTCCTCTTTCCTGACATAGCCGTCTGTCTGATTCATAAGAGCGATGATCACTCTATACTCCTGATTGGTGAATCTGGCCCTGGCCAAGGCCAGCATTGTCTCTCGGTGGTTGGGCATAAAACTGTAATGTATAGACTCCCGGGTTTGCCCTTTGAATTTCCCGCCGCGATTTGCCATGCTACACCTCTACCTGGCATGACTTACGCCGATTGCAGGGCTCGCATAGCGCCTGAAGATTATCCTCCTCTGTTGCTCCTCCTTTCGATACTGGCACGACGTGGTCACATTCCAGAGGCACGCCGCTGGCTCCGCATAGCACGCAGGTGAAATTGTCCCTCGCGAAAACCCTCCACCTTAGTTGCCTTGGTATCCCGGCTCTTATTCGTTTTTGCTCTGGTTTATCCTCTAAGCGAAGGGCCAAGCAGTTGCTACAGATGACCTCACCACTCTTCAGCGCAAAAAATGTCTTGCCGTTATAAGGCGACTCTCCTACCAATTCGGCCACTGATTTGCCGCAGTCAATGCACATGCATTGACGAAATTGCGCCGGGATGTCGTCCAAGCTCCGATAGTAGACCCTCGGTTTTGTTATTATTTGCGATTGCCACCTTTCATCTATTGTGCTATAGTCTCTTTCAAGCATCACCCACCTCCTCAGAATAATGGCGGTGAGGCAACTCACTGACAGGGGCCTCCAACCTGGTTAGCGTCGGGGAAAGAGGTCCCACTGTTTTAAGACAACTATCTCTTCATCACCGGCACCCTCCAATCCTAATTAAAAAGGTAATCCCTTGACAGCACGTATCATTCCTTGCTTTCAAACCAAGGCTCTGTTACCAATATCCTCCCATCATCGGCAAAAGCAGCATATCCTTTGGGATAAACATTCACCTTTTGAGCTATTTCGATTGTGAATTGCTTAACCTTTTCAATCGCTATCTTTTGAGCTTCGCCAGTGGCATTAAAGACAGCGTGCTGCAAAGCCATTGCCTCGGCTACTTCTACGGCGGATACACTTATTCCAGTATCGTAGAACGTTACTAATCCCTTTGGGGTAGGGAACTTTCCCACTATGCCTATACATTCAATCCTTTTCATCAATGACTCCTTTATGTGTTCCCAAGGGATAGTTACCTTTCCTGAACCTCGTCGTTATAACCACAATCTCCCTCTTAGAGCATGGGAGGTGTTCCCGGTTGCTCCGATTTCCTTTTGCTTCGCTTTTCCTGTAGTTTCTGCAATTGGAAGCGGAAACTAATGAGCTGTTCTGCTTTGAACTTATCAGCTATCTGGTCAGTCAGGAAATCGTCCATAATTACCGTAACCCCGAAGGGGCCCCACCACTTCTGCAGGTTGGGCTGGGTTACCTTCAATTCCTTGACCAGAGCCCTGATATCATCCCAGACCTTTGAAATGGGCTCCTCCTCTTTCACCCCGAAGAAATCATCTAATTCATCCTCGCTAGGCGGCTGGGTATCCGGCACTTGTTGTGTTGCTGCCGATTCCTGCTGAATGCCTTTGCAGAATTTCAACTCGCCCTTGCCGTTCGGGACCTTCGTTGGACAGTAGATACTGAACTTCCCCTGGACAAGTGGTATGTTATGAATCGGGCATACGCCATGAGGAGCTGCAGCAGGGAGAGCCTTAGCTACCTTGCCGTCAATGGTGTACTCTGCCTCAATGAAGCTAAGTGCCTCCTGGACGCCTTCAGCCTGCGCCTGAAGCTCCTGGGCTACGGCGCGAACCGTTGTAGAGGCCTCGGGGTAGGCTTCCATGAGCCATCGTTTTATTGCCCGGACCCTGGCTTGATTGCCAGGAAGCTCACCTGAGGGCTTCTTTTTTTCTTTGGCGGCTGCTGCCTGTGCCTTGGTCATCCAGCCATAGGTGCTATACTCTCTACCTGGCTCCCAATCTTTGCGTCTTCCTTTAGCTTCCCAGACCCAAGCGTCTCTATCCCCACAGATAGCCTCTTTGAGGGCTGCGTCTGTAACAAGGACGACGGAGGGCGGCCCATTCCAAGCTTCAGAGCAAGCTCGGGCTGCCAGAGAACCCATACCCATTTCAGAGATGATGGGGACTAAGACCTGCTTTCCCGTCTTGTGGTGAGTGAAAACGGTGGGGTAAATCTCGTTAAGCAGGGGGTCAAGCCCCATTCGCATGCAGTGATAGCAAAAGAGCAGGGCGGCTTTATCGTCCAGTTCGGGGTATCTCTCCTGAACGACTGCGAGTAAGATCCGGGGCTTCTGGATGGAAAGCGAGCCTGGGGTGTACTGGGCGACCTCTTTTGATTGCTCGGTTGTCATGTGTTGCCTCCTATATTTTCTCTCGAGATTTGCCTGTATTTCAGGGGGTACGGGCTGGCCTCTGCGCCAAAGCTCAGTGTAGCTCGGTATCTTCTTGAATTCGGTATGGGCTTTGTTCGTGCCGCAGCGGATTACAACTTGATTAAGGGCTGAATCGAAGGGAACCACTAGGCCACCGCCACATTCAGTGCACACATGGGTGGCTGCGATGTGCTCATATTCTCGCCAGCGTGCATCCTCGGCCTCTCTTCGTTCGATGTCCTCTTTAGTTGACATTATTGCCCTGAATCTTCTTCTCGATTAGCTTCTGCAGCTTCTCTATGGCCTCAGCTCTGCTGTGCCAGCCATCTAAGAGACGCAGCGTGATATTAGACAAGACAGTCATTCCATGGGCAGCTTTGTTTGTTGGATATATGCCGTCCCCCCCACTTTAAACCCGGGCATCTTCTCGAGACCAATCATGCCTCCCAGTAAGGCAGCACGGTTTACGGATCCTGTGCCGTTAACTCCGTGGAAGAACCCGGAGCACCAGCAACTACAGCGGGTGCCACGTGCCGAATGGCATTTGTTATTACAACGCCTTATCTTTCCCATTAGCGTTAACCTCCTTCTTCTCGATTAGCTTCTGCAGCTTCTCTATAGCCTCGTCTCTGCTGTGCCAGCCATCTAAGAGACGCAGCGTGATATCTCCCAACTCCAAACACATCTCAGCATTAGCTCGTTTGTTAAGAAGCCCTTTGCATTCACCCCTAAGTCCCTGAACGGCATAAAATAGATTCGGATAATTACCCCCCAGGGTAGTATTTATTTCCTGAAACAGCTCCGCCGCCTTCTCCAGAGACCGCTTGGAGTCCGATATCTCGCTGGCAATCTTTACCCCTGTTTCATTGGCGAACTTCCTTAAATCGGCATATCCCTCTAACTTTGACTTTTGGAGTTCCCTCATGCGTGGAAAGAAGTCCTGGTAGCCCCTGATAATGAGGGCCAGCAGAAGCTCCGTATTTAGCTCAACTGGCCTGTAGCGGCTGCTCTTAACCACATGCCATGAGTTCTCATTGCGAACTATGAGGCCGGCGCCATCAGGAAGGAGCTCTTTATTTAAAACCCCCTGAGGGCAGGCGAAGAAGAACTGGTGACAGAAATCCAGATACCGGGCAAACTTCCCCCTGTTCACATCGGCTCGAAAGTCGTTGCGGCTTACTTTAACCTCATAGACAGTAAGCATGGGGCGGGCATAGCTCGTTGCTATCGTTAAGACATCCACAATGCCCAACCTACCCCCGTGCCCCTGCAGGGAGCCTAAAGGCATATTGGACCACACAACCCTCGAGGGGTTCAATTGCAGGTGATGAGCCAGGTCTTTGGTTAGCTCAGCACCGGTTTTAGATTGCACTGTTTTAGACATTATTTTTCTCCGCAAAGGGGGCAAGGAATTAGTCGCTCATCTATCGTTTCGCCTTCAGTTAACGTGTAGCCCATGGTTCTCTTGGGCCGCTGTAATACCTCTCCATCACCATGGCAGAGAGGACAATCATCGTTCGTGACAGGATGCACACCATAGGTCTCGCACATCTGCTTCCAATATTCCGGCCTGAGTTTTAGGTCTTCAGGATCAACAGAACAACAGTGTTTATTTGCAACGCTAATTCCGCAAATCGCACACTTCAAATGAGCATCTTCTCCACAACCCTGTGATTCTTCTTCATCTCCGCCTTCATTGCTGCTGGCCGGCTCCAGGTTCTAGCCAGGGCCTTCCATTCAGGGGGGTACTTTATAAATCTATCCGCTGGCTGGTAGAGCTGGGCAAATGGAAGGCAGCCTATTTCATATATCTGGCGAAGTCTACGCTCTGCAACAGCAAGGCTTTCCCCGGCATGTCCGGTCATCACGTAGCAACGTAATTTCTCTCGAGGAAGATAATTAAGCCTTTGCACTGCCCTCTCTAGGGGAAACAATCGTCCTCCAGTGTCACAGGAGAGGAACACTTGGTTTATGCGTAGCGATCTCAATTCGTCAGCTACCCATTGGTCAATATAGTCTGTGTCCAGGCCTCCTGAGAACACCGCAGCTCGGCGTTGCTTTTTGAGCATATCAAATACCTTGCTTATATGAGACCGCGGAGCCTGAAGAAAATTGTTATCCTGGACAATGTACCCAGGTTTAACGTCAATCAATCTAAGCTTGCCTTCTCTTTCAGGAACCAGGCAGCCGGGACATCTCTTATTGCAACCTCTCGTCGTGAAAGTTACATCTTCCCGAACATAAAGCCCGGGCTGGAAATCCTTACTAGGGCTCGCAAAGGCAGGGCCCCCGATTTTGACAACGGGATAATATTGTTCCCACGCCATTAACAGCTTGGTGGCCTTCTGCATATCCCATGTGAATGTTACTGAAATATGGACTTCGTCTGCCGGCGAGCGTATCAGTGGAGGGTACCCAACAAAGGCATAATCATCTATGGGGGTCATCGATGTACGTCTAGGAAATACACGAATTGTTTTCATGCTCTATCTCCCCCAAACTGGTACAGTGATTCGGTTGGGTCCGAAATTCACGTAAATCCTATATCGACTGCGTTTGCCGCAGTCAGGGCAGGTCGATGGCCAGCACCCTTGCAATTTGGCTATTGCCCTGAAATCAGTGCTATCACAGTGCCGGCATGTATTGAAAACGATAACTACTGTATCCTCAGGCTGCAGCTCCGCAGCGCTGAGGCGGATAACGTCTTTACCTTTAGCATCGAGGACTATCATTGCTTTATCTCGCGGATGGAACGTTTTAATTTATCGACTTCTTTTTTCGGGATTAAGAAACAGACAAACTCGTCACCTTCCAGTGGACAATATGTGGTGCGCTCATGAGATTCAATCCAGTTGACGACGATCTGCAGTGCCTTATCTGGAAGATGGAATTCCAAAACGAGGCCTGCGTTCAAAAGATAGCGATGCAATGCTCTCGTTAACTTTCTCAACTCCTTCTTCATGAGTGCACCTCTTTCCCCTTAACGACCAGTTCTCCACCGCAGGTCATCGATGGGCACGGCACCAGGCCAACTGGCTCGCGGCCTTCACGTCGGCAACTTTCGGCCCACGCTGCGGCTTGCTTTTCTGCGAATTCCATATCCTTATTATCCAGATAAGTCGTTCCGCATTTGTTGCAGACAAGGATTGGATGGGATGTTTTTTGTTCCATGGCTTAGCTCCTTAAGTTGTTATTTCTCAAGGCCTCGGCCTATCTCATTAGCCCCATGGCTGCCGCCGAAGAGGTGCGCTATCCTCAGCGACAGCTCAGAGAGCTCTAACCATCTTCGAACCGAAGGCGGTTAGCTCCCGAGCCCCGGTGGGCCACTATTTTTTCTTCCATCATCTTCTCTAAAGTGGGTCTACCCCTATCCCAAGGCAAATACGCTCCATCTCATTCACAATGCTATAGTCCACAACTGAATCAGAGGAGTTCGAGACGGTTAATTTTTGATAGAGCTCTCTCAGCTTGATTACAGCCGGCATATTGAACTCCCTTGTCCTCTCGAGGTCGCCATCTGACTTATCGAAGAGGTAGGCGGTGAAAGCTAAGTTCTCTGTATACGTAAGCATGTATCGTGCAACCTTTTTCACTTCCTCTTGAGAGCTCTCTCTTTTGAGGAACCTCATCACCTCTTGTTTCGTGAGGAGTGAGCTATAGCGCCAGTAGCAATTTGGTAGCAAGGTCTGGGTGATGAAATCATTAACCTCAGTTACTGATGCTTCGACAGTCTTACCGTTTGCCAGTCTCAGGTTCATCGTCTCTTGCCCCGTCTGCGCTCGAAACTTACCTCAAACGTAAAGTCGCACTTGGCTATCTTGCACCCCCTACATACATAGGTAGCTGCGCGGTCTGTCTTTTTTGCCCTTCTGCACGAGCGGTTACACTCCGGACAGGGCTGATATTTAGGGGCGTTAGGCAATCCTGTCCAGGTGCTGATTAACCTCCCCGGTAGAGGAGCTTTGCGGGGCTGCTTCCCCACCTCAGCCAGTTTTCCCGTATCGGCTGGGGGACTTTTCCAAGTGGGAAGCTTGTGTAAAAACTTCAATAACTCTGATAACATCTTTTTTAAACACCTGCACATAATTATTGGGCTCTCCCTTGCTTCCAGCTACAAGCCCCCTATTGTTCCGTCTGTCTTGCCATCCCTCCCCGATGAGGCGGAAATACGGATGGCAATTGGGACATTAGATATTGAACCAAAAATGAGCTAAAGACGTCTCCAGCTTGTTGGGCAAGTGCACTTGCAACATTTCCACGGTAGACTCGCTCAGCATATGCTGCATAGCTATCAAGTATTTCGACTTTTTCCATATCATCCTTTGCTGCAGCTAAGTCTTTTAGAACCTGGTCTTCAATACTGCGAGACCGTGCAGGACACAGTGGAATCCTTACATCTGGTGTTGACCAATGTTGATATCTGTCGTACATTTTCACCCCCTTCCTTAGTTCGAGCCAAGTGCAAGATTTATGTTAAATACACACGTCATTAACAAGAAAATGCCGAAGCTCTTGTCTACTGATATGATGTGTACGCATAATACTAGGTTCCCAATTCAAATAATCTTTTCTTATTGCTTCATTCCTATCTAACTTTGTTTGCTCCTTCTTCATGTACGCGATTGCTTTTTCTTCTGTGGGGAAAGTATCCCAGACACATTCATTTTTTGTTTCGGCCACTTGAAATCTACCAGTTTCTTTGCCCTTATCGTCCACTTCCAAGAATATTCCGAGCTTTATTTTTGACATAATCTCAGCACCTCCCTATTAGTTCGGCGATGGCGGCTCGGCCAGCACCCTGGGGCAGCGCCCCGAAGGCGGCATCAGATGCAGCGCATAGGTGAGATATCCCAGCAGGTCCTGGTACTTAGTCCTTACCTCCTGGGATAAGACACAAAGTGCCAGTATCATGCAGGCCCTGGCCAGGCTCTCCTTTTCATCGAAGAAAGCGCTATTCCCGCCGCCATCGGCATTCATGACTACGACGATGGCGTTGCTGCCTGTCAGCTCCGCAACTACCTTCCCATCCTGTGTCACTGTTATGAGCATGTCTACACTTCCTCAGGCTCGATATCGAACTCAAAGCTCAGTTGAGCTACAGCGCTTCTCATCATTATTTCCTCATCCACATCCTGGAGCGGTTTGGCCTGGTAATATGCCTTTTCCCTTTCCGACTCATCGAGCAGGTGCCAGTAGACATTGGCGGTGACTGAGGGGCTGGCATGTCCCAGGATCTGGGACACCACCTTCAGATTTACGCCCTTTTTGAGCAGATAGCTGGCGAGGTAATGCCTGAGCTGGTGCGGTTTTATTGGCTTAACCTTTGCCTTCTTACAGAGGGAAGCAAACCGGTTATCCAGCCCGCTTTCGCTGTATGGTCTGGTGGGGTCATTGCCGGGAAAGAGCCATACTGAGGGTGGGGCGGTGATCAGGTAGCGCTGGATACAGGCTGCCGTCTCCTCGGTCATGGGCACGGAGCGCTGCTTGTTGCCCTTTCCGATAACCCGGAGCCTCATTTTCTCCAGGTCTACGTCGTCGGAGCGCTTGAGGGATAGTAATTCCCCGATTCTGAGGCCGCATGAGGACAGCGTCCGGATTATGGCACGGTCCCTGTCGTTTAACATGGGGGCCGTCAGCAGCCGGGCTATGTCGCTCGCGGGGGGAATATTCCGCTCCCGCAAGGGTCTGGAGGGCGATTTCAGGCCCGCTGCGGGATTGTTGGTGATGATATTGTTATCGGTCAGGTAGGTGAAGAACGACCTGTAGGCGTTGATGGCATTGCCCTGGGCGTGCACACCGACCGTAAAGGCCCTCTGTGCCAGAAGCTCCTGGAGGTCGTTTCTCGTCGGGCTGGGGTATTTCTCGAGCAGCCGGCACACATAGTTCCCGTAGAGGGCAATCGTCTTGAGGCTCCTGCCCCTGACCGTCAAGGACAGGAGCCAGGAATCCACGAACTCCTGCAAATTGGAGGATTCGTCCGTTGCTTGGTCTGCGAGCGGTTGCGCCGTTGCCAGCTTGAAAGCCAGCTCCCTGATCAGCCTTCGGTTGGAGGGGGATAGCTTTCTTAGAATGTCGTGAAAACGCGGCTCCCCAACATCGACCTCCCCGGCAGCCTCCACCCCAGCCTGATCCTGTGAGGATGTTCTTGGAGGATAATCATTATAGCCGGTCCGCTCACGGGGGGTCAATCCCACGGAAGTACCGATGCGAGCAATTATTTCGTTTAAACCCATCAGTCCTCACATCTGCACCCCCTGTGAAAAATGTGATAACTTTTCATAGGGGGGGGGTATTGCGAGACTATGAATTCCGATTACCGGGACAATCTTTTAGGCCGCAACGCGGCCCCATTCTAAAAGCAAGCGGCGCCCAATGTTCTCTGGTATAACCTCTCTTAGGTGGCCGCTTAGCTAAGGGAAGCTTGAGCCCTCCGCCATCTATCAGGTAAGTCAACCAGGATACCGGATGCGCATGGATTTCCCTTTTTTCAAGTAAGCGCAGGATGGCGGTTACCAGGCTTTCAGAGAGGCCTGTCCACACAATTAAGTTCGTGCCCAAGGTTAACGCGTGATCGCCTGTTCCCCGCTCTCCGTACCTACCCCGCAACTCTACAGGCGTAACCCAGTCACGGGTCTGAACGTACCAGAGGATATCCTCTAGCATCTGCTCTTCAGTTAGGCGTGGCGTCTCACGCTTGAAAGGGTCTATCCAAGGGTCTATCCATTGCCGCGCGTTCATCTTTTCCCCCTCGCCCTACGGCGTTTTCCTTTCCCGCAAAGCCGCCAGCTCTCCGAGAACCTCAACTTGGACTTTTCTCTCATTGGCACGAAGCATTCCAGGGACTAGAAAGCCGTCCACGAGAGCCCAAATGAGGAGACCGCCCAGGGTCAGAAGCATGGCAATGCCAGTTCCAATCCGCCCCAGATAAAAGCGATGGGCCCCGAATTCACCTAAGAAGAACCAGAGAAGCCAAGTAGCGGCGACGCTCTTCTTTCGGCCATCAACTTCGTGGCGTAGAATTAGGAGCTCCCTTTCAGTAAGGTCGTGAATAGTAAGACTCGCAATACGCTCCACGTCTATCCTCCTCGCTTTTCCTTACTATCATCTTTTACGGGGGGATGGTCATCAAACCGGTAAAGTCTAATTATGGCTTCCTGCCCCCTCCTGCACGCTTCTTTAAACTCATCGTTCATGGTAAAAGACCCTGAAGCTGCCTGCCCCAGTATTTCTACATCTCTCAACAAATCTTTCTCCCTAGGCATCGGTCTCCTTCTTAGCTTCCCCTTCATAATTCATGACTAAGCTCCTGATTCTTTGCGCTGGGGCTTCTCCTGGAAGGTCAGATATAGCCCCGGGAAGCCGTCATAATGCCAGACAGCCTCGTACCTTTCCATGAACTCCTCAAAGGGTATCCCCAGGGTTCTCGCCTCTCGCTCCAAGGGCTCCCTGGGGATTGCTGATTCCACCGTTGGCGAATTGGTTCCTGATGGCCTGAGCTTGTAGGTTTTGATCAAAGCCCTGCTGAGGTCGATCACTATCTTCTGTTCTGGCATCTTGACTTTATACCCCCTGTCTGGTAGAGTGTCGCTACAATAATACAAAGAAAGCGCATTGTCAAGACCCCAAAAGGGTAATTTTCAGTATTCGGGTGGAGGTGTGGAATGGGGAAACTCAACATTTTATTAGCCGCATTGATCACCCTCTGTCTGATTCTCGGTACAGGCTGCGGTAGCGCCTCACAGCCGTCAGTGGCAAACCCTCAGATACTCTCGCCGCCGGCAGTTCCCTCCAATTTGACCGCCCAGGCGATATCCTCCAGCGCGGTGAGTCTCTGGTGGAGCGATAACTCCTCGGATGAACTGGGATTCAATATCTACAGGGATGGTACCTCCGTCGGGGCTGTCAACGCCAATGTCAATACTTTCCAGGATAGAGGGCTTAACTACGCCACGCCCTACACGTACACTGCAGCAGCCTTCAACGCGGCGGGAGAGAGCTCCCAGGCAGTGCCGGCGAGTGCCACAACGATGAACCCCACTATTACTATCACCATCTACCAGGTGGGCGTGTTTGAGACCGGCGAGTCCTGGCTGCGCGGCGCCCCGGAGCAGTATATACACATCGCAGCAGACGATGGGATAAATAAAAGTATAATTCGTATACCCTCCCGGGACGAAGAGTATCTCAGCATCGAGCGCAATCAAACAAAGGCAGTGTATGAGACCATATCGTTCCCTGAGGTCGGTAGTTATCTCAGGTTGTACATTGTTGCCTATGAGAAAGACAGTAGCGACTTTGAAGCTCTGGTTACCCAGTCCCTGGGTTCAGCCGCCCTGACTGCTGTGACCGGCGGTGCGGGGATGGGCATCGAGTCTCTGTTCAGTGGATTTCTGGGGCAGATAATCGCATCTCTCATCGGCAGCGAAGATGACTTTCTAGGCTCCATCGAGCGAATGTGGTACCAAAGTCAGGGCTGGGGTGCGGGAAACGAGTACAGCCTCACTGACGAGAATCTGAGGGTCTGGTTCAGGATATCAGCCCAGTAAAAAAGCACTGCCCTCGAGCTCCCTGATTCTGTTCAGCACTTGCTTCTTGCCGGCTGACATCGCTTCTCCTTCTCAACCTTCGCCACAACATAGCTGCTACGAACCCTGGCATTAATCCATTCCTCCAGGTACCCTAATTTCTGCTCCTCGGATATATGCCATTTGTCGTTTGTTTGAATAAGCAGTGAGCAGGACTGTTCCTGCATATGCCCCGAGAACACTTCTCCTCTGAATCCCAGGACGCGCTTCATCTCCTCCTGGGCCCGGGCGAAGTCCAACTCTGTTCTGAGCTGGGCATTGCCCTCCATCAGAGTTACGCGTATGTACATACTTCACCTCCCTACCTTTTTGTCATTACTCTTCATTTGCGGCACTAAATCTCGCCGCCGTTTCTACTGCCCAGTCGGGGCAGATGTTCTCGCCAGCTACATATCTGGTATGGTATTTAATAAAAGCCTGTCGATACGCCTCGATCTCATCCTGTCCTAACGAGAAGGGTTTGCCACAGTACCCACAGCGAAAGATTGTCCTGGGATGCCCCTCGCTATCGTAACGCTCTCCATATATCTGCACTATGGGTGAGGCAACATTCGCCCCATAGACCTTATCATCCTTGGAAAGCGGACAGGGGATGAGCCGGTTGATTCCCCAGCCATTATCATTCTGGGCCTGCACATGGACACAAATCTCGTCATGGTCTTGCGATAGACATTCTTTAGGCACCGTGAATGTAGTGGTATAGAACATACTCCTACGGCAGATGTCCTCCAGGGTTGCATGGTCCTCCTGGGGATAAGGGAATCTCCACAGTGCATCGAGATATTTAAGGTTTCCCGTCATCTGATCGCTCACATCCAGGTGCCAGAACCGCAGGGCCTCGTCATGCCTCATATATTGGTTATCGCCACAGGTACCAATTTTGATACTGTCGCCATTCTTGAGTTTCAGGTAGTCTCCCATCTGTATCACCTCCCTTCTAAATAATAATCGGGTTCATTATCAGGGGCGACGTGATTAAGCAATCCAGCCAGCATCTCTACTATCTGTATAATATCGACGTTGCGCCCCATGAGGTCCTGCGGGTAGCGGCGTATGTACCGCACCAGGTCTTTTTCGTCTATCTCCCATGAAGCCATGCCCAACTTCCCAGGCTTATGATAGGGATAATGGTATCTTGCCTTCAACGACCCTGAATCAATCCGCTTCTGTAGCCACTTGTGGTCTACACCCAGGATCTCGCACACCTCTTGCTTGGTGAACCAGCCGTATCGGGTCCTCCTGGATATCCCCAACCTTTTAGACTTGAGCACTACGGAGTTAAGGCACCTGTGCATTATCTTGGCAACCCGGGTGGGGGCATATCGCGGCATCAACTCTCTTAGCCGTTCCTCTTCCCTCTTGGTCCAGTACTGCCTGTCCTGGAAGGTTATCCCCATCTTCGATACTTGGCCCTTGACTGCATAGAAGCTGACGCCCAAGCCGTCGGCAATCGCCTGCGTGGAAGCTTTGTCGCCCTTGTAGTCACGGCGCACAATTAGAGTTTCGTCCTCAGTCCATCGATGATTGTTTTTATTGTTGCGTGTGTAATTTTTTGCCATCAAGGACCTCGAAATGTTTTCTCGATGCCACACCTGCAGGTCCAGATACACCTATCATTGCCATGAGTCGCCTTCATAAATTTCTGGCAGCGGTCGCAGCGAAGGTGGGGACAACCGCATACCTTGCAGATAGGGACAGGCTCATGATGGTAGTGATCCTTGGCATAAAGCCTGACCTTCTCATGCACCTCAGGTATGTAGTAATAATCCCTGCCATGCTTGCGGCATTTAGAGCACATCCGGTACCCGGGTTCGTCAATTTCCCGCCCGCAATAGGCGCACATGCCCTCCCTGCGCCTGCGCTTGAGGAGACGGCGCATGTATCTGGCTCTCCTCGGGCTCGTTATGCAACGCCTCTGTGCGTTTTTGTTCTGTTCCCGGCACTGCCGGCACTGTATCCCTTCGCCATCACGCCAGCCCCCACACTCAGGGCAAAGACCACGGCGCAGCCGCCTGTAGTAGCGCGCCATCCTTTTATGTGCTCTGTGCTTGCGATCCTTTTTTTGGCGCTTGAGGCGGCATGCCTTGCAGTACCATTGCCGCCCGCGTTTTCTCTGCCGAAAACGTCGAGGGCAGCCACGGCAGACCGTTGTTTTCATCATTGACCTCAAAGGAGCGAGGGCTGGGGGCGTTCCCAGCCCTCTAATTACTTGCTAGGCAGCAGCCCCTTCTCCCTCTGCGGATTTGTCTTCATCTTCGGCGGTCTCGTCCTCAGGCTCCTCTGCATTGGTTTCCTCGGATTTCTGTGCTGCTGTAGTTTCCTGTACTGTCTCGGCTTTAGTTTCTGCCACGGGGTCGCCTGGCCAGCTTACGTTCATGGGCATGATACAGACAAGCGGCGAGTTGCTATGCCGGAAGAGAACAGGGTTGGTCTGCGTTGATACGTCCATGGTTATCAACCCCGCTTTGCCCTTGATGTATTCCATGAGGTATTTGAAGTCAAGGGCAACCCGTCCCGCACCATTGGAAGTACCCACGGGCATAGAGACTTCAATGCGGTTCTCCAGATAGCCCGTGGCAAGCTTCATCTTGCCATTGTCCCATTCCATACGCACCGCCGCGGCCTCTCCAACTTCAACAGCTCCCATAATGCGGCGCAGCGCTATCTCGAGGTCCGCTGCATAGATGTTCACAGAATTGAACTGAGAGCTACCGGAAGAGGGTATGAGTTGTTTGAAGTTTGGCGGCGTGCCCGTGATTGTCTTGGCCAACAATGTCACTATGCCGAACTGAACCCTTATCAGTATCGGGCTCAGCTCCAATTCCATCGGCCCCTTGGTGGCTACCATAGAGGCTATATCTATCACCGAGGTATCCTCTGGTATTGGCCTGGGCGCCTTCTTCCACAGGAGTTCCATGGTTTTCACCACCCTCTGGGGCAGGATGACTGTCTTAAGACCGTCAGCCGGTGGTATGGATATCGGCAACGTCTTGTACGCCATGCGGTTCCCATCACCGGCAGCCAGTTCAAGCTGTGTGCCCAAGAAAAGGCTCACGCCGGTCAGCACTGGCCTTTCCTGTTCGTCAGAGCAATAGTCCAGCATGGACACGAGTGCAGGCGTCAGTATGTCAGCCGATACGGCACATTTTATTACCGGGTTTATCTGCGGCAATACCGGGTATTCTGCAGGGTCATCGGCCTGGTAATTAGCACTGCCGCCCTCCCAGCTCAACGATAGGCTATGTCCCATCATAGCAATCTCCACCTCCTCGTTGCCTGGAACATATCGAAGAAGCTTAGACACCTCTCGATATGGCAGCAGGTATTGACCGACAACCTCATCCAATGCCACAGTTACCCCGATCTCAAGGTCGGTTGCTATTGCCATGCCATCCTGTAACAGGACATTGCTCAGCACCGGGTAGATTTGAGGTTTAAAGGTTGTCTTCGTCGACTTTCTCCCTCCTTTACCCGATTTAGCAGTCGCTTTTGTCCTGGCGGATTTAACGGTAGCCAACCCCTCAAGCAAACCCAGGGCATTACGGAGTTTCAGCACCTGTATTTTCATCTTTCTCACCTCCTTTCCAGGGCATAATTCTTACCACAAAAGCGGAGCCTAACCCGCTTTTTTACACAAAATCAGTTACCTAATATGCCAGAAAATATGCCAACCAGGGTGACCTTAGTAAACCTTAGTAAACCAAGGTGACCATCTGAAGTTAGAACCAGGTGGGCTTGACCGCTGGGGCTGCGGGCTTGGGGGCTCTGGGGGACCCACCAGTGGCTGTGACGGCGGGAACCGACGCGGGCGGCTCGACTATAACAGCCTTGGCAAAACGCGGGCTTTCGCTCCACTTCTGCTCTGCCTGGGCTACCAGCGCGGGCAGCTCGCCGCAAACGGTTACCAGGTCGCCCTCGAGCGTTGAGATGATAGGGTCACACTCGGGCGCCTGTATGCCCACCGAGGCGCGGTTCTCCTTCAGCACGATTACGATTTTAATTTCCGCTGAAGCCATGACTCACCTCCTTCCTTTACTTTCAACAAAAGTTAGACTCTTGACCTTTATCCCCGTTATTGCTGATACATTCTCGGGAGTTGCCAGCACAGGCGCGAGCGTGCCCATCTCCATATCGAGGTTGAGCTGCATCCAGGAGCAAGTGCCCACAAGGATACGCCACACCACCTCGAGCACCAACGATGCCATGCACTGGTTTATCACCGGGCCCTGCTCATCCATATCGGCGCATGCGGGCGCCGCCGGCAGCGTCAGCAAAAGCTCCGGTCGCTGCTCCGTGGGCAGCGGAAGCGCCAAGCATATCTCACGCTTTGTTTCAAAACTCTCTTCAAGCCCGCTAGCAGGGTGATTGCCGATGAGCACCTGCCCGAAATTCCTTTCATTTCCTGAATCAACCCACCAGCCGCGGAACATGCCGAACGGGTTATATTTCCGGGTTATCTTATCTGCAATATCGCGACGAGCAGGCCCGTTATCCACGCAGCCGATTATTACGTCGGGAAAAGCCTCGAGCATGGATATCGGGCTGGTGAAATAGGCGATGCGGCGGTTGAACTTCTGGCTCAGGCGCTTAGCCAGTGCCTGGCTCTTGAACTGCCCCAGCTCGCCGGCATAGAAATTCTGCCTCACCAGATTCCGCTCATCAACACGGTCAGGGTCAATAAGCATGACCACCAGATGGTCAGGGAGCATCCGGCACAGGCCTTCAGCGACAAAGCCGCCCGTGCCGCCACACCCGATGACCGCAATTCTGTAATCATCTCTTGGGTAATTGCCGCGCCAGTTATTTGACAGCTTGTACATCTCCAAACACCTCATTATGATTTAGCCTGTCGTAATAACCATATAGACCGATACGCAGATTAACGTCAGGTATGAATCGGTCGAGTCCGCCTACCACGGCATAGATAGCCATGCTCTGCTCATCGGCATTATCTATGCCGCTGAAGAATGGGCTCATCAGGCCGTGACTGTGGATCTCCATCACGGTATCGGGCACACGCTCATACATACATGAAGCCTCGGTACCCAGTTGCTGCGGATGGACCAGCTGATAGCCGTCCGTCCACACCACGGCCAGGTAGTGCTCGCACAGGGCGTCTGCCATCAGTATCCGTATCGCCTCATGGTAGATGCCCCAGGGAATCTTGCCCTGCTTCAAAACCACCAGCGGGCGTATCGGCTGGAGGCCTCTGATCTTGGCATGGCCAATGCAGACAGTAGCGTTAATGAAGCGATTGCCGGCACGGATAAACAGCCCGTTTCCGCCCACGATATAGTCATAATACAGGCCTGGCTCGCCCACCAGCCCATGGTCAGTGAAGTAACGATATCCGACGTTTCCCATCACCTACTTATCCTCTATAGCCTTTACCCCTCATTCTCGAGGTTGGCAATGATATCCGGGATTAAAACGCTGGTCTTGTTGCCGATTACGTCCTTGAGCCGCACCAGGGGCACAAGGTCATCCATCGGGTATTTGGTCTTGCCGTTAAGCTCGAGCCATAACTTCATCAGGCTATCGGGGTACTTCTTCGACCGCTTCGCCGAGTCGCTCACTATGCTGAAGAAGCTGAGGAAGAAGGCCTTGGGAATCTCCTCGAGCTTGTCCGGGTACTTGTTATTGCCGGCGCAGCTCCGCCCGTCGTTATAGACATTGAACAGCGGTGCATGATAGATTATGGCCTCCATGTCTGACGGGCGCCGCTTGGCAGCATACACCCTGGGTGGCTGCCCAGGGCGGCAGATGAAGATCAGCCCGGGCATGGGCAACTTCAGCCGCTGCGGGGGCTGGAATGGCTCGGTCATGAGCGCCACCGGCCAGACGCGCGGCTCGACCCACATCGCAATCTCGCCCGGGCCCCAGCAGAGGGTATCGCGCGGCAGCAGCCCGCTCAGCAGGTTGGTTTCACCCAGCAAAGCTAGAGCCACGTCCTGCGCTGATACTGTGCGACTGCTGATTACACCATTGCCGCAGAAGTGGGCTACTACACAGCTCTCATAGAAGTCTAGCCTGACCTTGAGCTGGTCGGGCTGCACTTCCAATTTCTCTGGCAGTTGCCACTGGAGCGCTTGTGGTTCCTGCGTCAGCGTCATGCTTACCTCCCTTCAGAATTTTTTCCAAGTCATCGATATTTACCTTGATACGTCCTGCCTTGCCACAGGCAACTGTTCGGTTAATCAACTCCATGGCGTCAGCGTGCTGCCTGGGGTCCTTGCTGGCCCTGGTGAGCTTTATCTCCCGCTCCCCCACCTTCTGGAACTCGAAGCCTGCAGGGGCTACCCATACGCCGCCCATGCTTATTTGCCTCACCAGGTCCTGCACCCACTTTATGTCCGAAGCTCGCGGTTTGAACTTGGGAACACGGGAGGGCTTCATAGGCTTTTTGCCCAGCTCCCGGCGCCTGTCGTCTATAAAGTCGAGAAGCTCCGTCAGGTGACCTGTCGGATCTTCCTCGATCCAGGCGAACAGGTTGTTCGTTTTGTTTTGTATGACCTCCGCCTGTAGCCATTGCTGCGTGAGCGCATCAATATTTTCCCGGGTCCAATCAAGGGCTGGGCAAGGCGTGAATGCCTGCTCTGCGGAATTATCTGTAAATGCATTACCGCAGCACATGCCCAGCATATCCGACCAGGTGGCCAGCGCCTCGAATTTTGTGCCGTCAAGCAGCTTGTGCACCTCTTCGTTCCCCAGCCCTGCTTCAGGAACACGCCTCAGGAGATGCCGGTGAACATGGTGGGCGCATGTCTCCGCCAGGGGAGTACGTGAACCTCTCGACACCTCACCATAGGGATCGGCCAGCAGATAGGTCGCCAGCTGCAGTCCCGCCTGCCAGCTATCTTCGGCTATGGTATGGTAATCATCCCAATCCGTACTAAGGACCATGACGGGAATCATGCGTACCAGCTGGTCGTACGCCTCAGTTGCCCCATCCTGGAACGAGGGATGCAGAGGAAAGTACCGGCGTTCAAAGGCGGTGGCGAAAACTGCCATCTTATCTGGCGGTGACCCCGCCCTGCGCACGTCATCCTCTATCTCGGGCAAAAACTCACGCACTATGCGCATGAATGCCCTGTAGTCTTCCGCGCTGCAGAGAATGGTTTCAAGGTCCGGCAGCGAGGGCGGAGATGCGAGGCTTACTAGCTTACGGCTTAGCTGGTCGAGCGCTGCAATCGCCATAGCAACCTTACCGCCTCTCTGGTAGAGTTAACGATAGCCCGCGCCTCTTGCCCGGCCTCGCGGATCTCCTCGATGTGAAAGCTCATGAGATCCTCATCCAGGCTGCCATCGGGCCTGGTGAATTTCCACGCCAGGCCAATGACTGCGGGGCGACATAGTGGCAGCTTTTGAAGCGCCTCGATGTACTTTTCCATCAGCCTAGTCCTTTCTGGTGACGTAATCGAGGTCCAGGCTAACGCAGTGGACAGACTTCAGGTGGCCGCCGATATGGCCACCACAGAAGTACCCGCCGCAGTGGGCACACTGAGCATCTACATCTCGGGGGCAGGCGATGTTCTTGTCTGTTGCGCAAACCGCACAGTGTATTGGTACAGACTTGCTGCCCTTGCGACCCTTTGTGCCGGTCCGCCTGATGAATTCATAGGCGGTATCATCACCCTGCTTGTGCTCCTGCGTGGTCGCGGTGGACAGCTCGGGGAAGAAGTCGGTCATCATGCGCCTGACTTCCTCCGGCGACTTGCTAGGATCCGGGTCTGGGAACTCTCTCCCGTCTACGATAAATTTACGAGCCACTTTTTCACCTCCCTAAAATCCAGTTAGAGCTGGACTAAAATTGCCATTTCGGTTTGGCACTGGCAGCCTGTTCTATCGGAACTGCGGGCTTCAGCTTCTCATTGTCAAGGAGCTCCTGAACACGGGACTCGAGGACATCGTTCATCTCGACCTCCAGAACGGACTCCCAGACCGTCTTGGCGGCCTCGAGATTTACCTCGACCTCTTCTATCTCCATGCGGTCGACGATTGCCTCGGCGATAGTATTCACATCAAGCCATTTGGCGAGGTCCTGGAGCAGCTTATCCCGGTCTTTCGTTGCTGCAGCATGCTTCTTGTAACTCGTTGACTCGGATTTCTCAGCCATTCTCACCTCCTTCCTGGTATTGTTCCTAGGGTCTCGACAGGGCGTAAGAGGTAAACTTGCGTCCTGTTCGGCAGCCTAGGTTACTGCTATCTTGCTAGTAATCTTTGGGGAACAGGACGCAGGTGGAGCTGCGGTCTGCTTCCGTGATAATCCAGATCTTCTTGTCACCGGGTATGTTATACGATGAGAATAACCGCAGCTTGCGCGTCAGGGAGAACTCATTCTCCTTCTTGTCGCACGGCTCAAGGTCTCCCCAGTCTCCAGCATGATGCCGCGCTATGAGCTGGGGCACCAGCTTGGCAATCGCGGGGTCATCTGCGATCGCCACATTCACAGCGGCGGTCACCACAACCTGACCGAGCGAGAACTTTGTCGACTGCATCGGTCACCTCCTTCCTGCAGTTTAGTGGTGCGCACTGACCCTTCCGTTTTGCAGCACTATCCCTCCCGCATACAGCCATTGGGATGTGTTCTGCCCATGAAAGTTGTACTGATTCTGCACCGGCGAGGACAGATCGTTAACCCAGAACTCCCAGAGGTACTGCTCGCCGCCTTGCCGCCCCTCAGAGAAACAGATTTCCGGCTGTTTCGCAGAGGCCGCGTATCGTATTAGCTCGGCTAGTTCCCGCGCCACAATTTGCCAGAACAGCGCGAGCTGGTCATCTCGGGGACGATTCTCTTCGGGCACCAGGTTGAGCAGGGATAACATATTGGGCAACCTGTAAATAAACGATACCTGTGCCATCTTACCTCCTTCCTACCAATTTGCGGATAGCCACGCACGTACGGCTGTCTCCATGGCTTTATGCCATACGACGTGCTCGTTGGGCGGGAAATCTCCCGTTTTTACCTGAGGGTAGTCAGCGGCGATCTGCGCCCAGAAAGCCTGGCCTGCTGACTCTATGACCTTATTCAGGTATTCCTCTTCCGTCTCCTCAGGTTCATCGGCCCAACTGCGGAATCGCACATAGTGACCGCAATCGTGTTTGGCGTAAGTGCTGCTCAGGTCGGTATACCCACAGAGGTCCGAATAATTACCTTCAAGTTCGTACTCATGACCGCACCATGGGCAGGCGCTTACCTGCTCAGCGTCCGGCGTCGGCAGCCACTGATCTTTAACTTCGCTAGGGCGGGGCTGCCAGTGCTGGCATATGAAGGTCTCTTCTGCTAAGACCTCGAGCCGGAAATAATTGACCGCGCCGTACTCTTCGAATTCCTTGAGGTCATAGTCAGTCCCAGTTTGTTCGCTGTACCAGCGAACATGTGCTTCACTGGCTCAGTTCACCCCATCTTCCGGTCCTGAGGGGGAAGGGGCGGAATCTATTTTCCCCCACCGGCAAGTGCCGCATTGACCATCGACAGGCTTTACGTGCTCCTCTTCAGGCTCAGGCACGATATCTCCATGCTCATCGACAGGAATACTCATACATCACCTCCTTCCTGCGGTGATAACATTGTTAACAGTGTTAACACTTAAAATCCCAAGTCATCAAGCGTTGCGGCTATCCCATCTACATCATCACCCAGGACATCGCGCAGCACGGCTGTAGCGAGTGCTCGGTCGGGTCGTTCCTTGACCTCTTTATTGATGCAACACGGGCATCCTTTACTGTTCCAGAAATCCCTCCGCTCCTCCGATGTCATTTCGTGCTGAACATAGTAGAGATCCCATGGCTCGCCGCATCTGGGACAATAAACATCCACGGCTCACCTCCTTCATTTGAATAAGTTGAACACCCAGCCATAATAAGCATTGAGAGTCACCCAGGCGAAGGCTACGGCGAACATGACCAGCCAGGCTATCACCCACCAGGGAAAGCGTTTTCTCATTTGTACCACCTCCATCCTGGCTAGAACTCATCTATTCTGGAGTTTCACCTTTTTGTCGTTATATGACCTGATTACTTCAGGCAGCTCAGCTACAGTTACCTGAGCCATTCGCTTGCAAAGCCATTTCTTCAGTTGCTCCAGCTGCTTCAATCTAGTCATGCCGGTTCTCCTTCTAATCACTCCTTCGCAGTTATTTTCTGTGGCAGCGTAGCCTTCTCGCATTCCTCGGCCAGTTTCTCAAAGCCTGCAGGGTCGCTTTCCCGCAGCTCTTTCAGCTCCCTGGCCGACACCGGTTTATCAGCGGTAGAGAAGAAACGTTGCATGGCTGACAGCCTGCCGTTATCCACGCTATCACCTCCTAACTAACTATCAGTGTGATGCGTCCGTCACCGAAGACATGCCGACTGGGAGCTACCAGTATCTTGAGTAACGGCTCAAGTCCATCGAAGCACTCGTTACATAGTGGTACGCTAGTCTCGTCATGGACTTGGCGAGGTTTAGCATCTGGTTTTTCTTTCTTACATGCTACGCAAATCATTTAGCCTCCTGCTATCGGTTATTTCTTAAGAAATATCGTGGCGCCGGTATTTCTATTCCAGCACTACGAGCTCACCCGGGCAGGTGAGGTTAGGGCATGGGGCTATGCCTGTCGGTTCAATTCCATCAGATCGTAGACTCTCTCCCCATGATTTGCTCATCTTCTCTGCAAACTCTCGGTCCTCGGGCGATGAGTATTCCACGCCGCACTTATTACATTTGAGCTTTTTTACATGCTCCTCAGCCCATATCGTCTTTTTATCTTTGAGAAGTTCCTCCTTCCGATAGCCGCAAGTGTTGCAGTATATGACATGGGCCGATACTTTGATTCCGACAACGGTTTGGTTACCGATGGTGTCATTACAATCGTCGCTGCCGCACTTGGGGCACTTCGTCTTCACGCCGTGGGTCCAGCCATCGTACATAGAGTGCCTCCTTTCCAGGTGTTTTCATCAAGCTGAAGCGCCCTGAAGGTTTGCAATAGCGTGGTTCACATCGCTCATTGCTCTCTGTATTTTTCCCGCTTCGTAGGCATCGAAGTGGCCGAACAGCAGCATTGCTATCTGCGAGCGCAACAGGCCCTCAGCGGTCTCAAGCGACTCTATTATCGCCTTCATGCTCACCCCCTTTCCGACCCATAAACAAAGAGCCTCTAACGCCATTGGTGGCGGGTAGGGTAAGCTGACAAGGCTTCGCCCATCCCCCGACCGCAGGTGCGTTAGAGGCTCTTAAAAAGCAAAAAGACTCCCACAATGGAGAGTCTCTCGCTTTCCTTCAAATCTTACCTTATAAGTTAGCTTCGATTAGGTTTATTTGCTCAAATAATGAGCTATCGCTCTATTACAACTAGCTTCAACTTCCCGTTGAACGGGTAATGGTATTCCTTTACCATAGCGTAAGTATTTACGCCGTTTATTTTTTGACAAGCTCGCTAATGGTGCTTTCAAGTCAATAAATAACCGAGTGTAGCCCGAAGCTATGCGGACTTTTGCAAACGGCTTAAAGGTTAGCCCGCTAATCCCCAGAGATTCAATATAGTATTGTGGCTGGCTATCGTGGAATATATCCCGACTGATAGCATTAAACCTACCTCGTAGTGAACCGACTTCGGGGATACGGTGCAACATTCGGGATATAATGCGGTTTAGGTATGCTTTCGATTCCCTATCATCTTTCACCCAATCGCTAATAACTTCGGACTCTTTCAAGTCGTAAAGCCGTTTGACTTCGGGTACTTTAATCCAATCCCCACAAGTTAAACGGATTGGCTTTAGGTGAATATAATGTTCGGGGTTATCACAAACCGAATGACCTAGAAGGCATTTATTGCCGTATGTAGCCCACAATTCCACTAGCTTCGCTTGCCGTGCTTGTGTAGCCCAGTTTGGCATATATCCCCCAATCTATCTAGCCCATGTTCGGGGATATACGCTCATATAGTACGCTGGCTGGCTTTAGGCTGCTACTAATTCGGCTTCGGCTTTGGCTTCGGCTTCGATAGGGCTGGCGGACTTTCCTGCCATCGCTTCGGCTACGGCTTCGGCTATGGCTTTGTCAACTGCCATTCTATCGGCTTCGGCAATCGGCTTGCCCGCTTCCGCATTGGCTAGAATTTCGGCTTTGTAGCCATCTAGGTTAGACTTGCGGACATTCACGGCGTAGCTCTGGAGATTGGCTACAAAGTTATCACGAACCATCTTGACGCTATCTCCAAGCTCTTTGGCAACCCTTATGACTGGCTTGCCAGTAGTCTCGTTGAACTTCGGAAGCCTGTCTTTGCCGTATGCGAGCCGTAAAGGACAGCCTAGTGCCTCGGGTGGTATCACGGTAGCCCCTACCGTATTGGTAGCCGTAAAGAACGGAAGCCAAACTGTTTCAAGGTCTATTGACCAAACTTTGCGACCAGTTTGCCTTGTGGTTGGCTTCAATAGGCTTGCTATGTATTCGGGGATTGCAATCGTTACCATATACGCTTTACCTCTCTTTTTTTAGATTTGAGCGTATATCACCCGAACATGGGCTAGAATCTATAAATCACTTGCTTGGCTTCGCTTTCAGTCTTATTTGAGACTTAATCACTAACCGAGCTTTCCTTATAAGGCGTGATTATTTTTTAAGGTGCTTCTGAAGCTAAATAGCTTCGATTACAATCATACAGGGGATTAAATGATTAGTCAATCATTATAAAATCTAATTAGATTTTGTCTATAGAGTAGTATCCTCTGGTCTTGGGAGATAAAGAGTATTCCGCAGCCTTATTAAGCCCCACAATCAAAAAAAAGACGGGTCGAGTTTTTCCTGACCCGACCAGCCTTTTCCCGCTTTAGCTTCGCTACTGCTTCAAAAACCGCTAAGAACCCGAATAGCGAGGCTCTAGGCTTCCATTTTAAGCCCCTCGCTGCCTTTTCCCGATGTTAATGTCATGCCATCCGGCACCTCTACCCGTCTTCTATCCGCTGCTCCCCCAGGTCATGCCCTGGTGAGCTGCCGTCGCGCTCTTTAATAATGAGGTTTTATTAAGTTGAATCTACCATAGCTCACCAGGTAATCGCCCGAAAACATTGCATAAATACAGTGCTCTAAATCCAAAAGCAAATCCTGACCAAGCTGCCAATCTATGGGCGGGATTAACTCATAGCTGGCTACAGGCGTATCGATTGCATCTCTATGGTCTATTCTATCAATTCTAACCATTTACACCGAACTCCATGGCTTAATCCATACCGGGGCATCAATGCTCGCAACGGGCTTATAGAACACTTGGAGGGCCGGCTCCATACCTTCAGGTGTGAAACGCCTGAGATGAGCCCACTCTTCCCTCACCGGCTCCATCGAACTTACCTCAATAGCCTCAGCGTCTTTTAACAGATGGAAATACCTGAGCATAGAGGGATATGTCATTCCCGATATCCTCTGTTTTTTTGGCCTGGACAGGTTTTCGTCCCGAATGCGCTCTCGATAAAGGCGATGCACTTGCGAGCAGCTCGCTGTACCGAGTTCGTGCAATGCGTCGCGGATAAAAATACCCGGGACCCGCCACTCGTCTTTTAAATAAGGCATATCACCAGTCCGGCTTCACCTTTCGCAGATGCTCGGGCTTTCTGCGAGCATAGATATTGGCGGTCGTTGCTATCGACCGGTGACCCAGGATCTCCTGGATGTCGTGAAGGTCCTTGCCCTTCGATAGCATATAGAAAGCGAGAGAATGCCTTAACATGTGGGGGGCGAAATTTTCGATACCGGCCCTTTTCGCGGTTTCTTTGAGGATATAATAGATATCGTTATAGGTGTAATCCATGAAGACCCGTTTATCCTTACTTTTCCTCGTCTTAAGCCATATCTCCAGCGCCTGCTGCCCCTTTTCACCCAGGAGAACATCCTCTTCCCTGCCGCCTTTACGAGTAACGTGCAGTAATCGCTCCTCGAGATTTATATCTTCAAGGTGCAGGTTTAGAACCTCGGAGATGCGCGCCCCGGTGTCAAAAAGCAGAGTGAGGATGCACTTTTCCAGCGCTGTCTTGGCAGACGCCAGGAGCTTGTAAATCTGGTCTATCGTGAGATACTTGGGATATCCCACCTCCGGAGTGGGCGCATGGAGGCTTAGCGCTTTCCCTCCGTCTTTCCAGTGCGCCCGCAGGGCATTGGCCGCGGTTGCAATATAGTTCGGTTTTCTGCCAGAATCGAGCATGTGGTCGATGTATTCCTGGGCGTTCCGGGCATCCTGCTTCCTTCCATCCAGCCACTTGAGGTAGAGACGGAGGTGTACCTCGTATGTCTTTTTGGTGCTCTCCGACCTGTATTGCATAGCTGGAGTATAATTATAATCAAGTAGGCTGTCAAGTGATAAACAAATCATAGGGTAGACAACATGGAAATGGAAAAGGAGTCCCTGGTTCAAGCAATCTCTGATTTTGCCCTGGCCAACGGATTGCAGATCCACCCCGGCCAGACTGCCTCCGGCTGGGCCGACCTGGTGCTGAAAAAGGGGGGCTGCTGTCCCTGTGTGCCGGGAAGGGCTCACTGTCCCTGTGAGGAGTCCCTGCAGGATATAAGAGAAATCAACCGGTGCCGCTGCGGATTGTTTTGTAATGAGACCTATCTCGAGGAATACAATAGGCTCACAGAAGCGCAAAAGGGGAGGGGTAAGAAGTGGAACCGAAGGCCAAAGATATCTTCCTGACCAAGCTCATCCGCAATGGTTTTTCCATAGAGGAGAAAGAGGACCTGCTGACTCTCAGGCCGAGAAAAATGGAAGATGTGGCAAAAGTGATTATCCAGGAAGTTGGGGCTAATACCTGGCAGGTGCTCAGAGCTGAGGGGCAGTATGCCGGCTTTGGCCGGGGCAAGAAAAAAGTTATGTTCGAGAACTATGTTAATCGCTGGGCGGCGGAGGCTTTTGCTCAGTCGGTTCCCTGATCGCTATTATCTCATCGCCACACTTTGACAGAGTGATGTCCTTGTTATGATAGATCTCACAAATCCTTACACCCTTTTCGTCTTTCACCAGAGCCGAGGGGTATTCTAGCTTGTCGGGGTCCCCCGCCTGCTCCAGCAGCTCCAGGGCCTCATCGGAAGTTACCTTCAGAACCCGGACCTTCCCTTCTTCTATCTCCTTTTTCAGGGCTGCCTTGATCTCTTCACAGGGAGTGCATTCGTCGTCATCGAGGATGTAAATCTCTCTTTCGCTCATAGTCCTTTATCTCCTTTATTCCTCGCTCGTAGTCCTTCTCCCATTCCGGATGTTCCTGTAGAATTTTGTCCGCCGATAGTCCCTTCAGCGCTGCCTTGGCTGCCAGAGCCGAAATGGGGATAAGCTTGCCACTCTCCGGATTATTTATCACACCTGTTTGGCCCTTGATGTTCGCCATACGCTCGGCGACTGCGCGGCGAAATAGATACTGTTTAAGCGTAGGCGGCTTCACCGGCCGGTAGTACTTGATCTCTTGTAGCTGTATTTCTTCGATCATGCCACACCTAATGCTAAAGGCATGATAAAAGTATAGGGCAGCCCTGTCAAGACTGCCCTATACTTGTTTTTGATGAATTACGCCAGGCGTAAGCCTAGCCTACTCCTCGGATTTCTTGGTCCGCCTGACCGCACGCACGCCATGCTTCTCAGCCACGCATACCGAAGTAGCCGGGATCTTGACGCCATGGTAGACGAGTGTGCCGGTCCTACCCGCGCACTCACCCTTCCTGATCAGATATTTTTCCAGGTGCTTGGGCACTACGCCTTTAGGGAAGCTCGCCCTCTTGATGATCGCCATGTCTGGGGCGAATGGCGAGGTGCTGACCGACATCGTTGGGCTTGCCATGATGGCAGCTAGGTTAACAGGGACTTTCATTTCGACCTCCTTCTCTAAAAATATAAAGACCTGCGTTGCCGCAGGTCTTCGATGCCTTATTGTAAAGGGGTCAGACGACTTCACGCCGTGCTAGCTGATTGGACAGTAGCATAAACGGTGAGGTTTGTCAACTGCCTGTACTCCAAGCCAGTTTAATGGCTCAAGGAAGTAGCTGATGCTCGCAGCGCCGAGAGTTTCTCAGTACCCATAACGCGCTTGCGGAAGTCTCTCACCTCGGGAGCCAGACCGCGGTAATAATCAGGCTCCGTCTGAGCGATCACCTCAACTGGGAATTTAGCCTGATGCGACTTCAGCCAGTTGAGGATCTCGGAATATACAGGATTCCTTTCGTAAGACATGAGCTCCTCGGCAACCGCTTCCAGACCCAGGTTGTGCTTGGAGCCGAGGCAGTCACAGGGCTTGCCGGCGATCCTCGCTCCGCCTTTCAAGTCCCACTCCATCTGATACAGCTCCTTGCCCAGCCGGCGCCGCAGCTCCTCCAGTGTCTCCGCCGTGGTGGGCAACGCCGAGGGTGACAAGCCCTGTGGCTCTGTTTTAGAGGCATTATCGGTCTTGGCAGGGGTTTTGGTCATGCCGGAGGGCTTTGCTATCTCCCTACCTTCAATGGCGAGCAGCACCGCCGTCTTGACGGCTTTGAGATAAATGTTTGACATATTAAAAAACCTGCGCGACGAGTGCCCAACCTTAACGGTAAAGGCTTTAGCCCGCAGGTCCCTTCCTCTGTCGATTATACCATGTCTTGCAAAAATGTGGTAAAATACTGGAGAAAGGCCTGCGGGTTTCACTACACCGGGTGTAGTGATAGTGCACTACACTCAGATGCACCGCTAGTGCACTACATCTGGTGTACTACATCGAGGCGGGTGGCTATGAGCAAGAAAGAGCAGGCCTTTGAGCTATACTCCCAGGGTAAACGTCCCAGCGACCCGGACGTGAAGGCGCTGGGACTGGGAAAAAGAACGACCTATAACTATTTCCAGCAGTTCAAGAAGAACGGCGCCGGCCTTAAGCCATCCCTCACCCAGAGTCAACCTCTCAGCACCACAAAGGAACAGCCTCTTCATACCTTCATCCTGGGCGACGACAGAATACCACTCTTTCGCATTGACATCGATGATGCCTACGACCAGTATCGCGATGTGAAAAGTATGGGGGCTGAGGGTGACTTCTCCTCTTTCATACGAGTAGCGTGCCGCTTCATGAGGTCAATCTATCAAACAGGGACAGGAGGCAATCATGGCAGGACCAACGGACAGGAAGGACTTCGCGGAAGATGTGTCGAGGAAGCTGAACCTAACGGCGCAACCCCCATCTGAGAAACCGAAGGAGGAAAAAGAGGCACCAGACCCCGTTGACCAGATCGAAGCTGCGGTCTATAGAGGCGAGAGATTGAAAGCCTTCAAGCAGGCTGCGGGGATTAAAGAAGAGGCCCCACCGGCTGCCGTGGGGAAATCGGACGAGAAGGTGACAATAGACATCGGAACAATTTTCAAGTCTCAGAGCGAGCTGGTACAGTCTGCGCTGAATAAACTGAGTGAAGGCGGCAAAGGGTCAGGCTCAGACCTTTATCTGGATCATCTCAAGGAAGACCTCAATGACTTGAAACAGAAGGTCTCCGAGGGCACGGCCGACCCGATAGACTTGTTGATGGCGACTGATGTCAAGCTAAACACCTTGGTCGACCAGCTAAAGAAACGGATGGGACTTCCAGATTCCATGGCTACGAAACCCTCCGACCTGCCCAATATGATAGAGCTGGAGAAGATCAAGATAGCCGAGTCGGGCCGTCATGACCGGTGGACAGAAGACCTGGCGGAAAAGAAGCGCCGCTGGGAAATAGATGACCGTCACTGGCTGGAGGATTTTGAACTGAGGAAACAAGCGGCAGCTGACACCCAGCTACTTGCGCAAAAAGATGAGCAGCGCAAGGACAAAGCAACATCAAAACTGCTGAACCTGGCGGAGGGTATTATGGAGTCAATCGAAACGGAGGAGGGCTACGAGGCGCCGGCAAGAAAACAGAAGGCAGAGCCTCCTCCCCGGGAGAGGATAATAAGGCCCAAGAAGGTCAAGTGTACCTGTGGCAAAATGCTGGATGTGCCGCCGGATGCTGCAGAGGTGGAGTGCAAAACTGATGAAGGCGGATGCGGCTCGGTATGGGAAATAGTGGAGGCGACCAAGGATGAAAGTGAAGTTTCCCAAGTTTAATGTCAAAGGTCTGAAGCGACATGTCGTACTTTCAGAGGCCAGGGACCCCGCGGAAGAGCACCTGTGGCCGGTCCTGAATACCATCGGGGAGGACAAAATCAAGTGGCTCATTAACAACGACCGGCGATTTTATCCTCACATACCCGAGGAGTGGAAACAGGCACTTAAATCCGCCGAAAAGTATCGCTGGGCTCTGGAAGCGCTGACCGATGATGACCTGGTAAGCCTTCTGCCCCCATGGTTAGTCAAGCTTATTAAGGCCGATGAGAAGGCTCAGATATGGGTCAATAAAGAAATAAAGTGGCTGAGGTCACAAGTGGGAGGAGAACATGAACGGTGAGGAGTCGCCTAAGAAGGGCAAGAAATTGACCCTTGGAGATCTGGGGATTAAAATAGAGCAGGCCAAGCTACAACTGGGGCCTCTGAAAATCACCATCGAAGACACGGGCGCTCAAGCAGAACCCGATAAAAAGGAAAAACTGGAATCCGAGAGGGACAAACTTTTAGAGCGCCTCAGGGAGATCGACAAAGAGCTTAAGGGAGAAAATCCGCAATCATGAAAGCCGTGCATTTCCTGGCTATATCTTTGCTGAGCTGGCAGGCGAAAGTTGGCTTTAGCCAGGTTAAGGAGCGCAACGATAAGTACGCCCTGGCCTGGCACATCGCCAGGGAAGCCGGCAAGCCGATGCTGGTAGTGGGAGGACCTTACGGCACCAATCCCCTCCGCGGTCTTTTTAACATGAAGGCGCACGGCTGTGGCGATGTCTGTCTGGACATAGAGCCCAGGGCCTGCACTGGCTGTGAATCCGTGGTGGCCGATGTCAGGGATATCCCCTTCCCTGATGGTTTTTTCAAAACCGCACTGGCGTCGCACGTAATCGAACATCTCCCTGCTATCGACGACGCTGTTCAGGCTATAAATGAGCTCTACCGTGTCGCCGATGAAGTATTTATTGCCTCTCCTTCCAAGCAAAGCATTCTGGCCTGGCTCATACCATCACATCACTTATGGGTCAGGCAGGACAATGAGGGGATATGGCTGGAATCATGGCCGGGGGAAAAAGATGACCACTGAACAGAACAAGCTTGGCCAACATCTGTTTCTGAGTCTCACCGGCTCGTTAGCCGCGGGTCTATCAGTATGGTGGATTCAGTCCCGCCTGAACAAGGGCACATATGCACTGGACGAGCTGTTCAGCCCTCAGAATGTCGCCGATATCGCCGCTACTCTGCCTCAGGACGAGGACGAATTTATCCTGGCAGCCTGGGACCTGGTTGGACGGAAGATCAGGTACAAATCCTATGGCAGCACCGTGCAGTTCTACGACAGCACAGTCTATTGCCAGCGCTGCCTTCTTCCTGAGCAGGTGCTCAAGAAGGGGGCTGCCAACTGCGTGGGGAAGTCTAATCTTTTGGTATCGCTGCTGAGAAACCGCCTGCCTGAGGACAGGGTCTCTATGGCTATTGGTCAGCTTGCTGTAGACCATGTTGGCGGCCACGCCTGGGTCATCGTGCAGCGTCAAAATGGCGTCTGGTATGTTCTCGAGGCAACAATGCCGCCGCCTTCATGTAATCGTAATCCCTGGATCCCGATGGCCTTGGTTTCCTCCACTTATATACCGGATGCCTTTGTCAACGATATCCATCTGACCTGCATGGACGAGGAGATCTGCCTGGACGTTAAGAAGGTGTCGTGTCCCTGCCGGCTCAGGGAGCTCGGCCGGTTCTCCTAAGTTATAGTTGTTTTTCGGGCTGCCTTACCCGATGCTAACTTATGGTTGATTCTCAAGTATAAACTTCCTGGATTGGGAATAGCCCTCAGTGGTATAAGCAATCAACTTAGCTTCATACTTCCCTGTACCCAACCAATCAGGTCTCTTGAAATCTAAGAATTTATGTTCATGTGCCGCTACCTCATGTGATTTCCACTCAAAAGAGTAAATCCTTTTCCGGCCTATTTTTATAGCTATTCTATCAACCATTATGCCTGACTGGGAGGTTAGGTCTACCCAGACAGATACATATTCACTGTGCACTGTTGCTTTGTAGCCGGGTTCTTTTGGTATCACAAACATTAGTTTATCCGGGATAGACCACCAGTATTTTTTCACTGGGGATTTGGGGCATAAAAACAGAAATCCCCAAATTGTGGCTAACATTAGCATTACTATCCCAACACATAGAGAAGCTTCGGCCGTAGAAAGTACTCCTACCATCATAGCGGCCATCCCGCCGATAATAAGACTGATAAACAATCCACGCCTGAAATTGAAATCCATGTCCCTATTCTATCACTTTGCATAGCGTCTCTCCTACCACTACCTGTAGTGTCCGCTTGTCTGACAACCATAACTTAGCACCACTTCCGGCAATCGTTAAATACAACCATTACTTAGTAAAACCGCTCGGCCTCTATACTTGACATTTTCTTAATTTTCGTATACATAATATGTAAAGCCTGCGGCCCCGCAGGCCTTTTTTATTTGGGAGGAGCGCCATGGCCAAAGTCAAGCTGGAAGGCACAGACACGAGGTCTCTGGACAGGGCAGTCATGGAATTCTACTCGCCGGGGCAGAAGGTTGAACTCATTCTGGGACTGCCCCGGGACCTCAGCGACCAGGAAGTAGACCAGTTGGAGCAACGCCTGCTAAGCTCAGGACTTCTGCTGCACTCCATAGAAATGGGCTCCACTAAACAATGGCCTGATGCGCTACGTATGGTCTTCACCAGACCCAACCGCCCTCAAGGAGTGGCCGCCTGGCCGCTGGCCTTGTTGATAATCACGGCATTGGGCGGGCTGGGAATTACGGCCTTCCTGGGCTGGAAGGTGGGTGGTGTTATCGATGCCCTGGCGAAATATATCATTCCTGTAACCTTAATCAGCGTGGGTGGTCTGGTGCTGGCTGCCTATGTCATGAGGCCGGTAGCGACCAGGGTGGTTGAGAAGGGCCCGGAGTACATCACGGCAGCCCGGAGATAGAGAATGTTAGGGTCATTTCGACTATTCGCCACGAACTTTCCCGAAGGCACATATGCCTGGACCATAATGAGCTATGACCAGGCAACGCAGCAGTGGCGATACTGGGAAAGCGGAATCCCTATCGACCAGAGCTTCGATATCTCCAACATCGAGTTGAACGGCTACTGGGTGCTTGTAAGGGCGCAGCCTACCACACCTCAACAGTTAGGACCCTACGGCCCGTTTAACCTCAGCGATGGCGGAATTTATACCATAAATGCTATGACTGGTGCTCTTACCGAAGGATACCCGCCTGCTCCTTCCTCCGCTAAAGCGCAAATACAAACCATCAGCTACCCGAATCAAGCCTCCCCAGGAACTACGGTTCAGGTCTCAGTCCTGGTTAAAAATGTAGGGGGCGTGGACGCCTATATTACAGTGTGGGGTTACCCGGCTTGGTGGGGCGATATTTATCCGATATACACATGGCTTCCTGCTGGCC
>Ga0307380_10000663_pt1 | contig 52440 bp, 53 predicted proteins | sample UN3MG_FD_202239 | JGI IMG/M metagenome (GOLD analysis project Ga0307380, IMG submission 202239) | Soil microbial communities from Risofladan, Vaasa, Finland - UN-3 | ecosystem: Environmental > Terrestrial > Soil > Coastal area > Acid sulfate soil | place: Finland: Risofladan, Vaasa | collected... | reverse complement strand
TGCCGCGTCGACGACGCTAATGTCGGCAAGTACGACGAGTGCCGCTTCGGCTGGGACGAGGGCCGCGTCGCAGAGGAGGCGGAGTGTTTGGAGGAGGATTAACGTAAATATGGGGTGCGAATTAAAACGGGAATAACAACGAAATGATTAATAACGCGGAAGGTTATCTCAAAGCCGCTATCCAACGGTTTAAAGAAGCCACGTGGTTGAAAATAGGCGCGGGGGAGAAAGGTATTCCGGCAAAGACTTATGCGGCGGGCGCGATCTACCTGTCGGGTATCGCGGCCGAATGCCTTTATCGAGGGTTCGTCTTATTAGAAGAACCAAGCGCGGAATTCCCCCCAGGCGAAGTACATAATTTAGATGCGCTGGCCTATCGGCAATTCTTAAAAGACATAAGAAACCCCGATACATATAAAAAACTTAAAAAGATAAACGCATTTTTATTCGAAATTTGGACCATTGACCACCGCTACCGCGACCACGACGCGTTAACGGCGTATTACGGGAAAGAACGCTTTAGAAAACATGTTGGCAAAGTTCAAGGGGACGTGGTAAAATATATATGTGGTAAGGTTATTGAATCCGTAGCTAAACTCTTCGAAGCTGCAACTTCGGACGAGCGGTTTAAAGAGGTGGAAAGAAATGCCGGGTTTAAGGGATAAACTCGAGAAGATATTCCAAAGCGAATACGCCGACGCCCAAGTCCGGGAAGAAGGCGTGGGTTTTGGGAGCTCTTTCTTCGTTTTGATAACGAAAGAATTCGAGGGTATGGACGAAACCGAACGGCAAGACGCGGTTTGGAAGTTGATACGCGAGGACCTGGATTTCGACGAAACCAAACAAGTGGGTTTCGTATTGACGATGACTCCCGAAGAGGAGGAAGCCTACGCGGAATAGAAAGCGCCGCTTCGGCTGGGACGAGGGCCGCGTCGCGGAGGAGGCGGAGTGTTTGGAGGAGGAATGACGCCGGCCTTATTGATTTAGATAAAACCCAAGCCCCCCCACCCGGGGCGCTTCCCCATTCCAAACGAAAAAGGGCCCCTCGGGCCCTTTATTTTTATTAACCGCGGGAGCCGGCGCCGCTACTTGAAGGCCACGAGGTCGAGGAACCAATCCTCGTTGCGGTAGCGCCGGAGGTCGATATCGGTGGCGGCGATGACGTTGAGCTTGGGGTTTATCTCCAACGCGTGCTCGAGGTACCGGCGGCAGCGCTCCTTGTCTCCCCGGAACGCCCAGTAGCAGGCGAAGTTGTAGTGGCTTCCGGGGTCCTGGGGGCCGAAGGTGACCGACCTCTCGAACGCGGCCTGCGCCTCGTCCAACCGCCCCATGGCCTGGTAGGCGACGGCCTGGGCGTTGTAGCCGTGGGGGCTATTGGCCTCGAGGCCGAAAATTCCGTCGGCGGCAACGAGCGCGTCGTCGTAGCGCCCGAGCCGCGTCAACGCAAGGCTCCGCCCCATCAACGCCCGGGCCTCGGCCGGGTTAAGTTTGGCCGCCTCCTCGAACGCACCGAGCGCCTTCTCGTAATGGCCGGCGCGCAGGTACTCTTTGCCGAAGGTGAGCTGCGTCTGGGTGCGTATTTTTTGGAGTTCTTCTTCGGTTATGCGTTTTTCGTCGGCCACCAGCTTAGACCCCGTGCGATTTGTCCGGAGCTCCGGGAGGAAGTCTGCGCGGTCAGTTTCGCGGGAATATAAAAAACCTGACGGCGCTTGTCAAGTAAAAAGTAGCGCCCACCTCTACCTGGTTAGGAACCCCTTATCGGTTAACGGCCCCGGCGCCCCCCCATCAAGAACAAAGTGAAAAAAAGCCGCCCGCGGGGCGGCCTTAGCGCTTATAACGGTTATTCGAATATGGCCTTAACCCGGCCGAGCGACGCCGGCTCGGCGTCGGTGTACGTGCATTCGTAAACCCAGATGTATTCGTCGGGGGACCCGCCCGACGTGCTTACGTAGAGCCGACCGGCGTGATACGCGATGCCGAAGGGATAGGAGACCGTGGATTCTACCCGCCACGATTCCATAACCGAGCCGGCCGGCGTCATGCCCATAACCCACCCCGTGGCGTAGTTCCCGTACCAGATCAGGTCGTGGGTATAGTCCCAAGCCAGGTCGTAAGCGTAATTGGTGTGCGGGGCCTGGAAAGACGATATCAGGCTGCCGTTGGTATTCGATACCCACCAAAGGCCGGTAAGGTAGCTTTGGTAAATGCGATTGGCCGTACCGTAGTTCTCTTTATCGCCGTTGATGCACAGGCCGTAGCGGCTCGAGCCGCCGCTCCACGTCCACGTGCTTAATAAACTCCCGTTCGACGCGCGGAGCCTCGCGACGTACCGGTTGTTGTAGTTATTCACGCGGAGGAAGCCGCCGCCCTCGAAACAAAGACCCCGGACGTAGCGGTTCTCGAGATATGGGAACGGGACCGCGATGGAGCGTACAAAGGACCCGTCGGCCCGCCTTAAAATGTTTATAGGGTAATCCGTCGTGGCGTCGTAGTGGTAAGAATAGAGGTAGTTGGCGTCGGCGGCCATGCCGTAGTGGGTACTCCTACCGCGGTTGGGGAAAGAATTTATCAAGCTGCCCATACCTGCTAAAGCTGCGCCCGCGGCCAGCGAGCTGCATAATATAACGATTATGCCTTTACGCATAAGTGCTTACCTCCTTTATATACGCAATTATAATAATATTTTAACAAAAATGGCGTACCTGTGCAAACCGTCGATTTAAGTATCGAAACCGGACCGGCCTTTTTATACCTTCCCTCTACGACCGTGCAAACGTCTTACCCGTATAGAACCATCCCAACGCCATCAGTGAAAAAGGACGGCCGAAAAAACGGCACATCGCCGTTTATCGGCGGCGCCGGTTACTATTTGAATAAAATTTTTATCCGCCCCAAGGAAGTAGGCAGGACCGCCGGTTCGGTATACACGAAGTACTGAACGCGGTAGTTGCCGGAGTCACCCACGTAGAATCGGTCGCCGTCTTCGGTGAGGGCCACGTCGCGCGGATACATGAACTCGCCTTCGCGCTTGCCCTCGGTACCCCAGGCGGTTATAAAAGAGCCTTCGGACGTGAAGCATTGGACGCGGTGGTTGCCGTTGTCGGTTACGAATACGCTGCCGCCCGGGGCGACGGCTATGCCCATGGGGTTTTTAAATTCCTTTTCGCCCGGCCCCTCCGTACCCCATTGGTCGCGGTAAGAGCCGGTCAACGTGAAGTACTGGACCCGGTGGTTGTTGTATTCGGCCACGTACACCGTACCGCCGTTACTTACGGCTACCCCGTCGGGATAATTGAACTGGCCCGGGCCGGAGCCCTCATCGCCCCATTTGCCGAGGAAGGAACCGCTCGAGGTAAAGTATTGGACGCGGTTATTCCGATATTCGGTTACGTAGACGTGGTTACCGGGCGAGACCGCAACGCCGCACGGCCAGTTGAATTCGCCCCGGCCGGTCCCTTCGCGGCCCCATTTGCCGACGTACAACCCGGCGGCGGTGAAATACTGAACGCGGGCGTTGCCGGCGTCGACCACGTAGACGCGGCCGCCGGGAGCTATCGCGATGTGCTCGGGGTGGTAGAACTCCCCCGGTCCCTCCCCCCGGATGCCCCATTTACCCAAGTACGAGCCGTCGGCCGTGAAGTACTGTACGCGATGGAGGTCGTGGTCCACCACGTACACGTTGCCGTTTTTGGGTGATACGGCGACGCCGGAAATCTCGTCGAATTCGCCGGGGGCTCCGCCCGATTCACCCCACTGGCCGCCGTATACATATTCGGCAACGGCGTCGGCGCCGACAAGCGCTAACGCCGTTACCCCGATAAAAGCAATACTCTTCACGCCCCACCTTCAGTGCCGGCGTTCTCTTCGCCGACTTCGGCACACATTCTGTCATATATAAGCCGGTTTGTCAATTAAAAAGGGGCCCCGGGGGCCCCTTCGCACGTTTCCGAAACTCGGGGTTACTTCTTGTACTGGATAAGGCCGATGTCGAGTTGGCCGTCGGTTATGAAGAAACCCGTGACCGGTTCGTACGTCCACGTGAACGTAGCCTCGTAGTTTTCCGCGTCCACTTCCACCTTGGCGCCGTATTCGGTCAGGTCGAGGTATTTGGGCGTCGGCGTGCCCTCTTCCAATTTACCTTTGATGCCCTTAGTGTTAATGACCGAACCCCACTGCCCGGGCGAATTCGCGACCGGTACTATGTCCGCCGGGTTGATGGTCCCGTACTTGATGCGGTTTGCGACGTTGCCGACGAAGACGACCCGCATGGTGATGGTCGCCTTGCCTTCGGGGTAGAAATCCTGCAACTGGGCGAGGCCGATGCAATTCTGCCCGACGAGGACGTCCTCGATCTTACTGGCCCAGGTGAAATAGAACTCCGCCTCGTCGTCGGGCATATGTTCCGGGTCGAGCCAATAGACCTTAACGTCTTTCTTGCCCTGCCCGAGCTCGGAACACTTGATGTTCACCAACGGATTGTCGTAGGCGTCGTTCACGATGGCCTCGAAGGGCTTGCCGTCGCCGGGGCCGGCGAACTTCGTCGAAATCATCTTACCCGTGTTCTCGCCGGCGAAGGCCGCGCCGGCTAACGCGAGCACTCCCGCGCTGACAATTAACCACCTCATATCGCTCCTCCTGACTAGTTATGAAGGAATCATAACGGTTAAGCTTCGACGTCGATGCGTATCATAGCATAAACTGCGGCCGCGGTCAAATCACCTCCGCCGAAGCCGAAAGGTAGCCGCGCCGGCCGGGTTATGTTAAAATCAAACCCTATACTTCATATTAGGATAACACCGATAGGAGCGACATATGCGCAGAATACTTTGCGCCGCGGCGGCGGCACTCGCCTTTTCGGCGGCAATCGCCGAGGAATACGACCTCGAGAAGGTCCGCGTCGACAATGAGCAACTCATCCGGGAGTGGTGCCAGGCCGGGTGGGACAACGCGGTCTACGGCAAGCCGGTCGACATCGCCGGCCTGTTGGAGAAGTACTCCTACCTCTCCGACGACCCGCAGCTCGTCGCTTTCATCAAGAAAAAGAGGGACCAGGCGTCGGACCCCAAAGAGCGGCGGCGCCTGCATTACCTCTACCGCGACCTGGCGACGACGTACGAGGCGAAGCGTGTCGCCTCGCTCGAGGACGAAATGGAGAACCGCAGCGCCTCGGACCACGTGTGGGTAAAGGGATTCGACGAGCCGGTCGCCGTTCGCGATTTCTACTTCCTGGCGCGCGCCACCGACGACCCGGAAAAATACATGAACCTCTACTATATCCAATTCAATTACGAAATCAACGTCATGAACCCGTTGCGGCGGGAGCGCCTGCGGGTGCACTACGACTCGACGCGCGCCGCCGGCTACGAGAACTACTGCGACTTCTACTACCGGATGCTGGGTTACGAGCGGGGCGTCCCGGCCGCGCAGGCGCGCGAGTTCCGCGACGAGACCTTTCCCCTATATAAAGAACTCGTGACCGGGCGCTGCCGCGAGCTCTACGGTAAAGACCCCGCCGACACGCCCCCCTGGGAGTCGAAAAACATCTACTGGGGCAAGGACTTCGACGCGTATTTCCCCGAGGAGACGTTCCTGGATTTCACGTATCGCTTCTTCGCCGGCCTGGGGATGGACATCCGCGTGCTGCCCAACGTGAGGGTGGACGACGAAGACCGGCCGGCAAAGGAACCGCGCCCGGCCTGCTGGGGGTTCGACGCGCCGTTCGACGTCCGCGTCAACCTGAAACCGACGGGAGGGGTCGGCGACTACGAGGCCGCGTTCCACGAGTTCGGCCATGCCCTCCACGGCGCCTACACCAACCCCGGCCTCCCCTACGAGTTCCGCATGCTCGGCTCCAACGAGCTCACCGAGACCTACGCCGTCTTCTTCGAACAGATGTTCAACGACCGCGACTTCCTTTTGGAAGAACTCGGCATGCCGGAGGAGGCCATCGACGGCTTCTTGCGGTACAAGCTTTTAACGGATATGGGCCAGGCGCGCTCCACGGCCTACGACGTGTACTACGACGAGGCGCTGCACTCCGGCGAGTTGGAGGACCCGCTCGCGTACTACGTCGCCGAGGTCGACAAGCAGCGCCTTTTCCCCAAGTACGCCGTCCGCGACGAGGGCTATTACCTGGTGGTCGACGAGGGTTTCTACGCGCTCTACTATATGGCGGCCTACTACGCCGTGGCGCAGCTCCGCGCCGCGGTCGTCGAGAAGTTCGGCCCGAAGTGGTACAAGAACCCGGCCGCCGGCGAATTCTTCAAAAACCTGTTCCGTCAGGGCGACAGCATCACCGTGACCGAGATGTTGCAGCAAATCGGCTACCCGGAGGCTTTGAACCCCGACTATTTGATAGCCGAGTATCGGGCCCGCTACGAGGCACTTAACGAGTAACGCCGCGACTTCGGGCGTATGCGCCGGGCTTCACGGCGCGCCGGACGGCCGTTGGCGCGGTCGTCGCCGTACGAACGCCTTTTTTCGTTGACAAGCATATGCTTTGGAGTTAACATTTTTAGGTTGGATTCTATGAAACCCTCGCTCGACGACCAAATAAAACGCGAATTCATCGAGTACGTCGGCGTGCCGATGAAGGCCGGCGAAATAACCATCGGCACCAAGGAAGACGGTACACCCATAACGCGGCCATTCGACCTCGTCTCCGAAGACGGGTCCATCGTAGCGTCGGTTCAAACCTCCTGCTTGCACCTCAGGTCGCGCCCGGGCCAGAAGGCATACGGCAGCCTTTACCGCGTCCTGGGCGCCATCCTCTACCTCCACCTATGCACGGCATGCCGAGAACGCTACTTGATTATCAGCGACCGGGATATGTACTACGAGATCACCGAGGACTTCAGCCACATCTTCAAGGACATCAACATGCTCTTTTGGGACGATATCAAAAAGTAGTCGTACTCCCCCGCCGCCGCGCCCAATTCGGGTTCCGCGTCCGGCGCGGGTAAAAACTTCTCCATATCCCATAGCGAACCATACCGAGGTCTAGCACCATGGTTGAATTAATCTACCTCGACAACGCCGCAACGACTTTTCCCAAGCCCGACGTCATGCACGACGCCGTTCACGATTTTTACAAAAATTACGGCGTCAACCCCGGCCGGACCGGCTGTGATTTGGCCCTGGAGGCCGAAAAAATGGTTCACGATACGCGGAAGAAGTTTTCCGCGTTTTTCAATCCCAGCCTAACCGCAGCGGGCAAAGAAAAGGACCCCAACCGCCTCGTCTTCGCGGCGAACGCCACGATGGGCCTCAACCTCATCGTTAACGGCACCGTGGGCCCGGGCGACCACGTCGTTACCACCATGGTGGAGCACAACTCCGTAATCCGGCCCGTCAACCACAAGGTTAAAGACGGCGCCGAGGCGACGTACGTAGTCCCGGACGCCGAGGGTTACGTCGGCCCGGAGGATATTCGCAAGGCTATAAAAAAGAATACGAAACTGGTCGTAGTGAACCACGCGTCGAACGTCACGGGCGTGGTCCAGGACCTCGCGGCCATCGGCGCGGTATGCCGGGAGGAAGACGTGCCGTTCGCCGTCGACACCGCCCAGAGCGCCGGCGTAATACCCATCGATATGGCGGCGTGGAACATCAGCTTCGTCGCCTTTACCGGCCACAAGGCGCTCTTCGGCCCGACGGGCACCGGCGGCGTCTGCGTGGCCGACGACGCCGAGATAACGGGCACCGTCTACGGCGGCACCGGCGTCCGGAGCGCGTACCCGTACCATCTGGAGGAGTACCCGTACCGCCTGGAAGCCGGTACCCTCAACCTGGCGGGAATAGCGGGCCTGTCCGCGGGGCTCGACTGGGTCCTCGAGCAGGGGCTCGAGGCCATCCACGGCCACGAGATGGGCCTGCTGGCAAAGCTGCAGAACGGCCTGTCGCGAATCAAGGGCGTCAATACCTGGGGAACGACGAACCTCGAGCGCCGGGTGGCGACGATGTCGGTGACCGTGGCCAACTACGACGCGTCCGACGTGGGCACCATCCTGGACGTGGAGTACGGCATCCTGACGCGCACCGGCCTCCACTGCGCGCCGCTCATCCACGAACACCACGGCTCCGCCCCGCGGGGTACGGTGCGCTTCTCCGTCGGCCCCTTCAACACCGAAGAACACGTCAAGGCCGCGGTCAAGGCCGTGGCCGAGGTCGCCGCGGACCGCCCCGCATAACGACAACCTCTAACCCTAGCGCCGGAACGGTTATATGACGGACCATAAAATACAGGTAGGTGACGCCGACGTCGAATTCGACCCGGACGGCTTCATGCTCGAGCCCGGGTCGTGGAACGACGCCGTCGCTTGCGCCATCGCGGGCGAAGAGGGCATCGACGAGATGTCCGAAGAACACTGGAAGGTAGTCAACTTTATCCGGGAATATTGGAAGGAGCACGACCTCGCGCCGCCGGTGCGCCTTATCTGCACCGAGGTGGGCGTGAGCGTACGCCGGATATACAAACTCTTCACCGCCGGGCCGGCGCGGGGAGCGTGCCGCGTCGCCGGCCTCCCCAAACCCGACGGGTGCGTGTAGATACCGCGAGTACCTAATCCCGATGTTGGTAGTCGAACGAATCGTCGCCGCGGCTAGCTTGGCCTGGGCCGCGGCCTTACTGCTGGCGCAGCTCCTGCTCGCCTGGGGCGGCGGCCGCAAAGATTACAGCGTACGTGCCGGAAGCCCCGGCCGCGCCGTACTGTTCAACTTGACCGCGGCGATGGCGCCCGCGCACAAGGAGGCCGCGCGCCTTCACCCGGGCAAATTCGCCGTCGGCGTCGCGCTCCACGTCGGCGTGGCCGTCGCCGTCGTCGAGGCGCTGGCCGCGATGGTCAGACCGGAGGCGGGGCCGCTCCGGCCGACCGCCGCCGGCACGCTCGCGGCTTTGTCCGTCGTCGCGGGTTTATACCTGCTGGCGCGCCGGGCGTTATCGAGGACGCTGCGCTTTATGAGCTGCCCCGACGACTACGTCGCCGCCGCCGTCACCTCCGGCTTCATCCTGGCCGCCGCGCTCTACGCGTTCGGCGTTCTGGCCGCGTCGCCGTTTCTGATATTCACGGCCTTCACGTTCTTCTACCTGCCGCTCGGGAAACTGCGGCACGTCCTCTTCTGCCCCGTCTCGCGGGTGGACCTGGGCCGGCGGCTGGGCTACCGCGGGACGTATCCCGCGCCCCGCGCCACGAAATCGTAGCGAGATGTCCGAAAAAGAAAAGGACGAGAACATAACCGCGCTTTCAGACCCGGCCGAAGTCGCGAGGACGGCGCGCGAGGCGCTTCGCCGCGCCGCCCGGGGGTTGGCCGCGTACCACTTCGACGCCTGCGTCAGGTGCGGCCTGTGCGGCGAGAGCTGCCACATCTACAAAACGGACCCCGTGCCGGAGAACCTGCCGGGCGCCAAGGCCGCCAAGGTCGCGAGCTTCTTCCGCCGCTACCACACCGTACTGGGAAGGATAGCGCCGTTTCTGGTCGGCGCCCGGACGCTTACGGCCGAGGCGCTCGACGAGCTGGTGGAGGCGGCGTACGGCCGCTGCACCGGCTGCGGCCGCTGCGGCCTGAACTGCTCCGTCGGCGCCGACGTGGGCGCGATAATACGGGCGGGCCGCAACGTCCTGGCCGCGGTGGGAAAGGTGCCGCCGAACCTGCAAGCGGTGGTCGACAACCAACTCCGAACCGGCAACCAGATGGCCATAACTCCCCAGGAGCTTCGCGATACCGCGGCCTGGGTCTCCGAAGACCTCCGCCTCGAGATGGGCGACGACGGCGTGAAGGTGCACGTCGACGAGCCGGGCAAGCGCGTCTTCTATCTCGTCAACCCGCGGGAGGTCAAATTCTTCCCGCTATCGCTCATGGCCGCCGCCGGCGTCTTTCACGCCGCCGGCGAGAGTTGGACCATGTCCAGCAGGTTCTACGACGTGACCAACTACGGCCTGTTCTCCGGCGACGACTCCGCCGCGGCGGCGATAACCAAACAGGCGGTAGAGGAAGCGGAGCGCCTCGGCGCCGAAGAGATAATCCTCTCGGAATGCGGCCACGGCTTCCGCTCGTTCCGCTGGGAGGGGCCCAACTGGCTGGGCGAGAGATACGCGGTGCCGATGCGCAGCATACTGGAGCTTATGCTGGAATATTTACGCGACGGCCGGATACGGGTGGACCCCGCCAAGAACCCTGACCGCGTGACGCTCCACGACCCGTGCAACCTGGTCCGGTGGGGCGGCGTCGTCGAGCCGCAGCGCGAGGTACTGCGGCGGGTGACGACCGACTTCGTCGAGATGGTCCCCAACCGCGAGCAGAACTTCTGCTGCGGCGGCGGCGGCGGGATGCTCTCCATGAGCGAGTACGGCGACCGCCGCGTGGCCTCGGGCGAGGTCAAGGCGGAGCAGATCCGCGCCACCGGCGCCAAGGTAGTCGCGGCCCCCTGCCACAACTGCGCCGACCAGCTCCTCGAGCTCAACAAGAAGTACAAGCTCGGCGTGGAGGTCAAAGCCGTGGTGGAGCTGGTGTACGAGGCGCTGGTTTTGTAATAAACCGGAAGACCGAAATGAAATCGGCGGCCGCGAGGCCGCCTTTTAATATTGCCTGGGTAAAGCCGGCGGGTTATAATAAATACGGAGTTAAAAATATGGCACCTAAAGGGAAAAACGTCATCAAGATACCGGCGGAGGTCTGGGCGAGCGCTACGTCGTTGGAGGATATAGAAAACTGGCTTATCGCCAACGACCCGGAATCGATAACCGCTTTAACCGAAGCCCACGACCAACGTCTCCGCGGGGAACTGGTAAGCCTGGATGAAATAAAAACCCGAAGGTCGGAGCCGTAGAGTAATTTTAATAAGGAAAATGCGATTGTGTAAGGAGGGAACGTTGACGAAGAAGATGAACGTATTGCTAAGGGTGGCGGCCGCGAGCGCGGCGTCAACCCTTTTGTTTATTTTAATATCGCCCACCGTCGCGCCGGCAATGAAGAGCGACCCGGATAACTACTACCTCGAACCGGAGGACGCAAGGTTTTACGCAACGGATTTGATTACTAGTGAATTAACGGTACATAAGGGATTCGAAGACCTGGAAGGTATCTATGCTAAAATAAAAGAGAGTGATATCCGTCTCCTCGACGGCCGGATTCCGCTTTATGATATCGATGGCGACGTCGCGGCGTACGTTTACCTCGCGTACTTCGGCCCGGGGCCTTTGCCGACGAGCGACGAAGTAGTAAACAAAGCGCGTGAAGTGAGTTATGATAGGAAAGAAGTTATCCGCAACCAAGAAACGTCCGGCGTTTCGTTGTACGAATTCGACGAGCAGTATTTCCCGTACGGCAACTTGTGCGCTTCCGCGTTGATAGGCATAAGTAAAAAGTGTAATACCCGCAGGGGTGGGCGTGGGCTGCCTTATATCATCATCAGCCAAAAGGAAGCCGAAGACGCGGCCCGCGTATTTTACGGCTCGAGCGATTTCGAGTTGGTCAGGTACTTATTATTAGGGACTGCGGTTTACGGTTACGAGTTCACCGACGGCAGTAGGAATATTATCGTCCCTTTGGATGCGTTATCGGGCCGCGTACACGCCTATAATATATTGGACCGCGAAGAAATTAAGGCCGACAATGGATATCGATACAATTTTGACGCGGAGAGGGCTCGTAAATGGATCGAGCTAAGGAAGCGACGTTTAGCCGAACACGGCATCGAATAAAATCGGCGGCCTCGCGGCCGCCTTCTTTCTGTGAAAATCCCCCGGCCGAAACTAAATCTCCTTCTCGTAAATTCTGTATCTCTTATAAGGTCGCGCGCCCAACATCTTCGCCGCGCGCTTGGTCATTTCGTTCTCCTCCAGCACCCACGAGAACTCGGCCTCGCGGTAGCCGAGCTCGAGCGCCGCGCGCTGGTTGGAGGCCATGAGGACGGCGTCGATGCCGCGCTTGCGGTACTCCGGGCAGACGCCGAAAAGCATCACGCGGCAGCTTCTAATCTTCCGCCTACCCGTCAGAAATTTCAGGAGGCTTAGCGGCCCCAGCGAACCTCCCATCCCGGCCAAGACCTCGTTGTAGTTCGGAATCGTCACGATGAAGCCGGCCGGCTCGCCGTCGACGAAGGCGATGGGGACGAGTTCCGGGACGGCGAGCGATTTAAGACGGTCGGCGGTGCTGTCGAACTCCTCCGGCGTCGGCGGCACGAAGCCCCAGTTGTCGTCCCAGGCGCGGTTGTAGACCTCGCGGATTAATCGGAGTTCGGCCGCGAAGTCGCGGAGGTTGACGCAGCGGACGGTGAGGCCCGGGTCGCGCGCCCGCGCCCGAGCCGCGACGCGCTCGAGGCGCTCGAGCCGCGCCGGCGAGATGCCCAACACGAAAGCGAACAAGTCGCGCGCCTTGCGAAAGCCGTACTCCTCCGCCAACGTCGCGTAATACGGCGGGTTGTGCGTCATCATAATGTACGGCGGCCGGTCGAACCCCTCCACCAGGAACGCGCACTCCTCGTTGGTAGAGGGGTTCATAGGGCCGATGAATTTGGTAAGGCCCCGGCCGCGGAGCCAGCTTGCGGCCGCGTCCCACAGCGCCGCGGCGGCCTCGCCGTCCTCCTCCGCCTCGAAGAAGCCGAAGTAGCCGCACGGCTCGCCGGCGAATTTTATGTAATCGTCGTCTTGGATGGCGGCGACGCGGCCCACGACGCGGCCCTCCCGGCGCGCGACGAAAAGCGCCCGTTCGGCGTGACGCCAGAACGGGTTCTTCGGACCGAACGTGAACTTGACGTCGCGTTTGAGGGGCGGCACCCAGTTGGCGTCGTCGCGGTACAAACGATACGGGAAAGCTATGAACTCCGCCAGGGCGCGGCGCGACGCCGCCTCGTCGACCGTTATCACGCGCGCCCCCATCCCCCGATAACGCTCATCTCGTGCCCCACCTTGTCGAACACCTCCAGAACTTTGTCCACTTGCTCGTCGGTTTGCGTCGCCATACAGCTCACGCGGATGAGCGCGCGGTTCTCCGGGACGGCCGGCGTCATAATGGGCGTCGTGAATATCCCTGCGTCGAAGAGCTTGCGCCACATCGTGCGCGCGGTGAGGTCGTCGCCGACGATGACCGGGATGATGGGCGTCGTACTCTCGCCGGTGTCGAAACCCAGGTTCTGCAGGCCGGTGCGCATCTTCTCGCCGACCGCCGCGAGCCGTTCGCGCCGCTCGGGCTCCGTTTCGATTATATCGAGCGCGGCCAGGACGGAGGCGACGTTCGCCGGGGGAAGGCTGGCCGAGAATATCATCGACCGGGCGAAATGCTTGAGGTAATGGACGACCGGCTCCGACGCGGCGACGAAGCCGCCCACACAGGCGAAGGACTTGCTGAAGGTGCCGATTATTATGTCCACCTCGTCCTCGAGGCCGAAGTGGTCGGCGACGCCGGCGCCCCGCGAGCCGAGGACGCCGATGCCGTGGGCATCGTCGACCAGGACCCGCGCGCCGTATTTTTTCGCCAGCTCGACGATGGCGGGCAGGTTGCAGACGTCGCCTTCCATGCTGAAGACGCCGTCCACCGCGATCAGGGCGCCGCCGCCGTCGGCAGGCGACTGAAGGACGCGCTCGAGGTCGTGCATGTTATTGTGGCGGAAGCGCTTCATGTGGCCGAAGCTCAACCGGCAGCCGTCGATGATGCTGGCGTGGTCGTACTTGTCGGTCACGATGACGTCGCGTTTGCCGGCCAGCGCGGAGATGGCACCCAAATTGGTCTGCATACCGGTGGAGAAGACCAGCGCCGCCTCCTTGCGGCAGAACTTGGCGAGTCTCTCCTCCAGCTCTATGTGCAGCGTGAGGGTGCCGTTCAAGAACCTCGAGCCCACGCACCCGACGCCGAACTCCCGCGTCGCCTTGATGGCCGCTTCCTTGAGCTTGGGGTGGGAGGTCAAACCCAGGTAATTGTTGGACCCCAGCATAATCATCTTGCGCCCCTCGACCATAACCTCGGGGTCCTGGCCCGACTCGATGACGTGGAAGTACGGATACACGCCGGCGGCGATTGCGGCTCGAGCCGCGGTGAACTTCTCGCACTTCTCAAATATATCCGGCCGGTATTGTCGTTGCTCGGTCATAACGGTCACAACCACCCTTGACCGCGATACCACGCGGTCGTTAACTTCGCGCCTTCGGCAAAACCGACGCGAGGCGCGAAACCCAATTCCGTCTTGGCTTTACTCGCATCGCACACCCATAATTCTTCCAACATAACGCGGGCGCGCTCGCGGTTGAGGGTAGCCACCTTTCCCGAAAGAGTAGCGGCGAGCTCCGCTATCGTCGCCGCACCGAAGAGAACCACCTTGGGGACCCGGACCTTCCTCGTCTTCACCCCCAACGCCGCCGCGGTTTCCCGCGCGACGCCGCGCCAATCCCAGACCTCGTCGTGGGCTACGAAGTACACTTCGCCCCGGGCCCGCTCGCAGCTTCCGGCAAGGATTAGCGCCTCCACCAAATCGGTCACGTAACAAAGGCTCACGTACCGGTCGTCCCACCCCAACGCGGGCTCGACGCCCTTGTTAATAAATTTGAAGAACAAAAACATCTCGGTATCGCGGGGGCCGTAGACGGCCGAAGGCCTGAGTATAACGAAAGGCAACTCGGCGGCGCGTTTCTGCAGCGCGCGTTCGCCCCCCAGCTTGCTGCGGCCATAGTCGCTTACGGGGGCGCACTCGTCGGCTTCGCGGCGAACGCCGTCCGCCCCGCAAGGCCCCGCCGCGGCCTGGCTCGAGACGTAAACGAGAAACGGCGGCACAGGGCGCGCCAAGCACGCCTCGGCCAGGTTTGCGGTCCCCTCAGCGTTAACGCGGTATAACAGCTCGGCCTTACGCGCTTTGGTCGCGCCCGCGCAATGGTAAACCACGTCCGCCCCGACTACGGCCCGCGCGAGCGAGTCCTCGTCATCGAGGGTGCCCAACACCGGTTCGTAGTCCAGCCCGTCCAACCAGCGCCGGTCCGACGTGGGGCGGAGCAAACACCTGACGTCGGCGCCCTTGGAGAGTAGGGCCTCGACGAGGTGGCTCCCTATGAAGCCGTTGCCGCCTGTCACTAAAACTCTCAAAGTCGCGTAGCTTAAATACGAATTCATATATTACCAAAAACGGCACCCTATGACAAGCATAAGGGTGGCGGCGTTTTCTTGTTGCGGGCGTCGTAATTTCAAGGTATTATAAACCGCCGTGGGAACGCGTTCAAAACGCCCGCGCCCTAACTTTTACAGCGCGTCTATCGTTTTCGCCGCGTGCGTGATGTGGCTGGCGTTTGCCGGCTGCCGCGCGGTTAAAGGGCCGTCGCAAATCAAGGCCGCCTCGGCCTACCGCGCCGACCTATTCCACATTACGGAAAAAATTAACGCCTACCTCGCCGAAAATACGCCCGAGGATACGCAGCGCCGGGAGCTCCAGCAAACGGTAGGCGCGACGGCGCACGAATACGCCATGCTCGCGGCGGAGGCCGGCCCGCTCCAGGGCAAGACCGGCGACGCCGAATACGGCGAAATAGCCGCGCGGGCCGAGGACGGCGAAATCGTCGCGGGGAACCTGGCCGGCGCGTTGGCCGCCGACCCCGCCCAAAAGCCGGAGGCCGTACCGACCCTCGCCGCCGCGGTCGACGACTGGGTCGCGTATAACGACGAACTCGCCTCCCGCGGTAACGCCGACGCACCTTTCAAGCCGAATCGTTGGTGGGAAACGCCGCCGTGGCGCCGCACGCTGGGTACCGGAGGCGAGCCCGGCCTCGGCACCGAGCACGGCGAGAAAGGGGCTCCGTCGGTAGATTGACCGCCGCGCCGGCCCGGAAGCGACGCAGCGTGGCCACGTATTGGTCGAAAGTACCGGGGGGCTCTTTTACTTCCACTTCCCCCATTCCTCAATAAAACGGGGTAAAGCGAATTAACGGTTAAGCCCTTACGGCCCGGCGCCGTACCGGCCTAACCGCCGGCGTTAAACATTATAAAGTATAAACGTTAACCTCTAAAACCGGTAGTGCAGGAATGGGAGACCAAAGGGAAAACGGAGAAAATATGGCGCGCTTGCGCGCCAAAGTGCACCTCGAGCGAGGCCGCCACTACTTCAACGCCAACCGCTTTGCGGAGGCGTTGGCGGCACTCGAGGAAGCCATAGCGGCGGACCCCGAATTTGTACGCGCGTATACCGCCAAAGCCAACACGCTGGCCATGTTGGGACGGGCCGAGGAAGCTATCGCCATTTGCGACGAAATAATAGCGAAGAACCCTACCTTCGCGTTGGCGTATACGACCAAGGCGTCGTCGCTCCACCGCGCCGGCCGGTCGGCCGAAGCGGCCGAAAACTACCGCCGCGGCATCGACCTCGCCCCCGACGAACACTTGACCCATTACAACTTCGCATGCTTCTGGGCGTTGGAGGGCAACGAAGAAGAGTGCGCGAAATACTTGCGGCGCGCGCTCGAGCTCGAGCCCAGGTCTAAACCCAAGGCGGCCACCGACGACGACTTCGCTTCGGTGCGGGGAAAAGAGTGGTTCCAAAACCTCGTCGCTTTCGGGAGCTAAAGGCCGGTACGCGCCGGCCGCAGCGGCGCACGAACTAAAAGGAAACGCCCCTCGTCCGAGGGGCGTTTACTATCTTTAACGGATGTGGCGGGTTATTAATTAAATAACGTCTTGACCCTACCAAGGCTGGTCGGGCTGACGGCGGGATTGCCGATCGTAACCCTCGCGACATGGCCTTGGTTCGCCAACAGCTTGCCTGTTTCCCCGGTCGCGTTGAACACCCGGAGGCGGCCCGGCTGGTCGGCAGCGGATATGAAGGTTTTGGTGGTAGTACCCGTGGCCTTAGTCCAGGAAATTTCCATCAGCAAGTTGTTCCGGTTGTTGTAGACGAAGTTATCGGGTTCGGCGAGCGTGAACCAATCGCCTTCCTTGAGACCTTCCGGTACGGTATACTTCCCGCTGAAGACCTGGACCGGGGTTTTGAAGTCGTAGTTCTTCTTGAAGGTGTTGGTAAGCTTTTCCTTGCTGGAGTGGCACAGGATCATCTTGCAGCCTTCGAGCGCGGTCGGCGTGGCGCCGCCCGATTGGAACATAAACTCGATCCGGGCTACGCTACCCTTCTCATCTATCTCTGCCTGCAACCACATACACTGGAACCGCATCGCCGGGGCGGTGGTATAGAAGGGCACGGTGTGTCCCTTTTCCGGTCCACCGCCTACTTCGTGCTCGCTGCCCGTCGCAAAAACGGTCCCTGTCGTAGCCAAGCCTAACGCCAACGTAAAGAGAAGCACGTTCCTCATCTTGTTACCTCCTCTTCGCCGATAATCGAAACGTTATTAATCGCAGTTACGAGTACCCTATATTTATAAATTAAAATGGGAAAAATATCAAGTTAAATTTTTAGCGGTACGCGCGCTTTACTTCGGCCTACTTTAACCCTATAATAAACGGAAAACGCGAGGTAAAACCGCTATGGACGTCTTCGACGTTATCGCCGACCGCCGTTCCGTAAGGAAATACCTGCCGGACCCGGTCCCGGAAAGGGTTTTAGCACGCGTCCTCGAGGCGGGCAGCCTCGCCCCTTCGGGCCACAACCGCCAACCGTGGCGCTTCGTCGTCGTCCGCGAAGAAGGCCGACGGCGCGCCCTGGCCGACGCCGCCGCTTCCCACAACGGCTTCATCGCCGAGGCTCCGGTCGTGCTCGCTTTCTTGGGGTTTCTGGCGTACGGCGGCGCGCCCGCGCCCGACGCGCGTACCCGCGGCAGCTGGACGTGGGACATGTACGTACGCTACAACGTCGCCATCGCCGCGGCGTACGTCACGCTGGCCGCGACGGCCGAAGGGCTCGGCACCTGCTGGATAAATAACTACGACGAGGAACGGGTGCGCGCGGTTCTGAACGTCCCGGAGCAGTACGCGCTCGTTTGCCTGATGACGGCGGGCTATCCCGCCGAGGAACCGGCGGCGAAGCAACGTCTGCCCTTGGCCGAGCTCCGCTTCGACGAGGAGGTGCCGCCGGCTCGAGATGGACAATAGAGTCTGCATCGCCCGCTGCCCCTCCTACGGCGACGCCGACGTCGCTCGCGCCCTCGCCGAAGCCGCGGCGCCGTGGGGCGGCTTCCGCGAGTTGTTCAAACCCGGCCGGCGCGTGGTCCTTAAAGTGAACCTGCTGCGCGGCTCGCGTCCCGAGGAAGCGGTAACGACGCATCCGGCGGTCGTGAAGGCCGTGGCGGCGGCGGTGCGGGAAACGGGCGCAACGCCCGTACTGGCCGACAGCCCGGGCTCGGGCCTTCCTTATACTAAAAGAACTCTCGAGAAGTGCTACCGCCGCTCCGGTTATTTCGGCCTCGCCGAAGAAATCGGCCTGGAGCTCAACTACGACACCACCTCGCGTGAAGTACTCTTCGACGACGGCCGCGTCGCCAAAAAGTTCAACGTCATCACGCCGGTCCTGGAGGCGGACGCGGTCATCAACCTGTGCAAATTAAAAACCCACACCTTCACCATCCTTACCGGCGCCGTCAAGAACCTCTTCGGCGTTCTCCCCGGCTTCGATAAACCCGGTTATCACGCGCGTACCCGAACGGTGGACAACTTCGCCGATATGCTGCTCGACGTCGCGCTTTTCGTCAAACCGGTTTTTAATATTATGGAGGCCGTGGTCGCGATGGAGGGCAACGGCCCGGGCCTGGGCGAGCCGCGGAACGTGGGCCTTATCCTGGCCGGCGCGTCGCCGCTGGCGGTGGACGCGGCCGCGGGGGCCATAACGGCGTTGCCGCTCGAAAACCACCCGGTGCTCCGGGCGGCGGCGGCTCGAGGCGTTGAACCCAACCGGCCCGAGGACCTCGACGTCGTCGGGCCCGCGCTCGAGGCCCTGCGCATTCCCGATTGGAAGTGGCCCCCCACCATCCTCACGGAGGGCGGCTTCGCCGGGTACGGGCCGTTCCAGGGGATTTTACGGACGCTGCTGCGCAACGGCCTGTCGGTTCAGCCGCGGGTGCGACGCGAGCGCTGCACCGGCTGTGGCCTGTGCCGCGAGGGCTGCCCCGTCGCCGCGATTAGCGTCATCAACGACAAATCCTATATCGACGAGAAGCTCTGCATCCGCTGCTACTGCTGCCACGAGGCCTGCGCCTACGACGCGATTCAGCTGCACCGCTCGCTGCTGCACCGGTTGGTGGGCGGGAGGGTTTAAATACGATTTAAACACGGGAGGTTCGCCGATGGGGAATCGACTGAAATGCGCTCTCATAGTTACATGCGCGGCATACGGCACGGCGTCCGCGAACGTCGGGAATTACGAGGTCCTCAACGGCCCCCCGTATTTAGCCGACGCGGAACACGCCACCGTAGCCATGGCCCGCGAACGCGTAACGTGCGTACTCGAAAAAGACTACGTTAACGTCGAAGCAACCTTCACGTTTAAAAACGACGGCCCGGCGACGGACGTGAAGATGTATTTCCCCCTGGGGATCGACTCGCTCGATATGCCGGTTAATAGACCGAGCAAAGTGGACTGGGAGAGATATTGGGATTTTTACGGCGTCAACGCCGAAAACCCCGTGAACGAGGTGATAATTACGAAACCTTTTGAGGAATCTGTAATATACGTGAATAATCGGGAGACGGGAGGAGGAGCGGGGGGAGGAGTAGGGCGAACGTTCCCCTGGGATACGGAACTCGTGGATTTATACAGGGGGTTTAAGGCTTCCGCCGACGGCGAGCCACTACGTATCCGCACCGTGATGCGGTTTTCGCTGGCCGTCGAACCGACCGAAGACCCGTATTACCTCGAGCGAGGGTATACCGATATAATCATATTAACTCGGGAAATACTCGACTATTGGTCGGTACCGTTCTCTGCGGGAGCGACGCGCGTAATAACGTGCGCGTACCGCAATAAATACGATGACCCCTATGATACTAAAGAAATCGGTACGTTCACCTACCCGGTATTCACGGGGAAGGGTTGGGCCGGGCCTATCGGCGAAGGCGAAATCGAAATCTCTTATATAACAGACGAAGCGCCCGGCGCCGTATTCTTCTCGTCTCCCGGCTTGCCCCCCGCGGTAACCTCGTATAGCGAAAGCACGACGCGATTGACGTGGAGTTTTAAGGGATTAGAACCGGAAGAAGAAGCGGCGGTCAACGTCCGCGTGGGAGGCCGAACCGGCCGCGGTACGCCGGCGGAAATGCTCGTCGAACCCGGGATATTAAAAACCTCCCTCGACGACTCCTCCGGGATCGAAGTCACAACTGCATATGGGGAAAAAAACGAATTCGCCGTATTGGAATCCCGCGGCGAATGGTGGTACGTAAAACTCAACGACGGCGCCGAGGGCTGGCTCCGCTGGCGGGAAGTGGACGCCGCCACGGGCGAGGAACATATTAACGCCGCTTTCGCTTACTACCTTACCGAATAGCCCCGTACCGAAGTTGCCGCCGGCCCCGAAAAGTGGTAGAATTAAAATAGAAACGCCGGGCCTTGCGACCCGGCGGGTTGGAGCAGATCGGATTCGAACCGACGGCCTCCTCCGTGCGAGGGAGGCGCTCTTCCAGCTGAGCTACTGCCCCGTCGGCGGATATTATAAATGAAACGCCCTCGCCTGTCAAGGAGTCTGCCGTGGAAGTCGAGCTTATAGCGGTTACGCCCGACGCGGAGGAGTTGATCGAGGCCGCGGGCCGCACCTGCTACGACACCGGCGACCGCGCCGGCGCCGACTCCGCCGCCAAGTTCATCCGCATGTTAATCCGCCGCGGCCACCTCTCGGTCCTCGAGCACGCCGCCGCGACCTTCCGCGTCACCGGCGTCTCGCGCGCCCTCACCCACCAGCTCGTCCGCCACCGGTTGGCCTCCTACTCCCAGCGCAGCCAGCGCTACGTCGGCGAGGCCGGCTTCCCGTACGTCACGCCGCCGTCCGTAGCGGGGAACGCCGACGGCCGCCGCGCGTTCGACGACGCCGTCGAGAACGCCCGCGCCGCGTACGAGAGACTAATCGGGATGGGCGTACCCCGCGAGGACGCGCGCTTCGTCCTCCCCAACGCGACGGCGACGGAAATCGTTATGACCGCCAATTTCCGCGAGTGGCGCCACGTACTCGCGCTCCGCGGCCACGCGTCGGCGCAGTGGGAGATACGCCGGCTGGCAATCGCCATCCTGAAAGAATTAAAGAGACAAGCGCCGGCGACTTTCGCCGACTTCGAAATCGACGAAACTAAGGAAACGATAACCGTCGTCAAGGAAAAGGGTGGTGGGAATAATGTTTAAATCGAAGTGGGCCGTAGCCGCGGCGGCGCTCGCGTTGCTGGCCGCGGCCGCGGCGGCGGAGATATCCGAGGCCGACGCGCAATACTACGACGACTTCGGCGCCGCGGCCAAGCGCATCGGCAAACAGCTCGATAAACTCGGCGAACTCTTCGTCAAAGCGTCCTCCGGCAAGGATTATTCCATCGACTGCGAGGACCGCGCCGCGGAACTGGCCGACGCCTACCACTTCCTCGCGGACCGCGTGCCGCCGGCCGAAGCTATAACGGCCCAAAAGGACCTTACGGCCAGCGCCGAGCTCGGCGCCGAGGCCGCGCTGAGCCTGGCCGAATACTTCGACGCCGAGTTCGCCCACAAAAATAATAAGGCGAGCGCTCTCGACGTCTACGAACAAGCCATCGCCAAGTACGCCGACGCCCTGGCCGCAGCCCCGCCCGAAGTGTTAAAAAACCCGTAGCGCCGGACCACCGACCGTCTAGCCGCCCGTGGCGAACGCTTTTGACGTTACCGAGCTGACTTTTACGTACCGCGGCCGGTCCCGGCCGGCCCTCTCCCACGTTACCCTCGGCCTGGAGGAAGACCGCACCCTCGGCGTCTTAGGCCATTCCGGCGCCGGCAAATCGACGCTGCTGGCGGCGCTCGCCGCCGTCGTACCCGCCGTTAAAAAGGGAACGATGAGCGGCGATGTTACTTTACGCGGCGCCTCCCTCGCCGGTAAAAAGCCCCGCGACGTCGCCGGCGACGTGGCTTTCGTCTTCGAGGACTTCGACGCCGCGCTGGTGGCAACGACGGTCGAAGACGAAGTCGCGTTTGGGCCGCGGCACCTCGGCGTACCCGCCGGGGATATAGGCGGCCGCGTCGGCGACGCGCTGGCCGCCTGCGGCCTGGCCGGCCTCGAGGCCCGGCGCGTCGAAACGCTGTCGGGCGGCCAAAAACAGCGGCTCGCCGTCGCCGCGGCGCTGGCCACCGACGCGCGCCTGCTGCTCTTCGACGAGGCCGCGACCGATTTGGACCCGGCCGGCAAGGCAACGCTGCAGGCTATTATAACGGACCTCGGCCCTCGCGGCCGTACGGCCGTCGTCGCCGACAACGAAGCGGCGCAAGCGCTCACGTGGAACGAAGTAGCGCTGCTGGGCGGAGGCGAGCTCGTCGCCCGCGGCTCCCCCCTGCGAACGCTGGCCGACGAGGAGCTTTGCCGGCGCGCCGGCGTCGCCGCGCTAAACTTTTTGAATTATTTTGAACGACGCGGCGACGGCTTCCGCCTTCTTCCCGGGGTGGAAATCGGGCGGTTAAAATACGACGAGCCGCCGCCCGCGGCGGGGCCGCCGGCGGTCGTCGCGGATGACCTTACGCTAACGTACGCCAGCGGCGTAACCGCCCTATCGGGTTTTAACCTCGCGATACGCGAGGGCGACTTCGTCGCGCTCGTGGGCGAGAACGGCGGCGGTAAGACGACGTTCGCCAAAGCGGCCGCGGGTCTACTGAGCCCGACCGCCGGCGAGGTTCTCGTCGGGGGCCGGCCGCCGACGAAGCTATCGGCGAAGCAGCGCGCTCGAGCCGTCGGCTACCTCTTCCAAAACCCGGACCACCAGATATTTCAACCGACGGTCCGCGAAGAAGTCGCCTTCGGCCCGCGCCAGCTCGGTTTACCGGGGTACGATATCGAACGCCGCGTAGCGGCCGCGGTCGCCGCGGTGGACCTGGAGGGGCGCGAGGACGAAGACCCGTTCACGATGCCCAAAGGAGACCGCCAGCGCGTCGCGTTGGCCTCCGTCCTCGCCGTGGAACCCGAAATCCTGGTGATGGACGAGCCGACGACGGGGCTCGACCGCCGCGAAGTCGCCTCACTCATGGACGCCGTTACGGCGCTCAACCGGCGCGGCACCACCGTAATCTTTATAACCCACGCCATGGACGTCGTGGCCGGCTACGCCCGGCGCGTCGCCGTCGTCGCCGGCGGCCGCGTCGCGGGCGAGGGTACGCCTCGCGAGGTCCTGGCCGACGACGAACTTTTATCGCGAGCGGGTTTGAGGCCGCCGGTGGCGGCTCGCCTCGCCCGCGACCTGGGCCTCGACGCCGTAACGGGGGACGAGCTAACGCGGGCGCTGCGGATACCGGGCCGTCGGACCGAGATATGAACCAACCGCCGCTAAAAAGGCTCCACCCCGCGACGCGCCTGGCGCTGCTCGTACTAACGCTCGTACTCCTCACGACGTTCAACCACCCGGCGTACGTGACGCCGCTGGTCGCCGGCGTCACGTTGGCCGCGCTATACCTCTGCGGGGCCGGGACGTCGCTGCGCCGGACGGCGCCGCTAGCCGCGGCCTTCGTCGTGCTGAGCGCCCTCCTATGGCCGCCTTTCATAAAGACGGGCGAACCCTGGGCGCACGTTTGGGTGTACCGGGCGACGAACCTGGGCGTGCTTTACGGCCTAGCCGTCGGCCTGCGCACCGTCGGCATGCTAGTCGCGGGGTTGGCGTTCCTGGCGGTTACGACGCCGGAAGAATTCAGCGAGGCGCTCCGCACTTACCGCGTGCCGCGAGGCGCGACCGTTACGCTCACGCTCGCGTTCCGCCTTTTGCCCGTAATGTTCGAGACCAGCGCCCGGGCGCTGGAGGCCCAACGCGCGCGGGGGCTAGACTTCGGCTCGAGCTTCCTATCGCAGGCGCGCCGGGCGCTGCCGCTCGTCGTACCGGTTTTCCTGTACAGCCTTCGCTCGGCCGACCAGCTCGCGACGTCGCTCGAGCTCCGCGGTTACCACACGACGAAGAGGCCGACGCCGTACGGCGCCCGGCCGGCGTCGGCGTGGGATTGGGGGGTATGGACGGCTATGGTGGCCGTCGTAGCGGCGGCCGTAGTTATTAGATTGAGCGGCCACGGCGCCGTCCTGCCCGGGCGATTATAACTACGGATTTCGGTTGACAGAGAGCCGGCTATCGGCTACTATTACGCGCCCCCGGCAAAGGGGGCATTATGGCATATGGGTAAGTTTCTTAGATATTGGAAATACGTAACGGGGGCGCTTGCGGTAACATGCGGGGCCGGCCCCGCCGCGGCCCAGTACGTCCCGGCGCCATACGATATCGAGGAGGAGTTCGACAAAGAGTACGCCATGGACCTGGTGCAGCTCTCGTACGACCGCGACTGGGACCGCATCTGGGACGAAAACGATATCGGCGTCCGCATCGCGATGGGCAGCCTTAACGTGCGGCAATGGTTTCTGGACCAAGAGGTCAAAGTCGCCGCCGATTTTACCGACTGGTTCCGCTTCCTCTACCGCTACGACCGCTACGAGGGGCTCGAGCCGCTGTGGGACGAACGCCAGCTAAACGAATTCGAACTCGAGTTCGGCCTGTGGCGCTGGTTCAAGTTGGGCTTGCGGACGCAACCCACGTTCTGGAAACGTTACTCCGACGCCGGCTTCACGGCCAAGTTCCGCTACGACCGCGACCGCTACGTCGAAGTCGGCTACACCGCCATCGACTTCGACAACAACTACTCGTTTAGGCGCTCGTCGTACGACGAGGGTTACGAGGAGATGTTCGAAGAAAGCCCCCAACGTTACGAGGCCTCCGGCTCCTGGTCGTTCCCTTGGGGTTTAAGAATCAAGGGGGAGGGTCTTTGGCGGACGCCGTCGATTAAAAACTACACCTATTTCTACGGCCAGCGGCCCAATTGGGTGCGGCGGTACGTCGAACGATACGGCTCCGTCACCGTTCGGAAGGCGCTGCCGGCGAACCTGGAGGGGTACTACCGCGGCACGACCAACTCGTGGGAAGAGACGCGGCGCCTTACGGGCCCCCCCGCGGGCGAGCCCTCGCCGGAAGAGGACTTCGACGGCCGATTGACGCTAGGTTCCCACGGCGGCGGCGTTTACTACCAACCGCCGGGGCGGCACCGCCTCCGCGTCGGCTTCCAGCGACGTCACCAAACGCGCCGCTTTAACTTCGGCGGCAGGCCGCTCGAAAGTTACCTTTACGAAAAAACGGAATTGGTTTATCATATACTTTGGCGTTTACGCACCTGGCGCGAGCTATACCTCGAAACCGGCTATATGGGGGAGAGGATCGACGTCGATAAAAACCTACCCGCCGCTAAATACGCCGAAACGTGGAGTTGGTACGAGAACCGGGTACCGATTTCGCTGGAATACAAGTTCGGCGAGAACTACGCCTTTAAATTGGCCTCGGGCATCGATATAGACAAACGCGACTGGGGAGATTACTTGATTTACGATAAGGCGTACGCGTTCGTAATCGCCTGTTTCTGAGTAACGCGGCCGAAGGTGGCGCAACTAATCAGGGGTAAAGGTATGGCCGACGAACTCGCCGTTGGCGATGCGGTGGTCGAACTTACGCAAGGGGACATTACCGCCTGGCGCGGGGACGCCATCGTGAACGCGGCCAACACGTCGCTCGTATTGGGCGCCGGCGTGGCGGGCGCCATAGCGAAGCGAGCCGGCCCTACGGTGCAGCGCGAAGCCCTCGAGAAAGCCCCCGTCGGCCTGGGCGAGGTCGTACGCACCAGGGCCGGCTTGTTGCCGGCGAAGTTCGTCATCCACGCCGCGGTTATGGGAGAAGACCGCAAGACCGACGCCGGGGCCATCGCCCGGGCGACGAGGGCCGCGCTCGAGAACGCCGAGGCCATCGGCCTGAAGTCGATCGCCTTCCCGGCTTTGGGCACCGGCGTGGGGGGGATGCCGTACGACGAAGCCGCCCGGGCCATGCTCCGGACGACCCTGAAGTACCTCTCCGCGCGCGAAACGCCGCGGCTCAAGCGCGTTGTCTTCGTTCTCTACGACGACGCGGCGGCGGAGAGCTTCCGAAAAGTATTAAGCGCTATTCGCGAGAATTCGTAAAGGAGAAATGCTTTATGGGCGCCCGTTCGGTAGCAATCGCTTTTTTAATCCTCTTAACGGCGGCCTGTTGGGCCGCGGAAGTCGAAGTATACGGCCATCTGTACGGGGCCGTAACCGACGACTTCGCGGAAGGCGACGTCGGACCCACGTCTATCCCCGAACCCGCCGCGGAAGGAAGTAGCGCCGACGATATCGTAAAGGACGGCGACCCCGCGTACAACTTCCGCTTGGAAGCGGACGTAGGCATCCGCGCCGTCTTCGACGAAAACGTAGCCGCGAACCTCGAGTTCACGTTCGACGACCGCAAGCAATCGGAATACTACCGTTACGTACTCCTCGAGCCGGAAGAAGGCGCGTATTACCTGACCGAGCAAGGGGAAAGTAAGTACGTATACGCGTCGCTGGAACAAGTCAACGTAGAGCTGAGTGACTTATGGCGCGCGACCGACGTAACGCTGGGCGGCTTCGACGTACGCTACGGCCACGGCGGGTATTACAACAACCTCGTCAACCGCATCGACCCCGTTTCCTTCGTGGCGTACCTCGACCCGTTCGGCGCGCGCGTCGGCGGCGAATTCGGGCCGGTTAAGGCTTCGTTGGACGTAGGCGCGGGGCTCGAGCACCAGGCCGTCGTCGCGGCCGATTGCCACGTGCGCAACTTCGGCCTGTTCTGCGCGACGGAGGGAAGAACGTACGACCTGAAATCGCTGTGGGATACGCACTTCGCGCCCGCCCTCCCCAAGTTCTGGCGCCAACTTTATTGGCGGGAGAAGAGGCTGGCCCCCGAACCCCGCGGGAGATTGGGGACGTTGGGGGATACGGTCCACGCCGGCGTCGAGGCGTCGTGGAAGTATTCGACGTGGGACCTCTACGCCGTCGCCGCGTACCACGTCTTCGCCGACGAGAGCGGTATGGAAAACCCGACCGGCGGCCAGCTCGTCCAATTCTACCCCGACTTCGGCGTACGCGTAATACCGCCGCGGTTGTGGCTCCGGGGGGCCGCGCTATACGAGGCGTGGCGAGCCAACTACCACGGCACTTTCGGCGACGGCATAGATGCGGACGACTACCTGATGCTCTTCGGCGAACCGCAGCTCTTCCTGACGGAAAACCTATTCTTCGGCGTAGGGGGCCGTTACGTCAACCCGAACCGCCGCGCCGTAGACGACCCCCAAAGCTCGACCCGGGAAGACACCGTACTCAGCGTCGCTTTTATCCCCCATTTATCGTACGCCCCGAACGAGAACGTAAAAATCGACTTGAGCCACGCCGAGATATGGTGGGACCCGAGCTACGATTTAAAAACGACGGAGGGCTTCGAAGAAAACCGCGGGCACGAATTAAAACTGGAAATCGAGGCCGCTTTCTAGTATAATCGAAAAAGGTTGCAAATGGGCCCGCGGTATTACATAAAGCGCTTAACAATTTCCTGCGTCGCGACGTTGGCGGCGGCGTGGGCCGCTACCGGGAACCCCCAGTACCTCCCCGGTTGGCCCGCGACCGGCGGTTCTTATCACGGCTCGTCCCCCGCGGTCGCGGACGTCGACGGCGACGGCCGCCGCGAAATCGCGATCGCCACCTGGGACGGCAAGCTGAACTTATTCAACGCCGGCGGCCAACTCCTGGCCGGGTTCCCGGTCTCTACGGGCGTGCGGAGCGGGGAGCGCAATTCGCCCGCCCTTGCCGACCTGGACGGCGATAAGACGTTGGAGGTTATCCACGTCTCCGCCGACGGCCGCATCTACGCCTTCGACAAGCGAGGAACGCCGCTCGCCGGTTGGCCCAAGGAATTAGCCGCCGGCGCCGCGGGGCCCGCCATTCAGGACTTCACGAGTTACGGCGGCCTCGAAATATTCGCCGCCGCCGGCGCTACGCTGTTCGGCCTCCACGGCAACGGCACGGTCGTAGGCGGGTGGCCCGTTTCGCTCGAAGGTTCGGCGGCGGGGCCGCCGGCGGTGGGCGACCTCGACGGCGACCACCGGCCGGAAGTCGTCGTCGCGGCCGACCGGCAGGTCTACGCCTTCTCGACCTCGGGCGGCGCCGTTCCGGGCTGGCCGGCGGCGGTGGACGGGAAAGTGGTCGGCGCGCCGGTTTTAGCCGACGTAGACGGCGACGGCCGAACGGAGGTTCTGGTAGGGACCACCGCGGGTTCGACGTACGTCCTCGACGCGACCGGGAACATCCGGGCGGGGTGGCCGCAATCCCTCGAGCCGAAGCCGATAACGACCCCCGCGGCCGTGGGCGACGTAGAAGGGCGCGGCGCATTAACGTTGGTATTCGTCGGCGGCGCGACCCACATTAATAGCGCGACGCTCGCGGCCTTCGACGCCGACGGCAGGCCGCGACCGGGCTTCCCCAAACAAATAAACCGCACCGTAGCCGCGGCCCCGCTTATAGTCGACGCCGACGGCGACGGCCTCCCCGAAATATTACTCGCCACGTACGACGGCTCGCTTTTGGCCTTCGAGAAAAACGGGGCGCTTACCGGCGGGTTTCCTCTTAAACTCCAAGGGAACGGCGTAACGTCGACGCCGGCGGCCGCGGACGTGGACGACGACGGCTTCATGGACCTCGTCGTGGCCGCGCAGAACGGCTTCCTCGAGGTCTTCCGTACCGACGCGGCCTACGACCCCTCCGTCAACCCCTGGCCTATGTACGGCGGCAACCACTGGCGTACCGCTAAATACCGCGCGCCGGCAGCGAATCGCCAAACGTTCGAATTATCCGCCCGCGGCGGCGGGATCACCGTTCGGTGGAAAGCCGACCCGCGAACCGGCCGTTTGGGATGGGCCGTATTCAAGGGCATAAAAGACGCCGTGAGCGGCAACGTCGTGTATTTCGAGTTGGCGTACGTCGACGAACAGCCGACGCCCTCATACAGCTACCGCGACGATAAAATCGACGACGGCGTAATTTATTACTACAAACTCGAGGAGCGCGTATCCTCCGGCGCGTCCTACACCTACGGGCCCAAAGCCATACGGGCCGTAGGCGGCAGCGCGACGAAAGCCCGAAGCGCTATCACGAGTTGTTACCCTAACCCCTTCGCGACGCGGATTAGCATCGCCTACGAAGTCGCCCCGGTCGAAGACCGGGAATCTAAAACGTCGATAGCGGTATACGATATTTCCGGGAAATTAATACGCACCATCGTGAACGAGGCCAACCCGCCCGGCAAGTACGTCGCGGAGTGGGACGGCACCGACAGCCGCGGCGTACCGGTGGCCAGCGGCGTATACTTGGCGAACCTCCGCGCCGGCGAAGGCACGCCCCCTTCCACCAAGACGCTCGTCCTCGTGCGGTGACTCCAAGCAAGCGGCGCACGTGAAAAAGGCCCCCGTGACGGGGCCCTTTCTTATACGCGTTGCCGCGGGGCGTATCTCATTCCGGGCCGTATTCCGCCTTCCACGCGTTTATGGCGGCCTCGACCTCTTCCCGTATCGCGGAGCCCGGCGCGAATTTGGGAAGCCAACCCTCGACCGTCTCCACGATATCCTTACTCTTCGGGGATTCGGGCTCAAGCTTGATGTACTGCACGTAATGGTAACTCGCCTTTTCCACGTCCTCGAAGATTTTATATACCGAGGCCAAGTTGTAATGACAAGCCGCAAAGTCGGGGTCGACGGACAACGACTTCTCGTAGGACTCGATCGCCGCGCGCAGAAGAGACTTCCAGTCCGAGTTATCCCTACCCATGAGCCACAACGTGTTGCCGAGGGCGTAGTAACCGTCCTTGTTCGTGGGCCAGACGGCAATGAAATTATCGTAGTTCTCACGCGCTTTCTCGTAGTCGCCGGCGGCGAAGTACATTCCGCCCAGGCCGTCGAAGGCGGGCGCGTAAGAGGAGTCGACGGCCAGCGCTTCCAAGTAGAAGTACCCCGCCGCTTCCGTGTCCTCCGGCTTTTCTTTACGCGAGCCGGCGGCTAACCCCACCGCGGCGGAGGGATAAAAGTCGGCGAGGCCGCGGGATTCCTCGAGTTCCGCCGCGGCGTCGGCGTACGCCTTCTCCTTCAGGTACGCCAACCCTAAACGTAAATGGGCTTCGGCGAACGTGGGGTCCTTGTCGGCGGCGCGCAGGAAGAAGCTTATCTGCTCGCCGGTGTAGTATCGGGAAGCGCCCTTCGCGAACCATTTGAACGCCTCCATATCCGAGGTCGGTTGGCGCGTCACGTAGCCCGCCGTTTCGGCGCCGGTCGCCTCGAGCACGAACTTGGCCGCTTCGTCGGTCAACGCGAACAGGTCGTCCGCGCCGCCGGCGAATTCCTTGGACCGCCCTTTGGGGATGACGACGACGATTTCAGCTATCCCCTCGGCCGCCTCCCGGATCTTGGCCCGTAAGACTTCGGCGCGGCGCTGCTTCTCATCCATTTTTATCCCCGGGTCGGTAAGCATTTCGGCCAGTTCGTCCGCCAGTTCGTCCAACTCCTCCAGCCGCACCCAGTTTACCTCCACCGCGTATTCGGCGGGGGGAACGGATTTCTTTATCTCTGCGGCGATTTCGGCCATCCGCGCGTTCTTCGCGTCCATCTCGTCGCGGATCGCCGCGGCCCGGTCCTTCTTCGCTTCCCAGGCGAGAGACGGGTCCGTCATGAGCTTCCTGAGCTCTTCGCCCGATTCCGTCAACTCCCGGCCCAGGCGTTCCAGCTCGGCCTTGCTTTCCTCTAAAACCTCGAGCTGAGGGACGCGGAGGACCTCCTCGCCGACGGGCCATACCCGTACCTTGAACGAGAGGTCCTTACCTTCTTTGTAGAAATACCCGGCCACGACGTGCGTCACGCCCTCTCGCTTCGCGACGTCGCTAACGTCCCCCACCGGCGTATCAGGCGCGAGCTCCAAATCCCGGTTTCTCTTAAGGCCCAGCGCCAGGTCCGCCCGCCGCAACAGGTTGACCGCGGCCGAGCGCTCGAGCGCGAGCTCCAATAAGGCGGGAATGCCGTCGCCGAGCCACGGCATCGGCGCCTCGACGTCGAACGGCATCCCGGGAACGGGCGGCACCTCCGCGCCGGAGCCGGGCGACTCGTCGGCAAAGGGCATAAAGGTCAAGGCCGGCCGCGCGGAAGGCGGCGCCTCCTGCGCAAAGGCCCACGTCGCCGCCGCGACGGCTATCGCTATCAAGGTTAAGTTACGCATCTTTCCTCCTGCGTTGTATTCTGCGGCGTTACGCACCCCCTTCGCGAAGTATAACAAACGCCGGCCGAAAATCAAGGTTCCGCCTAAAAAACCCCGCCGAGGGCGGGGTTTTTTGGCATAGCGTAAAAAACCTAGCGGGCTTTGACCCGTTGCTTTTTCTTCTTCGACGGCGGCACCCACCCCGTCTGCTCGACCTCGCCGAACTCGCAATAAGGGTCGCCGTCGTACTTCCGGCTGTACTCGTCGACCTCGGCCTCGAACTTCTCGGCGTAGGCGTCGAGGTCTTCGGCCAACTCCGTAATCAACTTTATATTGGCGTCGTACGAGGGCCGGGCGCCGCACTTCCGGACGCACTCGCGGAGTACGCCGGGATTGTCGATGATGGCGCAGGGCCGCCGTAAGTCCTTGCTGAACGGTTGGCGGTTGCGGAACTCGCGGAAGAAGTCGCTGCGCAGGCACTCGACCAGCGGCTTGTCGCGCACGTTGTCGACGGTGAATTGGGCGAAGACGCACGGCTCGACGTCCCCGTGGACGTTGACGTGGAAGTACCGCTTGCCGCCCATGATGCAGCCGTCGACGTGGGGGCCGTCGTTCCAGAAGTCGGCGGCGAAGACGGTGCGGGTCTCGCGGACGCGGCGGATGCGCGCGCCCAGCGTGTACCGCTGCGCCGGCGTCGGCATGAGCGACGTGTCCGGGTCGCGGCCTATGGGGATATACGTGAAGTACCAGCCCAGCGTACAGCCCTTACGCTCCACGAAGTCGATGAACTCCGGGCTGGTAATGGCGTCCAGGTTGTAGCGGGTGCAGGTGGCGCTGAAGCCGAAGCACACGCCCTCTTTTCTCATATAATCGAACGCCTCCGAGCACTTCTCGAAGACGCCCTCGCCGCGGCGATTGTCGGTCTCCTCTTTGAGGCCCTCCAGGCTGATGCACGGAATTAAATTGCCGGTCTTCGCGATGCGTTTGGCCATCTTCTCGTCAATGAGGGTCCCGTTGGTATACATCTGGAAGCCGATGTCGGCGTGCTTCTCGATTAGGTCCATCATGTCGGCGTGGAAGAGCGGCTCACCTCCCGAGATGACGATTAAGTGGATGCCCATCTCCTTGGCCTCGGTGAAGATGCGGTCGATGAGCTCCGGCTCCATCTCGTACTTCTTGGGATACTGCGCCGCGTAGCAACCGGTGCAGGTTATGTTGCAGCGCATCGTCGGCGAGATGACGAGAAGCGTCGGCGGGTAGAAGCCGATCTTCTCCTCGACCTTGTGCCGCTTGTCGGCGCCGACGAGGCCCTCCTTCACGACCAAGTTGGTTAAAAGCCGCCGGCGCACGTTGGGGTTGAACTCCTTCATGAAGCGCCGGGCTATTTCCATCAGCGGGTGGTTAATGTCGAGGCGGTACTTGAAGCCCTGGATGGCGTCCACCCACAGCGGGTCGCTGGTTATCTTCTCGCCGAGCTTTATAATGCGCCTTAAATTTTTGTCCGGGTCGCCTTTGGTGGCCAGGTCCGCCATCCGGTTTATAGTCTGGTTTAACGCGAACTCCCGGACTTTGTCTTTAAAGCCCATGTTTCCTCCTAAAACGGAAATACGCTTACGGCCGCGTAGATGCGGCGCTTATTATCGTTACGCTTTGGCCGTATTATATATAAACGCTTTCCTAAAATCAAGGGCAAACGCGGGGGGTTAACGGCGTCAAGAAAAATACCCACGGCCGCCGCAGCACTCCCAAGGGTAAGATATCCCTCGAGTAACGCGCCCGGGATAAACGCCTTAAAAAGTTGGGGTTTATCCCTCGCCTTCATCGTCCTTCGCGGCCCGGCGGCGCAACCGGGCGCGGAGCCACGAGGCAAACGCCGGCAGCGCCAGCACGACGGCCACGACGCCGATGGCCCATATCGGCGGCTCGAATAATTCCCCCGCCACAGCCAGGACGGCGTAGCGCGCGGTCCGGCCTATGAACGTGGCCGCGGCGTACTTCGCCCGCGGATACTTTGCCGCGATGGCAACCAACCGGACCAGGTCCCACGTAAACAGAACGAAGTTAACGGCCACCAGCGTCGGGAAAGCCACCCGCGAAAAGGCCCGGATGCTGGCCTGGGAATGTTCGCTCTCCTTTATCCTGCGCAGCAGTTTCGTCTTGAAGACGCTAGAGAAGACCTCGTAGTCGAGGAGGTTGGCCAGCGACGTCGCCGCGCCGCCCAAGAGCGCCACCACTACCCAAGGGTATTCCCGCCCCATATATATCACTAACGGCGTCGCCGGCAGCGGGATAGTGTTGGAGGCCAGCGACATATAGGCGAAGAAGCGCGTCAACCCGCGCGCCGCGGGGGGCATTAGGAAGCTTGCGGCGAAGAGCGCGGCCAAAGACGCGGCCAACGCCAACAGGTACTTGTTGCGGGCGATTTCGGCGAGGACTTTCACGCGGCATATTACCACAACGGCTCGAGCCGTAAAATTAAAAAAGCCGGCGCGGCCGGCGCCGGCTTCCTAAAAGGAGCTGCCTACTTAACGTCGATCCCCGAAGCCGTTAAACGGGGCGTCCCGGTATCCTTTTCGAGTACGATCTTCCCCTCGGCCGTAGTAAGATGGTACTTGGCCCCGCTCGATATCTTGAAATCGCCGGCGACCTCCACGTAAAGCAAGCTGCCGAGGCCGTTGTCCAATTGGAAGCCGAGGCCGTCGTCGTCCACCGTCGCCACCTGGCCCTTCACCATAACCGTCTTGCCCTCGAAGGACGCCGGGTTGTCCAGGATGTCCGAGATGGCGGTCTCATCCTTGGCTATTACCGGGGCCCCGAATTTCCCCGACGGGCTGCAGCCGGTCAGCAAAAGGGGCGCACTTACCGCGACGAAACACAACCCGGTCAATAATACCTTTAGCTTCATATATTTACCCCTTTCGATCTACGGCCCCGGCCAGCGGGTGCTGGCGTCGGAACTCGTAAAGGGTTACGGCCGCCGCGGCGGCCACGTTTAGCGACGGTACGTTGCCGGCGAGCGGGATGGCCACGACGGCGTCGCACTCCCTCCGCGCCGCCGCGCTCAGGCCTACGCCCTCGCCGCCGAGGACGAACGCCGCGCCCCGGCCGAACTCGAGCTCATCCATCCGCGCCTCGCCGTCCGCTTCCAAACCGTAACACCAAATCTCTGCCTCTTTTACTTGCCGCAAAAACTGAGCGACGTTGGCCACCGGTACCACCGGCACGTATTCCAAACCGCCCTCCGCCACTTTGGCTACCGAAGGGGTAACCTGAACCTGGCGTCGAGGCGGGAAGAAGACGCCTCCCGCGCCGAACGCCGCCGCCGAGCGGACGACCGAGCCTAAATTGCGTGGGTCCTCCACGTGGTCCAGCACCACGAACGGCTTTCCGCCCCGCGACTCGGCCACGAGCTCCTCCCAGGCCGGCGTCTGTTTTTTAGCGACGTACGCGGCGACGCCCTGGTGAAAATCTCCGCCCGCGAGTTCCGTCAGCTCCCGATTCGCGACCACGTTTAATTCCGCGCCCACCTCCCGGGCGAGCCGCCTTATCTCATCCACCGCTTCGCCGCCGCCGGTACGGTCCACTATCACCGTGTGCACGGTACGCGTCCCGGCCCCGAGCGCCGCCAGAACGCTGTTCCGGCCTACCACGATGTCGAAAGGCGCGCTCGGGCGGCGTTTGCGACGCGCCACTACTTGGGAACCTCCACGCCCCGGCCGTGTTCCCATAACCACTTGACCGCGGCCTCCCGCCTCGCCTGGTCCCGGCCGGCGCGCTTCAGGTACCGCACGTAGTAATCCCCCGCCTTCCCCTCCTCGCCCAAATATTTATAGGCCTCGGCCAGGCCGTAATAGGCTTCGGCCTGGGCGGCGTCAAGCGCTATGGCCTTCTCGAAGGCCGCGACGGCGGCCGCGGCATCGCCCTCGCGCAGCTCGACGTTGCCGAGGTTGACGTGCGCCGAAGCGAAGCTCGGCTCGAGGGCCACCGCCCGTTCGGCCGCGGCGCGCGCGTCGGCGACTTTGCCTTGCCGTAGGTACGCTATGGAGAGGTTGTTCCACCCCTTACAATGGTCCGGGTCCGCGGCCACGGCGTTCGACAACGTTTTGGCGGCCATATCGACGTCGCCCACGCGGAGGTACGCCAACCCCAGGCTCACCTTCGAATCGGTCGAGGGGTTCCGCGCGACGATGCGCTGATAACGCTCGATGGCGCCGTCGTAGTCCCCCTGCAGAATCAAGATATGCGCGATCCACTCGTGGGCCTCGACCAGGTTGGGGTCTTCGGTCAAGCTTTTCTCGAACGCGGCCACGGCCTCCTCGTAGCGGCCCGCGTTCGTCTTCGCGACGCCGTCGTTGAAGAAAGCCGCGGCCTCGGGCGTCGTCTGCGTCGCCCCGGCCGCGGCCGCTAAAGCCACAAAACCGTATATGGCAAATTTCCTCATATACCGTTCACCAACCCCGGCCCTCGTATTTCGTCATTAAATAAAACTTTTTACCCCCCTTGGCTCTTCCGTATAATTTAAAGCGGTCGCCTTTTTTTCAACTTATCCCCTCGCGGATATTATATTATAGTCTTCGTCAAAAAACCACCAAAAAGGGGGCCGCGGTTATGAAACGTTCGGACTGGTTACTATATCTGGCCGTCGCGCTGGTCGCGTTGTCTACCCTCGTTTACGTAATCCACTTCGCCATCTTCCGCGACGCCCACCACATATTCATCTATCTCGTCGGCGACATCGCCTTCGTCCCGATAGAGGTCCTGCTCGTAACCGTCATCATACACCGGCTGCTCGGCCAACGCGAGAAGCGCGCCCTGCTCAATAAATTGAATATGGTCATCGGCGCCTTCTTCAACGAAGTCGGAACCGACCTCCTGAAACGTATTATCGCCCTCGACGAAGACTTCGACGATGTCCGCCAAAACTTGCTCTTGAACAAGGAATGGACGCATCGCGACTTCGTCCAGGCCGGTAAACGGATGGCCGAATACGACTACACCATCGAAGTCGGGCCGGAAGCCCTGGACGAGCTTCGGGACTTCCTCCTCGCCAAAAGGGAATTCCTGCTAAGGTTGCTGGAGAACCCCAACCTGTTGGAACACGAATCGTTCACCGATTTGCTGTGGGCCGTAACCCACCTCGCCGAGGAACTGGCGCACCGCGACGGGGCGTACGGCCTGCCGGCCGCGGACTACGAACACCTCGCCGGCGACATCAGGCGGGCGTACGTGCGTATCATCGGCGAGTGGCTCCAATATATGGAGCACCTCCAGCGGAAGTACCCGTACCTGTTCTCGCTCGCGGTCCGGACCAACCCCTTCGACCCGGCGGCCTCGGCCGAAATTAAATAAAAAGCCCGCCGCGGCGCCGCGCCGCAAACCCTACCCGCCGCCGGCCGCCGACCTCTTGCGGATAACTATCTTGTACCCCTCGTCGGCCTCCTCCAACGAGACCAGCTCGTGGCCGGTCACGCGGCACCAATTCGGGAAGTCGTTCTCCACGCCCGGGTCGTCGGCCAGGATCGTAACCGTCTCGCCCTCCGCGACGCCTCCTATCGCCTCCGCCGCCCGGGCGATGGGCACCGGGCAGTAGAGCCCTATGCAATCCACGGTTTTATCGGCCATACCGAACCCCGCTATCTCCGGCTGCGCCGGCGCCGACGTTTAAATGAAAAGATGTACGTCGCTCTCGAGCGCCTCGGCCAGAAAGGTCGCCACGCCCGCGAATTCCGTTACCTCCGGCCGCACGTTGGCGCGCGGGGTACCCAGCGCCTCGAGCGACGTCGTGCACGCGATGAACCGTACGCCCAAACTCGCGCCCAGCTTGATAAGCTCGTCGAGGTTCGCCATACGCGAGTCGCGCATCAGCCGCGCCGTCAACCGCCGGCCCAAACCCCAAAACGAGAACCGGCTCGGGTTCATGTACTTGCCGCCGCCCGGGTTAAGATAAGCGAACGCCCGCCGGAGGGCTCGGGCGCCGAAGAGGCCGATACGCTTCGGCTCCTCCCCGGGCGCGGGCGCCGGCGCCACGCCGTCCTTGCGGACGGCGTTCAGGCCGAAGAAGGTGCAGAAGACGGCCACCTCCATACCCATCGACGCGCCGCCGACGGCGATATTCATACAGGCCAGCGCGCGGTCCAGCTCCCCGGCGCACAACACCAACGCCATCTTTCTCTTCTTCTCGTCGACCATATCGCCCCTGCCTTTTTTACGCCGGTCGTAACATGACGAGCCGCCGCCCTCCACCGGGCGGGTAACGCGACGTTCTTATAACATAATTATAATTACTCCTGTCAAACATAACCGGCCTGACGCCCTTGCCGCGGGACGGCATTTTAAACGCCGGCCGCGAGGCCGGCGTCGTCGAGCGAACTTATATGGCTCCATTTAAGCCGAGGCCGAAGTCCGTCGGCGCGAAACGCCACCGCCTAATCCCAGTCGCGCCATTCGTCCTCCCGTTCCTTACGTTCGGCCTTCTCGGGTTTCGGCGCGCGCCTGCGGCCCGGGCGCCGCTCGCTCGAGGCGCGAGCGCCGGCCAACTCCTCCCTTAACGCCCTCCAATCCACGGCCGCGTCGGGGAAGCGGCGCTCCACCTCCACGATAACGGCGTCGTCTATGGCCGGCTCGCGGCCCAGGTAGCAGAGGACGCGCTGGTGGACGTAACTCCTGCCGCCTACCTTCCGTCGCTCGTTCTCCACCAGGTACGCGTACGGCCCTTTGAAGCGTATGAAGGCCACGGAACGTTAGAAACCGCCGGCGCCGAGGCTGAACCTGAACGCGGGGTACCCGCTGTCGAAATTGCCGGCGTCGGGAACGACGTACTCCACGCCGACGCCCAGGCCCAAGTTCTTCGTCGCCGCGACGTTTAACCCGACCGAGCCGGCGTACCCCCACATATTGTCCGAACCTTCGAGCGCGCCGCTCCACCATTTCCGGGCGTAGACCAGCCCCAGGCCGGCGTACGGGTCGAAATTCTTCGTCAATACGAAGTGATAGGCCACGCGCGGGATTATAGGCATGAAGTTGTACGTCGTATCGTTAAGAGAATAGCGCGCGTAGCCGACCTCGAGCGACGGCACGACGTGTTTATTCACCCAGTAATAGCCGTTCCCGGTAAACATCGGCGTGTACGAAGAGTCCTCTTCCGCCGGTTTGAAGATAGTTACGCCCAGGCCGAAGCCGAGGCGCCCGGCCGAGGCCGTGGACGCCAGCGCGATACTCAATAAGGCCGGAAGGACGGTCCGTTTCATAAACGTACCTCCTGCGTTCGATTTAATAATTCCGGCTTGCTTCGCCACCCGGTGCGTTAGCCGTACGACGCGAACAAATTATCCAAACCCGGGTCGCCCTCGCCCGGGCCTTCCTCTATCACTCGGAACGCGGCCGGCAGCGCCTCCAGGACGTCGCAGGCCACCAGCGACCGCTCGCCCGAGGCCTCCGCGGCGATGTCGGCGGCGAGGCCGTGGACGTACGCGCCGGCCCGCGCGGCCGCCGCGGGGGACGCGCCCCCCGCCAGGAACGCGAGGACCACGCCCGTCAGTACGTCGCCGCTGCCGCCGCTGGCGAGGCCCGGGTTGCCGGTCGGGTTAAGCCACGTCTCCTCGCCCGGCGCCGCGATTACGCTCAGGTAACCCTTCAATATGACGGCCATACCGGTACGGGCGGCGAGCTCGCGGGCCCACCGCGGCCTGTCGCGCTGCACGTCGTCCGCGCCCACGCCGAAGAGCTGCGCCATCTCGCCCGGGTGAGGCGTCAATACGCCGCGGAGCCGCGACGCCGTCAACCCGTCCAGGCCGAGGAGGTACAGGCCGTCGGCATCGACGACGACCGGGCACTTAACGCGGCGCGTCACGTCGCGCAACAACGCCGCGGTTTCGCCCGCGCGGCCCAGCCCCGGGCCGATAGCGACGGCGTCCGCCGCGGCCGTCTTCTCTACGACGGCGCGCGCGGCCCCGGCCGCGAGCGCGCCCTCCGGCGTCTGCGGCAGCGGGTGCGACAGACATTCCAGCGTCGCGGCGCTGAAGATGACGTCGAGCTCGGCCGGCAGGCCCACTTCCACCAGACCCGCGCCGGCCCGTAAACAGGCTTGCGCCGCCAACGCCGCGGCGCCGCTCATACCGCGCGAGCCGGCCAATACGTACGCCCGGCCCGCGGCCCCCTTATGTAAATTAAGCGGCCTTAACGGCAGTAAACCCGCGACTTCTTCCACCGCCGGTATCCGCGCTACGTAGCCCGGCGCTTCGCCCGAAGGCTCGAAGGCCAGCTCGTCGACGGCGGCGCCGGGGTAGCCGACGGCGGCCACGTGGATATCTCCGGCGTAGCCCCGCCCGGGAAATTGCAGCAGGCCTATTTTAGGCAGGCCGAACGTTACCGTGGCGTCCGCGGCGACCGCCACGTCCGGCACGGCACCCGTGGCGGCGTCAACGCCGGAGGGTACGTCGACCGCGACCACCGGCCCGCCCGCCCGGCGCAGCGCCGCCGCCGCTTCCGCAAACGGGCCGGCCAGGCCGCCGCGGCTGCCGGTCCCCAACATGGCGTCCAGCGCTACGCCGGCCCGGCCTACGTCGCGGCCGAAACGGCGACGCTCGTACTCCTCGAGCTGGCCGCCGCAATTGACGAACGACTTACAATTCGCGGCCGCGTCGCCCTTCAACCGGGCCGCCGGCCCGAGCAAGTGCACGGCGACGTCGAAGCCGGCGTCGGCCAAATACCTCGCGGCCACGAAACCGTCGCCGCCGTTGTTGCCCGGGCCCGCGGCGACGGCGACCCGGTTTCCTTCCGCCAACGCCAGCGCGACCGCGGCCACGGCCGCGCCCGCCCGGTCCATCAAGACCGAAGACGGGACGCCGAAGCCGTCGATGGCGCGACGGTCGACGTCGCGCATCTGCAGCGGCGTTACTACCTTCACGAAAGCGATTATAGGGCTTCGCCCCGAAGAGGTCAAGAATATCTTGCCCCGCAGAAGCCGTTGTGGTATTTTCACGCGAGGCAAAGGCTATGTACGATATAGAAGTCAAACATGCGGGCGCGTCGTACCGCGTACACGGCGAACGCGGCGCCCTCGCGCGCGCCGGCAGCCTCCTTCGCGAGGCCGCGCCGGATGCGCGCCGGACCTTCATCGTCACGGACGAACACGTCAGGCCGCTGTACCTCAAAGCGCTCGCCCCCGCGCTCGAGCGCGCGGGTTTCGCCGTCAGGTCCGCCGCCGTACCCGCGGGCGACGATGCCAAAAGCCTCGCCCAACTCGCGGACTTATACCGGGATTTCGCCGCGGCGGTGGTCAGCCGGTCGGACGTGGTGGTGGCGTTCGGAGGCGGCAGCGTGTGCGACATCGCCGGCTTCGCCGCGGCCACCTTCAAACGCGGCGTGCCCTGGGCCGTGGTCCCCACGACCCTTTTGGCCCAGCTCGAGCTGTGTCTGGGCGGCGACGTGGGCATCGACGTCGACAACCTAAAAAACCAGGTCGGTACGTTCCACCAACCGCGGGCGGTAATAGTCGACGCCGAGCTGTTGGCGACGCTGCCGGCCAAGCATCTCTCCGCCGGCCTCGCCGAAGCGGTAAAATACGCCGTACTCGGCGGCGAGGAAGCCTTCGCATATCTCGAAAACAACGCGCCGTTGCTTTTGCGGGCAAGCGTCGAATTGGACGCCGTCGTCGAGAGGGCCCTGAGGTATAAGGCTTCGGTGCTGGCCTCGAGAGAACGCGGCCCCGGCGAATACCACCTCCTCGAGCTGGGGCGTACGCTGGGCCGCGCCTTCGAGAGCGCGAGTCGGTTCGCCCTTAACCACGGCGAGGCGTTGGCCGTGGGCCTGATATACACCGCTCTCCTCTCGGAGCTGCGAGGCGAAATCCCGACCGAGGCCGTCATACGCGTCGCGGCGCTTCTGCGGCGCTTTAACCTCCCCACTTACTTGCCCACTTTAAACCTGGATAAAACGCTCGAGGCGCTGGTCGCCGGAAAGCCGACGGCGGGCGGCGAAATTTACGTGGCTATGCCGCGTGATATCGGACAAGTCATCGTGGAACCCGTCGCCGTACGCACCGTGGCCGAGCTCCTTCCGCAGATCCACCGCCTGGCCCGGAGTATGCCGTAGCGCCGCCTAACGGGCCGGCCCGACGTGGTCCCGAAAAGGGAAAACCCTAAGGCGTATCATCCTCGAGCGGGACGTCGCGAGACACCGGCCGTTCGGTAAGGGCGGCCCGGAGCGCGCGCTCGCGACGTCGCGCAATACAATCCCCGGGTGAATCGGCACGGCCGCGCATGCTTTATAAACCTTGCCCGCGTCGCGCCGTTATGGTAGTAATTGAAGCAATCTAAATTTATGGTAAAAAAGCTCGAAAACGTCAAACCCTCGATAACCGTAATATTCCCCGCCTTCAACGAGGAGGCCAACGTCGTCGCGTCGGTGGAGGGCGCGCGCGAGGCGCTGGCGACGCGCCACGGGGATTTCGAGATCGTCGTTGTGGACGACGGCTCGACGGACCGGACGCCGGCGCTGGCCGACGAGCTCGCGGTCAAATACGCCGAGGTAAAAGCGGTACACCACGACCGCAATTACAAGCTGGGCCGGACGCTGCGCACCGGCTTCGCCGCGGCCACCAAGGACCTCGTCTTCTACACCGACGCCGACCTCCCCATAGACTTCCGCGACGTCCACCGCGGCGTCGATTTACTGCTCCGGGACGGTGCCGACGTCGTGGCGGGCTACCGGCTCGAGCGCGGCGACAGCTGGTGGCGCAGCATATATTCGGTCGCGTATAACCGATTGATTAACGCGCTCTTCCGGCTGGGCGTGCAGGACGTCAACTTCTCGTACAAGCTGTTCACCAAAAAGGCCTTGCAAAAGCTTCCGCTGACGTCGGAGGGGTCCTTCATTGACGCGGAAATGCTCGCCCGGGCGAAGTTGGCGGGATTGCGCGTTACCCCGCTCGGCGTCCACTACTTCCCCAGGCGCGCCGGGCGGTCGACCCTCGCGTCGCCGGGAGTTATCTTGAAAATATTGGCCGAAATGAGCCGGTTTTGGTGGCGGGCGTGGCGACCCCGGAGCAGGCGTGCGGACTAACGGAGGCCGTAAATCATCATTTTTAAAGGACGAAGGTTTGTTGACCAAAAAGCTGCTGTGTGATAGAATGTTGTTGAACGAAAGCAGGAGGCGCGGACGCAACGCGGGACGGTAACGATGGGATTTCGCTTGTTCGACGTACTGTTCGCGGTGGTACTCGTCTTGGCGGCGGTCGCCGTAGCCGCTGCATTTTACCTCGTTTCGCCCTACCCGGCCGTAATAGTCGCGGCCTTCGCCGCGGGCGCTACGACCTTCCTTTACTTAACCGTACGGGCTAAACTGGGCGGCATCTTGGAGACGGTGGAGCGGCGGCTCGCGACGCAAGAGCACGAGGCCGCGGAGCACCGCGCCGCCCTCGACAAATCGTTCGCCGAAATCGAACGCCTGACGCGCACGATACGGGAACAGGTCCAAGCGGCGAACGAGAAGAGCGCCCGGGAAAATGAGGCGCTGCGGAAGAACGTAAACGACGTACTCGCCCGATTCGCCGCCCAGATCGAAAAAACGACCTCGACGGTGGACGACACCAAACAGGTTCTGGACAAGAAGGCGGCGGTACTTCACGAACGAGTAAGGGAACTGGAGCATTACCGGGAAGAGACGGCGAAGCTGCTCGCCGGCTTCCGGGAGGAGTTCGACACGTTCACTACCGACGAACAGCACTTCCGCGAAGTTATGGAAGCCAGCCTGGCCGAGAGGGTCTCGTACCTGGAAGATTTCATCCGCGAAAAACGTAAGAGCTTGCAGATCTAACAACGGGCATGGCAGAGGAAGGAAATAACAACGAAATCCGGGCCACGGTCCTATTCGTGGACATCATAAACTCGACCGGGATATCGGGCGTCCAGGACGCGGTCAGCTACAACAAGATGCTCACCGAATTCCAGTCGCTGATGTTCGACGTTATCGTGGACCACGTCCTACGCTACCGCTACGTACCGCGCGAAAGCATGTCCGGCCGCGGCGTAGACATACGAGTGGGCGAAGATTACGAATGGGACATCGAGGGCGACGAGGTGCGCGTATTCCTGTACTCGGGGAATACCGAGTACGACGTGCGCTCCGCGCTGCAACTGGGCGCGAAGATGAAACTGGCCTGGCTCACTTCGGACTTCAATTACGGAGCCTTCGAGGACAAGGGGCTCGTATTCGACGTCGGCATAGGGGTGCATACCGGGAAAGTAATCCGCGAAACCAAGGACTGGCGGGTGCGCAGCCGCGACGCCGTGCCCCGCATCGACGGTTTTACGATAAACATCGGGAAAAAGGTAGAGCAATATTCCCGCTCGGGCCAGGTCTACGAATTCTTCGTAAGCGGAAACGTCCGTTCGATACTCGAGCAAAGCAAAAATTTCGCCGTCAAGTTCTCCTCGGACAAACAACAGAAACTTAAAGATTCCGCGATTACCATCGCCATCTTCGAGGTGGTCTCATTTCTCGACCACGAGATATTCGTTTTCCTCCCGGAAGCGCTCAAGAAGCGCACCCTCGACCGCGCCTTGGAGTTGGTCCAAACCGCCCACCTGCGCCGCGACCTCTTCTGGTTGTATTTGCTCGTCATGAGGTTCTGGCTGATGGACGTTACGGGCAAGGAGGAATCGCGGGACGCGGCGGACCGCATCATCCGCCTGGGCTCCGCGGTGATGAACTTCGCCTCGCAGCTGAGTAAACCGGAACAGACGTACGTGCGGGATTACCTTTCCTCGGTCAACAATATGATCGCGCTCGCCTATACCGCCCGCGGCCTCGAGTCCGACCAGCTCTTCGCACGGAAGATCTTCAATATGACGCTGGGTAAAATCGACCGGCAAAACATACCGGCGCGCCTCCACCTCGCCCGTTACCTGCTGGAAGCGGGCGACTTTAAGGCGGCCACGAAACACTGCGCGGACATACTAATGCTCGACCCCGGCAACCCGACGGCGAAAGCGATCATAGGCAGGGCCGCGGGCGAAGCGGCGCGCCACGGCGCCGAAACGCCGCGGTAAAACCCGCTATGGGTAAACGGTTTAACACGCTGATAATACTCCCGGCGCTCGTCGCGCTCGTCGGCCTCGCCGGGGCCGAAACCGGGCCGCTGCCCAAAGGCGTAATAAAAGCCAAAAAGGTCGGAACCGTCCCCACCGCGGTTTGGCTCGCCGAGTGCCAGACGGTGTTCGAAGACTTCCTGGAAACGCGGAAGGACCTGGACGAGCTGGTGGAAGCGGGCGGCTTCGCCGACGCCCCGGGCCGGTTGGAGCAAGCTATTATTAACCAAACGGTGCCGACGGCCAAGGCCGCGGTCGACTTCTGCGCCGCGTACGTCCCCGATACGAAATGGGGCGAGCAACTCCGCCTCGAGATCATCGACGCCACGGTAAGCTCGCTGGCGGCGGACGCTCACGTCGTCGACGTCTTGCAAGGCAAGGCCGAATCCAAGGTTCCCGTCGCCGATATGCTTATGGAGCAGCGGGAGGTCAGCAGCGACCTTATCGCCCGCGTTCACCAGCGCATCTTAAACGCGCCCAAGAAATACCGCTCCAAGCCGGAGGAGCTGGCGCCGTCGCGGGAATACTACTTCCAGGACTTCCACTATCGCGCCCGGCGTTAAACGTCCTGAATTAACCGTACTCGGATTTCCCGGCCCGCCGCGGCCGGTTTTTAACGTACGCCACGGCCGGAAAACACTTTATCGGCGGCGGCCGTTATGTTATAAATTCGAGTTTGGACGCCGGCCTTCTACCCGCGCCTGCGAACGATGCCCGCCATAACAAACGTCAAACCCTTCGGCACGCTAGCCGACGACGACTACCGCGAGATAGGCTTCCGCGGCGGCCTCGAGATCCACCAACAACTCCTGACCGCCTCCAAGCTCTTCTGCCGCTGCCCCGCGGGCCTTTACTCGTACGACTACGACGCCAAGATCCTGCGCCACATGCGGCCTACCCTCTCCGAAATGGGCGAGTACGACGGCACCGCGCTCATGGAATTCAAGACTCGCAAGAACATAATCTACCGCACCAAGCAGAAGAGCTGCTGCACCTACGAGATGGACGATACGCCCCCCTTCGATATGGACGAGGAATCCATCGACGCCGGCCTGAAGGTCTCGCTGCTGTTGAATTGCAACGTCGTCGCCGAGATGCACATCATCCGCAAACAATACCTCGACGGCTCCATCCCCACCGGTTTCCAACGTACCGCCATCGTGGGCGTCGAAGGTTACGTGCCGTATCGGGGCCGGCGCATCGGCATCAAACAGCTCGCGGTGGAGGAAGACTCTTGCCGCGAGGTGAGCGACGAGGGCCACGAACGGACCTACCTCACCGACCGCCTGGGCATGCCGCTCATCGAAACCGTTACCCACCCCGATATGGAGACGCCGTGGGAAATCGCCGAGGTGGGGCAACTCCTGCGCCGCCTCACCCGTTCCACCGGCCTCGTGCGCACCGGCATCGGCGCGGCCCGCGAGGACGTAAACGTGTCCGTCGCCGGCGGCACCCGCGTCGAGATCAAAGGCGTGCCGCGCCTCAAGGCCATACCGCGCCTCGTCCACAATGAGGCCATGCGGCAGCGGGCCCTACTCGACATACGCGCCGAGCTGAAGCGCCGAGGGATAACGGCCAGGTCTTTCCGGGCCGCGGTGGAGGACGTGTCGGGCGAATTCGCGAAAAATGCGCGCCGGCCCCCCGGCCGGGCCGTCCTGGACGGCGGCCGCGTCTACGCCGTGGCGCTCCGCGGTTACCGCGGCATCCTCGGCGCCCGCACCCAGGAGACCAAGCACTTCGTGGACGAGATATCGGACCGGGTACGCGTCGTAGCATGCCTCGACCGGCTGCCGAATATCTTCGACGACGAGACCTCGCGCCGTCGTATGGACGGAGCTATCTGGCGCCGCCTGCGCCGCAAGCTTAAAACCGACCGCGGCGACGTCGTCGTGCTGGTGTGGGGGCCGCCGGCCGACGCCCGCCTGGGCGCCGACGAGGTCGTACTCCGCGCGCGGGAGGCCACGCTGGGCGTGCCGTCCGATACGCGCCAGGCCCTGGCCGACGGCACCAACGGCTTCGAACGGATCTTGCCCGGGCCGGACCGGATGTACCCCGATACCGACCGGCCGCCCATCACAATATCGGAAGAACGCGTCGCCGCGCTGGCGGCGGACCTCCCGGAACCGATCTGGGCGCGCGAAGAGCGCTACCGGGAGGGGGGCGTCCCGGAGGATTGCATCGCGCCGCTCGCCGCGTCGCGTTGGGTCCGTACGTTCGAAAAAGCCGTAAACGAGTACGGCGTCGAGGCCAAATTCGCGGCCACGGTATTCATGCACAAGTTGAAGGGGTGGCGGCGGCGGGGGCGGCCCGTGGACGAGCTGGCCGAGGGCGACGTCGAAAGGGCGTTTTCCCTTTATGGCCGGGGAAAGATTACGCGGGAAGGCGTCGTCGCGGCGCTCGAGGCTCACGTGTCCCGCGGCGTGCCGCTGCGCCGCGCCCTCAACGACCTGCGACACGGCCGGGAAGCGAGGGAACGCGTCGCCGCCGCCGTAAAAAGAGTAAAACGAAAAGTCAAAAGACGCCGCTTCCCCGCCGGCCCCGCGGCGGTAAAGCGCTTCGCCATGGGCGAGCTAATGGCCGAGTTCCGGGGGCTGATACCCGGCGCCGAGTTGGCCCAAATCGCGACGGAAGAAATATCGCCGGCTGCTGGATAAGGGTACAGCCGGGAGGATGCCGATATGGAACCGCTTACGAAAGCGTCGGAATACGTCATCGGGGCTGGGAAGGCATATCACCTTCTCGAGCTCGGCCTCGCCGGCGTCGACGTACCGCGAGCCCTGGCCGACCTCGTCGCCGAAATCACCGGCTCCCAAAACGACGACGGCTCCTTCGTCGGCACGCGCGCCACAGGGGAACCGGGGAGCGTCCCCGTCACCGCCGGCGTGGTGGAAATACTCGCCCGGGAGGGCGCCGCCGACGCCGCGACGAAGGGCGCGGCCTGGCTCGCGGCGATGCAGCGGCCCGACGGCGGCTTCTGCGAGAACCCGGCGCTGGCGGCCGACCTCAAACCGGAATGGGATTGGTTCTCGGCCCAAAACGCGGTGACGTGGATAACGGGCGACGCGATCGTGGCGCTCGCGGCCGTAGGCGTTTTCGATAAAAATATTACCCTCGCCCGGAATTTCCTGTTGCGGACGCGTAACAAGGACGGCGGTTGGCCGGGGCAGGTGGCGCCGGACTACCCGGACCGGACGGACTTGTGGACCATCCCGGGCGTCGTGCGGGGCCTCCTGGCGGCGGGGATCGCCCCCAACCACGACGCCTTCGCCGGCCTATCCGCAGCGCTGGCCCGTCAGAAGGAACGCTGGCGCAACCCGGTCGAAAATCCGCTGCCGGCCTTCCTCGCCCTCGGCCGGCGCGGGACCGACGGCGACGTCCAAGAATGTTTAAAGTTACTGGCCCAAACGCAAAACGACGACGGCGGTTGGCCGTACCTCGCGGGCGACGAATCGCATCCCGACCCGACAACGGCCGTCGTCGCGCTGCTCGCGAAGTATAGGCTCTCGTTACCCGCTTGAAGAACCGGGCGCGTACTACCCCCACTCTTTATATGAGGTAACGCGGCATGGCGAAAAAGGAAACGGAGCAAGACCTTTACAAAGGCTACCGCGGCGCCGCGCTCAAATGCCTTAAGAAATACGGCGTCAAGGTTTGGAGCGACGTCGTCATCGACTCGGGCCGGGGCCGCTTCGAGGGAAGGGTACTACCCCGCGCCGAGTCCGGCGACGACCAGCACATCGTCATCAAGATCGCCTCCGGGTACAACGTCGGCGTCGCCGCCGCTTCTATAACCGGCATAGAAGAAACCGGCCGCACCGTCGCCCATTACAAGATTCCCGAGAAGGAGTTCCCGTTTAAAAAAGGCCAGCCGTTCGTGAAGCTTCTGGGTACCGGCGGCACCATCGCCTCCCGCCTGGACTACCGCACCGGCGCCGTCATCCCGGCCTTCACGCCCGGCGAGCTCTACGGCGCGGTCCCGGAATTGGCCGACATCTGTAACCTCCGGACCGAAAAGCTCTTCGGCGTCTTCTCCGAAAACATGGGCGCCGAGGAATACGTCGTCCTGGCCGAGGCCATCGCCCGCGAGATCAAGAAGGGCGCGGACGGCATCGTCGTAGGCCACGGCACCGATACCATGCACCACACCGCGGCGGTCCTATCGTTCATGGTGCAGAACCCCCCCGTCCCCATCGTCCTCGTCGGCAGCCAGCGCTCCAGCGACCGCCCCTCCTCCGACGCCGCGCTCAACCTCATCCACGCCGTCAAGGCCGCCGCGGAATCGGACATCGCCGAGATAATGGTATGCATGTTCGGGCCTACCTCGGACATCTACGGCCTCCTCCACCGCGGCACCCGCGTCCGCAAGATGCACTCGTCCTACCGGTCGACCTTCCGCACCATCGCCGACGTCCCTCTAGCGACGGTGGACCGCGAGTGCATCACGCCGCTGCGCGACGACTACGCCCGCCGCCGCCCGGGCGACCGCAAATGCGTCCTGAACACCGCCTTCGAAGAACGAGTGGCGCTTATATATTATTACCCCAACATGCACCCCGACATCTTCGACGCGCTCGTCGACCTGGGCTACCGCGGCATCGTCATCGCCGGGACCGGCCTGGGCCACGTCAACAAGCCCTGCTATCCGGCGCTCAAGCACGCCCGGGAGGCCGGCGTCGCCGTCTATATGACGGTTCAGACGCTGTGGGGTTACGTCCACATGGACGTCTACGAGACGGGGCGCGATATGCAAACCCTAGGCGTCATCCCGGCCGAGAATATGCTGCCCGAAGTCGCGTACGTCAAGCTGTGCTGGGCGCTGGGCCAGACCGACGACCTCGACGAAGTCAAGCGGATAATGCTCACCCCGGTCGCCGGCGAAATCACCGCCCGGGAACCCACCAACGGCTACCTCATCCTCCAGGGCGGCCTACCCGAGGTCGAGGAGTTCATCAGCGGCCACTGGAAATAGCGGCCGCGCCGCGGAATAAAAAGGCCGGCCCGCGGGCCGGTTTTTTACGTTAAAAACGATTCCCTATAATTGGGGTTCGTCGAGGGCGATGACGGCCAACTCGTCGCCCGCCTCCAACCGGAAGCCGATGTCCGGGTTGACGTGCGCCTTCTCCTCGCGATCTAAAAACTTTATACGCCTTGACAACGCCGTAGCCCAACCTTAACCTTGGCCGCGTATCGCGACGTTAAAGGAGGATGCAAATGCGCGCCGTAATCATAGGCGCGGGCCGGATGGCCGAAGCGGTACTGCGCGATTTCGCGACCCACGGGCCGTTCGACGAGGTGACCGTCGCCGACGTGGACGCCGCGCGCGCGGAGGAGCTCGCGCGCGCGCGGGGAGGCGGCCTGGCGCGGGCCGTCGCGGTCGACGCCGGCGACGAGGAAGCCGAGCCGCGGCTCGAGTAATCGCCGGCCACGACGTATGCGCGTCCGCGGCGCCGTACCGATATAACCTCACCCTCGCCCGAGCCGCTATAGCGGCCGGCGCCCACTTCGTCGACATGGGCGGCAACAACGACGTCGTCGCCGCCGAGCTCGCGCTGGACGGGGAGGCGAAGGCCGCGGGCGTGACCGTCGTCCCGGATATGGGCCTGGCGCCGGGGATGACGAACGTTCTGGCCGCGGCGCTGATATCCGCGTTCGACGACGTTCGCGACGTGCACCTCCGCGTCGGCGGCCTGCCCCGCGACCCCCAACCGCCGCTCGGCTACGCCCTCGTCTTCTCGGTATACGGCCTGATAAACGAATACGCCGAGCCGTACCTGATATTAAAAGACGGCGACGTCGCGACGGCTCCGCCGCTAACCGGCGTCGAGGAACTCGAGTTTCCGCCGCTGGGCCGGCTCGAGGCGTTCCACACCTCGGGCGGCTCCTCGACGCTGCCGCATACGTACCGCGGCCTGGTGCGCGAGCTGGACTATAAAACGATAAGGTACCCGGGCCACTCCGCCGCGGTCAAACCGCTCTTCGACCTCGGCCTGGCGAGCGAGGAAGAAGTCTCCGTCGGCGGCGTACGGTTCAAACCCCGCGACGTGCTCGCCGAGCGCCTCGCCTCGGTCCTACCCGAAGGCGAAGACGACGTCGTGCTGGTAAGGTGTTGGGCTGCGGGCACGGCTCGAGGCGAGGAGAAGGCCGCGTCGCTCGAGCTGGTCGACTACGCCGACGCCGCGAGCGGCCTTACGGCGATGCAGCGGACCACCGGTTTCCCGGTCGCCGTGGCCGCGGCGACGCTGGCAGCCGGCGGCGTAAAAAAAGCCGACGCGGTTCCGCCGGAAGTCGCGTTCGAGCCCGGGCCGTTCATAGCGGCCTTGCGGGAGCGGGGGTTGGATATCCGATACGGCGGACTTAAGGCCAACGGGTAAAAAATCCCCGAACGGGCCGAAAGAAACAACAGAAGCGGCGGATTTTAAATCCGCCGCTTCCCTTAATTTTCATCCGTTAGCGCAAGCAAGCGCCGTAGGCGAAGAGGTCGCCCGCCAGGTAGATGTCCATCTGGACGCGCGAGAACGGCCTCGCCGCCGCGAGCTTACCGCGCGTCCGATTTTCCAACTCGCCCGTCTGAAAGTTGACCCTCAAAACGTCGCCCGCCGCGAGCTCCAATTTAACCAAGTCGGGGCATTCCACCAAAGGCCAGCCGGCGTTTATCGCGTTCCGCTTGTAGATGGCGCCGAAGGAGATGCCGACGACGCCGGCGACGCCCAGCGCGCGGAAGCAGTCGACGGCGTGCTGTCGGCTCGAGCCCGCGCCGAAGTTCGCGCCCACCGCCAAGATGTCGCCGCGCTTCGCCTCCGCCGGGAAATCTTCCCAGCCCGCGAGGTTGCCGAAAGCGTACCGGCCCATTTCGCCGACTTCCGTTTCGGCGAGGTAGGCGTTGTGGTAGATCTGGTCCGTATCGACGTCGTTCAGATAAGCCCCCGACGCGTCGACGACGGGCCACACGCGGCCCTCTATTACCAGCGGCCCCGCCACAATCACGCCACCTCCCGCGGGTCGGTAATGCTCCCCATCAGCGCCGAGGCCGCGGCCGTAGCCGGCGAACAGAGGTACGTCTCGCCGGCGCCCTGTTTGCCGGGGAAGTTGCGATTGGAGGTCGAGACCTGGACCTCTCCTTTGCCGGTCATACCGATTTGGCCCTGGGCGCAGCCGCCGCAGCCGGCGTTGGAGACGACGAATCCGTAGCCGAAGAGCTCCGCGGCCAGCCCCTCCGCCAGCATCGCGCCGTAGACGCGACGCGTCGCCGGGACGGCGTACGCCACCACGCCGCCGGCGACGGGCCGACCCGACATCACCCGGGCGACGGCGCGGAAGTCCTCCACCCGGCCGTTGGTGCACGAGCCGAAGAAGGCCGAGCCTATTTCCTTCCCGGCGACCTCGCTCGCGGCCTTGACGTTGGCCGGCGACGGCGGGCACGCCACCAGCGGCTCGAGGCCGTCGACGTCGAGCTCGTACGTCGCCTCGTAGGAGGCATCCTCGTCGGCGTAGACGCCCCGCACTTCCACCCCCGCGGCCCCCTCGCACCACGCGAGCACCTCCTCGCTCGGCGGGATGAAAATAGCTATGGCGCCCATCTCCGTCGCCATCGACGCCACGGTGACCCGCTCCTCGACGGAGAGGGCGTCCGCGGCGGGCCCGTACAACTCCACCGCCTTGCCGAGGAGGCCGCTCGAGCCGAACCCGCGGAGCATCGCGAGCGCCACGTCCTTGGCGGTCGTAGGCCACTTGTATTTACCCTTCAATAGCACTTTGACCGAGGGCGGGACCTCGAGCCAGGTGCGGCCGGTGCGGAAGGCGAACGTTATGTCGGCGTCGCCCATCCCCTGGCCCAGGCAGCCGACGGCGCCCACGACGTTCATGTGGCTGTCGGTATTGACAACCGTCCCGCCCGGGCGCGCCAGCCCCTCCTCCATCAACACGTGCGAGCCGATGCCGGCGTCGACGTCGTATACCTTAATGCCCTGCCGCGCGGCGAACTCGCGGCAGAGTTGTTGGTTGTTGGCGTAGGGGATATCCTTGGCGGGGACGACGCAGTCGAAGGTAAAGAAAGTCCGCGAGGCATCGGCCACCGGCATAGAGGTATAATGTCGGTCGAAGCTTCTAACGACGCTCGCGCCGCCGAAGTCGCGCGCGGCGCGGACGTC